>Ga0075011_10000022_pt1 | contig 84193 bp, 82 predicted proteins | sample TARM_MetaG_T_14_FD_72354 | JGI IMG/M metagenome (GOLD analysis project Ga0075011, IMG submission 72354) | Freshwater microbial communities from Pennsylvania, USA, analyzing microbe dynamics in response to fracking - TARM_MetaG_T_14 | ecosystem: Environmental > Aquatic > Freshwater > River...
GCTGATGTAATAATCGTCCCGACCGGACCACCTGTATCCAAAACAATAGCATTATCGGATTGGATCAAACTCATATCAAAGTGTTTTGATCCCATCAAACCACCTTCTTCATGCACAGTAAAAGCGATCTCTATGGTTTTGTGGTCAAGTTTCTGTTCCTGAATAGATTTTACCGCTTCGATGACGGCCGCAATTCCAGACTTATCATCGCCACCTAAAACGGTGTCACCTGCGGAGCGAATAATGCCGTTGTCAATGATGGGTTGGATGGACTTACCAGGTGTCACGGTATCCATATGAGCGGAAAAAACTGTGCTTCCGGGTAAGGCTCCCTCAAGTCGGGCGTAAAGATTGAAACCGTTGGACACATGTTGTGGAACCGGAAGTTTCTCAACCACAAATCCCAAGTTAGTAAGTTGATCATGGAGGAAATCTGCGATCTGTTTTTCATTACCAGATTCGCTGTCGATTTGGACCAATTGGATGAAGTGCTCAACAAGACGTTGTTCGTTAATTACAGGCATAACAAAAGTATCTCTTTATAAACCAGAGTCGTAACATGCCTGTGTGTTTTAAAGTGTGCTCTGAGGTAAATCAAAAAACAGATGAAATCGACGTACCGTTGACACTGCACATAACGGCTATACTAATTTGATAGGTTATATCTATCAAATTAATGGGTTTAAACGATTTCCTTTTAGTAAATAATCTCCGTATTATTCTCTTTAACGAAGCGACATAAGCGCTTAAATAAACGAACTAAAAGGTGATGTCATGAAAACTAATTTGATTGGTCTGGATAAACAACAGAGCCTGGAACTGGCAGAAAAACTCAATAACCTATTAGCAAATTATCAAGTTTTCTACATGAATGTGCGTGGCTATCACTGGAACATCAAAGGTAAAGAGTTCTTTGAACTACATGCAAAATTTGAAGAAATTTATACAGATTTACAAACAAAAATCGACGAAATTGCTGAGCGTGTATTGACCCTTGATGTACAGCCAATTCATAGCTTTAAGCAGTATCTTGAAATATCAGAAATCAAAGAGCACACCAACGCAACCGATGGAGTGAGCACTATGAAAGGTCTAGTTGAAGGTTTCAGTTCTCTGGTTAGCCAACAGCGCCAGGTACTGGGTTATGCTTCAGAAGTGGGTGACGAAGGTTCAGCCGCATTGATGAGCGATTACATCCGTGAGCAAGAAAAATTAATTTGGATGCTTAACGCCTGGTTAGACTAATAATTACACAAGCAATCGAGCAATCTTTCAGCACCCCGTTAAACAACGGGGTGTTGTTCTATCTACCGCTTATGATTGACTTAAATCAGGCTTACAGCAAATAATTTAATTTTATTAAAACAACGTTTTGATCATCACGTTTTCATTTATATTGAACAGGTACTATGTAACACGATTCTTAATTTAACAGGGTAATGTCGTGTTTGTAGGTAAAACTTCACAATTAGAATTCGCAGCTTTTCTTTCACCAGAGCTGAAAAAGATTATTGCATCAGTGCTAGACCGTCTTGAAACGCCACTTGAAAATGGACGTCATGATATTGATGGAGATAAAGCATTTTTTATGTTGGTTGATGATAATACACAACAACTTTCTGTGAGAAAGTCTGAGTGTCATACTCGCTATCTTGACGTACAGATTCTTCTTGAAGGGGAAGAGTCGTTTGGCTACAGCCTAGAGCCATATAAAGGGTTAGACGAAGATTTTCTTGACGAAAAGGATGTGGCGTTTAGTGAGCAAATGGAACAAGAACACTTTGCTACCTTAACCAGTGGTGAATTTATTGTATTCTATCCAGGCCAGCCTCATCGACCGTTAGTAGCGGTAGACGGCAAACCAGCACCGGTTCGTAAAGCGATCATTAAAGTCGATAAATCGATTTTTGCTTAATAGCTCCCAACGAAAGTATCACTTATATAGAAACATTAATGCCCGCAAACGTTGCGGGCATTATTATTATAAAAAGCGGTCTGGCCAGTCAGAAAATATCGCGTCTACTTTATCCAAGAACTGAAATCTATCGGCTTCATTTACTGTATAACACCAGATCTTAAAGTGATGATCTCGTAGATACTGAATGTGACGTTCTGTAATCCATTTGTGATTCAGATTACAGCTATAGGCACATACCTCATCCAAAAGTTGTTTGTCTTTGGTCGATAAACGCTCACTAAGAACGCCTAATTTATAACCGGCGCAGTGCTGGTTCAGTTCTCGAATGATGTCGTGACTAAAGCTTGAGAGCAATATTTTATCTCTATCGAGTGGGTGATGATCTAATTGCCTTTTCAATTGAGAGACCACTTGCGAAACATCATGTTTGTCCACTTTAACTTCGATGTTTAAACCCAGTTGATGCTGCTGAGCGATATCAAGCAGTTCTCCGAGAGTCATAATCTTTTCACCACAAAATTGCTCTGAGAACCAGCAACCAAAATCAAAATTACGCAACTCTTCAAGAGTATAAGCGTCGACACGGCCTTTGTGATTGCTGCAACGATTAATAGTATGATCGTGGCAGACCACCAATACATTGTCTTTGGTTGGCTGAACATCAATTTCCACCCATGTCAGCCCCATATCAATGGCTGCTTGTACACTGGCTTTGGTATTTTCCGGGTAGCTACCAGCAATCCCTCTGTGACCAACAACGATCAGAGACATATTAATTCCTTATACAGATGACACTACGCACAGACGAGCTCGACCTGATGAGTGTGACACAATGATTTAAATTCAGATGTGGCTTCATCGGCAAATAATCTCTCTATTTCTGACAATTTGCCACTAACAACCGGTGCATAGCGCCCGATTTTTGTTTTGTCTGCAACCAACCAGCATTGCTGGCTTTGCTCGATTATTGCCCGCGTCAGGTTTGCTTCTTCGGGCGAAAAGTCAAGCAGTTGGCCTCTGTCATTAAAACCACCAACGCCAAAAATACCGATTTTGATATTAAACTGGCGATAAAATCGGGTTGTACTTTCTCCGATAGTATCTTCATCAGAAGGTCTTACCGCACCACCAGCTAAGTAAATCGATATGTTTGGGTTACGGCTTAGGGTCAAAGCAGCGTTGATATTGTTGGTAACCACAGTTAATCCTGGATGATCAAGCAGCGCTTGTGCAACATGTTTTGGGGTTGTGCCAATACCAAGAAAAATACTCGTTCCTTCAGGGAGTTCACCAACGATACGCTGAGCGATTTTTTGCTTGGCGGAAAGGTTGAGTAACTCACGACTCGTAAAAGGCAAATTATCATTGGCACTTGGAAGTGAAATACCGCCATAAACACGGCGAACCATCCCTTTATCACTCAGCTCATTCATGTCTTTGCGGATCGTCTGTACTGATACATCAAAACGCTGCGATAGTAAGTCGCTGGATAATACGCCATGGGCATGTTGCAGATACTCTAAGATCTGCTTCTGTCTGGTCGATAGGCTCACATTAATCCTTACGCAATAGCACGTTTAGCCAGAGATATCGGGCACAGTCGTTTACCATTTTCATCGAACAGGTGCAGATTATCACGGGATACTGTCACCGGTAGTAACTGGCTGGCATCCAATTGCATTTCAGGTGTAACAGCAATAAAACTCTTGAGGTTATCAACGCCAGCGAGCGTACCGTGAACCAATTGATTTGGACCGAGTGGTTCGATCACCTGAATGGCCAATTCCAGAGTAATACTGTTGGCAGAGGAATTACCCTGCGTTTCCGCATGTTCCGGTCGGATACCGAGCGTTATATTATCTAGGCTTAGTCCTTCATATTCAGGCAAGAAAAATTGTTTCCCTGCAATACAGAGCTTGCCATCTACTAATGATGCGGGAATAAAGTTCATCGCCGGACTACCGATAAAGCTGGCAACAAACGTACTGGCGGGCTTGTGATACACCTCTGCAGGTGTTCCTACTTGTTCAATTTCACCCAGTTTTAAGACTACAATACGGTCAGCCAGTGTCATGGCTTCAACCTGATCATGAGTAACATAAACACTGGTAACGCCTAATTCTCGTTGTAGTTTCTTAATTTCTAAGCGCATGTGCGCTCGCAAGGCGGCGTCAAGGTTGGACAGCGGCTCATCAAATAAAAACAGTTGCGGATCGCGAACGATAGCTCGTCCCATAGCCACTCGCTGACGCTGACCACCGGAAAGCTTGGCGGGTTTACGATCCAGATACTCTTCAATTTTCAGCGTTTGGGCAACTTTTTGAATTTTCTTTTCAATTGTCGCTTTGTCCACGCCGCGATTCTTTAGTCCATAAGCCAGGTTGTTGTAGACACTCATGTGAGGGTAGAGGGCGTAATTTTGGAATACCATCGCAATATCTCGCTTGGCTGGCTTTTCAGTATCGACTCGGCGGCCAGCGAGATGAATTTCGCCACCTGTGATGGTCTCCAGACCAGCGATAGAACGCAATATGGAGGATTTACCGCAACCTGATGGCCCTACGAGTACAAGAAATTCACCTTGTTTAATCGACAAATCGACACCTTTTACGGCTTGATGGCCATTTTCGTAGGTTTTCACCAACTGCTTAATATCTAACATAATGTTTTCCTGCTCTACATTTGTAGCGCTATGCACTAATTGCATCGAATGATTATTTTTCACTTTCTACTAATCCTTTTACGAACCAACGCTGGAAAATGACCACAACAAGTACTGGTGGCAACATGGCTAAAATCACCATAGCGAAGGCATAGTCATAGCGTGGACTATTGGTTTCATTAATATTGTTAAGTATCTGTTTTATACCCATAACGATGGTGTTGTACTGTTCGTCAGTCGTCATCATTATTGGCCATAAGTACTGGTTCCAGCCCACGACAAACATAATAATAAAAATGGCTGTCATCATGGTTTTTGAAAGGGGAAACAGGATATCGATAAAAAATCGAATCGGCCCGGCATTATCAAGTTGCGCCGCTTCTAGTAGTTCATCAGGCACAGTTTTGAAAAATTGACGGAAAAAAAATGTCGCGGTTGCCGATGCAATCAAGGGCAAAATTAACCCTGAATAACTGTTGAGCATTCCTAATCCTGAAACGACCTCGTAAGAGGGGATAATCCTAACTTCCAACGGTAGAAGTAATGTCACAAAAATAAGCCAAAACCAGGCACTGGCGTAGGGAAGACGGAAATAAACCAGCGCATAAGCTGCCATCATTGAGATAATGATCTTGCCGATTGCGAAACCTAACCCCATCACCACTGAGTTAAATATCATGGTTCTGGCGGTAATATCGCCGGTAAAGCCGAGGCTTTTATTCCACGCTTCATCATATACCGCCGTTAAATTATTACCGATTCCCCATTGCAGGCCTTCACTGACTAAGGTGTTTGGCTCATGGGTTGAACTGGCAAATATTAACCACAAAGGCACCAGCATAAATAGGGCACCAAGAATCAGAATCAGATGATCGGAAAAACTGTTGCTTTTCATCATATATCCTTAGTAATGAACGCGTTTTTCGACAAAACGGAATTGAATAAAGGTTAATGCCAATACCAGTAGCAGCAGAACAACAGACTGCGCTGAGCTGCCGCCTAGATCTGCACCAACAAAACCATCTCGGTAAACCTTATACACGAGTGATGTTGTTGCTCCGCCAGGGCCGCCGTTAGTTAAAGTATCGATGACACCGAAAGTATCGAAGAAAGCATAAGTTAGATTAATAACCAGTAAAAAGAATCCGGTTGGCGCAAGCAGTGGGAAGGTAATGGTCCAGAAGCGCTTGCTATCACTGACGCAATCCAGAGTTGCTGCTTCTTTTATGGCATAAGAGATAGACTGTAATCCCGCAAGGAAATAGATAAAATTCACCGCAACCTGTTTCCATACTGAAACAAGTATTAACGCAACGCTCGCGTCAAAAGGATCGGTTTGAAGGCTGAAGTTCCATCCAAGTTGAGCGAAGAAATCGGTTAAAATGCCGATGTGTGGATTAAACAGAAAACCACCGATGATCCCTGCTATAGCCGGAGCAACTGCATAAACCCATGTGAGGGTAACGCGATAGGTTCCCTGACCAGAAATTACGTTGTCCGCTTTTACCGCCAGTAATAGTGCAATGCTGAGCGACAAAAGTGAAACTAACACAGAAAATATCAGTGTAAATCCGAGAGATTCTAGGTATTCCGTCGATTCAAACAGAATTTGATAGTTTTCAAACCAGACAAATGTTGATGACATACCCCAGGGGTCTTCCAGCATGAATGATAAATAAACAGCTTTTGCCGCTGGATAGACAAAGAAAATAGCGATGATGACAATTTGCGGTGCGAGCAAAAAGTAGGGGATTGGTGAGTGAAAAAATTGTTGACGACGTTCCACGAGCTACATCCAAACATAACAAAACAAAAACGCCCACCGGATGAATCCAGTGGGCTAAGGAAGTGGTTATTTAACCGTACGAGAGAAACGATTAAGTAGTTTATCGCTTTCGTCTTCTACTTTATTCAAGCTTGCCTGTACTGTAGAGCGGCCCGCAAAGATGTTGTCGAATTCACGGTGCATTACTTCACGAATCTGCGGATAAAAACCAAGACGGTAACCCTTGTTCCATTCGCCTGAAGCGAGGCTTAGTTGTTTTACGCCGACTTCCGCATCCGGTTGTTCTTTGTAGTAGCCTGAGTCTTTAGTTAACTCGTATGCTGCATTAGTCACAGGAACATAACCGGTTGTTTTATGCCAATACATTTGAACTTCAGGTTTTGTCAGATAAGCAAAGAAGTCTGCGACACCTTTATCCTGAGCTTTGCTATGGCCGCTAAGGGCAAACAGCGCACCGCCGCCGATGAATGTATGCATGCCTTTATTGTTGAGCTTTTCCCAATAAGGAAGGTAAGTTGTACCAAGGTCAAATTTAACACGATTACGTAGCCCACCAAAAGAACCTGACGAGCCCATCCACATTGCAACTTCTTGGCGTTCAAATGGGGTTTGGTTTGCATCCCAGTCACTGCCATAATATTTGAAGTAACCTTTATCAGACCATTCTTTCAGTTTACTGAAGTGCATCACCATGTCTTCGGTATTAAACATGATTTCAGACGAAAGCCCGTTATAACCATTTTCTTTATCGGCTAAAGGTAAGTTGTGACGAGATTTAAAGTTCTCGAACATAATCCACGGTGTGTGTGATTCAGAAAATGCCACATAACCTTTCTGTTTTAGCTTTTTAGCCAGAGCTTCAAGCTGTTCGTATGTTTTTGGAGCTTCGGCACCGACTTTGTTCAGAATATCTTTGTTATAGTACAAAACAGGAGTAGAGCTGTTGAATGGCATACCAACCATTTTGCCATCGTTGTCGGCATAAAAGTTACGTACCCCGGCTAAATAGTCTTTAGGTGAAAAAGGGTAACCAGCATCCACCATAATGTCTTCAACAGGTTTCGCAACGCCCGGTGCGTTCATAATTGTTGCTGCGCCAGCATCAAAAACCTGGAGGATATTCGGTGACTCGCCAGCACGAAAGGATGCAATACCTGCAGTTAAAGTTTCGGTGTAAGAGCCTTTATATACAGGAGTAATTTTGTATTCCGTTTGAGAAGCATTGAAGTCGGAAGCGATCTTGTTGACGGTTTCGCCTAATTGACCACCCATTGCGTGCCACCACGTTATTTCTGTCGCCGCAAAACTGGTTCCAGAAACCGCTGCTGAAAGTACACCTGCTAACCATAGCTTGTTCATTGACTTGTCCTTATTAAGTTTCGAACGATAGTGTTTGTGTTTCGTTTGATGCTATGTTGGCGATGAAATGTTTCACATCAGTGGACAAAAGATGTCACTAAGATTAAACATTTATGGATCGAACGATCTTGATCACAGTTTGATTCTGTAAGGAATAATGCACCAATTTGGCGCATTAGATTTTAATATGAACTAAAAATGCGCAATATTGCAGGTGTTTAAGCGGTAAAGTTGTTATTTTACAAAATATAAATGGGACATATTCAGGGTTTTCTAGTACTATCTACAATTATCATAATTAATGTAGTTTAGTCGTTCAGGGAATGAATATGAAAATTGGTGTTATTGGTGCAGGTGCTGTTGGAGTTGGTATCTGTAACTATTTATTAACTTTAGGTAGTGTTAGTGAATTGGTTATTCTTGATCGCGATGTTAGTCGCGCTGAAGGTGAAGCATTCGATTTCAGACATACTGCCGCGCTTACTTTCTCCAAGAATACCCGCATTGTACCAACCGATGATTATATGGAATTGATTGGAGCGGATATCGTGGTGATTACTGCTGGTGCTCAGATTCAACAGGGTCAGTCACGCATGGACTTAGCGGAAATCAACAGTAAAATCGGTGTTGATATTGCTAAGAAAATTGAGCGAGTCGCACCAAAAGCAATTCTTATCGTTGTAACCAACCCGTGTGACATTGTCACACATAGTATTACGGCTAATACCGGTTACGATCCGTCTCGTGTTATTTCAGCAGGTTGTGTCATTGATACCGCAAGACTAATGGCTATCGTCGCGCAACGAGTCAACCTAGACCCTAAAAATGTATTTGGTTATGTACTCGGTGAGCATGGTAGTGAGTGTTTTACGCCAAAGAGTCTTATTAGTATTGCCGGCCAGCCTGCAGATTATTATTGTGATGCGAACCATATTGAAAGAATTGATGCTGACCAACTGCTTGAATCGGTGAAACAAGCTGGATTTGAAATTTTCAAACGTAAAAACAACACGGTACATGGAATTGCTGCCAGTGTATTCAGAATTATTCAGGCGATTATGATTAATGAACATTCTGTACTTCCGGTAGGAATACTGCTACGAGGTGAATACGGGTACAGCGATGTGGTAATGAGCCTGCCAGCTGTTGTCGGTAAAAATGGCGTGGAAAAAATATTGATTCACCCTTTTACTGATGAAGAAAAACAGCGTTTGGATTCAATTGCTGAAAACCTGCGTAATCAAATGATCAGTGTAGCCAAGTTAACCGGCCTTAGTTATTAAGCTGGTAGAACCGTTTTGTAAAGGGTGGGGTAATTCCCGCCCTTTATTGTATTTGGGACTGTAATTCTTGTTATACAGTGCCGTAAAATGAGCCACATCATTGTCGTGTCATTAAAAAATCGCTACAATCTTGAAAATCTAGTTGATAATGAGAGTTTTTATCAATAGCATTCATGCATTACTAAGCGGCAATTGACGAATATGATGAATCTTTTTAAACCCAGCCTTGCACTTATCTCTATAGCATTTGCATTGCCTATACAGGCAAATACGCTTGATCAGGCAAAATCGATACAAAATAAAACCAATGCAGCGTCTGCTGCCAGCCAGAAGAGAATCAATAAAAGCTCACAAGCATCTATCGAGCTACAGGCTGACATCGAACAATTAACAGAACAGGTTAAAAACCTTGAGATCTATCGTAATCACCTGCAGGCGTTGGTAGAGAGCCAGCAGCAGGAGATGGTGAGCCTTGATGCTCAAATTGAAGAGATAAAACATACCCGCCAGGGAATTGTCCCTCTGATGTACCAAATGTTGGACGGCTTACAAACACTGATAGAACAGGATAAGCCGATTCGACTGCAGGCGCGCACTGAACGTTTGGAAAAACTCAAGACACTAATGCCTAGAGCTGATGTTAGTGATGCAGAGAAATTCAGACGTATTCTCGAGGCATACCAGATAGAAATGGATTACGGAACTAAGTTGGGTTCTTATCAAGGACAAATAACTTTAAATGGGGAAGACACGGTCGATGCGGATATATTATATCTGGGCAGGACATCTCTTATAGCGCGTAACCCAAATGCAACTCAGTACTGGAGCTGGGATCAGTCTCAGCATCAATGGCAGCCTCTGAATATTAGCTATAAGGCGGATATTGATAATGCATACAGCTTAGCGACTAAGCAGATTGCACCCACGTTGCTGAACTTACCCGTATCATTAGCTAACGCGGAGGCAAATTAAGATGATGAATAAGTTTGCTCCGGTTTTGTGTGCTCTATTATTGGCGGGAATGTCTGCGTCTTCAGTGGCTGAAACTAGCCTGGTACAACAGGCGAAAACCGAAAATAGCACTCAACGTATACATAACCAGCAGCGTGAGTCTGGATTTAAACTCACAGAACAGCAACTCAAAGACAAAAAGTCACAATTGGCTGCGCAGCGCGAAACGTTACAGGCTGAAGCTGATAAGTTGTCAGCACAATTTTCTAAAAATGAAGATAGCCTTGCGCGTTTAGAGGAAAAGCTGCGTTTGGAGACCGGCAGTCTGGGTGAGATTTTTGGTGTTGTCAGGCAAAACGCGAAAGAGCTTCAGGGTGACCTCGCTCAATCTGTAACGGGCGTTGATCGTCAGACCCATTACTCGGTCATTGAAGATATTGTTGCCGCTAAATCTTTACCGTCAATGAAACAATTGACGGGACTTTGGCAGGCCATGGAAGAACAGATCCAAGCAAGTGCTGAACTTTCAACTAACGACATTACGCTGATTAATGGTGAGGGACGCAAACAGACGGTCCCGGCCACACGTATTGGCTCATTCGGGTTAGTTTCAGAGCAGGGCTACTTACAATGGAATAACGGTCGTAAAGATGCGGTTGCCTATCAGGTTCAGCCAGAAAACGCGCCAACCGTCAGTTCATTAAACTCGATCTCTAACGCAACGCCAGTTCTGTTGGATCCGTCACACGGCATTTTACTTGAGCAACTGGCCCATACACCCACACTTGAACAGCGTCTGGAAGCGGGTGGCGTCGTTGGTAAGATTATCATGGGGCTGCTTGCTGTTGGTCTGTTAATCGCGCTTTATCGTGGTGTATCTCTGGCGGTAGCAAGAAGCAAAATTGCATCTCAGCTTAAGAACCCCGAACAACCGGGCAATAACCCTCTTGGCCGGGTGCTTTCTGTGCATGATAAAGAAAAACACCGTAGTGTTGAGGCGTTGGAACTACGTTTGCTTGAGGTAGTGGTTGATGAGCAGACTGGGTTAGAAAAAGGGTTGTCGATGCTTAAGTTGCTGGCTGCTTTGGCTCCAATGCTTGGGTTACTTGGTACCGTTACCGGTATGATTGAAACATTCCAGGTTATTACTCAATTCGGTAATGGTGATCCTAAAGTAATGGCTGGCGGTATATCTATGGCATTGATTACTACCGTACTCGGACTCGTTGCGGCGATGCCACTACTGCTTGCGCACAATATATTGAGCACTCAGGCGGAGAATATTCGCAATATTCTTGAAAAGCAGGGCATAGGTCTGGTTGCTGAGCAAGCGGAAAAAGAGGGCCAGGAAACAGGTCGAGCAAAAATGATTAATGCAGCTTAAGGATTGATCATGCAAACAGACTGGTTAATGTCACTCAATAATTTGTTTCTTCCGCTGTCTGAGTTTATGACTCAGGGTGGTGCCATATTGTGGTGGTTAGCTGCTGTAGTCGCGATTTACTGGCTACTGGTAACAGAGAGAATTATTTATCTTGTTTTTACTTTTCCAAAGCAACGTAAGCAGTGGGTAGAAAAGTGGCATCAACGTACGGAACATAACTCTTGGCACGCTCATGCTATTAAACAGGGCTGGATTGGTCAGGCTCATCTCGATCTAACAAGAAACCTGAATATAATCAAAATGATGGTGGCAATATGCCCTATGCTTGGTCTTTTAGGAACCGTCACCGGGATGATCTCAGTGTTTGATGTCATGGCAAACCAAGGTAGCAGTGATCCTAAATTAATGGCCTCAGGTATTTCGTTGGCAACATTACCGACAATGGCAGGAATGGTTGCTGCGCTGGCCGGGATGTTTGTACATGCCCGTCTGGTAAAAGCGTGTCGTTTATTGGAGATGAAATTGGAAAAATCATTAAGGAGTCAGCAATGAGACTCGGTCGACGTCAGTCACAACAAGAGGAAGCACAGGTCGATCTTACCTCGATGCTGGATATTGTGTTTATTATGTTGATTTTCTTCATCGTGACCAGTTCATTTGTTAGAGAATCCGGTGTTGAAGTTAACCGACCTACAGCATCAAATGTGGTGAGCCAAAAAGATGCCGGAATTTTTGTGGCGATTACTTCAGCGAATGATATTTATATTGATAAACGTCAGATCGATGTGGAACGAGTTCAGGCAACGCTTGAACACTTATTGCTAGAGCAACCTGATGCTGCATTAGTCATTCAGGCCGATGAACATGCGTATAACGGTACCGTGGTTCAGGTTATGGATGCAGCAAAAGGGGCCGGAGTTAAAAATATCGCATTGGCAGCGGAGACACGCTGATGTTTCGGCTATTGTTCGCGACACCGGTTGCTGCACTTATCTCAATAAGTTTATTTGCATTTATGGCCTGGATGGTTGATCACAGCAATCAACGTCCGCCACAAGCGAGTAAACCATTAAGTTTTAACATGGTGATGATGGAGCAGGATAATGAAGTACAGCGTCGACAACGTAGCGTTCCTGAGCAACCGGAATTGCCGGATCCTCCACCAGAGTCACCCGTATCCAATAAACAAACTTCGGTGACCAGTAGCGCTGAACTATCCAGTGTCCCATCATTAGGATTAGATACAGCGATTAGTGGAATATCAATTGACGCTCCGACTTTTGGTGATTTTGGTGTTAATCAGCAAGCTATGCCATTGCATCGTGTTGAACCAACGTACCCGTCCAGAGCATTACGCCGTGGTATAGAAGGTTACGTTGTAATGCGCTTCACCATTGATGAAACAGGACGTCCTATCGATATCGAAGTTGTTGACGCAGAACCAAAGCGCATGTTCGAGCGCGATGCAATGCGAGCGCTTCGCAACTGGAAATATCAGCCTAAAATGCTTGATGGCAAAGCGGTTACTCAACCCGGTCAATCCGTTAAACTCGAATTTAGGTTAGCCAAATGATTAAACGAATATTCGTCAGTTTACTCGTCATGTTTTCTATGTCGGTGAACGCAGCTGAACTAAGTCAGTATGCAGCAAGGAAAGCAATGAATGCAAACCAACTGGCCCAGGAAGAAAAGTTGACAGCGGCGATCAACATACTTAAAGAAGCGGATGTTTCACGCAGTTACGATAAAGCATATTTTGCCCGGATGTTAGGTGTTTTTTATTGGCAAAATGAACAGATTGGGCCAGCGATTAAAGCGCTCACCGAGGCCGTTTCCAGCGGAGAACTTGAAGATGAGCAGGACTGGCAAACTGAACATATGCTTGCTGATCTTTTGCTCATGGAGCATCAATATAATCAGGCGCTACCTCATTATTATCAACTCACTCATAATGTGCCTAAAACGCACAATGAGTATGATTTATGGTTAAGGATTGGTCAGATTCATTATCAGGCTGAACAATGGCAGAAATCGCTTGATGCTATCGCTCGATACGAAGCGTTTAAACGTCCTGATGATGTTACGCCTTTATCGGTAAAACTTGGCGCTCAGATGCAGCTTGAACAATGGAAACAAGCAATTCCAACTTTGAAACGTTTAATCAATCTTGAGCCCACGAAAAGTAACTGGTGGCTGCAACTGGTTAATCTTGAATTAAGAACAGGAAATAAGAAAGAGGCGTTAAGCAGCCTGAGCCTGGCACAAATGCAGAATATCGAACTTAAAGACTCTGATTTACGCTTGTTGGCTCAGCTTTATGCTCATCACGGCATTCCGGAACGGGCAGCAAAAGTATTAGAGCAAGTTAATGGATCAAATTCGGATCTCGATTTGATTACTCAACGCGCTTATTACTGGCAGAACGCTAAGGAGTGGGACAAAGCCATAGATACCTGGAGTCTTGCAAGTCGCTATGATGACAAGTATCACTGGAATATTGCACAAATTCTACTTCAGCAAGCACGTTATCAGGATGCGCTTGATGAGTTGGACAAGGTCAAAGAAAGCTCTCGTAAAGCTCAGGTCGCTCTAGCAAAAACAAAAGCACTCTACAAGTTGGATCAATTGGAGCCTGCTTTAATACAAGCCAAAACGGCGAATAATATTGCCCCTTCGGATGAAGCAGCAAGCTGGATCAAATATTTGTCTCAATTGCGTCAAGCGAGACAAGAAAGCAATTCTTAACGCTGTGGTGCAAGGATGATAGAAAAACAACTTGAACGGTTATCGAAGTCGGCCAGCTATGTATCACCGTATTTAAAACATATCACAACAGAGAGTGACTCGCTGCAGCCGTGCAATACCGCACAAGCGTTTGAGCAGCTTTATATGAACATTGCCACACGCCACCCCGAAGCCGGTCAGGCTTATTGGCTGGCAAGAACATGGAATCTTTTAACCTGGCAGCCCGTTTTTCTGTCATTTATTGCCATTTATACTCAAAAAATGCTGCCAGACCTTGCGAAAATCGAACAGTATCAAAGTGAATGTTTCGTCTCTGGTTACAAATTCCAAACTTCAAAGTGGTATGAATTTAGCCACTCAAATTTAATAAAAAACGCTGCGCGACAATTGCTCGATTTATTTGAAGACTATCGGCGGGCGATTAACCAGTGGGGCAGGATACGGCCCGGGTTTACTCATCACTTACTTGCCGATCAGGTTCTAAACTGTGTTGTTCGATTGCAAGAGTATTGTCCAAACTACAGCAATCAAATGATTTTTGATCAGGCGAAGCTATGGTTGGCAGAACTCAAATTGCCCGAAAAGCATCTAGACGGATTGATGGTTGACCAAGATACCAACAAGGTAACGTTTATCAGAACCAGCTGCTGCCTAGTCTATAAATGTAATGGTGCTCGTGTCTGCTCAAATTGTCCAAGATTGGAGCAGAATAAAATGAAGCTAAACTGTGCGAATAAAAATACTGAGGTTTAATCGGCGGTGACTATCTTATTGATAAATAATATCCGTTTGCCTGATTTATTTTAAACCTTTATCTTTGGTCTATAAAAATAGTTAGGAGATAAATATGACCGGAGAAAAGGCATTAGTTGTAGAAGGTGGGGCAATGCGCGGTATTTTTGCCAGCGGTGTCCTGGACTCTTTTATGGAGTTAAACCACAGACCGTATGATTTTGTGCTAGGAGTGTCGGCTGGCGCTTCGAATCTTGTCGGGTATTTATCTAACCAACCTTTACGCAGTTACCAAGTGATAACCAAGTTAGCGACAAGTAGTCGTTTTTACAGTCCTGGACGTTTTTTCCGCGGTGGTGACCTGGTTGATGTGCGTTGGCTTATTGATGAAGCCAATAAGCGTTATCCTATCGATGAACAAACTCTATTTTCTTCTACACCATTTTACGCTGCAGCAACGAATATTGAGACCGGAAAACCTGATTATTATCAAGTGACGAAGGAAAATTTCGCCACCGCTATTGAAGCGACATCAGCGTTGCCAATCGCCTATAAGAAAACCCCCTGTATTGGTGGACAGTGTTATACCGATGGAGGCGTATCTGACTCCATTCCGGTGAAAGAAGCTTATCGTCGTGGGGCTCGAGATATTACCGTGGTACTGTCACATCCTGAGAACTATGAAATGCGTAAAGTGAAAAGTGAATGGATGATGAAAAAGATTTTAGCCCGCTATCCGGCTGTCGCGAAATCGATTACCGCTCGCGCAGAAAAATATAATGGCTCGCTTGAATTTATTCGTAATCCTCCCGCTGATGCAACCATTCGGGTCATTGCTCCGCCTGAGCATTTTGCAGTTAAACGCCTGACGATGAATAAAGCGACGTTAGATCATGGTTATAGTATGGGTTTAATTGCTGGTCGCTTCCATATCCACGGCTTATCCGAGTTGGAATAAAAACAGGTCAGCCTTTGCTGACCTGTTCAGTACTATTTAGCTGCGAATTTCAGTTGTACGTGCTGATCCTGATTTTGAATCCAGTGTAGTCTGACCCCTAACATCGCGGCAGCGGAACTCAACCCAACAATATAGCCAATCCAGAATCCTTGTGCGCCCATAGGCTCAACGATCCAGTCCGTCATTGCTAATATGTAGCCTGCGGGTAATCCCAGCAACCAATATGCGATAAACGTTCTGACAAAGATTGCATTCATGTCTTTGTAGCCACGTAAGGCGCCAGCCCCAATCACCTGGATTGCATCGGTACACTGGTAAATAGCAGAGAACAGCAACAGTTGCATTGCCAATGACACGACTTCGCGGTTCTCTGTATACAGATATGACACCTGTTCGCGGAAAAGAATGGTAAAGGTTGCTGTAATAAGCGCTGTCGATACCCCCATCAACAGTCCCATATTAGAAGCAATTGCGGCGCCTTTCGTATCACTTTCACCCAGAGTATGGCCGACACGGATAGAAACAGCAGCACCGATACTCATTGGCAACATAAAAATCAGTGATGAAAAATTCATCGCAATTTGATGTGCAGCAACGATCAATGAGCCCAATGGTGCCAGTAATACTGCAACTACAGCAAATAGGGTAACTTCAAAAAATAGCGCAGATGCAACCGGAAACCCGAGTTTAAACAGCCGCCACTGTGGCTTAAACTCAGGTTTCTGAAAATGTGCAAACAGCTTGATATGTTCCAGTCGGTTGGATGTAGCCACATAGAACAGAAGCATAAAAAACATTAGCCAGTAAACAATCATGGTCGCAACACCACAACCAACACCGCCAAGAGCCGGCATTCCCAGTTTACCGTATACGAAAATCCAGTTAAGAGGAATATTGATCAAAAGCCCGATAAAACCAATGACCATCGCAGGCTTAGTCAAAGACATACCTTCAGCGAAGCTGCGCAGCACCTGAAATAACAAGAATGCCGGCACCGCATAAATAACAGCGTGAATGTAGCCGATGGTTTTTTCAGCCATCAGGACTTCCACATCCATAATTTCCAGAATAGTACTGGTTTGCAATAACACGACAATGGTGGGGATACAAAGTATTAATGCTAAATATCCGCCCTGAAATATTTCAGACGAAATTTTATGCTGACGGCCTGCACCATTCAGTTGTGCAACCACAGGTACCAAAGCCATCAGTAACCCGATACCAAACAGTATTGTTGGCATCCAGATACTGGATGCAACAGATACAGCCGCTAAATCAATAGCACTTACACCACCGGCCATAATAGTATCAACAAAACTCATGCCTGTCTGAGCAATAGAGGCGATGAGTACCGGCGTTGACAGCTTTATTAGCTTTGTTATTTCATTTTTATAAGGATGCACAAATTTCTCCGCAAGAAATGACGCTGACGTTGTTATATTTTATTATTGTACCCACGTTTCCAAAGAGTCGTTGGGTATGATCATTACCGAATTATCATGTTGGCAGTATATAAGATAAACCGGTGAGATATGCTGGAGAGAATGATAAAGAAATGTCACACTGAACACCATGAAAAACTAACGGAATAATGAAATGTTCACCGGAATTGTTCAGGGCATGGCAAAGGTTGTGTCTATAGATAAAAAAGATAACTTTCAGACCCATGTAATCGAATTAGAGCCCCCTTTAAATGAGGGGTTAAACGTTGGTGCATCCGTAGCACATAACGGTTGCTGTCTGACGGTAACGAAAGTGGAAGCAGCACAAGCATCTTTCGATTTGATGCAGGAAACTCTAAAGCTGACGAACCTTGGAGAACTTCAGGTCGGTTCACCAGTTAATATAGAGCGCGCAGCTAAATTTGGTGACGAAATTGGCGGACATACAATGTCTGGGCATGTCATGTGTTTAGCGACGATAACGGAAGTCATCACAACAGCAAACAACAAAACGATTTGGTTTGAATTACCTGAAAAACAAATGAAATATGTACTACCCAAAGGGTTCATTGGTCTGGATGGTTGTTCACTGACAATTGGTGAAGTCGATGGCAATCGCTTCAATGTACACTTGATACCAGAGACCTTACAGCGCACATTATTTGGTGTAAGAAAAGTTGGCGATAAAATAAACGTAGAGCTTGACCCGCAAACTCAGGCTATTGTTGATACCGTAGAACGTGTACTTGCTGCCAGACAGTAAGCGTATCTATCGTTAGAAAATTTGTTCGTCGTCTGCGTCTACGTAGAGTTCTATTTCATCCTGTTGTTCGTTCACCATCATATTTAAATGGATTGGGTTACAACAGGCAGGGCAGTCATCGTAAAACTCCTGACTGCCATTGGATGAGTCTAAAGTCATCGGGACATGATGCCCGCAATGAGGGCAGATGATCGATTTTTGAATGTAGTTTTTCATAATCATTCTCGCTCTGTTGGCTTTTATATCTCTTTCTATAATAGTAAGACGAGATTTTGTTTATAGATGAGAAATAAGTACAAATATTGATCCGATCACAGATAAAAAGAGCTGCCAGTCTGCAGCTCTTATGTACCTAACAAAACGTTTAGACGAGTATTTGACTCAGAATGAGAGGATTTTTTTAACCAGGTATTCGGCTTCATCGAGGTAATGCCCGCCAAATTGGTTATAGTGATTAAGTATATGGTAAAGATTGTAGATATCTTTTCGTTCAACATAACCGAGATCCAGAGGCTGGACAGATTCATACCCCTGGTAGAACTCAGGCTCAAACCCACCAAATAGTTCAGTCATAGCGATATCACATTCTCGGTCACCCCAGTAGCAGGCCGGATCGTAACATATCGGACCCAGTGGACTGTTTGCGACATTCTCGCTCCATAAGTCACCATGGAGTAACGAAGGACGAGGGCTATGGTTAGCTAATCGCTGTTTTACCACTTCAAGAAAATCTTCGATATTAACTAAGTTAACCCCTTTTTCATGCATTAACTGTAGCTGCCAGCCTAAACGCTGCTCTGCAAAAAATTGGCTCCATTTCTTAGTCCAGTGATTGGGCTGAACGGTACTGCCGATATAGTTATCAATATCAAAGCCATACTCTTTTTGATCCCCCCATTGATGAAGTTTGGCTAACTGAACGCCGAACGAATAGCTGTTGGGAGAGTCATCGAGAGGCTTTGTCACCAGATAATTTAGAATGATAAACGAGTGGTCTTTGGTACTGCCAGTTAACACGTGCTCGGGAACATGAACACTGCGGCTCTCTCTTAACATTCGTAAGTTTTCTGTTTCTGCTTCGAATACAGGTAAAAAATCTTTCTCGTTGATCTTGATAAAATAACGTTCTTTACCATCGGAGATCATAAAGCTTTCGCTGATATCACCACCATCGAGTTTTACTCTTTCAATAAGGTCATATTCAAACATTAAAGTATCTGAAAGCTGCTGAGTTATCGCTTGCCACATAAAGTTAACCCCAAGACCGTTTGTTACCAGTACTAGTTTAGAACAACAACATTCAGTTTACAGAAGCGTAATGCAAATAATTTCATTCACTTAGTTTAAACTGGTACTGTATTAGCAAGATTTGTGATGCGAAGCATAAAACGATTGATTAACTATATTGCCTTTTAATTGTTTAACCCGTCAAAATGGTTGGTAGTGATAGTTAACGTGTCTTCTTGAATATGTTTTGTCATTGTAAATTAGATTTTTATCAACGAATGGGTCGATAATTTATGCACTAGACATATCTAATGTGTGAAAATGTCGTCACATAGCTTAGTATTATTGAAGGCACAGCCAATTAATGGCAAAAGAGTAGTAAAGCGGAGAATTAAAGTGGTTGTAGAAACCGATGGTTATTTAGCGCTCATTGAACATCTTGCATTAAACATGGATGTGTTTACCCGTGGGGGAGATACAGGTAAAGAGACCGTAGAAGAAGTGGTTAACGATATGGTTGCCAGTAATATCATGATGGTATTCGAGCAAAACCCTGAGCTTCACTCAAGTGTGCGTTTTCAGTTATTAAAAGAGGCTGACTCTGTTGTTGAAGATCTGGGTGAAGTGCTTGCCGGAGTATGGCTTAAACAAGCAACAAACGACCAGATCCTTTTTCTCGATGAGTATATTGCGTTAGTTAAAAACCTTTTTGATACTGCGGTTGCCACCTACGATTAACAGGTGGCTAGAAGCTCTGGTTGTCAACGCGTCTGAACTGCCAGAACTTTGATGCCCAGTAGGGGTTATCTATACGGGAAATAATAACGCCTTTAGATGTTGATGCGTGCATAAATCTGGAGTTACCCAGATAAACCCCAACGTGATTAGTGATTTTGGATGTTTTGAAGAAAATCAGATCACCATACTTTGCGTCACTATAATTAATATTTTCTCCCATTTTACTCTGCATTTTTGTGGTTCGTGGCAATGGTAACTGCCACGCATCCCGATAAGCTATTTGCACAAATGCTGAACAATCAATTCCGTTTTTATTTGTGCCTCCTAGTCGATATGGCACGCCTTGCCATTGGTTATAAATAGAAAAAAAAGACGCTTCGCGCTTAGCTGAATCTGAGACATTTTGCTGATAGCGCATTTGTTTAGTATCAACTTTGGGTTGATGGTTCTGAACGCCACTACTGGAACAGCCTGCTGAAATTAAACAAATAATCACCGCGAATTCGTTACGTTTATTTAATACCGACTGAAATATTTGAAATAAATATGTCATAAAACGTACCTAAAATACCGAACGGTGTATTTAATTTGGTTATGGACTGACATTAACATGATTCCCTCTGCAAAACGTTTGGTAAGCTTTTCCCTTATTCAGACACTGACAGCAATATTCATTACAATTACTTTACTGGTTACAATACTCGCTGTCACCAGTGTAAAGGGAATCGATAGGATAGGTTATCAATTCAGTAACCTTTCTGAGCGAGCACTACCGCTTGCCACTAATAATGCACAATTAACACAAAACATACTTGAGCAAGTCAAGTATATTGGATACGCAACACGAGCCAAAAGTAACGATGAACTGAATTCGTTGCAAGCAGATATCGCTGCACTTGATGCTAATGGGTCGTCTGCGTTACAAGAAATGAGAGATATTAACCAGGCATTCGGTGAACTCATTGACGTATCGATACAAGAACAGCTTAGTGCCGATATTACTCAATTCAGTAATTACACATCATCAATTCTCTCCTCGCAGCAACAACAAATTGAACAATTAGAGAAGATAACAGAGTTATCTGCCGGATTTCGTTACGGCTTAAGCTCTATTGGACCTGAGATGAACCGAATCGCATCATTCTTAGCGGTAGATAACCCTGAGTCTATGGACGCCGCAAATCGCTTTGTAGCTGCTGCCAGTGTAATGGAAAGCACTTTTCTGATGTTAATGATGCAGGATGAATTATCTGCTGCTGAAAAACAATTTAAAGAGTTGAAGACTCGAATTTCAGGTTTGGAACTGGCTTTTGATGATTTTAAACAGTGGCACCCTGATGTAGAAGAATTTGCCAGTTTGACAGCTCCTTATCAGATGGTTCTGGAGGGGTTTAACCAAGGCGGTATTCTGGATCAGATAATGATTAAACTGGAAACGTCTGAAACACAAAATCAGGATTTTTCCGCCACCGCACAACTCGCTCAAAAAATAACAGATGAACTGAGCCAGATGTCCGACATCGCTGCCAACATTATTGATGATAAGCAGACGGAAGTGAAAGATACCATTAGTAACATTACGATTGTTTTATTGGTTAGTGGTACGGTGATCGTGGCAATTATCGTTCTTGCCTGGTTAGGTTTACGTATGTGGGTTAATAGGGGAATGACAAATATTACCCGCCACCTCACCTTTATGACGGAGCATGATTTTAGTCATACGGCCGCTATGGTTGGCCCGATGGAATTCCATGATATTGCCAGTAAACTTAATCAGGTTGTTGAATCAACGCATGATTCCTTGATCACTGTGACTTCTAACTGTGAAACATTGTATCGTACAGCGCAGCTTAGTTACGATACTGCAGAGACTTCAAACTCGGGCCTAACCAGGCAGAATGATGCGCTAAACAGTATGGTAACAACGATTAATCAACTGGAAGCCTCAATTCGCGAAATTGCCGGGGTAACCAGTGATTCTTATACTGATTCTGTGTCAGCGGCTGACCATTCTGCATTAGGTGTGAAAGCTGTAGAAGAGAACCGCCTGCGTTTACAGGCACTTGAACAATCACTAAATATGAATGAATCTGCGATGCAAGAGCTTGATACCAGTGTTACACAAATCAGTCTGCTGGTAGACCTGATTACGGGCATTGCGGAGAATACAAATTTGTTGGCACTGAACGCAGCCATTGAAGCGGCCAGAGCTGGAGAGCATGGTAGAGGCTTTGCTGTGGTTGCTGATGAAGTTCGTAAACTGGCCAGAGATACTACTCAACAGACTGGCAGTATTCGTTCGATGATGAGTGAGTTGGAAAGTTCGGCGTTAAAGTCTCGTCAGGCTGTCAGTGAGTCACGTTCAGAAATGATTTCTGCATTGCAGTCGAGTGAAGAGGTAAAAGCGACCTTCAGTGATATAGAGAGCGCGGTGAGCCACATTCGTGCCCGAATTGAGCAAATCTCAGTGGCAACAGAAGAGCAGGAGCGTGCTACGGCAGATGTTAGTCGCTCTATAACTCAAATCTCTGATCAGGCGAGTGAAACCAAACAGCAACTAGAGTCAATGGTCGATAGTTCTGAACAGGTGGCTGAAATCGCCGGCGATCAAAAAACGATGTTAGATAAATACCACCTAGGTTAAGACTCTCTAAAAGGCTGGGTAAGCATTTTATCCAGCCACTGTTCTCTGGGTTGCTTAAATACAGGTAGTCCAATTTTCATTCCGTCATGCCCTTTTGACGGCTGAGCAATGTAAGTCGTAAATAAGCGATCCCAAACAGAGAGGAAGAATCCAAAGTTGGAATGCGTTTCACGTTCTATTACCGAATGATGTACCCGATGCATGTCGGGTGTAACGATAACCAACCTCAGCCACTTATCGATAAGTAGTGGTAATCGAATGTTACTGTGATTAAACATAGCGCTGGCATTGAGCACAATTTCAAACACGATCACAGCCCAAACAGGGGCCCCAATTACAGTAACAGCGCCGATCTTAATCCACATCGAAAGAATGATTTCCACTGGATGGAAGCGAGCGCCAGTTGTCACATCAATATCCTGATCAGCATGGTGCATTCTATGTAGCCGCCACAAAACTGGTACGCTGTGGAACATGACGTGTTGCCAGTATATAACCGCATCAAGTAACAGGATTGAAAGAACAACTGCGGGTAATGCAGAGATGTTTAGCCAGTGTATAATTCCGAACGAGTGTACCTGAGCCCAATTGGCCGCGGATACGGCAACAATCGGCATTAACAAGGTAATGAGTAACCCGTTCAAACCAACCAGGCCAAGATTGTTAATCCATCTAACCAGTTTATTCTGACCCAAGGCTTTACGCGGAGCATTTGATTCCCAAAATGCGCATATCAACAGCACAACAATGAAGAAGATTAGCCTGATGGTTTCTGGTTGATAGGGCATGACGAGTCACCTCCGTATGACTTTTCCAAATTGCCACTGGAGAATTCTAGGCGCTAACGTTAAACTTTGCGCCACTTTTTTGTGTTTAGATGAATCATGAGAATCCACGCTTTCCATCGTTTGTACCAATATCGGCTCGAACGATCAACAAAACCTTTTAATGCTAAAGGGGCTAAAATTCAACGTTGTCCTTTCTGTCGAGTGGGTATCAACCATTGCCTTTGTGAGTATCAACCTGATATAGAAACTCAAGTCGCGGTTTTACTTATAGTTTCTCAGAATGAAGTATTTAAACCGAGTAATACCGGGCGCTTAATCGCAGATACGGTAAAAGAAACCTATGTTTATCAATGGAACCGTACCGAACCCGATTCTCATATGTTGGATCTTTTACAAGATCCTCGTTACTTTCCGGTATTAGTCTTTCCTGCGCAAAGAGACAATGATCAGGCTCGTGTTATTGATAACGTTTCGCACATCAGTACAGACAAAAAACCACTGCTTATTTTTGTCGACGGCAGCTGGCGAGAGGCAAAACGCATCGTCCGACGCTCTGAGTATCTGGCAGATTTACCATTAGTATCAATAGAACCAGAAACGCTGTCGAATTATGTGATGCGCAAATCTGACAACGAGCAACATTTGGCGACGGCAGAAGTGGCGAGCATTGTATTAAAAACGTTTGGCGAACATCATGGCGCTGAAACGCTGCGCTTATGGTTTGAAACTTTTAAAGAGAGTTATCTACTGGGAAAAACTCGTATTAAGCCCAAAAAAGAGAAAAGTGCGCTCGCCGAGTATGTTGAGTTCATCAGTCACCAATAACCCTTTAGCCACGGCGTTATAACGGTTTCCGTCATTATCAGCTACGATACTTATCGTTAAATCAGTGAGATAGACCGTTTAACCAGCATTTTATTTGCGGGGCGCCGCACACTGTTGAGTCAATCTATAGAAACTGCTTGGTTTGACGGGGATAAATAAGTGTTCGGTCACGGATTGTGTAGGGTGCGATATGGATAATAGTGCAATATTTTTGTCTCGCGAATTAATTATATAAGTTCATTCATTGACTAATTCGCGAAGTATCACTTCCTTATGGACAGAATTGGGTAGGAGAGCTTTGCATGTATTATGGGTTTGATGTCGGTGGCACTAAAATAGAGTTTGGTGCTTTTAACCAAAAGCTGGAGCGCGTAGCGACGGAACGAGTGCCGACACCAACAGACGATTATAGCAAGCTGGTAGAAACGATTGCTGGTTTAGTGGCTAAATATGATGCGGAATTTGGCGTTGAAGGTTCCATTGGTCTTGGTTTACCAGGAATGGAAGATGCTGATGATGCAACGGTGCTTACGGTGAATGTTCCTTCTGCAAAGGGCAAACCGTTACGTGCTGATCTGGAAGCGAAAATTGGGCGTAGCGTAAAAATCGAAAATGACGCTAACTGTTTTGCACTTTCAGAGGCTTGGGATGACGAACTCAAAGATGAGCCTTCTGTTATGGGGTTAATCCTGGGTACCGGGTTTGGTGGTGGCTTAATTTATGAAGGTAAAGTTTTTTCAGGCCGTAACCATGTAGCAGGTGAAATAGGGCACATGCGCTTGCCGATTGATGCTTGGTTCCATTTAGGCGGAGACAAGGCACCATTGTTGGAATGTGGCTGTGGCAACAAAGGTTGTATGGATAACTACCTGTCTGGACGTGGATTCGAGCTGATTTACGCCCACAACAACGGCGAAAAGAAAAAAGCCATCGACATTATTAATGCTTACAAGGAAGGTGAGCAAAAAGCGGTTAAACATGTTGATGACTTTATGGAATTACTGGCTATCTGTTTTGGTAACATTTTCACCGCTCATGACCCTCATGTGGTAGTGCTGGGAGGAGGGTTGTCAAACTTCGAACTGATTTATGAGGAAGTGCCAAAGAGAATTGGTAAACATTTGTTATCAGTAGCTAAGTGTCCAAAGATCATAAAAGCAAAACACGGTGATTCCGGCGGAGTCCGTGGTGCTGCATTTCTCAATATTAAATAATAATTGAACCGATAAAAATAAAAGGGGCTTGCATAATCAAGCCCCTTTTAAATCAAATCATTCCATCCGGTTCATTTGTGGTTTGTTTTTTTACCAATCCCTAAATTTTCTTTCGGTTTGAGTGTTATCATACCAAAGCCTAATTTTTTGAAATGGTTATCACGATAATTGCGCACCGCCTTAGTATCAGAAATCTGTTCGATTTGCTGCTCCATTTTCAGGTAATCAGTAATGTCTATACCCTCGGCTTCCGCCACCGCCTCATGAATATTGCGGTGTTGCTGATAAGAGAAAGTCAGTGTTTTCTCTTCGTCATTATAGGTATAAATAATTGTGCGAGCCATAAATTTTCTCGTAGCTAAGATCTATTGACCTTGTAGTGTGTAATTCGAATCGAGTCAGACGCTTGTTCAGCGCGAAGCAACCTTGCTTTGAACTCAGGCGCTAGATTCTGCCTTGCAGCGGGATAATTGTCACGTGTTCACCTGATTTTACTGTATCAATAGCTGGTGAAATTTCGATTAAGCAATTCGCTTCACTCATTGAGCGCAAAATGCCTGACCCTTGTTTACCGGTTGAACGTACGACAAGTTGACCTGTTGGCTCGATGCTATATATACCGCGGGTAAATTCAGTACGCCCCTGACGAGAACGTAGATCTTCGCCGGCAATGGCATTAATTTTCAATGGCTGCCACTCTGTTTCGCCTTGCATCTTTCTTAATGCAGGTTCGACAAAATTAATAAAAGACACCATAACGGCTACCGGATTTCCCGGTAGGCCAAAAATAGGTTTATTTTTTATTTTGCCAAAGGCAAGTGGACGGCCCGGACGCATATTGATTCGCCAGAACTCAATTGATCCTAATGATTCCAACGCTGCTTTAATATAGTCTGCATCGCCAACAGACACCCCACCCGAAGTGAGTACCACATCGGCTTGTTCTGCTGCCTGGTCAAGGACTTGTAGCATTTTTTGTTGGTTATCTTCAATAATGCCAAAATCGATAATTTCACAACCCAATTGTGTCAATAAACCCATCAAAGTATAACGATTTGAATCGAATATACGTGAAGCGCTGGCTGGTGTACCGGGAGATTGGACTTCGTCGCCGGTGGAAAAAATCGCCACTTTGAGCTGACGGTATACGGCCACAGAGTTGAGACCTAATGAAGCGAGCATGCCCGTTTCAGGAGAATATAACCTTTTACCTGCAGTAAAAACCTCTTGGCCGAGTGACAAATCTTCACCAGCCTGACGGACATTTTGTCCCGGTTTAATCTTACTTTCTCCAAAGGTGACAAAGCCGTCTGATTCTACTGCCTGCTCGCGCATAATAACGGTGTCAGCTTCTTCAGGAACTGCTGCACCAGTCATGATTTTTACTGCTTGTCCGGGTTTAAGTGGTTCACAATGGTGATAGCCAGCCATGACTTCAGCTACGACGGAATATTGGGCTCTTTCAAGATCGTCGCCACGAATAGCATAGCCATCCATAGCTGAATTTCTGTATGCTGGTACGTTAACTGGGGATTTAATATCGGTATAAAGCACGCGATTATAGGCGTGTTCTAACTCGACCTGTTGTGATTGGTTAAGCGCCGTCACACTGTGCAAAATGTTATTGCGTCCCTGATCGACGGAGAGAAAAGCGGGGGAAAGCGTATCACAACCTGATGGTAACGAAGTCTTTGGTTGTTGTTTATTGGTAATATAATCAATAACAAAGCGTGCAATAGAATCAAGATCGTTAATATCAAGCTGAGGCAGGGTGCTATCAACCGCCTCGTCCGCCGCGATAGCAATTATGTTGCTGTCGTGCGTGTAAAGCCAAGGTTTATCCAGTTCCTTCCTGTGCAATTCAATTTTTGGAAACTCGATGTTTTTACAGCCTTCCACAAGAATGACGTCCAGATTGTCGCTATCGAAACGAGAAAGCAGGTAATTAAACTCAGCTTCTGCATCGGGGGTTTCAGTCATCAGAACATGGCGGTTACGAGATGCTATCAGCATTTGACTCGCCCCGGCTTTACGCAGCCGATAGCTGTCTTTACCCGGTACATCAACATCAAAGTTATGGTGTGCGTGCTTTAACACGCCTAAACGAAGACCCGCATCGGTAAGTTTGGGAATTAATGCTTCAAGTAGGGTCGTTTTCCCTGTTCCGGAGTATGCAGCAAAACCCAAAAGAGGAAGGCGAGGGCGCTGATAAATCATAACTGTAAAGCTCCAAACTGTGCCAGTTCATCTGGCGTATTTAAATTAAGAAAACACTCGGCAGAATCGCTGAAATCGACATACTGAGTATCACACTCATTATATAAAAGAATGATTTTTCTATCACCACGTTGCAAAAAATCGCTAAGCCTTGGTAACACGCGTTGGTGATACATCGTAAAGACGGGTTGAGCATGCTCGCCATCATGCGCAACGATAATATCACTGCTTTCAGTAACGGCATTGCACATACGGGCTATTAAATCATGAGAAATTAAAGGACTGTCACAAGGAACAAACCCCACCCATTCTGTTTTAGCATTCACAAGGCCACTATGAATACCACCGAGAGGACCGGGATAGCCGTTGAATTGATCGCTGAATACGTGGCCAAACTTAGCGTATTTTTCCTGATTGCGGTTGGCATTTATTGAAATATTGGAAGTTTGCGGATTTAATCGTTCAATAACATGATCAATCAATGGCTTACCATTTAATTTTATTAATCCTTTGTCGTTTCCGCCCATACGGCTGGCTTGACCGCCAGCTAGAATTACCCAACTAGTTTCAGAGGGAAGTAACATAGGTTTTCTCTTCTTCTGATTTTACGATATGCAATAGTGGTGTTTCTGTTAAGGTGCAATCGTTAATCCACCATTGTTTTTTACACAATTCAGTCAGTGCATTGGCTTGATGGCTGGTAATGATTAAACTGGAACCTCTGGCAAGCAGATCTTTTGCCATAATAACCAATCTTTCTATCGACTCCTGATCCAATGAAGCACTGGGCTCATCCATTAGTAAAATGGACGGTTTTAATATCCACGCTCGTGCCATTGCCACTCTTTGACGCTCACCACCAGACAAAACTGAAATATGCTCGTTAGCAAGCGTTTCTAAGCCTACCATTCTCAATGCACTGATCACCATAGAACGTTTATCTTGCGCGTTCTGGGAGTCGTATTTTATACCGTATGCGACATTTTGATACACAGTGGTGTCAAATAGATACGGAGTTTGATGCAGATAAACGACACAACGTCGCGCGGATGTACTGAACATACGTTGCCATAATGGAAGCGAATTTGAGACTTTTCCACTGGTTGGTTTAAGCAGGCCAGCCAGGATCTTTAGCAGGGTAGTTTTACCCACGCCATTATCACCCTTAAGGTAGACAGCATCATTCGGGCCAAGAGAAAGCTTGTCGATATAGAATAAAACGCGATCGTTATAACGCATTGATAATTCTTGGGCATCAAGTGTAACTGACATTATTATCCTTACGTTCGTAAAAAGCCTTTTCCACGCATTGCAGAAAGTGCAAAATTTAACGCTAATGCTAAAAATAGTAGCACCATTCCCAGCGCAACTCCTTGAGCAAACGCGCCTTTGTGACTTTCCATGGCAATGGCCGTGGGAATATTTCGGGTTAGCCCCATAATATTACCGCCCACCATCATTGAACAACCGACTTCTGTAACTATACGAGAAAAGCTGGCGATGGCTGCGGCAAGCAGCGGAAAACGAGTTTCCCAGATCATTGTCGCGGCAATACGAGGGACCGAAACACCCAGTGTCATTGCTGTTTCCACGGTTCTGCGATCACTCGATTGAAGTGCGCCGTGCATCATAGAGACCAGAATAGGAAAACAGATCATCATCTGACCGAGAATCATCGCTTTTTGTGTGAAAAGCATTGACCAGTTTCCCAAAGGGCCGGCACGCGAAAGCAACATATAGAGTAATAAACCGATAACAACCGTTGGTACAGCTTGCAGGGTATTAATGACCGAAAGCAAAGCCCACTTACCACGGAAGTTTGTGTAAGCAAGAATAAAAGAGAGCAGAATTGCCGGTAGCAACACCAGACAAATAGCCGTCAGGGAAACACTAAAGGAGACCGCTACGATCTCCCATAGTTCTGCATCAAAATTAACAAGAAGTGTGAACGCATCTTGTGTTGTTTGCCACAGGCTCATAGACATTGGTTATTTATCAGCGTTAGCAACAAACAATTGCTGCCCATTTAGTTTAAAGCTGTTAATTAACTTCTGCCCCTGTTCTGACACTAACCAATCACTGAACGTTTTCGCTGCGTCATAGTTTGTGGATGGGTAACGTTCCGGATTAATCAGAATAACCTGGTAAGGGTTGAAAAGCTTGTCATCACCCTGGAATAGAATATTAAGGTCAAGCTTGTTCTGGTACGCCAGCCAGGTTCCTCTGTCGGTGAGCGTATATGCCTGCAGCTCAGAGGCCATATTCAGAGTCGGGCCCATACCCTGACCCACAGAGCGGTAGCCGCCGAAGTTTGGTTCAATTTTAGCCTGAGACCAGATGCCAAGCTCCTTTTTATGAGTGCCAGAATCGTCACCACGAGACACAAACACCACACCCGTTTTTGCAATTTTTTCAAATACTTTAATCACACCTGGCTGTTCAGCGATTTTAGCGGGATCCTCTTTGGGGCCTACGACCACGAAATCGTTATACATCAATTTACGTGGCATAACACCGTAACCTTTATCAACAAAGTTAGCTTCTGCTTTAGGAGCATGTGTCATGACTAAATCGACGTCGCCATTTTCACCCATTTTGAGCGCTTTACCGGTCCCCGTTGCAATCACGTCAACTTTATACCCGCTTTGTTGTTCGAATGTGGGCAACAGGTAATCCAGTAGCCCTGAGTGGTAGGTACTGGTTGTTGTTGCCAGCTTGATACGCTGTGTGTCTTCTGCGCTTGACGCGGAATAGCTGACTAAAACTAAAGATGTTGCTGCGAAAGCAAGAGATATATTCTTGTTCATTTGTTATTCCATTATTATTAGGTGCCAACTTGATGATTTTATATAACCACTGAATTGCGGATTGTAATCACATTTTTATTTCAAATAAGTGCTAGCAATCAGAATGCCAACAATGCTAACTCAAATTTAGTATGCAAAACCGACAATATCATGATTTTTATTATAAATTGTCGCTTCATAGCACAATTATAGGGACAAAATGTCTCAATTTATGTAAGTTAATAGTATGTTTAAGTGAGTCGTTATGTCCTATCGATAATCGCTCGGACATTAAACATTAATTTTGAGATATTCATGAGTACTTACCCAGATTCCAAGCAAACACTTTTATATCAAGCGTTTTCAGTCCTTGTGGTTGATGATGAAACCGGGATGCAGACTATTTTAAAAAAGGCATTAGCCAAGTGGTTTTCTAAAGTTGACAGTGCCGGTTCGGTGGATGAAGCGGAACTATTAAGAGCGAACCACCATTATGATTTGATCATACTGGATATCAATCTTCCCGGCCGATCCGGTATTGAGTGGGAAGAAGTATTTAATGACGACTACCATAAGCCGGAAGTTATTTTTATGACCGGTTATGCCGATCTTGAAACTGCCATTAGTGCATTAAAGCTTGGTGCATCGGACTTCATTCTTAAGCCATTTAACTTAGAACAGATGATGCAAGCTGTAAAACGTTGTATGGATAAATGTCTTAGTGCAAGAATGCAATACGCTTTAAAACATGACTTTGAACGCCATACCACCAGTGAAATCATTGGCCAGTCGCAAAATACTCAAGCCCTTAAACAATTGATTATGCAGTTTTCCCCCTCCAGGGCTTCCGTGTTAATAGAAGGTGAGTCAGGAACGGGTAAAGAACTGGTCGCGCGCGGTATTCACGAAGCAAGCGGACGCAAAGGGCCTTTTGTGCCAATTAATTGTGGTGCAATTGCCCCTGAATTACTGGAAAGTGAATTATTTGGTCATACATCGGGAGCCTTCACCGGAGCTAAAAAAAACCGTGAAGGGCTGTTTCGGGTTGCGAACAGTGGCACCCTGTTTTTGGATGAAATCGGAGAGATGCCGTTGCCAATGCAGGCTTCACTATTGAGGGTACTTGAGCAACGTACCATTCGTCCGGTTGGTTCAGAAAAAGAGGTGAGTATAGATGTCCGCGTTGTTGCGGCGACCAATCGCAGTTTGACTGACGAAGTTGATAAAGGGCGGTTTCGTCGCGATCTCTACTACCGCCTGAATGTGCTGAAAATTGAGGTAACACCATTAAGAGAGAGAAAAGATGACCTCAAAGATCTGGTTCCGTTTTTCACTCACAGACTGTGTCAGGAACTAGGAATTCCGCTACCCAAATGGGCTCACGAAGATGTTGCTGCAATGCAAGATTACGACTGGCCGGGAAATATTCGTGAATTGAAAAATTTGATTGAACGTTGCCTGCTGCTTGGCAAACCTCCGGCTCATTATTGGCAAGAATCGAATGGTATCAGTGATTCAGATAACAATTTTGTTACAGTGTCACATGAAGATAGTGAACCAAAAGAACAACAAGGAAAGCATTCAGATTCTAAGCGTGGTTACCCAAATGCCTGGACGCTCAGGGATGTAGAACGCGCCCATATAGAACAACTGGTAAATTTTCATGACGGTAACAAATCCGCTGCTGCCCGCGATCTGGGGGTAGCTCGTAAGACATTAGAACGTAAATTCAAAGATTGGGAACAAGAAGGACTATTAGGTGTTAAATAAGGTTTTTCCATGGTTAAAATGGCGTCATCGATTTAAGACCATGGTCCGTTATCGGCTGCTGATTTTAACTTCTGTTCCCATTGCTTTTACTCTGCTGGCGTTGATCACAATCTCAATTTACTGGTCAATACATTACACTTGGCAAAGTACACTAATTGACGTTTCTGAGCGGTTGGGAGTGGCAAATAAAGCCATCAGCCTGGTTCAGAAAAATCAGCAATCTCGTGTCCAGGCATTATCTGAATCCCATCAATTCAGGACTCGTTTACAGTCACTCGACAGCGATAGCTTAACCCGCTGGGTTCGTAAACAGAAACATCGTTATCAGTTAGATTTTCTGACTTTTCATCCGCTTAATGCTAGTTCGACAAAATCGCATTATGCAGACTTAGTGAACAAGCCTGCCTTTTTTGATGTGCTTAATGAGCGTGAGTTAAATCAACTTGACCCAGAGCTGTCTGAGCGAGCTAAAGTCACTGAATTGAACTCAGATAAAACTGAACAACGGGGTTTAATTAGCCGTACGCTGATTACCGTGACAAATCATGACCAACGTGTCGTTGGATATCTGGATGGCGGCCTGTTACTTAACAACAGTACCGCGTTAGTGGATCAGATTAGCGATATTGTATACCCATCTGAACATGATAGCCTGAGACCAGTAGGTACATTAACGTTGTTTTTAGACGATTTACGCGTCAGCACCAATGTACCTTTAAATAGCGATAATCATCAGGGTCGGGCCATTGGCACACGAGTATCCAGCCAAGTGAAACAAGCAGTGCTGATCAATGGTGGGGAGTGGTTTGACAGAGCTTACGTATACGATGCGTGGTACATCACCGCGTACCAACCGATAAAAGATCAACATGATAACGTTGTCGGAATGCTATACACCGGTTATTTGATGTGGCCGTTTGTCAAAGCGTACATTACCAACATTATTGAAATTGCAGTGACAACACTAATCTTGCTAATCGTATCGGGCTGGTTCGTTTATCGGGGTTCGCGCGATCTATTCCAACCAATCGAAAAAATACACCGTGTCGTTAAACTGGTTCAATTGGGAAAAAACCAGCGAATCGGCACACTGGGATTAGATAATAAGCATGAACTGGCTCAGTTAGCGAAGCAATTTGATAATATGCTTGATCTCCTGCAGCAGCGTAATGAAGAGATACAGCGAGCAGCGAGTGAACTGGAGGAAAAGGTTCAGTCCAGAACGGCCAAATTGCGCGAACAGACAGAGCAACTTGAACACCATATACAGCTTTTACATACCACGCGTGACAAGCTGATTGTCCATGAAAAACTAGCAGCACTTGGTGAACTTACAGCCGGAATCGCACATGAAATTAATAATCCTACAGCCGTTATATTAGGTAATACGGAGTTGATAAAATTTGAGTTGGGCGATGACAGTGAACGGGTAGACGAAGAGATAGATGCCATCTTGATGCAGATAGACCGAATCCGAAACATCACCCGTAGTTTGCTTCAGTACAGCCGCCAAGGTGGCGTGCAGGATGAAATCACCTGGCAACATGTTAACCCAATTATTGAAGAAAGCATTACGCTCGTGAAAACAGGTACTAAAAAGCGAGATATCGAGTTTGTGGTTAGCTTAAACGCAAGGTCATCGGTCGAAGTTAACCGCCACCAATTGCTGCAAATATTGGTTAATTTGCAGATGAATGGAATTCACGCCATGAATGGAAAGGGCACACTTAAAATTCGCAGTGAGGATTGGATCGATGAGGGCGAAACCTGTGGTGCTGTTATACACATTGAGGATGAAGGGTGTGGCATAAAACCAGAAAACCTCAAACGCGTATTTGATCCATTTTATACCACCAGAAGAGATGGCACGGGCTTAGGGCTATCCGTATCTCAGAGTTTACTCAGCCAGACGGGCGGTGAAATACGGGTACAGTCTGAAATGGGTAAGGGCAGCATATTTAGTGTCTACCTGCCTAATAAAGCAGATACAGATCTGATCATCACACAATCTGAATAACACCAATCTACATGAATTTCTGTTCATTCTTGTTTGCTAAAAACGCAATTATCTGTAGATAGGTATAACACATTTGTTCAGGCAGCTTTATTGGCTATGTACCGCGATTTTCGGTGGTTTAATTCCGTGCTGTCTGAATTCATTCATTACCCTAAGAGTGATATCAGTTTCAAACAACTTCTCATACGTGGTATCCACCACATAAGCCTTGCAGGTAAGTTGTACAGCCAGATAATTGTCGGTAATAGATTGTTTGACTAAGACAGTTACAGGTTTAGGTAAATGAATGTATCGACTCGAGGACGCCGCTTCCTGAATGAGGTCTCTGGCTAGTACGATATCTTCATCAATACCGACATAAAAGGGTATCACCACCTGCATATCCAGAGCACCATAATTACCACTTACCGCCACTTCATTTAAAAATTTATTATTGGGAATCGTAATGATGTCGTCAGAAAGGGTTCGCATACGTACTGAGCGCAAACCAATGGTAATAATATCGCCGTAATGCCCTTCAAACGTGACACGGTCACCAACCTGAAATGGTCGGTCAATCATCACAGTTAATCCGGCAATAAATGAAGCGGCCAAGTCTTTTAACGCAAAACCGACCGATACCGCCAGCGTACCACCAATCAGAGCTAGAATATGATCGTTGATGCGAAAGCTGAGTATAAATACCACTACGCCAGCCGTCATATAAATAAAAAACTGCATAAACGACTGAAGTTTCTGTAACAGCATCCGGTATTGGGCGAACTGGCTACCTACCGTATCAACCACAGAGCTCATAAACTTTAGTAATACCCATGTGCCCGCCACTATTAGTACTGAGAAGAAAACGCCACTCCATCTCACCAGACTGGCGATTTGCTGAAAACTTTCAGCACTTGCGGATTCTTCTGCCAGCACACCACCTGAATACACTATAACTAATAAGCCAAATGCAATATGTCTTGTTAACTTCATTGTTACTTCACCAGTAGATGTTGACGGTCCAGGACATTGGTAATTGTCCGATACCAGTGGTCGGATATACGAGCCTTATCTTCTGCCCATTCCAGATAACCGCGGCTCTGGAAATATCTAACGATTCCGGTCACTTCGGCAATACTTAACTGAGTACACTTGGACAGTTCTTCACCCGAAGCAACCTCCAGTTGCACAATAGAGCGCAGCACTGCCAGCATGGGTTTAGGCATTTGTTCCAGTTCCTGAGAATCGGGAATATGAAATAACCTGACATTAACGGTCCCCGTTTCTTTATTGCGGTTTAATGAGCGACGGAAAAATCGCAGTGCAACAGTAGGGTTACCATCTGAGTAATGCCAGAGAATACGGTAGAACCCCTGTTTAGCTCGTTCTTCATCACTTGAATCATCCTGATCCCATTGTTTCGGAACCACTAATCCTTCAAAGCATACCGGAGATTCCAACTCTCTATTGATACGGCTATCGAGCAGTGCATGCATCTGTTTTTCACTCCAGCGTGGTAACATGGTGACCAGATCAAACAGTAAACGCTCTCCTCGGGCACGATCGACAAAGCGCCAGTTTGATTTTTCTATCGCCATCACGACTCGATGGTTTTTTTTCGATCGACGTAACAAGTTAGTAAGCTTCATTAGGCTGTTTAAACCACCAACCATAGGTTTAACAAGCCGCTGCGCATTATCAATGGCGACAAGGTAAGTTTGTTCACTCTTGCGCAAATGGGAAATAATCTGGATTTCAGTAGCTTCTTCTTCCAGCCCCAGGCTTAATGCAAATAAACCGAGCAGTTCTGCATATCCCGAATACGGACAATTGAGATACAAAGGTTCAGCATTTTTGACTTTATTAAGCAGGGTATAAAGTAGAGTTGTAGTACCTATACCACGCTCACCGGTTACCACACATACCGCTGGGCTGTCAGTCATTAAGTAGCGTGACAGCTGTTTGATTTCTTCGCTGCCGTAATCTATTAATTCACTATCGATGGTACCCGGTAAGATGTATTCAAACGCTTCATCACCTTTAACCCGAACATGATTCTGGTCCGCAGTAATACTTTCTGTCTGTTTAGCAACTTCAATACGGAAAAGATACGCCAGCGCCTGACTGAAAAAAGTATAGTTAGACAACGATGCAATTAAGCGGTATTGAATGGCATGCGTTAATAACCATACTAATATCGCAATCGTGGCCACAACCCGTACTGCGAAAGTTTGTTTCTTACTGATAGCCCAATTAACCCATAATGGCCGATCTGTGGCTTTCTCTGCAAAGGCGAAAATACGTTCACGCCATAGATTAAGAACCGACACTATCATGATGAAGAACCATGCGTACATCGTGTTGAGAATCCAATAATAGATTGTGCCTTTGCCCAGAGTTCGTTCTGAAAGTTGTAGGACGACGCCTGTGATAATTACGGTCCAAACAATTCTGCGAATAGTACTTAAACGCAATACCATGAGTTCTTTATTGGAGGTATGGCTGTAACGGTAAGTCATTTCCAGAATTAAGCTGACAGCAATCGCGCCACCCCATATCCACCAGATGAAAATTTCCAGAAACACCAAATGCTGCAAGCTCTTAATTTCAGCCAGAACCTGCAGGGAAAAGGTAATTGCTATTAGCCAAGCGATCGCTTTATTCGCTTTGCTCAGGTACCAAACCAAACGAGCCCATAGTGACGGAGAAGCCTGATCTTTCAAATATGAATTGCGAAACAGTTCAATCAGGCGTTTACTATGTCTGAGCCACCAAATAAGTAGAAAATAAATCAACACAACTTTGCAAACAGACCAAATGAAAGGCACTGGCGAGATAAGCAAATCGTCATACAGGGATTTAAAACTGCGTAACTGAAAATAAAACAGGTATTCGACATTTAAACGAGCAAGATGCCACTCTTGCTTGAATTGAGTAACGCCCGCAGGTCCGAAACCGGTCAGTTCGGAACGGGTGTATTCATCAACAGAACTTAACAGATGTTGTTTCGAATAGGTCAGGCTTACCTGAGTGAGGTAACTCTGTTGCAGATTGAACCAATTTAACGCATCACCTTGATTTCGATAATTTTTTAATGACTGAGATAATTCATTGATGTTCTGCTCCTGAAGGGTAAGCGTTGTGCGTAACAGTTGTTGCACTTCAGCTAGCTGTTTATCACTCATAAATAGTGAGTCCGGTAACTCGTCAACTTGCTTTTGAATGTCGAGCGCTTGTTGTTTTGCGTTAGGCTGGATATCAATATCGGAAATATCCCATTCAGCATGAGCTAGAGTGGTTCCGCACACCAGCCAGGATATGAGCAACAGACGTAACAAGGTTTGCATAAGAATTATCGTTTAGTAAGCCATTGATTTCATAATCAAGTGTAGACGGATTATTTACATTCGTTGACATTTTATCGTCAAATTTATTACGGCCTGCTACTGAGGAGGGAATTGAACGTAGACTGCGGAATATAAACATTTTTTACCGTAACAGAGTGAGAGCAACGCCGGTGAGTAGTATCACCGACGAAAGCGGGGTTACTCTTTGTCTGTCAGGTGACCTTTTACGTCAAAGTTGACTTTATCGGCACCGCTATAAATCTGAAAACGACGCCCTTTAGCCCGAGCGATGGTGGTAATACCGAACTGATGAGCCAGTTCTAATCCCATTTGGGTGACACCAGAGCGAGAAAGTAATACCGGGATCCCCATCTGAGCGACTTTAATCACCATCTCTGAAGTTAAGCGACCAGTCGTGTAGAAGATTTTATCTTCACCAACTTCACCTTTAAGCCACATTTCTCCGGCCAGGGTATCTACTGCATTATGGCGTCCGACATCTTCGACGAAAGATAGCACCTGATTACCCTGACATACAGCGCAGCCATGGACTGCACCAGCAGCTTTATATGTGTCGTTGTAATGAGTAAGTGCTTCAAGAGCTGTGTATATTTGAGATTGCTTCAATACAGTCTGCGGAACCTGATACCCTTCCAGTTGCTTCATGACATTGCCATACATGGTTCCCTGACCACACCCTGAGGTAACGGTTTTTTTCTTGAGTGCTGGTTCGAGATGATCAAGTGGCTCCTTAGTCACTACCGCCGCTGAATTTGTTTCCCAATCGATAATAATTGATTCAAGCGCATTCGGATCCTGTAAAAAACTCTGATTCTTCAAATAGCCCAGAACAAGCGCTTCAGGACGAGAGCCTAATGTCATCAAGGTTACGATTTCTTTCCAATTAAGCATGACTGTGAGGGGACGTTCACAGGCGATGGATTTTGTCATCGGCTCGCCATACTCATCAAAAACTTCTACTTCTACTGTTTGTAATGGGTTTTCACTGGTTTTTATGATTGTCGGTTGTGCCACGTGACCTTCCTGATGGATTAACTAAGTAGGATGGAAACAGCAAGTATCATTCCATCTGCAACATAATGCTATTAAAACCCAAATTGGTGTGAAGTTAAAAGCATCAAAACGGGTAATTTCGTACTACGCTTGATTCAATGGCTCAATACTTGCTTTGTGTCACTTTGACTATAAAAAGGATTAAGTGTGTATGTCTGAAAAACAAACAACAACGCTGCCGGTTGAAAAATCTGAGAGTTGTTGGCCAGTAAACTGCGAGCTGAAATCACACCAAATAGCCGCAGGAATGTGGGTCACAACACAGTGGCAGCTATTGGGATTTAAATTACAAGGCGACCAGGAACGTGAAAATTTCGCTGTTTTAGAGCTGTTCCGTGATGAACGTACCGATTACCGGTTTAATCTGAGCTCAGCGCAGCCAAAATTATTTTTAGTCCTAGAGCAACCTGAAGGAGAGTCACCGCCAAAGATAGTCCGTTTAATCGCTTCTCAAAGTGTAGCCGGACAATATATGGATGGTGAGTACCTGGTTTTATCTACTGAGATGCCTCTCGCGGTTCAAGCCTGGATGGAAGCATTTATTGGCCGCCATGGAGAACTACTGGAAGTACGTCGCAAAAAGCGTAAAGGCGCGGGGAGGTCGAGTGGTCAGTGATTCTTTTATTTCACGTTGGTCTAAACGCAAAATTGAAGGCAGTGAAAATACCAACAGCGAGGTCGGTTTAACGCCTGAAGCTGTCGAGCCGAGTACTGAAGATATTCCACTAAATGAGCTCGCCGAACAAGAAACCACGCAAATTGATGACACTGATAATAAGCAACAGCCTGAATCTATCGCTTCGTTACTCGCGTCACAAGCCGCCAAAGAAACCAAAAAGGCGGCTTTACGCCAACTATTTTTGGGTGGGGAGTTTAGTGAGGTGGATCGCCTTAATGATTATGACCATGACTACAGTTCCGTTAAACCTCTAGCCTCAGAAGTCGCTCAGAAATTACGAGAGTGGGTTAATAATTCCAGTGAGCAAGAGATGGAGACGGAAAGCCAGGAAAAATCACACACTGATGATGGACTGATAGCTCAACAGGAACAAACAGAAAACAGTGCAGAATCCATCGATGATTTTAGTTCTGTTGAAGATGAACAACTAAATGAGACAAAAAATACCACATAAACAGTAGGTACATTTTGACCAATCAGGACTGCCGCTATTATGGGACAAAATGTACCAAATCGAACAAATCAACGATATATACAGTGACATGAGCGAATAAGTTGCTGATAATTATATAAACATTAATTGGAATACTATTTGCTAATATAAAAATCACTATTCAAACCGACTCTGTTTGAATAAACACTGGAAGCGAGCAAATGCTAGAACAATATATAAAACAATCGACTTCGCAAAACGGTATCGCACGGTTATCTGCAATTGAAAACACCGTCGAACTGACTAATCTTATCCCGCCGACCGTTAGCTATGAAAGTGGTGGGCATACACTCATTCTCGGCCCGACATCTCTCATTGAGCGCATTGAACAACAGTTACCAGACGTTACTTCTGTCACTCTGCTGTCTGTCGACGGAGAACAAGGCACGCATAAAAACCTTTACTATGCCGACAGCGTGCAAATAAGTGGCTACTTAGGTGCTTTTAATGTGGTGGTGACAAACCATGGTATTAGCAGCAGCCTGGCTGAGGTCGCTATTCAAAAAGACACATTTGATATTATTCTTGATATGTCTTTGAACGGGGTAATGACGGAAGAAGTTCCCGTTCCGGGGTATTTCCCTGCAGGGCGCGGCCACCCAAAACTCGCTGATGCGCTTGAGCAAATTCCTTCATTGGTGGGGACCTTTGATAAAACCAAATACTTCAGACTGGATACAGACTTATGTGCACATAGTTCACGTGGGGTAAAAGGCTGTGAACGTTGTGTCGATGCATGTCCTGCGGGAGCATTATCAAGTGAAGGGTCAGATAAAACAGGACATCGAATTGAGATAAACCCTTATTTATGTCAAGGCATAGGAACTTGCGCTACAGCTTGCCCGACTGAAGCGATTCATTATGCACTGCCTAATCCGACTGATACTCAGAAGTTCATTGAACGTCTTCTGAGCAATTACTTTCAGGCGGGTGGGGAAAAGCCCATTGTTCTAATCTGCAGTGCAGAACACGAAACATATAACGCAATGGCGCTTAGAGCACTGCCTGATAACGTTATTCCCGTCACCGTTGAAGAACTGCCTTCTGTGGGAATTGACACCTGGTTTGCTGCGCTCACAAACGGGGCTACCCAAGTACTGTTTGCTGCCAGCCGTCACATGCCTGCAACTATCCAGAGAATACTTGAACAGGAAGTAACAACTGCTCAGGCGTTTCTTGATCAACTAGGGTTAGATAAAGAAACCATCGATATTTTGTATCTGGAGTCATTACGTGAAGCATCGCCGCAACTGGTGACAAATGATCTCGGGATACGGCTCGGTGAACTGCAAGGGAATAAACGAACTCGTTTATTTGCGGCACTTGATGCGTTGAGTGATAAATATCAAATAGAAAAAGATGTGCAACCTCTGGAAGCGTCGGCGCCTTATGGGACCATCGAATGTTCCACTGATGACTGCACACTATGTATGAGTTGTGTCGCAGTGTGCCCAACCCGAGCACTGCATCATGAAGGCGATATCCCTGGTTTAAAATTAGTTGAACAGGACTGCGTGCAATGTGGTTTGTGTACTCAGGCCTGTCCGGAAAACGCCTTAACCAGTAAGCAACAAATGAACTGGGACAAAATGTCTCGTCAATCAGCGATTACTTTGCATCAGGAAGATCCAGCCCTTTGTTTACGCTGCCAGAAGCCTTTCGCACCTAAATCAATGATCGCGATGTTGCAAAATAAGTTACAAGGTCACTCGCAGTTTTCAGATGCTGCAGCTTTAAATCGTATTGCAATGTGCGAAGACTGCAGAGTTGTTGACGTATTTGAATCGATGGCCAACGACCCAGAGCAGCAGCTCAAATATTAAGGAGTAGGGAATGGAACAGTCTCAATCTATGCGCTCTGACATTTATCTATTATTGGCGACACTATTCAGACATGAGCCGAGTGAAGAACTACTGGGTTTCTTAACCCATTTGGAATTTGAGCACAACGGTACACCAATGGCGGAAGCATGGTCTGCGTTAATCAGTTCATCGCAACACAATAGCGCATCTGCCATCGCTGATGAATATCAGGAATTGTTTATCGGCATCGGGCGGGGTGAGGTGGTGCCATTTTCTTCGTGGCATATCACTGGGTCACTGATGGAAAAACCACTGGCTGAAATCCGTTTTGATCTGAGCAAAATCGGTTTGGAGCGAAGCGAAAATGTTAAAGAACCAGAAGACCATATCGCAGCACTTTGCGAAATCATGTCTTACCTGTGCGATGCCGACCAGCAACAACAGAAAGCTTTTTTCAACCGCCACATTTCACCTTGGTATACAAGTCTGGTTGAACAAATACATTCTGCACCGAGTGCTAACTTTTACCTGGCTGCCGCGAAATTACTAAGCGCATTTCTTAATCTGGAAAATGTGGCTTTTAGTGACGCGAAATCCAGTAAACGTAATACCCATAAAATAGAAGTAAAGAACCTGTCAAATTAAGCGTTTGATTCGCTAGAACGTGATGCGCCGAAATGCATCAGCTTGTTGAACACAGCAAGAACGGGATAAGGAAGCAATGATGAAAAAGCAACAAAAACAATTTGATCAAAGCAGGCGTGACCTGATCAAAGGAATTGGTACGGCCGCTGTAGCTGGCGTGGTGGGAGCTTCAGTTTCTCAAACTGCAACGGCTAAAGAAACGGTCTCAGACACAGTGAAACCACTGAAAGATGGTTATCACGAAACTCAACACATTCGTGACTATTACGACACGCTATAGGAGCTCTGAGATGAGATTAACTAAACGTTCAGATAACGTAACCAAAGAAAAAAATCAGCTCGGGATCAGTCGTCGTTCTTTTATGAAAAATAGTTCACTCGCCGCTGGTGGTGCTGTGGTCGGAGCCGGTCTGTTTGGCCCGGGAATGATCAAAAAAGCACAGGCTGTTGAAGCTGATCACGATGCAAAAATTGAAGTAAAACGTACTATTTGTTCACACTGCTCTGTTGGTTGTGGCATCTATGCTGAAGTTCAGAATGGTGTATGGACAGGTCAAGAACCTGCATTCGACCACCCGTTTAACGCTGGTGGACACTGTGCTAAAGGGGCTGCTTTACGTGAACATGGCCATGGGGAACGACGCCTCAAATACCCAATGAAGCTCGAAGGCGGTAAATGGAAAAAGATCTCTTGGGATCAAGCGATCAATGAGATAGGTGACAACGTTGAACAAATTCGTCAGGAATCCGGTCCAGATTCAGTTTACTGGTTGGGAAGTGCTAAACACAGCAATGAACAGGCGTATATGTTCCGTAAAATGGCGTCTCTTTGGGGAACCAATAACGTCGACCACCAGGCTCGTATTTGTCACTCAACGACAGTAGCAGGTGTTGCCAATACCTGGGGTTACGGTGCAATGACCAACTCCTTTAACGATATGCATAATTGCAAATCGATTCTTTTTATTGGTTCAAACCCAGCGGAAGCTCATCCGGTTGCGATGCAACACATTCTGATCGCTAAAGAGAAAAATAACTGCAAAATTGTTGTTGCTGATCCGCGTCGTACTCGAACTGCAGCAAAATCTGATCACTATGTATCACTACGCCCTGGTACAGACGTTGCGTTTATCTGGGGTATTTTGTGGCATGTTTTCAATAACAAGTGGGAAGATAAAGAATTCATTCGCCAGCGCGTATTTGGTATGGATGAAATCCAGACTGAAGTTGCGAAATGGACACCGGCAGAAGTTGAACGTGTGACAGGAGTTAGCGAAGAAGATGTTTACCAGACAGCAAAACTACTGTCTGAGCATCGTCCTGGCTGTGTTGTATGGTGTATGGGCGGCACGCAACATACTACAGGTAACAACAATACTCGTGCTTACTGTGTTCTTGAACTTGCGCTGGGTAACCTGGGTAAATCTGGTGGTGGTGCAAATATTTTCCGTGGTCACGATAACGTACAGGGCGCAACAGACCTTGGAGTACTCTCTCATACGCTTCCAGGCTATTATGGTCTCGCAGATGGTTCATGGAAACACTGGGCAAAAGTATGGGATGTAGATTACGAATGGATTCAAAACCGTTTTGATCAAAATGAGTATCGTGGTCAAAAGCCAATGAATAACATGGGTATCCCAGTATCTCGCTGGATAGATGGCGTTCTGGAAGATAAAGCGAATATCGAACAGAAAGACAATATCCGCGCAATGTTCTACTGGGGACATGCGGTTAACTCACAAACCCGTGGCGTTGAAATGAAAAAGGCAATGCAGAAGCTGGATATGATGGTTATCGTCGACCCTTACCCAACCGTTGCCGCGGTAATGAATGATCGTACTGATGGTGTTTATCTGCTGCCAGCAACGACACAGTTTGAGACATACGGCAGTGTTACCGCTTCAAACCGCTCCCTTCAGTGGCGTGATCAGGTCATTGAACCGTTATTTGAGTCAAAACCTGACCACGAAATAATGTACCTTCTTTCTAAGAAGCTCGGCTTTGCTGATCAGCTGTTTAAACATATTCGTGTCGAAAACAACCAGCCAGTAATTGAAGATATCACGCGTGAATTTAACCGTGGTATGTGGACAATTGGCTATACAGGTCAGAGCCCGGAGCGTTTGAAAGATCATCAGCAAAACTGGCACACATTCCACAAAACATCTCTCGAAGCTGAAGGTGGACCAGTGCATGGGGAAACCTACGGATTGCCGTGGCCATGTTGGGGCACACCTGAAATGAAGCACCCGGGTACACACATTCTGTACGATACGTCTAAACCTGTTGCTGAAGGCGGCGGTACATTCCGTGCTCGTTACGGTGTTGAATTCGAGGGTAAAAACCTTCTTGCCGAAGATAGCTTCTCTAAAAACAGCGAAATTGAAGATGGTTATCCAGAATTCAGCGATAAGCTACTAAAGCATCTTGGTTGGTGGGATGACCTAACAGCTGAAGAGAAACAAGCGGCTGAAGGTAAAAACTGGAAAACCGATTTGTCGGGTGGTATTCAGCGTGTCGCCATTAAGCATGGTTGTATTCCATTTGGTAACGCGAAGGCGCGTGCGATTGTTTGGACATTCCCAGATAGAGTTCCACTACACCGCGAACCACTTTATACGCCTCGACGCGACTTAATTGCTGATTACCCAACTTGGGATGATGCAGAATCTATCTACCGTTTGCCAACCTTGTATAAATCGATTCAGGATCAGGACAAATCAGGAGAGTATCCGATAATCCTAACTTCTGGCCGTTTGGTTGAGTATGAGGGTGGTGGTGATGAAACACGTTCTAACCCTTGGCTGGCAGAACTTCAACAAGAGATGTTTGTTGAAGTAAACCCGAAAGATGCAAATGATCTTGGCTTCAAAGATGGTGAGATGGTTTGGGTTGAAGGTGCAGAGAAAGGGCGCATTCACGTTAAAGCGATGGTTACACGCCGTGTACGTCCGGGAATGGCATTTATTCCTTTCCACTTTGGCGGTAAGTTCCAGGGTGAAGATTTGAGAGAGAAGTATCCGGAGGGTACTCAGCCATATGTCAGTGGGGAATCGGCGAATATCGCAACGACCTATGGTTACGATCCAACGACTCAAATGCAAGAAACTAAAGTCACTCTCTGTAACATTCGTAAAGCGTAAGGAGCACCACGATGGCTAGAATGAAATTCCTTTGTGACACCAAGCGCTGCATCGAATGCAACGGTTGTGTGACCGCATGTAAAAATGAAAATGACGACGCACTTGAGTGGGGTATTCAACGTCGTCGCGTTGTAACGTTAAATGATGGCGAACCGGGTGAAAACTCGATCTCAGTAGCGTGTATGCATTGTACTGATGCGCCTTGTATGGCGGTCTGTCCGGCAGACTGCTTTGAATACACAGAAGACGGCATAGTGTTGCACAACAAAGATTTATGTATTGGTTGCGGCTACTGCTTATTTGCCTGCCCATTTGGAGCACCACAGTTCCCTAAACAAACAGCGTTTGGTGAACGTGGAAAAATGGACAAGTGTACTTTCTGTGCCGGTGGCCCGGAAACTGAAGCTGGCTCTGAAGAGGAGCGGGTTAAATACGGTGCAAACCGGATTGCTGAAGGGAAACTGCCTATGTGCGCGTCGCTATGTTCGACTAAAGCACTCATGGCAGGTGATGCCCAGACAGTTTCAGATATCTTCCGCCAGCGTGTCGTTGAGCGTGGTGCGAAAGGCGCAGGCTGGACCGATGGTGAAGATCTTTCTTATGATGCAACGAGGAGCTAGTGGTTTATGCGAAATTTAATCGTTCGCGCTGCTGGTCGGATGCTGCCTTTATTGGCAGCATTGTTGTGCTTTGCGTTTCCGCCCGCTTTCGCTGAAACCTCAGGCAAAGCCGATGTTGCGCAGAGTGAAATGAGTCAGCTTGCGGGTGCAGACTATTGGCGTCAGGTAAGACAGGGGGAAGCGGGATATACCACTTCTCAGTCTCCTGAGCATGGCGTGTTAATCAGTAAACCCGGCGAGACTTGGTACATTCTAAAAGAGAAGTGGATGTCGCCAGCCGGTGCAGTAGCGATTTTTGGCAGTATTGCTCTGGTGATTCTGGCGTATATTATCGTTGGACCAATCATGCTGAGTAAGCCCAGAACAGGTCGTAAACTAAATCGGTGGTCGAGGTTGGATCGTGCTCTTCACTGGTCAATGGCCTTTACCTTTCTGACATTGGCATTCAGTGGATTAATGCTGGTCTATGGTAAGCATTTCCTGAAACCCTATGTGCCGTCAGAGTTCTGGGGATTTGTGATTATGCTGGCTAAGCAGTATCACAACTATATTGGGCCATTATTCTTTGTTCTGTTGCTGTTCATGTTGCTCAAATGGTGGCGAAAATCACTGTTTAGTAAAGTTGATATTCAGTGGATGCTTAAGCTCGGTGGTATGGTTGGTAAGCATAAAGGAACACATCCGTCGGCGGGTTTCTCCAATGCGGGGGAAAAGGCGATCTACTGGTTATTAATTATATTTGGCGCTTTCGCCGCGTTCAGCGGTCTGGTTTTGGATTTTCCTATATTTGGCCAAACTCGAAGAGATATGGAACTGTCTAACTTGATACATATGTTCTCAGCACTGATTCTTATCTGTGGCTTTGTTTTCCATATCTATATTGGTTTGTTTGGTATGGAAGGTGCCCTAGAAGGAATGGTCACAGGGAAAGTTGATGAAACATGGGCAAAAGAGCATCACGACTTATGGTATGAAGAAGTGAAAGCAAAAGGCGAAATTGAAGAAGCCGATGCTTCTAATACACCAACGTCAGCATCTTCGAAGTCACCAATAGGAGAGCCGGGACATGACAGCCGCTAATAATAAATCGGTTTGGTTTGTGTATATTGCTAATTTATTAACACCTTTTACCTGCTTGCTATCAGGTGTCATTGGCATTATCTACGCAGGGTATCGTTTAGATAAAAATGAAGACGGTGAAGTGGCGAATTCGCATTATTATGGTTTGATTCGGACATTTTTTCTGTTTCTTACCTTTTTTGTCGTTCTTATCGTTTCGGTTGCTACAACCAATGGTTTGATCATGGGGGTAAATCGATACTGGTATGCTAATTCGTGGCTGGAGTTGGTGGGAGGAAGCATTCCCTATATCGGAGCGGGCCTAGCAGTTTTGGCAATTACGCTCTGGTTTATAAGAATGGCTCAGGGCATTCAGCAGTTGAGAAACAATATTCCACATAAACCATCTAAAGGACCTAACCTGTAGCATAAACAGCAAGCTGGTCTGGTTGCTTTTTTTGCGCCACCCATTGGTGCGCACTAATTTGGTACAAATGTGCTAAATTGGTGCGCACTTTGCCATAAATCCACTTCAAATCTCACTTCCCACTTACTAGGTAATAAAATAAATACATTTATAATCAATCATTTAAATGTGAAGTGGAATTTAATATATCGGCTATATTATATCTGGAATACATTTTGCTCATGCAGAGCACAAACATAATAAATTCACCAAATTTGTGATTTAACAATTAATTAGCACCTGCTTGGTGCGATTTTATTTCTGCATGGAGTATGACAAGAATGACTCAAACCGTAAGTCAGGTATATGGAGCCGTACAAGTCCTGACCCAAAGTTCCGACACATTATTTCTTTTGCTTGGCGCCATTATGGTGTTTTTAATGCACTCAGGGTTTGCATTTCTAGAAGTAGGGACAGTACGTAAGAAAAACCAGGTCAACGCGTTAGTTAAAATTTTGGCTGACTTTGGCGTTTCAACTATTGCTTATTTTTTTATTGGATACTGGATTGCCTATGGTGCAAATTTCTTTGCGGATGCCGGTACATTATCGCAAGGTAATGGCTATGAATTAGTTAAGTTCTTTTTCTTATTAACGTTCGCAGCGGCCATTCCTGCGATTGTTTCTGGTGGTATTGCTGAGCGGGCACGCTTCTACCCGGTTCTTATCGCCACATTTTTCACTGTTGGCCTTGTGTATCCCTTCTTTGAAGGCATCATCTGGAATGGAAACTACGGTATTCAACAAGCACTGGAAAACAACTTCGGCGCTGGCTTTCATGACTTTGCAGGTTCTGTGGTTGTTCATGGTGTTGGTGGTTGGATTGCATTGGTGGCCGTTTATTTCTTAGGTATGCGTAAAGGCCGTGTGCGCGCCGGCAAGCACACCAACTTTGCTCCGTCTAACATTCCATTTCTTGCTCTCGGTGCCTGGATTTTATGTGTGGGCTGGTTCGGCTTTAATGTTATGTCCGCTCAGGCAATCGAAGGCATCAGTGGCCTAGTTGCAATGAACTCTTTGATGGCGATGGTTGGCGGGATACTGGCTGCGCTTGTAGTGGGTAAAAACGACCCCGGGTTCATTCATAATGGTCCACTTGCTGGGTTAGTTGCAGTTTGTGCGGGGTCTGATTTAATGCATCCTCTTGGTGCACTCATTACTGGCTGTGTCGCGGGAGCGTTGTTCGTTTGGTTGTTTACTCAATTACAAAATAAAACCAAAATTGACGATGTATTGGGTGTGTGGCCCCTACATGGTGTTTGTGGCGCCTGGGGTGGAATTGCAGCAGGTATCTTTGGTCAAACAGCCTTGGGTGGACTAGGGGGCGTAAGCTTTACAGTACAGCTAATTGGTACGCTTATGGGTATAACAGTTGCTCTGGTTGGTGCCGGTATCGTTTATGGCGCTCTCAATGCTGTTACAGGGTTAAGGTTGTCTGAAGAAGATGAGTATATCGGCGCTGATTTGGCAATCCATAAGATTTCATCGGTAAGCGAAGAATAACCTTTTTCCATTGCGGTAACACTCAAACAAGACAGGCTAAATGCCTGTCTTGTTCATTTTGTATCACATAAAAGCAAATCAATACTAAAATTAAGACCATGGTCTAACTGCAAAAACTACAGTTGTTTATGCATCGGTGCTAATCTAGCCAAAAGCTAAGTAAGTAAAAGGGTGTAGTATGAATTTTCCGTATCGTAATGTTGTCATACTGACTGGTGCCGGTATCTCTGCAGAATCAGGTATTCAGACATTTCGTGCTCAGGACGGGCTTTGGGAAAATCACCGAATCGAGGATGTTGCAACCCCGGAAGGTTTTGAAAAAGATCCAGACTTAGTACAAGATTTTTATAATCAGCGTCGCCGCAAGCTTCAGTCAGATTCAATTAAACCAAACGCTGCACATAGTGCTCTGGGTAAACTGGAAGCAGAACTTGATGGTAAAGTCACAGTTATTACCCAGAATATTGACAATCTGCACGAACGTGGTGGTAGTCAAAACATTATTCATATGCATGGTGAATTACTTAAGGCTCGCTGTAGCGTATCGAACCAAACCATCGAACAAAAAGATGACTTATTAACCGGCGATTTGTGCCACTGCTGTCAAATTCCTGCCCAATTGCGGCCCCATATTGTCTGGTTTGGAGAAATGCCATTAAGAATGGGCGATATTTATTCTGCATTGGAAGAAGCCGATTTATTTATCTCAATTGGCACATCCGGGGTAGTTTATCCGGCTGCTGGTTTTGTCCACGACGCTAAAATGCATGGCGCTCACACCATAGAGATAAATTTGGAGCCAAGTGCAGTAGAAAGTGAGTTTGCAGAAAAACGTTACGGTAAAGCGAGTATTGAAGTTCCTAAACTGGTTGACGAAATACTTGAGTTACAACGCCCCGAAGCCATAAATAAAGCGGCTTACTAGCCGCTTTATTGTTAACTCATCCAAGATTAGTACTAGTTGCTTACTTTTAGCTTTTGGAAGTACTCGTCGTAGATTACGCTTGCTTCACCAACTTCATCTTGCCATACACCGCTGTCCATTACTGACTGAGGAGGGAAGATGTTCGGATCATTGGCAAATTCTTGAGGTAGCAATTTGTACGCAGATTTCACCGGTGTCGGGTAACCAATTTCAACCGCAATTTTAGCTGCATTGTCCGGACGAAGAAGGAAATCAATCATCTTATGCGCCGCTTCAATATTTTTCGCGCCAGAAGGGATTGCCAGGCTATCCATCCAGAAAATAGCGCCTTTTTCAGGCCAAATAATTTCAATATTTGCGCCTTCTTCACGCGCCATATAAGCTGAGCCGTTCCAAAGCATGCCTAGTGAAACTTCACCGGCCAAATATGGGTTTGCCGGGAAATCTGAGTTAAAGACTAATACGTTTGGCATCAGTTTTTTAAGTTCATTGTATGCGGCTTCAATCTCTTTCGGATCAGTGGTATTCGGTGAGTAACCCAGTTTGGTCAGCGCAATATGGAAGACTTCACGAGAATCATCCATTAGCATTAACTGACCTTCCCATTTCGCGTCCCAAAAATCATCCCATTTATTGATAGACGATTTATCCAGCATATCAGAGTTGATACCAATACCTGTCGCGCCCCAGATATAAGGAATTGAGAAATTGTTGTCCGGATCAAAAGGTTTGTTCAAATAGTTCGGGTCTAAATCAGAGAAGTGAGAAAGTTGAGATTTATCAATCTTTTGCAGCATATTCTCTTTACGCATTTTTGAAACAAAATACGTCGAAGGGACAACCAAGTCATAACCAGAGCCTTGTGTTTTTAGCTTGGCGTACATACTTTCGTTTGATTCGTAAGTCGAATAGATAACTTTAATACCGGTTTCTTCGGTAAAGTCTTCCAGGACTTCACTTGGAATATACTCAGACCAGTTATAAAAATAGAGTTCCTGATCGTCAGCTATTGCATTGGTAGTGAATAGAGTCGCTGCGCAGAGTGCGCCCGCATACAGTTTACTTTTCATTACGTTTCCATGTTTAGTGCAAGAGCTTAGCTAGGCAAGCGCTTATTTAAATTAAGAAAATAGTATAACAGCTCGAAAAAAAATAGGCAGCTTATGTATGCTGCCTATTCGATATAATTAAGTCCGTTATTTGATTTTTTCTCTCGCCAGTAGTTGTGAAACGACAACTAAAACCAATGAAACCACCAACATAACCGTTGCCAAAGCATTCACTTCCGGAGAAATTCCGACTTTAACCATCGAGTATATTTTCAAAGGCAGAATTTCATAGGTTGGCCCTGTCACAAATGAACTGATAATCACGTCATCCAAAGAGAGTGTAAAACTTAATAACCATCCCGCGGCGACAGCAGGCTTTGCCAGAGGCAGAATAATTTTTTTCAGGATGACCCATTCGCTCGCTCCCAGGTCTTTTGCTGCTTCGAGCATTTTGACGTCAAACCCGTTTAGACGGCTAAATACCGTTACCACAACAAAGGGCAGGCTGAACGTAATATGAGCAATCAACAATGTCATAAAGCCCAGTTGAGCTCCCAGTACCAGGAATAGCGCCAACAACGAAATTGCCATCACAATATCTGGTGACATCATTACAACGAACAGCATTCCGTTTACCATATTTTTTCCACGGAACTGGTAACGGAACAGAGCAACAGCAGTCAGGCTGCCAATGATGGTCGCCGCGGTTGCTGAAAAAACCGCTACATTAATCGAGTGCCATGCCGCTTGCATGAGACTGTCGTTATTAATCAGCGCGTCGTACCACTTAGTGGTAAAGCCACCCCATTTGATGCCAAACTTATTGTCGTTAAATGAGTTAGCAATTAATACAATGATCGGTAAGTATAAAAATAAGTACACCAGGCTCATAAAGCTAAATCTAACTGTTCTTCCCATTAGTTAAGCTCCACTTTTTTATTCAATAACTTACCAGCACGGTAATAGGCATAAAGCATAACCGCCATCGCTATAGTTAACGCAATACTGGTTGCTGCACCAAATGGCCAGTCACGCGCATTGAGCACCTGACTCTTAATAACATTACCTATCAATAGGTTCTTGGCTCCCCCCAAGAGATCAGAGATATAAAACATCCCAAGAGCCGGAAGTAGAACCAATAGACAGCCGCCGATAATGCCCGGCATCGTCAGTGGTAAAATTACCTTAGTTAAGGTTTGCAGTTTATTCGCCCCTAAGTCGCGTGCTGCTTCAATATAGGTATGATCCAATTTTTCAATCGCCGAATAGAGCGGAAGAATCATAAATGGCAAAAGAATATAAACTAAACCGATCATCACAGCGGACTCGCTATACATAATGCGCATTGGTGTATCGATAACTCCAATAGCGATAAGTGCTTTATTCAAAATACCTTGTGTGCCTAGAACGATTTTAAGCCCATAAGTTCGGATCAATGAGTTAGTCCAGAAGGGGACGATAACCAGAAACAACATAATAGGGCGCCACTTTTCAGGCATTTTGGCCACGATATAGGCAAAAGGGTAGCCAATAATCAAGCAGATGATTGTCGCGACAATCGCCATATAGAACGAGTGTAGAAGTACTTTTGCGTACAGTGGATCAAAAAGACGCAAGTAATTATCGAAAGTAAACGTCAATTCGATAAGATTAGCTTCATCCCGAGTTAAGAAACTGGTACCAATGATCATCAGGTTTGGAATCAGCACAAAAAGAACTAACCAACCAACAATTAACGTGATAATCGCTTTTTGCAGGCTAAACGTCTTGCGTATCATTGAGGACAACCTCCCAACTTTCTACCCAAGTAATAGCCACTTTTTGTCCAATAGAATGGTCGACGTCGGGATCATCTTCATTAAAGAACTCACTGACCATAACACTCATACCTGAATCTAACTGGATTACCGATTCTAACGTCATGCCTTTGTATGTGCGATCCGTTACATGCCCAACGATACCTTTGGATTCAGACTCTTTAATTTCTTCAATTCTTAGATCTTCCGGGCGAAGTAATACCTGCAGTTTGTCACCTTCATTAACCGGCTTATCGTAATAGACAACCGATTCCACCCCTTCAATATCAACAACAATTCGCTTCTCATCTAGACGCCTGATGGTTTGTGCAGCGAAAACGTTAATCTCACCAATAAAGCGAGCAACAAACAGGTTTTTAGGCTCTTCGTATATTTCGCGTGGAGAACCGTCCTGTTCAATGTTTCCATCGCGCATAACAATGATGCGATCAGACATTGAAAGTGCTTCTTCCTGATCGTGAGTGACGAATATAAACGTAATACCTAACTGACGTTGAAGCTGCTTAAGCTCAATCTGCATCTGTTTACGAAGTTTATAATCCAGAGCGGAGAGCGACTCATCCAATAAAAGTACTTTAGGCTTATTGACTACGGCACGTGCAATAGCGATACGTTGCTGCTGACCACCTGACAACTGTTGGGGTTTGCGCTGCGCCATCTGCTCAAGACGAACCATTTTGAGTGCTTCCATTACCCGTGGTTCAATATCAGCCACGGGTACGTTCTGCATACGAAGACCAAAGGCGACATTTTCAAACACCGTCATATGGGGGAATAGAGCGTAACTTTGAAATACTGTATTAACGTGTCGCTGCTCAGCAGGCAATTGAGTCACATCTTGACTATCCAGTAGAATATTACCTTCATCGGCAGATTCGAAACCTGCGATCATCCTTAAAACGGTTGTTTTACCACAGCCTGAAGGGCCAAGAATTGTAAGAAACTCACCATGATTCACATCAAGTTGTAAGTTACCGATAATTTGTTTTCCGTCGAAACTTTTACTAACACCTGTAAGTTTAACAACGGTTTTTTCTACTGAATTTGGTTTGTTCAACGTCTGTCTTTCTCCACCTTGGTCCGCAGAAGAATTTCTACTAATTGGACCCGTCAATCAATGAGTGTTTAAGGGCGCATCATAATAATGAAAAAGGCGATCGCAAAGCGTTTTCTTATCTTGAAACACAAAATTTTTTGCAGTTAAAACTAAAGATTCATTACCATAACAAGTATGATAACTGTTAATGCTTTCAACTGGTTAATTATCAACCATATCATCAAGAAAGCAAGATGCAACTTGAGATCGGATTTTAGACTTGAGAGCATTTTAGTATAATGAACAAAAACTTATTGTGGTCGTATTAGAATATACGCCCCACAAGCCAAATTAGGGCGATTTATGAACAAAGATATTGAAAGAGATTTCAACTTAGGAGGTACGGTTGAGCAGGCATTGTCAGGCCAATACCAATTAAAAGTCGGATCGGTTCTGAAAGAAGCTTGGGATACAACTCTTAAGCACTTTGTATCTTTTTCACCGGCAGTCGTATTAATGGTTGCTATTCAAATTGTGATATTCATTATCGCATTAAAACTTCAAATCGGTGATCCGTCTGTCATATTATCAGCGTTAGCTGAGGGAGGAGAGTTTCAGGAAAGCTGGATCAGTGCAATTTTCATCGCTAACTTCAGTTACGAAGTCGTCAGTGCTCCTGTATATGCCGGTATTTGTTTGATGGCAATGAGTCATGCCGCCGGACTCAAAACCAAAACCAGTCATATCTCAAAGGGTCTGCAGTTCACCATTCCGGTAATCTTAGCCACCATGATTGGTCTTATTTTGCAGGGTGTAGCGGGAATGATCTTTCCGATTCTTTCAATGTACCTTTCGGTCGCATTCAGTAATTCAGTGTTATTGATTTGTGAGAAACGCGTCCCGCCATTGCAATCTTTACTTTTGTCATTACGTGCTGCAAATAAAAAGCTATTACCATTGGCTGCTATTTACTTCACTGTCATGTTGATGTTTGTCATCGCTGCTTTGTTGTATGGCGTTGGGCTTATTTTCGTTGTGCCATTTTTCTTCCATGTGAAAGGAATTATTTATCGCAATATGTTTGGCGTGCGCTTAAAAATAGTCACTACCGATGAAAACAATCGAAACGATGACGACAATGACAATAACAAAAACCCACAGGTGTTCGATGCATAATGCTGTTAAAGCCGCTGTTTTTGGCGGGGTGATTGCTGTTGCCGCATATGGCGTTTATAACTTTGAAAGTCAGCAATCAGCGTTAAATAAAGCCACGCAAGTAAAAAGTAGCCTAAAAGGTAAAGCGGTATCTGGAGCGCCCGATTTCACAGCGTTTACTGACGTAACTGAAAAAAAGCACGCATTTTTTAGTTACCTCAAACCCGGTATCGCGCTGGAAAATCAGCGTATCGTTAAAGAGCGTAAGCGTCTGATTCGAATTAAAAACGACTTGCAAGACAACACGATCAGTGACGCAGATATTCAAGATGCCAAACGGTTAGGGCAATTGTATCAAGTAGAGCTTACCAATAATCAGATATCTGATGAATGGATCGATGCAATGCTTCATCGCGCGGATGTAATTCCGGAAGCGCTTGTATTAACACAAGCGGCAAACGAATCGGCATGGGGAACTTCACGCTTTGCCCGTAAAGCGAAAAACTATTTTGGACAATGGTGTTACAGTAAAGGTTGTGGTGTTGTTCCGTTACAACGTAGCGAAGGTATGACGCATGAAGTCGCTAAATTTAGCTCAGTGCAAGAATCAATTCATCGTTATTTTATGAATGTAAACAGAAACAACGCTTATATTGAACTTAGAGAAATACGTTTTGAATTGCGGGAAGATGGCGCCGACTTACTCAGCATCAGCAGCGCAATGGAAATGAGTAATGGTTTATTGAAATACTCTGAGCGTGGTGAAGAGTATGTTCAGGATCTACAGGCAATGATGCGTCATAACGAAAAATATTGGATAAATTAATGAAGTCAGTTTCAGCTTTGGCTCTGGGAATGGTATGCGCAGGGCTGTCTTTTAATACCAGTGCTCAAGAATATATGTTTACTTACAGCAAACTGTATTCTTCTGTAAAAAATAATGTTCAACCCGAATATACTGATGTAAAAGTCGGGGTGTTTTTTCTCAATGCCGATACTAAGCAGCTATGTCACATAGAGAAAGCTTGGATGGAAAAAGAAGAACATTATGAAGAAATTCAAACCAGCACTACACATGAGTTACTAATACCGGTCGATAGTAACCTTAAACAAGCAAACCCTTTAGTTTTTGTTGATACACCTAAAGATACCCGTTGCGACTTCTCTTTAGTAGTCATGGCGAAAAAACAATTGGAAGGCAAAGTAACAACTCAGCAAATCAAGCCGCTTCTGCCACAGATGCAAAACATGCTTGAATCGCTTGGTGGTATGTTCTCCAGTTGGTTTACACCCGATGTTGAAGGCGTAACCTTAGAGTTTGCAGATAATTTAAATAGTGTGATTACATTGAGCAATGGCGATGAAATAGCAATATCCAATGGTAAGGCTCAAGTTGATCTTGCTCGGTTAGGAGACGATGGCTGGATGAATTTGCCACAAAAAACCACAAGAGTATTGCCTTATTTACCGAAAGCGAAGAAGTAAAAAAACAAAAAAGGCTGCATTTAGTGCAGCCTCAAAACCATATCAGTTATCCTAAACGTTTGTGACATCCAGTTTTAGAGTAGGATCGAACTCTACAACGCTATCCTCATCGGTAAACGACTGCGCTGGCATATCTTCCTTATCAAAACCGATATCACCGCCGTTAATCACACCTGAATCGCGATCAATTGATTTAAAATCAAACAGTTCAAAATCTGCCAAGTGACTTGGTACGACATTCTGCATCGCTCGGAACATAGACTCTATACGCCCTGGGAATTGTTTGTCCCAGCTATTGAGCATTTGTTTTATATTCTGACGTTGCAAGTTCGGCTGAGAGCCACATAAGTTACATGGAATAATAGGGTAGTCACGCATTGTTGCGTACTTAATAATGTCCTTTTCGCGGCAATAAGAAAGTGGACGAATAACCACGTGCTCACCATTATCGGAAACCAGTTTAGGCGGCATTCCTTTCATCTTTCCGCCATAGAACATATTCAGAAACATGGTTTCTAGAATATCATCACGATGGTGTCCTAATGCTATTTTGGTTGCACCAATCTCATTAGCAGTACGATACAAAATACCACGACGTAGGCGTGAACATAGCGAACAAGTTGTTTTACCCTCAGGAATTTTGTCTTGAACAATTGAGTAGGTATCTTCTTCGACGATTTTATATTCAACACCTAGTTGCTCTAGGTAAGCAGGAAGGATGTCTTCAGGGAAACCTGGCTGCTTTTGATCAAGATTTACTGCAACCAGTTCAAACGACACTGGCGCATTTTTTTGCAGGCTCATCAGGATATCCAGCATCGTAAAGCTATCTTTACCACCGGATAAACACACCATAATACGGTCACCATCTTCAATCATGTTGAAGTCAGCAATCGCTTGACCCGTGTTGCGACGAATACGCTTTTGCAATTTGTTAAAATTGTATTGTTGAGCTTTGGTTAGCTCTTGAGTTTGCTCAGTCATCGGCTGCAGTCTTAATCTTCAAAACAAAATGAAGTGCGTATGATACGGATAAATTTTGTAGATTCCACACCTAATACAAAAAAGTCCCTAAACAAATGTTCAGGGACTTCTATCATCAGATGAATTCGGCCTTAAGAGGCAACCGTCGGATCGAGTGGGCTCACATAACCTTTTGGTTTCAGTGCCATCACATCACAGTTAATTTTGTCGATTACCTGCTCAGCGGTATTACCAATAAATACGGCCGAAAGCCCAGTACGCCCAGTCGTGCCCAATATCACCATTGCGGCGTTCAACTCTTCAGCCGCCTGTGGAATCACATCTTCAGGCAAGCCTTGCTTAACCATCGTTTGCTCTTCATCGATACCGTGTTTTTGTCTCAACGATTTCATTGCAGTTAAGTGGTGACCACGTACCGCGTCACTATATGTTGTTGGGTCAAACTCGGGCAGCTCAATGGTTATATTTGCCGGTGTTACCGGATATGCATTGACCAAATAAGGTTTGGTACCCAAGCGTTCAGACAGATTCAGGAGTTGTTCGACCATTCTGTCGTTAAGATCCAGATGTGTTTCTACTTCTGAACCAACGTGAACTGAAGCGAGAATGTTAGCATTTTCCGGCCATTCAGAATTTTTGACTAACAACACAGGGATAGGGCATTTACGTAGCAAGTGCCAATCGGTTGGAGTAAATATCACTGACTCCAGGACATCATGTTTACGTGTCCCTTTAATCAGAATGTCATGTTCCCCCGAAAAAACTTCACCGATAATGGCTTCATAAGGTCGGTTGTGCCATACAACTTTTACATCGAAAACAACCGAATCATTAATATATGGTTGTGCGACTTTTTTCATCCACTGTTCTCTTTGATGAATCACACCTCGTCGCATCGCGTCCCGTTCATCCGCTGACAACATAGACGTCATATCATAAGAGAAGTCATAGATAGATAAAAAGAACGTTATATGGCTGGTAGAGCGACTCTTTTTAGCTAACTGAATTGCTCTGGCTAAAGCTGGTTGCTCATCATGATTGATATCGGCTACTACCAAGATTTTGTTATAGATACTCATAACAAACTCCTTATCTGTTGAGGAGATTCCTTATATAAGAGTAGCTTAGATGTGGCTATAGGTTTAGCAAAAATAGAGGGATTATAGAAGAATTATGACGTAGCTCATCATTAAGCTACGTCATTGATGTTTATTTACTTTCTTTAGTTACGCCGGCTAATTCCATCAGAGCATCGTGATCAATAATGGTTATGTATTTACCTTTGACACTTAAAATCTCTGATTTTTGGAAACGTCCCAAAAGGCGGCTAATGGTTTCTACCGTTAACCCTAAATAGTTACCAATATCGCCACGTGTCATGGTCAGGCGAAATTCTCGCGGGCTAAAACCACGTTGCGAAAAACGAGTTGAAAGGTTGAAAAGAAAGGCGGCTAAACGTTCTTCTGCATTCTTTTTCGAAAGCAGCAGGATCATTTCCTGATCACCTTTAATTTCATTACTCATCAAACGCATTATCTGCTGACGTAACTTAGGCATTTTTCCTGAAAGGTCATCTAAGATTTCGTAAGGAATTTCACAAACCATTGACGTTTCAAGAGCTTGGGCAAAACTTGGATGAGAATCACCAGTAATTGCATCAAAACCAACTAAATCACCGGCCAGATGGAACGCCGTAATCTGTTCGTCACCTTGTTCAGTGATTGTATAGCTCTTGATGGTTCCTGAGCGAATTGCATACAAAGATTTCAACTCGTCACCAGCTTTGAACAGTTCCTGACCTTTCTGAATCGGTTTTTTTCGCTCGATAATTTGGTCAAGTTGATCCAATTCAGACTCATTGAGAGTGAATGGAATACACAGTTGGCTAATACTGCAATCCTGACAGTGGATTGCACATCCACCAGATTGAATTCGCTTCGCAGCAGGCTTTTCCGAAATCATAACAACCTTTCACTAATTGATTTACATCAATATTTTAGCATTCCTTTGCACTAAAGGATAGTTAAAAAAATAACTCAAACAATCAATCACCTAATGGAGATTAATAAGCATATTTATTGCTCCGTAACCGGAATAAACGCCATAACAAATAATTGAAATTGCAGCAATTGAACGGAATAAATCCGATTGTTGCAATCGTTTTATTTTTGTCGCGCCTAAACCAACAAGTAGCATTGCTGGCAGTGTTCCAATACCGAAAGCAGACATAATGAGTGCGCCATTAAGCGCGCTTCCTGAAACAGCTGCCCACGTTAGCGTAGAGTAAACTAAACCGCAAGGTAACCAACCCCAGATTATGCCAAAAGGGAGAGCGTACCAGCTTTTTTTTAACGGAAGTAAAGAGCGACCAAGTGGAGAAATCCACTTCCAAATAAATTGACCTAACTTTTCCAGACGCAGCAAGCCAAACCACCAACGTCCAATATATAACCCCAGAATAATCATCATTATGGCTGAAACAATTCGCAACCAGACAAGAGAATGATTTATCGAGGTAAGTTGCGACAGTGAAGCAGCGAGCCCGGCAACTAACGCCCCAAACACAGAATAGCTGATGATTCGTCCGAGGTTATAAAACAATAAAGGAACAATGGAATGACGAGATGTAGTGTTTAATGTAAGTAGAGAACCTAAGCCACCGCACATCCCCATACAGTGGCCGGCCCCCAAGAGTCCGACGACAAAAGCACCAATAAAATCAGGAGTCATTTTTTTTATCGTTGTCAGGTGTCAGGTGATCATCTTCATCGAACAAGATGTTGTGCCCTTGACGCTCTAGGTCTTCAAATTGATCGCTTTTCACTGCCCACAAGAATATTGCAACAGCAACGCACACAATCACAATGGCGATCGGAATTAATATGTATAAGCTTTCCATCTATACGCCGCTCTTTTCTTTTAGCAACCGAAGAGAATTAGATACTACTATAATTGAGCTTGCAGACATACCCACCACAGCAACATAAGGTGCGACAAAACCAGCCACAGCAAGGGGCAAAATCACCAGGTTGTAGCCTAAAGCCCACCCAAGATTCTGTCTGATAATACTGCGGGTTTGCAGTGCCAGTTCACGCGCATCTAAAAGCTTGTCCAGCTTGTCGCCAATTAACACCATGTCCGCAGATGCCTTGGCGACATCCGTTCCGCTGCCCATTGCAACTGAAAGGTGTGCTCCCGCCAGGGTAGGTGCGTCGTTAATACCATCACCAACCATCATGCTGATATCCGATTGTTCTAATGAGCGAAGATAGTTTAGCTTATCTTCCGGTTTCGCCTTGGCAATGACGTTATCAACCCCTAACTGACTAGCGACTTGTTCAGCATTGACTTGTGAATCACCGGTTAGCAGCGTTATGCGGATTCCGGCATCGTGAAACTTATCAATAAAGCTGTGAGCCTCTGGTCTGATGGGATCCTGATAATAAAACGTTGCAACATGTCTGTCGTTGACAGACATATAGACAGCGTTTCGCTCATCAAAACTATTCTCGGGCCCAATAGCAAAAGGGGCATTACCTAGGCGGACTGTTTCGCCGTCAACAACTCCCTCGATTCCTGAACCAATGATGTTCTTAACATTGGAAGCACTCACCTGGGTTGACAAATAAGACTTAAAAGCTCGGGCGATAGGGTGATTAGCAAACTGTTCAATGCTCGCAGCTACCATTAAGCATCGTTCTTTATTCCAGTCTTCTGCTAATACAGAAACTTGGCTGATTTCGATGTTACCCTGAGTCAGTGTTCCTGTTTTGTCCAATACTAAGTGATTGACCCGACAGAGCGTTTCAAAGACATGATTCTTCCTTAATAAGATACCAAAACGACCCAACTGCGAAGTTGCACAAGTCAATGCTGTAGGCGTTGCAAGTGAAAGGGCACAAGGGCATGTCGCAACCAGTACTGAAAGCATTATCCAAAACGCATCATCCGGACGCGAGTCATGCCAGTACAACCAGGTACCAAATGCGATAATTAATATCGCAGCAACAAAATACCGCGCCACAACATCAGCAATTTCAGCAATTTTGGGTTTAGATGATTGTGCATCGTCTTGCAGACGAACAATGTTTGAGATTACTGAATCCGCTTTACTGGCAGTCACTTCCAGATCAAATGCTTCATCGCCATTTAGAGTTCCGGCGTAAGCAGCGTCCCCGATGTTTTTAATGACTGGCAGAGATTCACCCGTTAGCATAGATTCATCAATGTGTACTCGGTTGGAGATTACATTCCCGTCAGCCGGAATGTGCTCACCTGGTAGCACTCGGATTTTATCGCCAATTTTTAATGTCTTTACCGGGATTTGTGAGCCATCGACACGAGTCGCAATCGCTGGAATTAACTTCAGTAAGTTTCCACTGGCCGCAGCCGCTTTGCGCCTCGCCCTCATTTCAAGAAAACGGCCCACCAACAGGAAGAAAGTGAACATCGAGATAGATTCAAAGAACACTTCACCTTGTTGGGTTACTGTTGCAAACAGACTTGCTACGTAAGCGAAAAGGAGAGCGATGGATACTGGAACATCCATTCCCAGAGTGCGACCTTTTATACTGCGCCAAGCATTGACGTAGAAAGGGAAAGCCGAATACAACAAAACAGGGGTTGCGAAAAGTAAGCTGACCCAGCGAAAGTAGTTCTTAAATTCACTATCAAGATCACCAAAGGCCTCAAGATACAATGCAACCGCCAGCATCATTATTTGCATAGTTGCAAGACCAGCAACACCTAAACGATAAAGGTACTGCTTCATTGACTGATGATACTGCTCTTCATGCTTATCCGCCTCGAAAGGGGCCGCCTTATATCCAAGTTTATGAATACGCGAAAGGATATGACTGAGTTTGGTTGAAGAGTTATCCCAACTTAAAAGGGCTCTGTTGGTCGTGGTATTTACCCGAATACCAATAACTCCCGGCTCAGTAGACAGTTGTTTTTCAATTAACCAGGCACAAGCCGCACATGAAACACCTTCAAGTGACAATGTCACTTCTGATTGAGTGTCAGAGCTTCTAACGAACTCTTGCTGCACATCGGTATTGTCGTAGTGCACCAGAGCTTTAAGCTGATCGGGGACTAACTCGACTTTTTCTGCGGTTGCAGTGCGGTATTGATAATAAGAGACTAATCCACTATCGACGATTGTTTGAGCCACTGTTTTACAACCCGGGCAGCACATTTCTCGTTCTTCGCCGAGGATAGTTACTTTGTAGTCCGTGTTTTCTGGTACATCTTCACCGCAGTGGTAACACGATTTGTTCATGAGATTATTTCATCAGTTGTACAGGAGAAGATGAAGGAAGTGTCACCCGGCCTTGCACCAGCCATTCACCATTATGTGGGGTCAGTTCAATGAACCACGGGCCTTGCATTTCGTGATCAAATGAAATTCTGTAATTTCCCTTCGCATCTGAAGTAATAAGCTGAGAAAAATCTCTGTCAGCGAGCGTGCGGTGGGCAAATAACGCCTGTATAGCAGGATAATTGGTCAGGCTTCCTTTATCGAACTGTATAACAATATCGTTGCCTTGTGAGTATACAGAAGCCTTTAATCCAAGATCCTGCGCAACGTGGATCTTAGATAAATCAACATTAATCCCTTTACCTTTTTTATAGTAATCCTCAGTGACGAGTGAAACTGAGTTATTTGAAAACACGATAACCGTAATAATTGTCCAAACCACAACAGTTAATGGAAGGATAATCAGAAACCACGGCCAAAATTGTTTATACCAAGGCTTTACCATAAAAAAGATCTCTACAACAAAAAGAAAAGAAGGGCTTAAAAACTTAAGAGACTTAACGTTAAGAAAATACCAGCCCCAAGAAAAGGGGCTGGTATTGGTTTTTTACTATTTCTCTGAATTGCTCAGGCTCCAGACATAAGCAGCAACAAGTTGTACTTTATCTTCGCCTAAGATATCAATCCATGCTGGCATAACACCTGAACGACCATTAGTAACTGTTTCAGTTACAGCAGCACGAGAATCACCGAACAACCATACCTGATCAGTCAAATCTGGTGCGCCCACCGCAGGGTTACCTTTACCATCTGTACCATGACAAGCCGCACAAACAACAAAGCGAGCTTTACCGGCTTCTGCTTCACGAGCATTAACGGAACGTCCGCTCAAGCTAAGGGTATAGCTTACAACTTCACGTACACCTTGCTCACCTAAAGCATCGATCCAGGATGGCATTTGACCAATACGACCATGACGAATGGTTGTCACGATAGCTTCGGGCTCACCACCATAAAGCCAAGCGTCATCGGTCAGGTTAGGGAACCCTGTCTGACCGCGAGCATCAGAGCCATGGCACTGAGAGCAGTTCTGCAGGAACAGACGCTGACCGACTTTAAGTGCATCAGAATCAGCTGCAATATCAGGGATAGAGCGCAGTTCCGAACCACCGTCTTGATACGCTAAACGCTTAAATGCTTCACCAAAATACGATTCTGCATCATCAAGCTCTTTTGCATATTGCACTAGGGTTTTCGTTTCCTGCGCATTAGCAATAGAAGCTTTTGATTCTTCCAGAGTACGTACCTTTTGATCTGAACTTTGCCAGCCTAAAACACCTTTAAAATTACCTAGGCCTGGATATAAGGTCAGGTAAATAGCAGCAAAAATAAATGTACCAATAAATAGGTAGGTCCACCATTTAGGCAACGGGTTATTGATTTCGCGAATACCATCGTACTCGTGGCCCATATCTGCGCCTTCTTCAACACCCATTTTGTCTTTTAAACACCAAACGAGAAGAATTGCACATCCAAGTAGGGTACCAACCGTTATAACGATGATCCAAAGACTCCAGAATGTAGTCATTACTTAGTCACTCCTTGTTTTTTAGAGGGTGTTTGTTGCTCTTCGTCTGCAAAGATTAAGTTGGCAGCTTCGTCAAAACGCGCCTTACGCTTTTTGCCATAAGCCCACCAAACGACACCGATAAAGCAGCCGAATAACACTATGGTCCAAATACTGTGAATAGTACCGATATCCATAATTACCTCTATTTATTTCATTGCATGACCAAGAGACTGAAGGTAAGCGATGATGGCATCCATCTCCGATTTTCCTTCGACATCTTTTGCCGCATTTGCTATTTGCTCATCTGTGTATGGCACACCGAACTGATTACGGAAAAGCTCAAGTTTTTTCTGAGTGTCTTTTCCATCCAACATGTTTTCAGCTAACCAAGGAAAAGCTGGCATGTTTGATTCAGGTACAAGCTCACGAGGATCCAGAAGGTGTACACGGTGCCATTCATCTGAATAACGCCCACCAACTCGAGCCAGGTCTGGCCCGGTACGTTTAGATCCCCAAAGGAATGGGTGTTCCCAAACACTTTCACCAGCAACAGAGTAATGACCATAACGTTCTGTTTCAGAGCGGAAAGGGCGAATCATTTGACTATGACAAACGTTACAACCTTCACGGATATAAATATCACGTCCTTCCATCTGCAAAGCAGTATATGGTTTTAAGTTTTCCACTGGCTCAGTGGTCTGTTTCTGGAAAATCAACGGTGTGATTTCAACCAAAGCGCCCCAACTGATTGCAAACACAATCATAATTGCCAACAAACCGACGTTACGTTCGATAATACCGTGGCGATTATTAGAATCTGAACTCATTCTTTAAATCTCCTTACGCTGGTTGCTGAACAGCTTTAAGGCTGTGATTAGGAGCAGAAATCGTCTTATATGTGTTGTATGCCATCAAGAACATACCAAATAAGAAAATAAAGCCACCGATGAAACGAACTGTATAGAACGGGTACGACGCTTGTACTGATTCTACAAAGCTGTATGTCAATGTACCGTCTGAGTTAACAGCACGCCACATCAGACCTTGCATTACACCCGAAATCCACATAGCTACGATATAAAGCACTGTACCAATTGTTGCCAACCAGAAATGAGCATTAATCAAGCTAACAGAGTACATGCGCTCCTGATTAAACAAGCGCGGGATCAAGTGGTAAACAGAACCGATCGAAACCATCGCAACCCAACCCAATGCACCGGAGTGAACGTGACCAATCGTCCAGTCTGTGTAGTGAGATAGAGCGTTAACCGTTTTAATCGACATCATTGGCCCTTCAAAGGTAGACATACCATAGAAAGACAGAGATACGATTAGGAAACGCAAGATAGGGTCATAGCGCAGTTTATGCCAGGCACCCGACAGCGTCATGATACCGTTGATCATCCCACCCCAGGAAGGCGCGAATAGAACCAAAGACATCACCATACCTAAAGACTGTGTCCAGTCAGGCAGTGCTGTGTAATGTAAGTGGTGCGGACCAGCCCAGATATAAAGAGAGATCAATGCCCAGAAGTGAACAATTGACAAACGGTAAGAGTAAACTGGGCGTTCTGCTTGTTTAGGAACGAAGTAATACATCATACCTAAGAAACCAGCTGTCAGCAGGAAACCCACCGCGTTGTGACCGTACCACCACTGAACCATGGCATCCACTGCACCTGAGTAAATCGAATACGATTTAGTCATAGAGATAGGGATCGCCATGCTATTTACGATATGTAAAACAGCAACAGTGATAATAAAGGCCCCAAAGAACCAGTTTGCTACATAGATATGAGAGGTTTTACGTTTAACCAGTGTTCCGAAGAACACAACAGCGTAAGAAACCCATACCAGTGCGATTGCAATATCAATAGGCCACTCCAGTTCTGCATATTCTTTACCAGAGGTTAAACCTAGTGGCAGAGTTATCGCAGCAGACAGAATTATTGCTTGCCATCCCCAGAAGGTAAATGGGACAAGCGGCCCACCGAATAGACGAGTTTGACAAGTACGCTGAACAACATAATAAGATGTTGCAAACAGCGCACTGGTACCAAACGCGAATATAACCGCATTAGTATGAAGCGGACGGAGACGACTATACGTTAGCCACGGCGTATCAAAGTTTAGCTGTGGCCAAACTAATTGAGCGGCAATCAAAACACCTACAGCCATTCCGACAATACCCCAGAGAATAGTCACTAAGGTAAACTGACGAACAACTGTATAGTTATAGTTTTGTTCAAGCTGCTTTTCTTGGCTCATTTTGCATGCTTCCAATGTCTAATTAACTACACTTTCTTCCAATACGACGGATGTCGTAATGCCACCCAAATCAACAACAAAATTAAAGTTTTATCATAACGTTAATAGCTATTGCTGGTTTTAAAAAAAATGGCATTTTCAAGGTCGAAAGTATACTTCAATTAACAATTCAATGACAGTGTAGTAACCTTACGCTTTATCGGGATTTGCCCTTTTATTTCAAAAATTTGAACTTTGTTGCACGAGGAACACGTTTTAATGGCCGCTGAAAAGCTTACAAAACACAGACTTGCTCAAATACTAATCACATTAAGCCTGCTATTAGTCGCATTTTTCTGGAGAACAGTCACATACGAAGGTATGACTACGGTTGAATGTGACCTTAAAACAAATTGTTCTTTATTTGTAAATGATCAAAAAATAACTGTTACAAAAGATAATAAAGATGGAACAGTGATTACTCTTCAACCAACGCTCACTGACTGGGATCTTAAATATGATGGTGAGATTGTTACTTCTGGCGATACCACCACATTAATACCATTGCACAACAACTCTGCTACAGCTGGAACACTAACCATTAATAAAACTTTAAAGGTCGAGTTAAAACTATAAATAGTGTGTATATTTCTTGAGACTTTGTGAAGTTGGCAGCTACGCGGCATATTTATCTGAAGACAGATAATGTATAAGGTCTCAATAGTGTTTAATAAAATGATTCGCAAATGCGTCTAATAACTGAAGTTTCTACCGAGCGCGACGCCAAAGTTGCAATACAAAATATAAAAGCAAAGATAAAAATAGATGGGTTAGCATCTTTCGTTTGTTATTTCACAGAAGAATATTCATCACAGAACCTGTCCCAAACCTTAGCTCAGAGCTTTCCTGGTATCCCATTCATTGGCTGCTCTTCCTGTCAGGGAATTATGACCGAGCGTGATTATTATCAAGGACCGGTTATCGCAATACTTGCCATCTATGAAGATGCTACATCACACGCATACGGTACAGGTTTTGTTAGCCTAACCAATTGTTCTGATTACAGTAACGCGGCTCAGGAAGCAATAAATCAAGCGTTGCTGTCAGCGGATCGGGTAGGCGAAGTACCAGAGCTGGTGATCGTTCATTCGACCCCAGGGCATGAAGAACGTTTGATAGAAGCTATTGACCATCTATTTGTAACCCAAGTACCTATTGTCGGCGGTAGCGCTGCAGACAATAAAATTAACGGTAACTGGGCCGTCGTAACCGAAGATGGACAATCTAACTCAGCCATTTCTGTTCTTGTTGCTTTTCCTTCAAAACCACTGGCTACTGGCTTAAGCGTTGGTTATTCACCCACAGAATTTCATGGGACGATCACAAAGGCAATTGGTCGTAGAATTTATGAAATTGATAATAATTCAGCAAAAAGTCTATATAAAGAGTGGGTGAGTGATCATTCCGGTATACATCTAACCGATGAACATATTTTTAATTATGTGGCTAAATTCCCGTTGGGCATAGCCGTTGGAAACATCGGCAATAAGCCGTATTTCAAACTATCCCACCCAGTTAGAATTACTTGCGATTCAGCCCTAGAGATGTTTGCTGAGATGAAGGAAGGAGAAAAAATTACTTTAATGACCGGGTCCAGGAACCACCTTATCAATAGAGCCTCAAGAGTGGTTCAGGAAGCAAATACTAATAATTACAATAATGCTTTGATGTTGGGTGCCATTATCATTTTTTGTGCTGGATCGATGATACGTCTCGGAAAAGACATTAAACAAGTTCAAAATAAACTTTACCAGCAAACCGATGGTTTACCTTTTATCTGTCCGTTTACCTATGGGGAGCAGGGAAGGTTAATTGGTGGAGAAAATGCCCACGGAAACTTAATGATTTCCTCTGCAGTTTTTTACCAATCAGAGACCTAATTCAATGAAGCAACAGCAAATAGAAAACTACAATGAAACTCTGCTTGAACTTGAACGCAGCAGAGAGCGCGAAAAGCGGATCTCAGATGAAAACCGAGTCATACTGGCCGCATTAACGGCTTTAAGTCATGCAGAGAATAAATACCAAATTTTTGAAGAACTGAAGAAAGTCCTTGAGCGGTACATTCGTTTTAATGATTTCATTGTCTTATCGAAAAATAAATCCAGTGAGAGCTACACAACTTACTTAACGTCCAACATCGCGTACACAGGGAAGAATTGGCCTAATGGAAAAAAGTTCCAGAGAGTTCTGAACAATGAATGCATTGTTTTGTTTGAACCCATTAAACTGGATGAGTTTAAAAACCTCGACTCTTTTCTAAAAGACCAAATAAACTCTGCATTAATCACCGGCATAAAAGCACAAACCACAGATTCAGTGCTATTACTGTTGGGAAGAGAACGAGGTCAGTTCAGTTTAGATACCAAGGCAACGCTAACAAGGTTCAGGCCGCTATTAGAAAGAGCGATTAATGATATTGAGCATAAAGAAGAACTGCAGAAACTTGTCGATATAAAAACCAAAGAGTTGTCAGTAGCACAACAACTGGCAGAGCAGGCAAGTAAATCTAAATCACAGTTTCTCGCCATGATGAGTCATGAATTAAGAACACCACTGAATGCGGTTCTCGGCCTAATAGATATTTTAAGAGACGAATCCAGGCCACATCAACTGGATTTGCTCGAACAGATGGAAAACTCAGCTGAGCTTCTGCTTGTCATTATTAATGATGTGCTCGATTTAAGCAGAGTAGAATCTGGTCACTTCAAGTTACAATGTCACAACGTTAACCTCAATCATAAACTCAATAACGCGTTAGAGTACCATCGCCAACTCGCTGAAGATAAGGGCATTAGTTTCCATGTACACGTTTCGTTGCGCTCTGATACGGAGTATTGGGTTGATTCTGTAAGGCTTACCCAAATTTTGTTTAATGTCGTAGGTAATGCGGTTAAATTTACAGAAAACGGAACAGTGACGGTGTCACTAAAAGACAAGTCAGGCTATTTGCACATAGATGTCAGTGATACTGGAATAGGAATGGAAAGCGAAAAAGTTGAACAACTCTTTTCTCCATTTATTCAGGCAGATTCTTCACATACCCGAAATTACGGTGGTACAGGGTTAGGACTGACCATTACCCGGCATCTTGTGGAATTAATGAAAGGGACAATTTCAGTACAAAGCAATTTAGGTACTGGCAGCACTTTCAAAATAAGTATTCCTCTAACAAGCCACGTAGGCTTGGACAATTTGCCTGATGATATTGAGAGCAGGAATCGGCAAGAGGACAAAACAACCCGTAATATACTGGTTGTTGAAGATACAAAAACCAACCAGATGGTTATTCAACTGATGCTTAGCCGGTTAGGCTATAACGTGACGTTAGCGAATAACGGGCAAGAAGCAATCCAACTGTTAAGTAGTAATCCGGACTTTGACCTGATTTTTATGGATATATCTATGCCGGTAATGGATGGTATTGAGGCAACAAAACAACTAAGAAAGCAGCAGGTAGACATTCCTATCATTGCATTAACAGCGCACACGATGGAAACAGATAAAGAGCAATGCATTATTGCCGGAATGAACGATTTTGTTCTGAAACCGATGCGCATTAATGAGGTATCAAGCATGATCGAGAAACATGTTTGCTAATAACTGCATTTTTAATCGCAGATTATAAATGTAGTTATTAGGTATTTTATGGTAAATAGCGTTTATGTTAAAAACACAGCTCAAAGATTGGCTCAGACGGAAAAGGGACCAAGTATCTTTCCTTATCTATACATTATTTAACATAATATATATAATACGCACCAATGTTGATAATACATTACTAGAGATGTTTGGTAAATTCTATGCCGACACTTTTCGTAATCCCGAGTTTAGACACTTGTTTCAAGACACTAGCTCCATCGTATGCATTTTCAAATATTTACCACTAAAGTTACTCACGGCGTAGCTCGCGTGTAACTTCCTGCTGCATTTGGCTCTGGCTATCTCTCAAGTGTCACAATCATTTCAACTAAGAACATGCTAACCAGATGTGCGTACGCAATTTGTTGGTAGATAATCAGATTTAAACTGACGCGCGTATAGCGTATAAAAAAGCTCACATATGTGAGCTTAAGGTTTTCTCTACAAAATTAATGACATGTACGACTAACTAACCAGTTTCAGGTTTCTACGTTCTACCATTAATTTATAACGCTCGTCCGCTATCGCTTTAGCTCGCTCCACCAAAGAAATATAATCACTTTCAACATAACCTTCAGCTGAGTAGATATCATAGTCTTGATGGAATTCTTTTATCGCGAATTCAATTTGTTCTAATTCGAACGATAACTGAGTTAGTTTTTGGTAATATTCGTTCCTTGTCATTAATCAACTTCTCCAAACCGACGTTAGTGTTATCTTTGTTCCATTATTATGTAATACTTTAGTTTAGTAGATTACAAAAAATTACAATTATTTTTCCAAAACTTCGTTTTATATTTGCGTGTTGGTTAACACAAAAGTTTCAGGGAACAGGCTTTATAGGCAAGAACTTAAACATAAGATAACTAACAGGCATAAAAAAAGGCGCCAACGCGCCTTTTTAACAACAACTTGGTGCTATTAACGCCCTTTCTTTGTTTTTCCACCTGAATTTTTAAAGCCCTGATGCGGAAAAACGTTTCTAATCCTCTGTTGGATCTTTTTAGGAACGTCATTTGAAAACACTAACTTCATACCTGTACGCTGCTGATAAACTTTAATTTCACCACTAAAAGGCGTGACTTCCGCGATTTCGGTAACATTATGTTTAAATGTGGGCGGGAAATGCCCTTTTATTTTAGACAACGAGCCGTCTTTAACCGTGACCTTCAGTACTGGCCTGTCGACCGCCACCAACCAGAACACCACAGCGGCGGCAATTAATATTACGTACAACATGAGCACAACTCCTAATCAGATAGCAACTTACTCAAATCTTCTTTTAAACTTGATACCGTTTTACTCGCTTTTTCGCTGCGAGATGCTTCACTCAACAAGTATTCAATCGCATCAGATAGCGTACACCCTAGCTCATTTGCTCGCGTAGAAAGCTTTTCCCATACGTGATAGTCAAGATCAATGGACTTTTTACGTGTATGCAGTTGTTCTGAGTTGAAGTGACGTTTTCGCTTAGCGCGAATAGCTTGTTTAAGTTTATTACCAAGCTCGGGCGCCATATGTTCTTCAATCCATTCAAGCACCATCGTTGGCTCATGTTCTAAAGACTTTAATTTTTGAACCGCAGCATCGGCTTCACTGCGATCAATATGGCAGGTAATAGCTTCACCATCTTTCCATTTTTTAATCAGATATTGCCACTTCCAACCACACTCTAGGTTTTCAAGTTGTTGATATTTCATTGATGACTATCCATACGAAGTTATGGGTGACAGCGTAACCCAGCCCCCCATGATATTCAAACGAAACCTGCTAAAATCTAGATCAGGATCATTCAATATCTAAGCTATTACCCCAACCGGTTTTTCTATATAATCCGTTGATAATTTAATATTAACTCAGTAATTCAATGACTCAAGATATTTGGCGCCTTGCAACTCCTCAATATGAACAATTTCAATCGCAAATTGAACAATACCCTAACCTATCCCCGGTCTCTTTGATTGATACTCAGCCACGTTTAGCTCATGCGATCGATCAATTCGCCAAAGTTAAAGGGTTCAGTCGTGTATTGATGATAAACGCGCCAGATAATTCTATTTATCGCACCCTTATCTCACAACAAGTAAGCACGGTGAACGACACGTGCCCCGTTATATCGACAGAAACATTGGATATGGGATTTCTTCTTGGACAGGTGAAAGCCGAAAATGGTCATGTTGTCTCTGAGTCTAAAGGCCTGATAGCCAAAGCTCATGGTGGATTTTTACTCGTATCTGCAAATTTGTTGCTTGCTAATCCTAGACATTGGCCAGCGTTGAAATCTGCCATTCTGGGTAACCCTGTTTCACCGCTTAATTGTGACCCCAAGTCAATCATCCAGGATATCAGCACGAATCAATACGATGTTAAGCTCATTGTTGTTGGTGATCGAGAGCAGCTCGGTGATATCGATATTCTCGATGGCGACATTCACTCCGGATTATGCATGTATAGCGAACTGGAGATGGATATCAAAATTGATGAAAACTCAATTGAAGCCTATCTATGTTACGTTAAATGGTTATGTAATTATTATCATTTACCTGCGCTCGCTAATGATTCAATTCCGCGTTTGATGACTGCTGGCGCGCGCTACACTGAAGATCAACACTATGCCCCACTTTGTGTTATGTGGCATCGTGCGTTAATTGAAGAATCAGCGATAGAATCGCAGGGACAATCAATACAAGCCGCGCATATAGATAAAGCCATCGATAATCGATATTACCGCGAGTCTTACTTACCTGAACGCGCGCTTGACGACATTCTTGAAGGCCAAGTGTTTATTGAAACTAGAGGTGAACAAGTCGGTCAGGTCAACGGATTAACCGTTGTCGATATCGCCGGACACCCAATGTCTTACGGTGAGCCTGCGCGTATTTCATGTGTTATTCATTTTGGTGATGGCGACATATCAGACGTTGAACGTAAAGTAGAGTTAGGCGGAAATCTTCATGCAAAAGGTATGATGATTATGCAAGCTTTTGTGAGTAGTGAACTAAACCTGGATGTGCCGCTACCTTATTCTGCCTCAGTTGTTTTTGAGCAATCTTACTGTGAAGTCGATGGCGATAGTGCATCGCTCGCAGAGCTTTGTTCATTGGTCAGTGCCCTGTCTGAGTACCCTATTAATCAACAAATCGCTGTAACCGGCGCGGTTGATCAATTTGGCAGAGTTCAGGCTGTAGGTGGACTCAATGAGAAAATCGAAGGATTTTATCATGTATGTAAACATCAGGGTTTAACTGGAAAACAAGGTGTTATACTTCCAAATAGTAATTTAAAACATCTGGCACTTCATAAAGCTGTAGTAGAAAGTATTAAGAATGGTGAATTTCATATTTGGCCAGTCTCTCACGTTGATGAAGCTGTCCCTCTTCTGATGGGTAAACCATTTAGAGGTGAAGATGACGAAAGCGTCTTAAGCAAAATTGCTGAGCGCATAGAACACTTTGAAAAACATGTTCACCCTCATGGGTTTGTGGACCGTATCAAAAACTGGTTTGTTTAGTACTGATCGGAGTTGTTTGGCGTACACGTGTTCACTAACATGCAACCTATCAAAAATTGGAGTAATTGATAATGCAAAACAAACGTGACTCATATAATCGTGAAGACCTTTTAGCCTCAAGCCGTGGTGAGCTTTTTGGCCCGGGATACCCTCAGTTACCAGCACCAAACATGCTGATGATGGATCGTGTAAGCAAAATGTCAGAAACTGAAGGTGATTTTGGCAAAGGTTTAATCGTTGCTGAGTTAGATATCACTCCTGATTTGTGGTTCTTTGATTGCCACTTTCCTGGAGACCCTGTAATGCCGGGTTGTCTTGGCCTTGACGCAATGTGGCAATTAGTTGGCTTCTTCCTTGGTTGGGTTGGCGGCAAAGGTAAAGGTCGCGCACTCGGTGTTGGTGAAGTGAAATTCACAGGTCAAATCCTGCCTACTTCAAAGAAAGTAACGTATGAGATCCATATGAAGCGCGTTGTAAACCGTAAATTGGTTATGGGCTTAGCGGATGGCCGCGTATTGGTTGATGGTAAAGAGATTTACGTCGCCAAAGATTTGAAAGTTGGCCTGTTCCAAGACACTTCTGCGTTTTAATTACGCAATTTTTATCAAGGCAGCTTTCGGGCTGCTTTATTTTTCATCAATAAATTTAGTTATAGTGCATTAGAATATTACATTATTACTAACAAGCAGCAATCTCAGGGAACAAACACTAAAAAGCCCCTTTCGGGGCTTAAGATCCTTATCGTATGTGGGGGTTATTTATAGAGACCAGAGTTTTTGTCATCTCTTGCGTCACGCCAACCGCCTAGCCAATATGAACGAGCATCATTTTGTTGGTATGGACACTCCTCGGGAGATCGTCCATTCAAACCAGCTTTATAACCTTGAGATTGTGCTCTTTCAAGGCGATCACGCTTTTGTCTCTTCATAGTGCAGTCCTCATACAGTAACTTGTGTGTCTTACTTACAACTATTGCATTAATGTGGATCTTTTATGACCACACCATTAAGAATCGCGCAAAAAATGCTCTTTCTCAAGTCAAAAAAAAGCACAAGCTCGATTTTGTGAGCTTGTGCTTTAATTGACAAAAAATGATTATTTTCTACGGAACCAGGCTAAGCCCAACAGGATAAAGCCCCATAAACCAAAGCTACCACCCGACCGTTCTGAAGTAGAATTTTCATCAATACCACGTTCAGTAATATTACTTGCCGTAGCATTCAAGACCGGTACAAGTTTTACCGCTACGGTTGTTTCAGTTTGACTTCCGCCACCACAGGTTGAGTTATGTGCCGTGGTATCATATCCACCTTCACACTTGATTGCGGTTGCAGAAATAACACCAGCATCGTTGATATCAGTTGCATCGATAACACGGTACTGGTTGTTACCAGCGTTACCATTGCTACCATTTGTTAGATCATCTAGATACCAGGCTTTATTCTTAAAACGAGCAGCACGAGCTAAATAGTTTGCATATTCAGTTGTGTCAGAATCATCATAATAACCCGCCACATAAGGGTAGATAAAGCCACGCTTTCTACGCGGTTTACCATCAAGTTCAGAAGACTTATCAAAATCAATCTGGCCAACAATTTCGTTGTAATTGTTTATCGCGCCAGCTTTACCGCCAGCACCATCAAACAAAATACCACCTGAAGGGAATGTGGCAGTTAACGACGATACAGCTACATTTGGTATAATAAACAATCGATTCGCAGCTGCCCTTGCCTTAGCTGCGTTACCGTCACGTTTGGCACTGCCTATTGCAACTCGGTTATTATTAACACCGACAATAACAGAATTATTGTGAATGATATTACCACTACCATTACTATCTCTTACGCGGGTATTTTCAACAACTTTAGAATGCCATTGGGTTGAGTCATCAAAAGTAGCAACTTTCCCGACAAAAACCGTCGCATTCATATAGTTTTCCGACGAATTGTAACTGTTGTAGCCAACCGCATAGATTGTTGTTCCATCAGAAGTAAAATCCCTAATACTTCCCTGAGCTAAATGTTGATTTGTGGAACCAGTCCCGCTTTCCCAGTCAATTTCTGCTATTTGACTGGAGTCAGCGTTAGCCCAGATAGCAGCTTTTGAGGTATAAAATCTTCCCTGATCGTTATCAGCGCTCTTTGAAACACTTCCAACGGTATAAGTTCCATCAGTCTTCCATGCCCGAGATTGAATATAATCCGAAGAAGAAGGAACCGCCCCCGGAGTCAAAGCTGATAATGAATCACGTCTGAGTTCAGTAAAACTGTTCAGTTCAGATTCGATACCAACAGGATTGGAAGCTGTATAAAGGCTGTTTATCACCACATTTTTCGTTTCATCAATCGGAGTCGCAGCCCCTTCAATGAAAGCGATAGAGTTAGTCGCTGAAGAGCCTGAATATTCTTTATACCAAATATCCCATCGTGCGCTAGCCCAAGCACTACACGTTGAGTAACGCAATTCAGCTTTACAATAGTCATAAAACTCACCTTCGCTTTGAATGTAAGTAAAGTGGTTATCCATACCAAATGGGGCTTCTTCACGGAAGCTTACACCATCCACCGCTTCACCAGCATTCATTGCAGCTAAACGTGTTTCACCGGCAAGTATATAACTTTCACAAGATTTTGAACCGGCTGTGCTGCTAACAAAACAGTTATCGTCAGCACTGCTTGTTGTAGCAGGCTCAATAGCAACACCATAAGCACTTTCATAGTCAAATGTAGTACTGGGTTTGACTTCTACGACATTATAAAGTGCAGCTGACACCTGCGTTGTTGCCAAAAGTGCTGAGCTGATTACACTCAACTTAAACATTTTATTATTCATAAATTCTTCTAACTATCCTGTTGCATCGCTTCAAGTTCTTCCCAACGTTCAAAAGCCACTTCCAACTCCTGCTCTGATGCAGCGAGCTTATCTAAAATAGGTTGGGTAACATCGACAGACTGGCTAAAAAAGTCTGCATCGTTGACTTGTTCCTGAAGCGATTCAATTTCTGCTTCTAATTCTTCAAGTTTTTGCGGTAGCGTTTCTAATTCACGCTGCAGTTTATAAGATAACTTCTTCGACTTAGGCTTTACCGACTCTGATTTAGGCGCTGGTTCAACCGCTTTTTCAGTTTTGGTTACCTTGTCAACATTACGGGATTGCTGCACTTGCGCCCGCTGTTGCTGTGCATCGTGATAACCGCCAACAAACTCTTCAATTTGTCCATTACCTTCGAAAATCCAACTGGTTGTCACAGTGTTGTCAACAAACTCACGATCATGGCTGACCAACAACAAAGTACCCTGATAGTTGGCAAGCAAATCTTCTAAAAGTTCCAATGTTTCGATATCTAAATCGTTGGTCGGCTCATCCAGCACTAGCAGGTTGTTGGGTCTTAAGAATAACCTTGCCAGTAACAGGCGGTTTTTCTCACCACCAGACAAGGCCTTAACCGGTGTTCTGGCACGCTTTGGAGCAAACAAAAAGTCTTGCAGGTAACTTAATGCGTGGCGTTGGCGCCCACCGACGGTGACTTCTTGCTTACCGTCAGCCAGGTTATCTATCACCGTTTTTTCAGGGTCTAACACTTCACGATACTGATCGAAATAAGCGATCTCAAGTTTGGTACCGCAATGCATACGCCCGCTATCGGGGTTTAACTGCCCTAATAGCAGCTTAAGCAGTGTACTCTTACCACAGCCGTTAGGACCAATCAGTGCGATACGATCACCGCGCATAATATTGAAGCTGAAATTGTCCACTAAGCGCTTATCTTCAATGGCGTAGTTAATATTTTCTGCCTCGAAAACAATTTTACCGGAACGAGTCGCATCATCGATTTGTAGATTAACTTTACCCTGAACTTCCCGGCGTTCACTGCGTTCCTGACGAAGCTTTTTCAGCGCCCTCACACGGCCTTCGTTACGGGTGCGACGCGCTTTAATTCCCTGACGAATCCATACCTCTTCCTGAGCAAGTTTCTTATCGAATTCTGCGTTCTGCAGCTCTTCGACCCTCAGCAACTCCTCTTTCTCATTCAGGTAGTTATCATAGTCACCCGGGAAAGAGTTCAATTGGCCACGATCCAGATCGACAATTCGTGTCGCCATCGACTTAATAAAAGAGCGGTCATGGGAAATAAAGATGATAGAACCACGGAAATCTTTTAAAAACCCTTCCAGCCATTCGATTGTAGTGACGTCCAAGTGGTTAGTCGGCTCATCAAGCAGCAATACATCCGGATCACACACCAAAGCGCGCGCCAATGCCGCCTTACGTTGCCAACCACCGGACAGGTCCGTCAATTTTGTATGCCCATCAAGCTTCAGTGAACCTAATACGTTCTTAATTCTGTCTTCAAAACGCCATGCGCCAGAATGCTCAAGTTGCTCCTGAACATTAGAAAGCTTCTTAAGGTTGGATTCGGATGGGTCAATTTCGACCAGATCGAGAAGATCGTTATAGATCTTTAGCTGTTCCCCTACGCCCTGCAGGCCACCAGCAACATAATCAAAAACTGTTCCTTCCTGATTACGCGGAGGGTCCTGTTCTAAACGAGATACAACCACATCCTGAGTGACTTGCATCTTGCCATCATCAAGCAGAATTTCCCCTGCTATGATTTTCATCAGAGTTGACTTCCCTGCACCATTTCGCCCTACCAGACAAACACGCTCATTCTCCTGCAAGGCGAAATCAGCATGATCCAGTAACGGATGGTCCCCAAAAGCCAATAAACCGTTATGAATGGTAATTAATGCCATTATTATCTAACCACTGTGTTAATTCTTCGAAATCAAAAGGCCAGTTTAACTCTGAGCCCTGATAAGAAACTACGGGTATAGTTACCCCGTAACGAGAAAATAGATCATCGTCAAACGCAATATCGACAATTTCAACCTTATGCTCCAACTGCGCTTGCTGTAACAACGTCAAGGCCATCTCACATAAATGACAGCCTTCTGTACTGTATAAAGTGATCACTCAAGCGTCCTTGTTACTTATGAGTCACAATCCAACAATTGTGGATCTGTTTATTACGCTCAAAATCTAACGGTAATGTCTGAGAAGAGATATTTTTCGCTGTAAGTTGGAGTTCTTCCAACTGCTGCATATCCATCTTAAAGTGACGCTTGTTATTCGAAAAGACGATTGTACCTTGCGGATTCAGTAAGCGCTTTAACCCTTTCATTAACTGAATATGGTCCCTTTGCACGTCAAAGGATTGTTCCATGCGTTTTGAATTGGAAAACGTCGGCGGATCAATAAAGATAAGATCATAACGACCAGTTGCTTGTTCCAACCATTGCAAACAGTCAGCCTGGATAAACTGGTGTTGACGACCAATCTGACCGTTTAATTTCATATTCTCTTTGGCCCACTCAAGGTAGGTCTTTGACATATCCACTGTAGTTGTTGACTTAGCGCCACCACAAGCTGCATGGACCGTTGCAGAACCGGTGTATGCAAACAGATTTAGGAAATCTTTGCCCTGAGCCATTTCGCCTAATTTACGACGGGTTATCTTATGATCCAGGAACAAGCCAGTATCCAGATAATCATGCAAGTTAACCATCAGTTTCACACCGTACTCATTAACTTCCAGAGTCTGTGCCTGCTGACCGAACTTCTGGTATTGAGAAGAACCTTTTTTCTTCTCCCGTACTTTAAGCACAACGTTATTCGCATTAGTGCCCGTCACCTGAATCGTAGCACGTATGATATCGGTTAAACGACGCTTGGCTTTTTCTTCAGGAATGTTCTTCGGCGCTGCATATTCCTGAATCACGAGCTGATCGAGGTAAACATCAATCGCAACATTGTATTCAGGCAGATCAGCATCGTAAATACGATAGCAATCTAATCCTTCACGTTTGGCCCATTTACCGATTTTAGCGATGTTTTTCTTTAAGCGATTGGCAAAATCAGGCGCAACAAGCGACTGTTTAGTTTCACTTTCATCAGTAGCACGCTCTCGCGCAGAGATTGAATAGTTCTTTTGGTGACACGGTAACGCACCATTATTCATTTTATACTGTTTATCTGCACGCATGCGTAAACAGCTAAGTAATTCATCAGAACTCGAAAAGATAGAAGCAGTGCAACCGCCGAATTCAGACTTAAGCTGAGCCCCGAACGCGGTATAAAGTGCAATTAATCCAGGATGTGTACCTAAGCGCTCACCGTAAGGTGGGTTACACACTATTACACCCTGTTCAAACCCCTGCGGCTTTTTAAGTAAAGAGGCATCACCCGATTCAAACTGAATCAGTGTATCCACACCTGCTCGGCGGGCGTTATCTCTTGCAGTTTTAAGTACTCTCGTATCGTTATCCAAGCCAAAAAACTTAGTGTCAGTTTTATTGACACCCCTTTTAGCCTGAACACTCGCTTCGGCTTTTATCTCAGCCCAAAGCTCTGGTTGGAAGTCTTCTAATGATTCAAAGCCCCATTTGTCACGCTTTAAACCCGGAGCGATATTGGCAGCCATCATCGCGGCCTCAATAAGAAGCGTTCCGGAACCACACATTGGGTCTAACATCTGCTGAGACGCATCCCAACCACTACGCAAGATAATGGCAGCGGCCAGCGTTTCACGTAACGGCGCTCGCCCTGATTCAGGTCTGTAGCCGCGGATATGTAGGCCACCACCAACCATATCAATACCGAGTAGCGCTTTGTCATTGTGTAAACGAACATGAATACGAAGATCTGCACGATCTTTACTGATCGATGGTCTGGGTAGATTTTTCTTTTCGAAACAATCGACAATTGCATCTTTAACTTTCATCGCACCGTATTGACTGTTGCGAATCTCGCGGTTCGTGCCGTTAAAGTCGACAATGAACTTTTTAGAACTGTGGAAATGATTAACCCAATTTACCGAAGTTGCTGATAAATAGAGGTCCATATCATTTTGACAATTAAATTCACTAATGACACGCACAAATCTAGAAGCTAGTCGACTCCATAAACAGCAGCGGTATATCTGATCATTAGACGCTTTAAATCTTACCCCTGCTTGTACGGGCTTTGCGTCTGAAATGCCTAATTGAGTTAACTCTTCGACCAATAGGTTTTCAAGACCATTGGAAGTTACCGCTAGATACTGGTTCATAGTGTTCTTTTGCTTGTAAAAATGGTCTCAGATTATAACTGACATTAGCACCTTGCCCAAATCTTAACTCTGTAATTATGCAAAAACCTTTGCAGACCCACTTAATCGCTTTTTATTTCACCGATTTGTAACCCATAGATAAGTTCCCTGTATTTTATAGCCTCATGGCGATAGTGAGTATTTATTCACTCTAAAATTGGACTATACCAGATTGATTTTTACACTGTAAATTAATTACAAAATGGAGGAAAAGCGGAATATTTGATAAGTATTGGAGGAAATAAAAAGGCTTTAGCCCGTCACTTTTAACGCTGTTTGACGAGAATTTATGCAATTTTTTTTATGCCGTAACACCTATGAGACGATAAGCAGGCACATTATTAAGAAGTGAATTTGTCTAGGGGCAGAATTTTAGACAAAAAAAATCGGCTTTATAGCCGATAGAAATGAAACAAAGGAACGAAAATACTAGGGAAACTTATCCAACCATAGCAATAGGCTGTGATTGCAAAATGTGATTCGCACCAGCCATACGGTCATGCATAACTTTAATGACCTGACCAAAACGCAGCTTTTTTGAACCGTTTAGTGTAAATTCTTCCAAGTCAACAGAGGCGCATAAGCTGGCACTGTCACCCACATCCAGGACGATAAAATACCCCTGACCATACCCATTGACTAAACTAACGATGTCGCCCTCTTCTGGAGAAAAACCACTGCTTTGGTAATCGAAGAACCAGCTCTTAGGCTGAACAGGCTTATGAAAGCGTTTTGCAGCCACGCAATACAGCACTAACTCTACTTTACGTGGTTCACTTAAATTCAGATAGTCGATGCGTTCTTTATAAGTTTGGTAATCCGAAGCGTCATCAACGGTAAATTGACTTGGTGTATACGCGCAATCAACCAATAGATTACTCGTGAGATTAGTGCGAAACACCATCTCTTCACCCAGCCCTAACATCAAACAGCCTTCACTGTCTGAGTAGTACCAATTCCATTTGTCACTCGGTTTAAGCATTGTCCTGACTCGCTATTTATTATTTATCAGACTATTAGGTAAAACGCTTAATTACCCATACCAACTAACTGAGGTTAATTCTAAGAGAGGAAATACAAAAAAAAAGAGGAAATGATTTTGTCATTTCCTCTCATAATTACCTTGTCACTTTTAAAAAATATTTAAATCTAAAGTAACAAAACCAATCAATCAGATATTTTTTACAATGTCTGCAACCAAGCGTGGTCCTTGATAAATAAAACCACTGTATACTTGTACAAGCTTGGCTCCTGCCAGTAATTTTTCCTTTGCAGCCACGTATGAATCGATACCACCAACCCCAATAATAGGAATTTGATCGCCTAGTTCATTGTAAAGACATTTAATCACTTCGGTGCTACGCGATTGGAGCGGTTTGCCACTGAGACCACCAGCCTCACTACCATATTTCATACCTTCGACTAGAGTACGATCCAAAGTTGTATTTGTTGCGATCACACCATCAATTTTATTTTTAAGCAAAGACTGACAAATCTGCTTGAGTTCATCATCACTTAGGTCCGGTGCAATTTTTAACGCTAGCGGCACGTATTTGTCATACTTCGTCGCGAGTTCAGCTTGCTTCTCTTTCAAAGCCGATAATAGTTCATCTAAAGCTTCGCCGTATTGAAGCGTTCTTAACCCTGGAGTATTAGGTGATGAAATATTCACAGCGATATAGCCAGCATACTGATACACCTTATCCATACAGAGCAAATAATCTTCAGCGCCCTTTTCAATGGGTGTATCTTTATTTTTACCAATATTAATACCGATAATGCCGTCGTAATTTGCTTTCTTAACATTTTCAACAAGATTATCCACGCCCAGGTTGTTAAAGCCCATTCGGTTGATGATCCCTTCAGCTGGAATCACACGAAATAAACGTGGCTTGTCATTACCTGACTGTGGTCGTGGAGTGACAGTCCCTACTTCAACAAATCCGAATCCCATTGCCCCGAATGCTTCGATACATTCACCATTTTTATCCAAGCCTGCGGCCAGACCGACAGGGTTTTTAAAGGTCAACCCCATACATTCAACAGGACGATTAGGTAGCTGTTGACGATAAAACAGATCAAGAGGAGTGCCGGTGAAACGTTTGAAGTTTTGGATGGCAAGATCGTGCGCCTTTTCAGCATCCAATTTGAAAAAGCCAGTTCTGGCTAAGCGGTAGAGCATTGTGCCTCCGATAGAAAAAAGCCCCGATTAAACGGGGCAATATTATTGTCTTATTCGCCTAACAATTCAAACGTTATTCAACCGGTTGACAGTTTAAATTGAGTAACATCAATTCTCGTAGTGCAACAGAGAATTTAGCGAACTCATGGACATTACCAACTTTGAATTCATTAAGGATGTTTTCCCAGCGGTGTAAAGACGGTTTATTCACATCTATCCACTCTTCAAGCGCTTGAATCACATCCAAATCACCAGATTCACACTTACAATTAAGAACCTGAGCAGTAAGCTGTCTCTGTTGCCAATCCAGATCTTCACGAAATGCAGCACGAGCCAGTACTTGCCAGTTGTTGTCCGTAGCCTGATTATTAATTTGTTTCAGGAACCAGTGTAACGACAAACGCTCACCCAAATTGAAGTATAGTTTGGCTGTTTGTTCAACAGACTTACCTTTCTCCTTGGACACTGTGGATATATCCAGTACTGATTGAAGACTGGACAAACGAGCAACATAATTGGCGACTTCCGGACAAATACCCTTATCAATCCATACCTTAGCCATCGCGTTATGTTCTTCCACTTCTTCAGTAACTAAAACATCCTCCAGTTTTGCTGCTACTTCTTCGACATCGGCCTGATAAAGTTCGATTAACTCCCGCACCGATTGTTTACCTGGACGGTTACGTAACAACCAACGAGACAGCCGGCGAAGTGTACGACGAACATGAAACATAACGTCATACTGAGTTTTGGCATCCGCTTGGTTATCCAGTTTACGAACATTTTCCAACACCGAACCCAACTTATAAATTTCGCGGGCTGCCGCGTAAGCGTTGGTCACATCAACTGCATTTGCACCGGTCTCTTCCTGAAGGCGAGTTACAAAGTTGCAGCCCATCTCGTTAACCATCTGATTTGCCAGCGCTGTTGCGATAATTTCGGCACGTAGCGGATGATTTTTCATATGCGATGAATAGTTACGGCGTAACTCAGTTGGGAAGTAGTGAACCAGTTGTTCAGCATGAAAATCATCATTCGCAATATCGTCACAGGCCAGTTCTTCTTTCAGAACCATTTTGCCGTAAGCCACCAACACCG
>Ga0075011_10000023_pt1 | contig 84010 bp, 71 predicted proteins | sample TARM_MetaG_T_14_FD_72354 | JGI IMG/M metagenome (GOLD analysis project Ga0075011, IMG submission 72354) | Freshwater microbial communities from Pennsylvania, USA, analyzing microbe dynamics in response to fracking - TARM_MetaG_T_14 | ecosystem: Environmental > Aquatic > Freshwater > River...
GCAGACGCAACCACAGTGCGTACGTTGGATGTTGTGAAAAAATTTGAACAGCATGCGTTAAGCCGTCCAGCAATTGAGTCAACAATGACAGTGATTGGTTTTGGATTTTCCGGTTCAGGTACTAACACCGCGCAGAGTTTTACCACGTTGAAAGATTGGGAATCACGCGACGATACCACAGCACTGGATGAGTTAAGACTTGCTGAGGAGGCGATGGCTGACGTAAAAGAAGGCACGGTTATGCACATGCTACCTCCTTCTATTGAAGAGCTAGGTACGAGCTCTGATATTACGTTTTTCTTGCAAGATCGCGGAAATCAGGGATACGAGGCATTAAAAGCCGTTGAGACGAAGATGTTAGAGTTGGCGAAAAATAGCAAATCACTTAGCGATGTCTATTCTGATGGGATTCCTGCGGGTACAAGTATTCATTTAGATATTGATCGCCAGAAAGCTGAGGTGTTAGGTGTTTCATTCACGAGTATTAGTGAGACGCTATCAACGGCGATTGGATCACTATACATCAACGACTTTCCTAATGAAGGCAGAATGCAGCAAGTCATTATGCAAGCAGATGCTTCATCAAGGATGCAGATTGAGGATGTGCTCAAGCTCTATGTGCGAAATATTAATGGTGGAATGGTTCCGCTATCAGAAATTGTGACGCCTATTTGGTCTGAGTCAGCTCCGCAGTTTATTCGCTTCCAAGGTTATCCTGCGGTTCGAATTTCTGGTAGTGCAGCTGCGGGCGTTGCCAGCGGAGATGCGATGGCTGAAATAGAACAAATGGCTAAGCAACTTCCGTCAGGCTTTACCATTGCATGGACAGGGCAGGCATTACAAGAGCTTCACTCAGCGAAACAAGCACCGATGCTAATGGCACTGTCGATGCTAGTCGTTTTCTTAGTGCTTGCGGCACTTTATGAGAGTTGGGCTATTCCTTTATCGGTGATGTTGGTCGTGCCCTTGGGATTGTTAGGTGCGGTACTCGCTATTGTGGTTCGTGACATGCCAAACGACGTTTTCTTCAAAGTCGGCATGATCACCGTAATTGGTCTTTCGGCGAAAAACGCAATTCTAATTGTAGAGTTTGCCAAACAGTTAAGAGAGCAAGGCAACGGATTGGTTCAGTCAGCCGTTCAAGCGGCGAAGTTGCGATTAAGACCTATCTTGATGACCTCTCTGGCATTTGGTCTTGGTGTTGTACCACTGATGCTGGCTTCAGGCGCTAGTGCAGAGACTCAACGAGCTATCGGAACCGGTGTGTTCGGTGGAATGGTCAGCGCTACATTACTTGCCATTTACTTTGTACCTGCTTTCTTCGTGTTCGTGATGAGTATTCAAGAGCGTTATTTTAAAAATGAAAAATGAAATTATAAAACTCACTAAAGTGAAAAGTGACGAGCTGCCTGAATTTAAAACTAAGTTACAGCAGACTTTTACCAATGCGTTAATCGAACAGTTTGGCCCATCTTACAGTGAGCCGATACCTTCCGATGAAGATATATTTGGCTCTTTTAACGCCAAGGGTGCCGTAATAAATCATATCGTACTCGGCGAGGAGAGAGTGGGTGGTGTGGTGCTGAATATTAATACGGATACCCAATATAACAGTCTCGACCTGTCTTTTATTTATCCCGAAAGTCATAATAAAGGTTTAGGGCAGAAATCATGGAGAGCCATTGAAGTGGCGTATCCAGAAACTAAGGTTTGGACAACCGTTACGCCTTATTTTGAAAAAAGGAACATCAACTTCTATATCAATAAGTGTGGCTTTCATATTGTTGAGTTTTATAATAAATTTCATCCGGAAAAAAATTATGAAGTTAATGGTATAGAGGATGGTATAGATTCAAATGAAGATGATTTTTTCAAATTTGAAAAAATCATGAACCTTCGTTAAAACCGGACAAATTATATCTCGGAAGGAGAAAATAGCCTCTTATATAACGTTGGTAACGTTCTTGGTGGTTATATTTTCTTACAACTCGATCATACTAATATTGTTCACATCAAAGGTCTAGATAGTTAGCCGGGCTCAAGAGCATGTTGTAAAGGCTATAAAGTTAATTTACCCCCGATTGATATAATTGTTCGCTAGAACACAAGTCAATTTATCGATGAGATTTCCTTGAAACAGATTCATCACCTTAGAGGTAAGTGCTAGCAGTATCACGAAGAGAGAAATAGGCGTTTTTAGAACGGTTCTTTTGTGCTCAGACATCTACTTATTAGCCATGAAAATAGCTTAATTTCAATGGTGTTGTAATTTATATGTCTAGGAGTAAATATGCATAAGTTCAAACTATCATTGGCAACAATACTCATTCTTTCATCGTGTTCTGCTTATGCAAATGAGCAAATTAAGAACGGCAAATTTAACGGGAACATGGATGGTTGGTGGAATGCTGGTGCAGATGTAAAAATCAAAAATGGCGAAGCATGTCTTGAGATTAGAAGTCCAGGAGAGAACCCTTGGAATGTGATTTTAGGACAGGGCGGGATTGGGTTGGCAAACAAAGCAGATTATGAAGTTTCATTTGATGCTTATGCAACCGTTGATACTCAAATGAGAACGCTTATTCAGCATGAAGGTCCTCCTTATACCAACTATTTTGTGGATGATACAAAAGTCTCACTGAAGAAGAAGAGCTATAAGTTTAAGTTCAGCCATGATGTTGAAAGCGATGCTAAAACTGAGTTCCAGTTTCAAATGGGCGCCCAGAAAAAGGGAACCGTATGCGTTAGCAATGTTTCAGTCGTCGGTGAGAAATACATTGAAGAGCTGAAGATAAATTCTGTTCGTGCTAACCAAGTCGGTTACCTTCCTCAAGCAGATAAGTTTGTATTTGTCGCGAATGAATCTAAAGAGCCATTAAAGTGGGTGCTAACAAACAACAGCAATATCAATGTCGATTTAGGTAAAACGGAAGTTTTTGGTCTTAATAAGGCATCAGGCGAGTTTATTCACCGTATTGACCTATCGAACTACAGATCAGATATGAGTGGCTTGAAAGTAAAAGTCGGTGAAGACGAGAGCTTGCCATTTAGCATTAGCAAAGATATCTACAATCAGTTGAAGTACGATGCATTGTCTTACTTCTACCAAAACCGTAGTGGTATTGAGATTGATAAGGCTCTGGTACAGCGTGACGATCTAGCGCGTCCCGGCGGGCATATGAGCGATGTGGTTACCTGTTTTAATAAGACTGACAGCTGGGGTAATAAATGGCCAGGTTGTGATTTTTCTGTCGATGTAACCGGCGGTTGGTATGACGCTGGCGACCATGGTAAGTATACGGTTAACAGCGGTATCTCGACTTGGACTCTTTTGAACCTGTTTGAAAGAGGTAAATGGCTAGATAACGCACCAATTCCTTTTGCAGAAGGGAAAGTGAAAATTCCAGAAGCAGGAAATGGCGTCAATCCTTTGTTGTCAGAGGCTCGTTGGAATATCGAATTTATATTGGCAATGCAGATCCATAGTGACAAACCTGTAGCGGTTCCTGTTGGTGACCAGTCTGAAGACAAAACACTTAAACTGACTAAGATTGACGCAAAAGGGATGGCTTTCCATAAAGTTGCTGATGAAGCTTGGACAGGTATGCCACTGCCACCTCATATGGACACCCAGAAGCGATATGTGGGTTATCCAACCACTGCGGCTACGTTGAACTTGTCAGCAATTGGTGCTCAATGTGCGCGAATTTGGAAAGAGATTGATCCTGCGTTCTCAAAAAACTGTTTGAATGCGGCGCAAGAGGCTTGGGAAGCCGCGAGCAAAAATCCTAATATTCTTGCCTATGATAACTTCACAGGGTCGGGCCCATATGATGATAAAGAGCTTTCAGACGAGTTCTACTGGGCTGCAAGTGAACTTTATATCACCACTGGTGACAGCAAGTACCTTAAAGCACTGAAAGCTTCTCCTCATTATCTAGAGACACCAAAAGGTAACATTGAAGCAGATGGCGAAATGTTCTGGGGGTACACAGCGCCTTTAGCAACAATAAGCTTGGCCGTTGTGCCTAATGGATTGGGTGATGATCAAATTAAAGTTGCAAGGAAAAACTTAATCGCAACCTCTGATAACTTTGTGGGCCAGATTAATAACGAGGGTTATCATATTCCTTACACGGTAGAAGAGTATCCATGGGGATCGAACTCGAGTTTTGTAAATAGAGCTATCTTCTTAATCTATGCGAATGATTTCACCGGCGATATTAAGTATGTAAAAGCGGCTGCAAATGCGATGGATTACTTACTAGGCGCGAACCCAATGAACCTGTCTTATATTACAGGTTACGGCACCAATGCGGCTAAAAGTCCACATCACCGTTTTTGGGCACATGCTGCGGATGAAAAGTCACCAGCTCCAGCACCTGGCGCACTAGTGGGTGGACCCAACTCAGTGAGTTACAGTGATCCAGTCGCTGCGACATTGAAGGGGCAGTGTGTTGGCCAAACCTGTTATAGAGATAACATTAATGCATGGTCGTTTAATGAGATCACGATTAATTGGAATGCTCCTCTCGTTTGGGTTTCTTCTGCTTTGGATGAAGGGCAATTATATTGATTAACAGGTCAGGAAAAGACGTTAAGAGAATACAATTCCTTGAAATAGCTAGATTTAGATACAAAAAAAAGACGTCCTAGGACGTCTTTTTTTTGTAATTTGGCTCCCCCTGCAAGACTTGAACTTGCGACATACGGATTAACAGTCCGCCGTTCTACCGACTGAACTAAGGGGGAATTGCTTTGAGCGGTGCGAATGGTAGCGACTGGGGTGTTCAGTGTCAACCTTTCCAGCCGAAGAAAAAGTAAAAATATTTCCCTGAAAATACTTTACTTTTCTGTACCCCTTATCGGCATTAGGCTAGGTTTAGTTATCCACCAAAATTGTGGATAAGTGTGTTGACGAATCCTGAGCAATTCGTTTCATCAATGAATGTTGAGTTATTACTCTACTCATTTGTTGAGTTTATTTTTTATATAACACTATGTTTTTTATTTTATTTTTTGATTTATCAACTGAAATTATCAATAAGAAATGAAAATGAATGGCGATGAGAAAAAGGGAGTCATTTTGAAATTTTGGGGAAAACAAGTGGATTATTTTTGAAAGTTAGGAGTGGTTTTTTACGAATCAGGCCGAAGATGGTAGCAAACGTATGGAGAAGAAACTAGCATTTTTTCAAAACAGGGGTGATTTACGACGCAACTATTTTGAACAATTACTTGCAACAAAACATGGCTAACAGCGAGAATGCCTATTCAGTTATAGAGGACAACGGCATTATGAGCAAAACGTTTGAATTGGTATCGGGCTATCAACCCTCAGGCGATCAACCTACGGCGATCAAGCAATTGTTTGATGGGCTAGATGCAGGTCTTGCTCATCAAACCTTATTGGGTGTGACGGGTTCAGGGAAAACATTCACCTTGGCTAATGTGATCGCCAAGGCGCAGCGTCCGGTTATCTTGTTGGCACCGAATAAAACGCTCGCAGCCCAGCTGTATGGTGAGATGAAGTCATTTTTCCCCAATAATGCGGTTGAGTATTTCGTCTCTTATTACGACTACTATCAGCCAGAGGCGTATGTGCCGACCACGGACACATTTATAGAAAAAGATTCCTCGATTAACTCACACATAGAACAAATGCGACTCTCCGCGACTAAAGCGCTGCTTGAGCGTAAAGATGCGATTATTGTAGCTTCTGTATCGGCGATTTACGGTTTGGGTGATCCTGATTCTTATCTGAAAATGATGCTGCATGTTCGCCGTGGTGATGTGATGGATCAGCGCGACATTATCCGCCGTTTAGCCGAGCTTCAATACACACGTAACGATATGGCGTTTGAGCGTGGTCAATTTAGAGTTCGTGGAGAGGTGATCGATATCTTTCCCGCGGAATCGGATTATGCGGCCGTGCGTGTTGAAATGTTTGATGATGAGGTAGATTGCATCAGTTTGTTTGACCCATTGACGGGCGCAATGATTCAGCGAGATCTTCCTCGCTATACCATCTATCCTAAAACGCACTATGTTACGCCAAGAGAGCGCATTGTCGATGCGATAGAGCACATCAAAGAGGAGCTGCGAACTCGCCAAGCCTACCTGTTGGAAAACAATAAACTACTCGAAGAGCAGCGCATATCGCAGCGTACTCAATTTGATATTGAAATGATGAATGAGCTCGGTTTTTGTTCAGGTATTGAAAACTATTCTCGTTATCTTAGTGGGCGAAAAGAGGGAGAGCCGCCTCCGACCCTGTTTGACTATCTACCGCATGACGGTTTATTGATTATCGACGAATCACACGTAACCGTGCCGCAAATTGGCGCGATGTTCAAAGGCGATCGTTCACGCAAAGAAACGTTAGTGGAGTTTGGTTTCCGGTTGCCTTCCGCTTTAGATAATCGTCCATTAAAGTTTGAAGAGTTCGAATCACTTGCGCCGCAGACGATTTTTGTTTCTGCTACCCCGGGCAACTATGAGCTAGAAAAATCAGCCGGACAAATTGTGGATCAAGTGGTGCGCCCAACCGGATTACTGGACCCCGTGCTGGAAGTACGACCAGTCGCAACACAAGTGGATGATGTGTTGTCAGAGATCCGCATTCGCTCAGCGAAAGATGAACGTGTGCTGATCACGACATTGACTAAACGCATGGCTGAAGACTTAACTGAGTATCTTCATGAACATGGGGTTAAGGTCAGATATCTGCACTCAGATATTGATACTGTTGAGCGGGTTGAGATTATTCGCGACCTTCGCCTAGGCGAATTTGATGTGTTAGTGGGTATTAACTTACTGCGTGAAGGTTTGGATATGCCTGAAGTCTCTCTTGTCGCAATTCTTGATGCGGATAAAGAAGGCTTTCTACGTTCAGAACGTTCATTAATTCAGACCATTGGCCGTGCGGCACGTAATATTGAAGGCAAAGCGATTCTCTATGCTGACCGCATTACTAACTCAATGAAGAAAGCGATGGATGAGACCGATCGTCGCCGTGAAAAACAGCAAGCACATAATGAAGAACAAGGGATAACACCTCAGGCGCTGAAACGTAATGTCAAAGATATTATGGAGTTAGGTGATATTACTAAGTCCAAGCAGCAGAGGATGAGCAAACAAGTACCTTTGTCGAAGGTGGCAGAAAGCTCGCAAACTTATGAAATATTCACGCCGCTACAACTGGAAAAAGAGATCGCCAAACTAGAAGGGTTAATGTACAAACACGCACAAAACCTAGAATTTGAATTGGCTGCCGAAAAGCGTGACCAAATTGAAAAACTGCGTCAGCAGTTCATTACCAACAGTTAAAAAAATAGCCAATAGAAAAAGGTCTATTGGCTGTTATTTGTGAACACTTTATTCACTAACAACGTCAGTTGGCTAGGTGACCCCTAAGGGTCATATTGAATAGAGCACATATCGTGCCAATTAATTTTATGCAAAAAGGGCTATTAACTAACGAATTAGTGCCTTTTTGTTATTTTATTTTGCAAAATGCGAACCTTAATGCAATAGTTAAGGCAAAGTGCAAAATAATAATGGCTAGAATATGCAACCTGACTTTTCTCTACAAAAGGCTAAATACCTTTTGATGGTGGAAGATACGGCTTCCGTTGCGGCGCTGTATCGTTCATACCTCACCCCCCTTGAAATCGATATCAATATTGTTGGTACAGGTCGTGATGCGATAGAGAGTTTAGCTCACCGAGAGCCGGACCTCATATTGCTGGATCTTCGATTACCCGATATGACGGGCATGGACGTTTTACATGCTGTGAAAAGTCACTACCCCAATGTGCCAGTGATATTCATGACCGCTCATGGTTCGATTGATACCGCAGTGGAAGCGATGCGTCACGGTGCCCAAGATTTCTTGATCAAACCTTGTGAAGCAGACCGCTTGCGCGTCACGGTTAACAACGCCATACGTAAAGCTAGCAAACTAAAAAATGAGGCTGGTAACCCGGGTAATCAGAACTACCAAGGCTTTATCGGTAGCAGTCAAACCATGCAATCAGTCTATCGAACCATTGACTCAGCGGCCTCCAGTAAAGCCAGTATTTTTATTACTGGCGAAAGTGGTACGGGTAAAGAGGTGTGCGCAGAAGCGATTCATGCGGCCAGTAAACGTGGCGATAAACCCTTCATTGCGATTAACTGCGCCGCCATTCCTAAAGACTTAATAGAGAGTGAACTCTTTGGCCACGTGAAAGGCGCATTTACTGGCGCAGCGACCGATCGCCAAGGCGCAGCCGAGTTGGCTGATGGCGGCACACTGTTTTTGGATGAACTGTGTGAAATGGATTTGGATTTGCAGACCAAGCTGTTGCGCTTTATCCAAACGGGCACATTCCAGAAAGTGGGCTCATCGAAGATGAAAAGTGTCGATGTTCGTTTTGTCTGCGCTACCAACCGCGATCCATGGAAAGAGGTACAAGAGGGCCGTTTTCGTGAAGATTTGTACTATCGTCTTTATGTGATCCCATTGCATTTACCACCGCTACGCGAGCGAGGTGATGACGTTATTGAAATTGCTTACTCTTTGCTCGGCTTTATGTCTAAAGAAGAAGGCAAAGGTTTTGTCCGCTTAGCGCCAGAGGTTGTGGAGCGTTTTACGCGCTATGAATGGCCGGGTAATGTGCGTCAACTGCAAAACGTGTTGCGGAATGTGGTGGTATTGAACCACGGCAACGAGATCGAACTGAGCATGTTACCGCCACCGCTAAATCAAGTCGTGGATAACAAGATCCGATTAGCAAATCTAACGACGGATACGCGCAAGGAAAATATAACCGTGCACGATATTTTTCCTTTATGGATGACGGAAAAACAAGCCATCGAACAAGCGATAGAAGCGTGTGATGGTAATATTCCTAAAGCAGCCAGTTATTTAGACGTTAGCCCTTCAACTATCTACCGCAAGCTTCAAGCGTGGAACAGTAGAGAGAACTCATAGAGATATGGAACTGATCAATAAAAACAAAATTGCGCATTTGGCCCAAGAAATTGGAGAAGAGAATGTACCAATATTGCTCGATATTTTTCTCAGCGAGCTGAGCGCCTATACACAGAAGCTAGCTGATCAAAATCTGCCGGATAAAATCGAATATTTAAAAGACATCAGCCATGCTCTAAAAAGCAGTGCCGCCAGCTTTGGTGCGGATAAACTGTGCGCTAAAGCGGTGGATATCGATAGCAAAGGAAAGGCAAACTGCATTTTTGATGAGGCTGAAGAAGTGGCGGCGATGCGCGCTCTTATCGAAGAGACGCATCGTTGCTACTGCCACTTGATGGATTAGCTTGTGAGTTGACTCTCAATGGCTTTTTGAAGTTTAACTCGGTCGTGCCGCCAGTCACGATTGGATGATGCTAGCTCTGTAGTGACACAATGCCAGTGTTCAGCCAGCTCCGGATGTGGTGTATCGCCGATCACCACATCGATTTTTCGCGCGTGGCAGGCGCGCTCACACCATTCCAATTTCTGCCGTAGCGACATGCGACCAGCAGGTCCTTGCTCGGGAGACAAGTTCTCAACAAAAATCAGCTTTGCTTTTACGTTTTGCTCAATGGCATTGCCAATTTCGGGCAGCAGTAGTGGTGGCATCACACTGGTGAGAAAGCTTCCCGGGCCAAGGATGATGCAGTCTGCTGCACTGATGGCGAGTATGGCTTCTTTGGTTGCTGGCACTTCAGGTGATAAATCTAAGCGCCTTAAATCTTCCGTCATCTCGTCCACGTTCGTTTCACCCGTGACCCAGTGACCATCCATAGAAAGTGCACTAAGATCAGAAGGATGCTCTGACATAGGTAAAATATTAACATCGACTTTGAGCATGTTGCGGATCAAGTTGATCGCGTCTAAAGGGCGCACAGATAGGTTATCTAATGCAGTCAGCATCAAATTACCGAGATTATGGCCATTGAGTTCTCCCGCACCTTTAAAGCGATATTCAAACATCATCGAACTGATGGAAGGCTCAGTGATCAACTGGTTGATACAGTTACGTGTATCGCCCCATGCAATGCCACCTTGGCAGTGGCGAATGCGCCCAGTGGAACCGCCGTTATCTGTGGTGGTTACAATCCCTGTCGCATTGGAGCCAAAATCTTTTAACGCCGCTAGCATGCGTCCAAGCCCATGTCCTCCGCCAATGGCGACGACTTTCTTTGAAGTGTATAGAGTCATCTGTTCTTCTTATTTTTTAATAATTAACTACAATTTAAATCAGCTTGTTCACAACCCATACTCATTAGGAGGTAAATTGGGTAATGGACTCTTTTTTTTTACGATAAGGGTAGAATCACTTACTAATATTAAGTATTTTACTTATCAGCTGCTGTAGAGATAGTTAATTATACTACCTCAACGGCTGCCATAGCTCCGAGCTTAACTGGCTAAGTCTCATTTTTGTGAGATAGGGTGGTTAAGCCAGTGGTCTAATACCACAAGGGCATAATTGGAAATGATTATGCCTCCCGTATTTGGAAAGGTGTTCCGTGGCGCAACAGTTCGAAGATAGATTCCAACGTAAATTTTATTATTTACGTTTATCTGTTACAGATGTCTGTAACTTTAAATGCACATATTGCCTGCCCGATGGTTATCAACCTTCGGGGCAGAAAAACTCGTCTTTTTTAACCCTTCCTGAAATACAACGCGTCGTGCGAGCCTTTGCCGACTGTGGTACGTCGAAAGTACGCATCACAGGGGGGGAGCCGACTTTGCGTAAAGACTTTAACGACATTATTGCTTGTGTGGCGAATACCGCTGGTATAGAGAAAGTGGCGACCACCACCAACGGTTACCGTATGGCCAAACAAGTAGAAGGTTGGCAATCGGCCGGGTTAACGCATATCAATGTCAGTGTCGATAGTCTTGATCCAAGAATGTTCCACCAAATCACGGGTGAAAACAAATTTACGCAAGTGATGGCGGGGATTGATCGCGCTTTTGAAGTCGGTTACCAGCAAGTTAAAGTCAACGTTGTGCTGCTAAAAGACCTTAATCATCAGCAGTTACCTGCTTTTTTAGATTGGATTAAACATCGCCCTATTCAACTTCGTTTTATTGAACTAATGCAAACTGGTGAAATGGACTCGCTGTTTGAGCGTCACCATATTTCAGGTGTTGCCATTCGTAATCAACTGATTGCCAATGGTTGGGTGCTGAAAACCCGAGCTCACAATGATGGGCCAGCGCAAGTATTTGTTCATGCCGATTACCAAGGTGAAATCGGCCTTATCATGCCGTATGAGAAAAACTTTTGCCATAGTTGCAACCGCTTACGTGTTTCGGCAAAGGGGAAGTTACACCTGTGCCTTTTCGGTGAGCAAGGCGTTGAATTGCGCGATCTGCTCGCCCAAGATAATCAACAGCAAGCCTTAATTGAGCGCATTCAAGCGCAATTACAGACCAAGTCGGTCAGCCATTTTTTACAAGACGGCAATACAGGTATGACACCTAATCTCGCCTCCATTGGCGGCTAAATTCTTTTTGTCACTGGCTATTGTTTAGCGGGTGATGTGGTACACATTTGAACAGTAGGTGAACACATGGGTCACGCAGAAAGCGCATTTCAACCAGCACATATTGCCGTACTGACGGTTTCCGATACTCGTACTGAAGAAAACGATACTTCAGGCGGTTACTTAGCTGAGCAACTTAAACAAGCGGGACACATTCTGGCCGATAAGCAGATTGTTATTGATGATCAGTATAAAATTCGCGCGATTGTTTCTCAGTGGATCGCGGATGAAAACGTGCAAGCCGTGCTGATCACGGGCGGAACGGGTTTTACCTCACGCGACAGCACACCAGAGGCATTAAAGCCCTTGTTTGATAAAGAAGTTGAAGGTTTTGGTGAGCTGTTCCGATTGGTCTCTTACGATGAAATTGGCACTTCAACCATTCAGTCTCGCGCCATTGCAGGTTTTGCCAACCATACGGTTATTTTTGCCATGCCAGGTTCAACAGGAGCGTGCAAAACCGGTTGGACAAAAATCATCAAACAGCAGTTAGATGCCAGCCATCGCCCATGCAACTTTATGCCACATCTTTCGGTTTAACGGGGTTTCAATGAGCGAATTTACTCATATTAATGCCTCAGGCGAAGCCAATATGGTCGATGTCTCTGCCAAGGCTGAAACCGTACGTGAAGCACGTGCGGAAGCCTTTGTGAAGATGTCACCACAAACGCTGCAACTGATCCTTTCTGGGCAACACCACAAAGGTGATGTCTTTGCCACCGCAAGAATTGCGGGCATTCAAGCGGCGAAGAAAACGTGGGATTTAATCCCACTGTGCCACCCATTGCTGCTTACTAAAGTAGAAGTGCAGCTTGAAGCCATCGAAGCACAAAGCAAAGTTCGAATTGAATCATTGTGTAAATTAACCGGTAAAACAGGGGTTGAAATGGAAGCCTTAACCGCGGCATCGGTGGCGGCGTTAACCATTTACGACATGTGTAAAGCAGTACAAAAAGATATCGTGATTGAACAAGTGCGCTTACTTGAAAAAAGCGGCGGGAAATCGGGTTACTTTAGCGCTCAGCCACAACAAAAGGTTACGCATGATTAATGTCCTCTTTTTTGCTCAAACTCGTGAGTTGATCGGCCAAGACAGCATTCAACTCAAGGCACAGTTTGCTACGGTTGAAGCACTGCGTAGCCACTTAGCCTCGCAGCCTGGGAAATGGGATTTAGCCTTGCAACCGGGAAAACTGCTGGTGGCAGTCAATCAAACCATCGTTGCCTTTGATTACCCGTTAAGTGATGGTGATGAAGTGGCTTTTTTTCCTCCAGTAACCGGAGGCTAGTGATGGATAGCCGTATTTCCGTTCAAATATCAGATTTCTCGGTAGACGCAGAATACCGTGATTTGTCGCAAGGTACTTCCGCTGGCGCTGTGGTTACCTTTATTGGCAAAGTTCGTGATATGAATTTAGGTGATAATGTTATTGGCTTAACGCTTGAGCACTATCCGGGAATGACAGAAAAAGCTTTGAGTGATATTTGTGATCAGGCTCAGGCACGCTGGCCGGTGCAAAAAATCCGTGTGATCCACCGAATCGGTGATTTAGATATTGGCGATCAAATCGTGTTTGTAGGCGTGTCGAGCTCACATCGTGGTGCGGCTTTTGAGGCGTGCGAATTCGTTATGGATTACCTTAAAGCCAAAGCACCGTTTTGGAAGAAAGAGCGCACCACCGAACAAACACGCTGGGTGGAGTCTCGAGATTCAGATGCCCAAGCCGCGCAACGTTGGGCTAATCATCACACCATCGACTAAGCCTTGTGTAGTATATGAATAGTTCCGCGCTGTTGATTCTTCGCGTGAAACAGCGCTTTATCGGCCGTTGATACAAACTGTTCTGGCGTCATGCCAGTCGGTATGTGTTCGCAATATTGGATACCGATAGTAATCGATACATACAATGAGACACGAGAATAGCGGTGAGGGATTTGCAGCTCTCTCACTTCACTAAGTAGTTGTAATGCTTTTTGCTCGCACTGTTTAATATCAATATCCGCAATAAATAGTAGAAATTCATCTCCTCCATAGCGAAAGCAGAGGTCATCTTTACGTTTCCAATGCTGCAGAGTGCTCGCTATCTTGCGTAGCACAGTATCGCCATTCACATGACCATAGTGGTCGTTATATTCTTTGAAGCAATCTAAGTCGATCATGAAAATTGCAGCACTATTTTGCTCACGCTTGATCTTATCTAACGCTTTGGGCAGTAATGAGTCCATCGCATAACGGTTATAGACCTGAGTTAAATGATCCACATTGGTCAGTTTTTCTAACTCAAGTTGGTGTATAGAAAGCCGCTCTAACGTGCGCTTATAAGCGGTAATATTTCTCACAATCCATAGCACGTACTCAGTATTTTTCAGCGGGATGACCAATGCGTTAAAAAACTGAATATCGATAGGGCCAGAGCTGCCTTTAAATTGAGCAATTACCCTTAGGTCGAGATCGTATTCAAACTCTCGCATTTGTCCGTTATCAATGACTTCTTGGATAATTTGATGAAACCAAGCGGCTTTTTTTTCGGGTAATACCTGGTATAGATTGAGACCAATGAGAACCCTTGGGTCGTGGTGTCGGCTGCGATCCGTTCCTCCTAAGGCCTCCACATATACGCCATCGCGGTTAATCAGAAAAGTGGGTTCGGGTAATGACTCCAACAAGCTGCGCATCAGTGCTGGGTTTTCTATAATCTCGGAAAACAGCGGCGAATTCACCATGCCCAGTCCTTATTAATACAACGGTCAATGTTTAAGATATAAATGATATTAACTGTAAAATCTTGCGAGACATCGTGTTCTTAACGTGTTGTTTGATTCAAAAATGAGACGTTTTGATAAAAGATTTTGCCATTTACCCTTGATAAAAATTAACTATTTGTAATATCGATAGTTTGTGCCGATGAGCAAAATCGATTTTTTCCATTTAGTAAAACGGTGAAATTAGTCAACACTTAACTTAAGGCAGCATACCGTTGCAACCAAGGAGACAGATATGCAATCGCTAATAGTTAAAGACTATATGACATTACAAGCCATCACCTTCAAACCGGACATGCCAATGACTGCGGCTTTAGAAAAAGTGATGCGTTCGGAGCATCTTGGTGGTCCTGTTATTAACGACCAAGAACAAGTGATTGGCTTTCTATCAGAGCAGGATTTGCTCGATAAATTGGTGAAGGTGAGTTATTTCTGTGAAGACACCCATTTAGTCCGTGACTGCATGCACCCTGAAGTGCTGTCCGTTTCATCAGACACTTCTATTATTGAGCTTGCTGACATGATGAAAGTAGGAAAACCGAAAGTTTATCCCGTGATCGATCAAGGTAAATTGGTTGGCATTATTACGCGCAGAGATGTACTGAGAGCATTAGGGAAAAACTTAACGCATTGTTTTAAAAAACCAACATAGCAAACTATACCCTTCCTACTTGAAGCTGTAGCGGTGTTGGCTACGTTCGTTCACCCCAATCACATAGTTTGCCTATGCTCATGGGGACTCACTCACTTGCCGCCTACCTGCAACTCCAAGTTGTTTGGGTATATCAGCAGTAATAAATAAAATTCTAGAGGTGCAGTGCACCTCTTTTCCATCTAATCAAGGTGAATGTGCGTTAAGTGCAGGTTTGATAAAAATGCGCTTGACCTTGGAGTTAACTCTAGGGTTTAAGATTTGTGCATCAGAGAAGGAGAATCCTATGTGCACAAAACATGAAGCTTGCAGTACTACAAAAAATAGCATGGCAAACCCGCAGGCGGTGTCATGCTCTAGTCTTAAAATTACCGCGATTAGGGCTGCGGGCGTTGATTCAAATGAAGAGGGGTGCTGCGGGTCACAAGAGTGCGCAAGCAATGATCCTGATGATGAACCCGCGCAGCTCACATCCGTTAAAACACAGTTTAACCAAAGCTGGAAAATTGAAGGGATGGATTGCCCATCTTGCGCACGTAAGGTTGAAACGGCGCTTAAAAAAGTGGGTAATGTGATCGACGCCAAAGTGCTGTTTGCCACTGAAAAATTGGTGGTCAAGTTTAATACCGAAGAGGCAGCGCTTGAAATAGAGCAAGCGGTTCGTAACGCAGGTTTTACGGCTCACCGCATTGATGCGGCTAATCCAGTTTCTGCCCCCATTCGTAGCGATTGGAAGTCAGTCATAAAACAGAACGCGCAGATCCTCTCCATTGCTGGCGCGATGGTATTCGCCGCTATTGTGCAGCCTTATTTCCCTCAAATCAGCGATGGGATGTTTATTTTGACCTGCCTTGCCGGTTTGTATCCTATCGGTAAAAAATCGATTCAACTGGCACGCTCAGGCACACCTTTTGCGATTGAAACCTTAATGAGCGTTGCGGCGCTCGGAGCGCTCTATCTTGGTGAAACGGTTGAAGCGGCGATGGTGCTATTACTCTTCCTCATCGGAGAGCGGCTAGAAGCTTTTGCCGCTTCTAAAGCGCGTAGCGGTGTACAAGCTTTAATGGCACTGGTGCCTGAAACGGCAACAAAAATTGTGGCAGGAGAACGCATCACGGTGGCAGCGCATGAGCTAAAACCGGGGGATGTAGTGGAAGTTTCTCCCGGCTCTCGGCTACCTGCGGATGGTCAATTGCACGAAGCGTCGGCCAGCTTTGATGAGAGCGCGTTAACGGGCGAATCACTGCCTGTCGAACGTTATCAAGGTGACAGTGTTATGGCGGGTGCTGTGGTCGCGGATCAGGTGGTGCGTTTCACCATCACCTCCAAACAGGGTGAAAACGCGATTGACCGCATTTTGCATCTGATTGAAGAAGCGGAATCTCGCAAAGCGCCGTTAGAACGTTTTCTTGATAAATTTAGTCGTTGGTATACCCCATTAATGATGTTGGTTTCATTAGCCGTGGTTGTGATACCGCCGACACTGTTTGCGCAGCCATGGGAAACATGGGTTTACCGTGGCTTAGCCTTACTGCTGATTGCTTGTCCATGTGCGTTGGTTATCTCAACTCCGGCGGCCATTACTTCTGGTCTTGCCGCAGCGGCGCGTCGTGGTGCACTGATCAAAGGGGGCGCAGCGCTCGAACAGCTTGGAAAAATAGAGAGTATTGCTTTTGATAAAACGGGCACTTTGACCAAAGGTAAACCGGAAGTTACGGATGTGGTTGCGCTCAATGGCTGGGATGAAGAGCAATTGTTGCGCTATGTCGCAGCGGTTGAAATGGGCTCGAGCCATCCTCTGGCAACCTCTTTAGTGAAAAAAGTGCAAGCGATGGCTTTGCCCATTCCAGAAGCGATAGAGAAGCGAGCGTTAGTTGGCAGTGGGGTTTCGGGGGTCGTGGAAGGGAAATCACTGCGCGTATTAGCGCCAAGCAAAGCGAATGTTCCGTTTTCTGATGTATTTAGCGCGCAAGTGGAAGCGCTAGAGATGCAAGGCAAAACAGTGGTGGTGGTTTTTGAGCAAGAGAACATTGTCGGTTTAATCGCATGGCAAGATACCTTGCGTGAAGATGCCAAAGCCGCCATTGAAGCTCTGCGCCGTTTGGGGATCGACACTATTATGCTCACTGGCGATAACCCTAGAAGCGCTGCGACGATGAGCGCTCAATTAGGGATAGATTTCAAAGCCAGTTTATTACCGCAAGATAAAGTGGAATACATTCAACAGTTGGCGCAGAGAAAACAGGTGGCGATGGTCGGGGATGGCATTAATGATGCACCAGCAATGAAAGCAGCCAGCATTGGTATTGCGATGGGGGGGGGTACCGATGTTGCGTTGGAAACGGCCGATGCGGCAATTACTCATAATCGATTGGTCGAGCTCGCCACCATGATCGAGCTATCACAAGCTACCCTCGCCAATATTCGCCAGAATGTCACGCTAGCGCTAGGCTTAAAAAGTATCTTTTTAGTCACGAGTTTACTCGGTATTACGGGCTTATGGGTGGCGGTGCTGGCTGATAGTGGAGCTACCGCGTTAGTGACGCTCAATGCGTTGCGTCTATTGAAATTTAAAAAATAGTCCGAGACTAAAAACCAAAAAGCTCAGCAAGGCATGGCGGGTCGTTATCTCTCATGCCTGTTGGGTTTGCACCCTATTGTGGTAATAGTGTGAAATGCGTCGATATTGCGCTTGTATTTTGTTATGCAGTGTTGGAAATCATCTTTTAGGGTTGGGTGTTATTTCATCAATCTTGCTGTTTTTTGTGATGCAAACCGTTTTTATGAGAATGTGTTCGTTACATTGCGTCATTCATTGTGAATTTGATCACTCTTTGTTGGTGCGTGGTCCGCTAGAGTAGCTGCATACCCGATGTATATCTATGAGCTGAACAAGCCGCAATAAGGAGTCACTTATGTCTCAAGCCGTTTTCCATCTAGGTGTTACCGAAGCCGATCTGAATGGTGCTACTTTGGCCATTATCCCTGGGGATCCAGCCCGCGTACAAAAAATCGCTGAAGAGATGGAAAATCCAGTCTTTCTTGCTAGCCACCGTGAATACACTGTGTACCGCGCAGAGTTAGACGGTAAGCCAGTCGTTGTTTGTTCTACTGGTATCGGTGGCCCTTCTACGTCTATTGCGGTTGAAGAGCTTGCTCAACTTGGCGTGCGTACTTTCCTACGCGTAGGTACTACTGGTGCAATCCAACCTCATGTCAATGTGGGTGATATGATTGTCAGCACAGGTTCGGTTCGCCTTGACGGTGCAAGTTTGCACTTTGCGCCAATGGAATTCCCTGCTGTGGCTGATTTCGATGTCGCCACTGCAATGAAAGCGGCTGTAGTTGAAAGTGGTGCAACCGTGCACATGGGCGTTACCGCATCAAGTGATACTTTCTACCCAGGCCAAGAGCGTTATGACACTTTCACTGGTCGTGTTGTGCGTCGTTTCCAAGGCTCGATGAAAGAGTGGCAAGACATGGGCGTATTGAACTTTGAGATGGAATCCGCCACTTTGCTAACCATGTGTGCGAGCTCAGGTTTGAAAGCAGGTTGTGTGGCGGGTGTGATCATCAACCGTACTCAAAAAGAGATCCCAGATCACGCGACACTCAAAGAGACCGAGGCTCGTTCAATCAAAGTGGTTGTCGAAGCTGCGCGTAAAATGCTGTAATTGAGTTCTGAATTTACACTGATGTATCTATGTACACGGTGAGTGATTAGGCCACTTTTGAATAAAGTGGCCTTTTTACTTTCTAAATAATCACCAGTCAAACAGTCACCAGCTAAACAATTACTCACTAAGCAATCGCCAATTTAGGCAACGGAATGTACAAGCTCTCGGTTAAGTCGCTGAGCATCTGGTCGTAAACGTGAGAGATGCTGAGTGAAATATCCGAAGTGATTTGGTACATCGCTCCAGCTTCTATTTGAAAGGCAGGATGATCATGCAGTTCGCTCAGGCTATGTAGCGCGGCTGAGCAGCTTGGCGAAGCTACCGTTAAAGGGCTGATTAAGGCGAGTTGATTCATCCTACGCCTGACAACCTCACTATAATGCTGCAAGCGTATGCGGCCATCTTGAGTATCCATTTCATCAATGCTGATGCGTAACTGAGTTAGCGCGTCCATCGCATCAATGACCTGTTGCCAATTAATATGATATTCATCGCTGAGATCTTCGCGGTTGGATTCCACCAACCAAGCCAGTATCACCTCATCCATTAAGAACATACAGTGACGAATTATTTTACCATGCATCATTTGGTTACGAGCCACAGAGCGCTCTGGCCACTCCTTCATGAGTGCTTTAAGCTTAATTTGCAGCACACGGTACATTGGTTTGTTGTCAAAGTGTGCGATAGCAATTAAGTGATTACTTTTTTCGTATAGCGTATCTTGCAATTCATTCAACTCAGTGTCGCGTCTTTGACCAGAGGCTAGTGTTTGATGGGTAATGTTACGGTGCTGACGGCATAAAAACAGTAGCTGGCGAAGGTCGATCAGCAGTTGATATTTACGTTGTAATGTGGATTCACGCTGTTTTGCCAGATAAAACATCAGCCACAATATACCGATAGAGATAAGCATTGAGATAAAAACAAACATAACCAACTCCTTGTTAATGTTATACCAACCTAGAGTTAGCAGGGTTAATGCCAGTTTTTTGTTTGTTTAAATTCAATGGGTTATGTATTTTTGCGTTGAAGTGATGCATCTTATTGGTGCATTTTGAACTAAAAGTGTGAGCTGGATCGATTTTGAGCAGTATGGTGATAAAAAATCCCCAACACAGAGCGTGTTGGGGATGCTATCGTGAAGATTGATGTATTACAGGATGCGCATGCCAGCTTGAGCACCTTCATGTGGCTCAAGAATCCATAGCTCGCTGCCACCAGGGCCTGCGGCTAAGATCATGCCTTCTGACATACCAAACTTCATTTTACGCGGTTTGAGGTTCGCTACCATGACAGTGTACTTGCCTACTAACTCTTCGGGTGAATAAGCGGCTTTAATACCTGAAAACACTTGGCGAGTTTCGCCACCAATATCCAATTGGAATTTGAGCAATTTGTCCGCTTTTGGCACCGCTTCGCAAGCGATGATCTTAGCGACGCGTAAGTCCACTTTAGCAAAATCATCAAATTCGATTTCAGCTGCAATAGGGTCTTTACTTAGCTCAGTTTCAACTGTGGTTGGTTGCGCGCTCTCAATTGCAGCTTTTTCTGCTGCCGCTTCTTCTTTAGACGCTTCAATCATCGCTTCAACGTGTTTCGGATCAATGCGATTAAACAGCGCTTTGAATGGCGTGAGCGTATGGCTTGTTAATGGTGTTTGTACGCCTTCCCAAGTGAGTTCTTGGTTTAAGAATGCTTCGGTGCGCGCCGCTAGTGCTGGCATTACAGGTTTTAAGTAAGTCATTAACACGCGGAATAGGTTGATACCCACTGAGCAAATGTCTTGTAGCTCTTGCTCTTGACCTTCTTGTTTAGCCACAACCCAAGGCGCTTTTTCATCCACGTATTGGTTCGCTTTGTCCGCCAATGCGGTAATTTCACGAATGGCACGGTTAAATTCACGGCTTTCGTAAAGATCAGCAATGCGATCCGCAGCAGCGGCAAATTCTGCGTACAGCTCTGGTTCGGCAAAGGTAGCAGACAACTGATTTTCAAAACGTTTGGTGATGAAGCCTGCATTACGCGATGCCAGGTTGACGATTTTATTGACCACATCGGCGTTCACACGTTGGGTGAAATCCTCAAGGTTCAAATCAAGATCGTCGATACGACTATTGAGTTTTGCAGCGTAGTAGTAGCGTAAGCATTCTGGGTCTAGGTGGTTTAAGTAAGTACTTGCTTTGACAAACGTTCCTTTAGACTTCGACATCTTCGCGCCATTGACTGTGACATAACCGTGCACGAATACGTTATTAGGCTTACGGAAACCACTGCCATCAAGCATCGCTGGCCAGAATAGGCTGTGGAAGTAAACAATATCTTTACCGATGAAATGGTACAGTTCGGTTTTACTGTCTTTATTCCAGTATTCGTCAAAGTCTAAGTCATCGCGTTTGTTACATAGGTTTTTAAATGAACCCATGTAGCCGATAGGCGCGTCTAACCACACGTAGAAGAATTTGTTCTTTTCGCCGGGGATTTCAAAGCCAAAGTATGGCGCATCACGTGAAATATCCCACTGTTGCAGGCCGCCTTCGAACCACTCTTGCATTTTATTGGCGGTTTCTGTTTGTAGCGAGCCAGAGCGAGTCCACTCTTTGAGCATGCTTTCAAATTGAGGAAGGTCAAAGAAGAAATGCTCGGAATCCTTCATTACTGGTGTCGCGCCAGAAACGGCCGATTTCGGGTTGATAAGCTCTGTTGGGCTATAGGTTTCGCCACACGCATCACAGTTATCACCGTATTGATCTTCTGACTTACATTTTGGGCAAGTGCCTTTCACGAAGCGATCAGGCAAGAACATCTCTTTTTCTGGGTCAAACAGCTGAGAAATGGTGCGGCTTGAAATGAAGCCATTTTTTTTCAGCTCAAGATAAATGTGAGAAGCCAGTTCGCGGTTCTCTTCGCTGTGAGTGCTGTGATAATTGTCAAAGCTGATATCAAAACCTGCAAAATCTTTTTGGTGCTCTTCACTTACTGCGGCGATCATCTCTTCAGGTGTAATACCCATCTGTTGTGCTTTAAGCATAATTGGCGTGCCGTGAGCATCGTCTGCACAGATGAAGTTTACAGTGTTGCCGCGTAGGCGTTGGTAACGAACCCAAATGTCAGCTTGGATATGCTCAAGCATATGACCAAGGTGGATCGAACCGTTAGCGTACGGAAGGGCACAAGTTACCAGCAGTTTCCTTGAAGAAACGTTTCTTGGGTCAGTCGCCATACTTAATATTCGCTTTTTTGATAGGTATGAAAAATAGAGACCAATACTACCTTATGCAGCGAGCGACTCCAAGGCGTGAGCCTAAGGAATCCCGCAACTTTTTTGGGGTTCAGTCTGACAATAGAGAGTGATAGCATGAGCAAAAAGGAGAAGCTATGCAGCCGTTCACATCTAAACAAGATTTTTGCGATTGGTTAAACCAATTTGAACACCCTCATCTTATTGCGGGGTGGGCAAACCAACCGCATTGGGTTTCGGTTACAACAGCGGGACGTTTGACGGTTCATATTCCATTTGCCGCTAAAAATCTGCTGAATGAGCTTTCCGAATGGGTCGTCTCCAAGCAGCAAACCGATGCGCTTGCTCCATTCAGTGTTGAGATAATCATTGCGCCGAAAGCGCTAGCGACGACGGTCGCTCATAGTGTTAATGGTGTTAAAAATATTATTGCGGTGACTTCAGCCAAAGGGGGCGTCGGCAAATCAACCACCGCCGTCAATCTTGCTCTAGCCATTGCTCAATCTGGGGCGAAAGTTGGCTTGTTGGATGCGGATATTTATGGCCCTTCAGTGCCGATGATGCTTGGCAAGCAAGAAGCAAAGCCAGATGTGCGTGATAATAAGTGGATGCAGCCAGTTGAGGCATTTGGTATTTTCAGCCATTCGATTGGCTATTTGGTTGATAAATCTGAAGCGGCGATTTGGCGCGGGCCGATGGCATCGAAAGCACTGGCGCAACTGCTCAATGAAACCGAGTGGCCAGATGTGGATTATCTGGTCATCGACATGCCACCGGGGACAGGTGATATTCAACTCACCTTGTCACAACAAATTCCGGTAACAGGCGCGGTGATCGTCACCACTCCGCAAGATCTGGCACTAGCGGATGCGCGCAAAGGGGCGGCCATGTTCGAAAAAGTCGACGTTCCGGTTATCGGGCTTATTGAAAATATGAGCTATCACATCTGCAGTCATTGTGGAGAGAAAGAGCATATCTTTGGTGTCGGTGGCGCGCAGAAACTGGCCAGTGAATATGGGTTGGCGCTGCTTGCACAAATTCCTCTGCACATTGCCCTGCGTGAAGACATCGACCAAGGTCGTCCTACCGTGGTTGCTCAACCAGAAAGTGAGCATACACAGCGTTATCTTCAACTGGCGGAACGAGTCTGTTCAAGCCTATATTGGCAAGGAAAGCCTAAGCCAGATGCAATCAGTTTTACATTAGTAGACTAGCGTTGATTCACAGTGCTGTGAAAGTAGCACTGTGGTGATCTCTTCTGAAATACGACGAAAACGTTTGCTTGGTAGTTTGTTATTCAAACCTCTTCCAAAGTCTAAATCGAGACTGGTATCAGGTGGTTGAAGTCCCTATAATCGGGCAGTTTATCTATTTTCATCACCAAACCATCACCGGGTGCAAAAATAATGTCTGAGAATAATCAATGCGTCATCGTAGGTATTGCTGGCGCTTCAGCTTCTGGAAAAAGCCTGATTGCGAGCACGATTTATAACGAACTTCGTGCCAAAGTAGGCGACCACCAAATTGGTGTGATTACGGAAGATTGCTATTACAACGACCAAAGCCATCTCAGTATGGAAGAGCGCGTTAAGACAAACTACGACCACCCGAATGCACTTGACCATGATCTACTTTGCCAACATTTAGAACAATTAACCCGTGGCGAAGCGGTTGAAGTGCCAGAGTACAGCTACACTGAGCATACTCGCACCGCGAATACAACGCTATTAACACCCAAGAAAGTGATTATTTTAGAAGGTATTTTACTGCTGACAGACCCACGTTTACGTGACTTAATGCATGCGACCGTATTTATGGACACTCCGCTTGATATCTGTTTATTACGCCGAGTGAAGCGTGATGTAGAAGAGCGTGGCCGCACCATGGATTCGGTATTGAAGCAATACCAAAAAACGGTTCGCCCTATGTTTATGCAGTTTATCGAACCGTCAAAACAGTACGCAGACATTATCGTTCCTCGTGGCGGTAAAAACCGTATCGCCATTGATGTATTAAAAGCCCACATCGCGAAATTGTTGAAATCTTAACTTTTGTGGTCTTTATTTTTAAGCAGACAAGTGGCACTTTAGGTGCCACTTTCTTTTTCTAATTAAGCAAGGAAAAAGCTGATGAAAAAACTGTTTCTTTTCATTGCCATTATTATCGGTGCGTTAATCGCTGCCGCGCTCGCACTTGTCCTGTTGGTCAATCCTAACCAATTTAAGCCCTTGATTGTAGAACAAGCCAAACAGAAAACGGGGTTGGACTTAGTCATTGAAGGAGAGATCAGTTGGAGTTTCTTCCCTTCGCTTGGCTTTGAGCTGGGCAAAACTGAACTCAGAAACCCACAAGGTTTCAGCGCTCCAAACCTGTTTAAAGTCGATCAAGTTGGTATTGAAATTTCGGTGATGCCATTGCTGGATAAGCAACTGGAAATTGGCAACATCCGCCTAAATGGTGCTGAGTTCCATCTTGAAACCCTTAAAGATGGCCGTTCAAACTTAGATAGCTTAACTCAAGCCGCGCCTCAACCAGCCGCCTCTTCCGCCGTAAACGAAACAAAACCAGCACAAGAAGAGACAAGCAGCGTCAATGCGAGCAACCCTGTTCAAGAGTGGACGATTAACTTAGCGGGCGTTAGCGTCGAAAACGCATTACTGGAAATACAAGATCGCAAAGCCGGTACACATACCAAGCTGTATGACGTGGCGGTCAATCTTTCAGAGTTTGCGGTGGATAAATGGACGTCAGCGACTTTTGCCGCCAAAGGTAAAAATAATCAACAAAGCTTTGCCGCAGAAGGGCGAGCTGAATTCAAATTAGCCACTGGTTTCAAGGATTATGCGGTGAAGAACGTTGTGCTTGATGCGAGCTTTAGTGACCCATCAAACCAGATTGATTCTGCGAAGATTGAATTAGCCACGTTCGAGTTTGATAAGAAGAATGCGCTGTCATTCAGCGTGAAAGGAAAGGTAGCGGATTTAAAACTTGATGCGAAGGGGAGTGCGCAACTGACTCTCGATAAAGCCATGAGCTTGGTGAAGATTGATACGCTGGTGCTGGATACCAATCTAGAAGGAACCAGTTTGCCACAAAGCCCAATGCAGATCGGTTTAACTTCGAACATTCGTTTTGATCTCTCTAAAAACCAACTGGATGTCTTACTCAGTAAATTAACCGCAAATGCATTAGAATTTGATGGTGATGTCAAAGTGACGTTGGCTGAGATCCCTAAAATCCGCTTCAATATGCATAGCCCAAATATCGATTTGGATGAATTTTTAGGGCTTGCGAATCCAGCAACGGCAAGCAGTGCCGTGAGTGAAAGTAAGGCATCGTCAGGCTCAACGTCAGCAGCGCCTGCTACGGTGAGCGCTGAAGTGGAACCGGATCTCAGTGCATTAAAAACGTTGGATGTGCAAGGCAAGGTCACCATAGACAAGTTCAAAGCCAATAATGCTCGATTACAGAATGTACAAACCAGCTTTAGCGTCGATCGTGGCATCGTGAATTTAACCTCATTCAGTGCCAACCTTTACCAAGGTACTATTCAGGCGACCGCGCAATTGGATGCAACCAAAGTACCTGCTACTTATAGCGCTAAAAAAAGCGTTAAGGGAGTACAGGTGCTGCCGCTATTAAAAGATGTACTCAATAATGAGATGTTACAAGGCACGGGTAACATTGATGTGGATGTAAAAGGCCGCAGTTTGACGCCAACGGGCATTCAACAAAACCTTGTCGGAACCGTGAACATCAACTTTGCCGATGGTGCAGTCAATGGTATTAACGTTGCTCACCTTATCCGTAGCAATTACGCCAAAATTAAAGGTAAGAAAGTTGATGACGACCCAGTGAAGAAAACCGATTTTAGCGCCATGACCGCTACGCTGAAATTGAACAAAGGGGAAGTCACCACCAATAACCTCGCCATGCAATCACCACTGTTGCGTATTCGTGGTGAGGGTAAAGCGAATTATCTGCAACAAACGGTTGATTTCTTGGTGAGCACTTCTGTGGTGGGAACGCTAGAGGGGCAAGGTGGTAAAGACATCGATGAGCTGCGAGACGTCACGATTCCTATCAACATCTCAGGGCAATGGAGCGATCCTAAATTCAAATTGGTTTTTGATGATGTGTTAAGACAAAAAGCGGAAAAAGAGATTGACCGTGGCTTGGAAAAGCTCGGCGTTGAGATAAAAGACGAGAAAACCAAGAAAGCGGTTGATGGCTTATTAAAAAGTCTTTTTAAGTAATTTACTGGGTTGATTTCATTATGATTGATCAAGCCTCCTCAATTTAGAGGAGGCTTTTTTATCACCAGTCGATGCCTTTTCGTGCTTTGATGCCCGACTCAAAGGCGTGTTTCACATTTTTGACTTCCGACACCGTATCGGCGATTTCAATCAAGCTGCGGTGTGCTCCTCGGCCCGTGATCACCACCGACTGCATTGTTGGCCGTGTTGTTAAGGCTTCAATCACTTCGTCTAATTCGATATAGCCATAGCTCACCATGTAGGTCAGCTCATCAAACAACACCACATCAATCGACTCATCTTTAAGCATGCGTTTGCATTCTTGCCAAACCCCTTGCGCCGCTGCGGTATCGGCTTCTTTGTTTTGTGTTTCCCAAGTAAAGCCCGTCGCCATGACTTGAAATTCGACGCCCAGTTTTTCAAGCAGATTACGTTCACCGTTTTCCCAGGTTCCTTTAATGAACTGAGCTACCGAACATTTCAAACCGTGGCCGACAGCGCGCGCAATGGTGCCAAAACCTGAGGTGGATTTCCCTTTACCATTGCCGGTAATGATCAATAACAACCCTTTCTCTTGCTGAGCCGCGGCAATTCGTGCATCGACTTGCTCTTTTACTTTCTGTTGTCTCGCTTTATGGCGTTCATTTTTAATTTCTTCAGTCGACATGCTCAATCCTGTTCATTAATAGCGTTGCCGCTATCATAGCTCAACTACTCGACAGCAAAAACCATCGAAATTACAAGGAATAAAAAAGCCAGAGCAGTGCTCTGGCCTCCGGGAGTGTTTCTAATGAGTTTAGAAGCGATAATTGGCTTGTGCGCCGATAAGCCACACATTGCCCGTCGTTGTACCAGAAAATTGGCCTCCAACGGCTTGCGCTGCATCATCTGAAGCATAACCACGAGATTCCACAATGTTGGCATCTTTGGCAAAAATGTAAGTAAAGCCAGTGTCTACGGTGAATTGTTCCGTGAAGGCATACTCCGCACCAACGCTTAACCAAGTTCGATCAGTTTCAGGGATGGTAATGGTACGGTTTTTATCGTTAACTGCCGCCATATCGTAAGCAATGCCTGTACGCAGTGCTAATTTTGCATCGACTTGGTAAGTAGCACCCAGAGCAAAACGGTAATTGTCTTCCCAGTTTTCTTCTTTAACCATCACCGAGCCAAGAGTGTTTAAATCCGCTTCAAGCTTTTCGAAACTGCTCCAATCGGTCCAGTTAATACTGGCATGTAGTGCCAGCTGTTCATTTAGTTGGTGGTAGCTAGCCAGTTCAGCGGTGGCAGGCATAGTGAGCATCATTGAACCTGTATCATTCACCACCTTGCCCGATTCTTTCGAAAATATATTCGCTGTGCCAGTAAGCTTTAGGTCAACTTCGGATTTATAAGTAAAGCCAATGCGATTGCTATCATTGATCTGCCATGCCGTACCCACTTGCCAACCCCAAGCTTTATCTTCACCTTCCATGTACTTTAGTGTTGTACCTTGTGGAAGAGGCTTAGTTTGAGCCGGAGAGGTCGCACCGAAATGGCCTTCTCCAATCACATAACGAATGCCACCGCCAACGGTAACCGCATCAGTGAGTTGGTAGCCGATGTTGGCATTGACTTCCATTGTTTTAACCATCGCTTGATTACCAAAGTGGCTCGCGCTGAAATTACGGTCAAGTTCGGTCTCCATGCCATAGTTAGTACCGAGTGCTAAACCTAGTACCATTTTATCGTTCACTTGATGTGAGAGGTAAAAATTGGGGATGACGGCATCATTTGCGAAGTCATTTGAGCTTGCTTCTAATGCGCCGTTGATTTTTCCATTCACATCAACATTCGGATTAACGTAAATTGCACCAACAGAAATTTGCGTACCTTTCAAATAAGTCAGCATGGCAGGGTTACGCCATTGTGCACTGGCGTTATCAGCCATAGCCGCTTCACCGGCGTAAGCACGCCCAAGGCCCGTTGCAGAGTATTCTGCCAATTGGAAACCGGCGGCTTGAGATGCGTTTGATACGCTGAATAGTCCACATGCCACTGCAAGTGAAAGAAGAGTTTTATTTGATTTCATTATAATGTTCGCTGAAATATTTGAATTCGGTGTGGGGATTTTAAGGTTAGAGCTAATGCTTTAAAAATATAAAGCAGTGAATTTGTTGTTTTTGAAATTAAAATCCATTAAAGGCTTAATTATAAGCGTAATACTCTGCTTGTTATGAAAGTGTTTCTGATTTTTGGCGAACACTTGTAGTGTGGTTTAAGACCCAAAAGGTACAGTTGTTAGCTGAATTAGGCGAGGAGATGATATTACAAGCATTGAAAAGGGCTGGAAAACCAGCCCTTTATTGACGCTATGCTAATAAACGTTGCGCTTAGAAGCTGCGGCTATATTGTAAGCCGACTAGGATTGCATCTGCGTGAGTCGTTGCCGTCAGAGTTGAAAGATATTGAGGTGAACCAAGAGGATTAGGTGTCCCTTCAGATACTTGTACATCATCACCCAGTAAGTAGGTGAAACCAAAATCAATATTTGATTTTTCATCTAGGTTATAAGTAAAGCCAGCAGAGAACCATTGGCGGTCAGAGTCAGGTACTGATACTGACGTTAATGAATCTTGAGCGCTGGTGTCATACATATAACCAGCACGTAAAGTCCAATCTGTATTTAAATAATAAGTTCCGCCAATAGCATAATGCCATCCATCTTGCCATTTATATGGTTTGTTGTAAGTAGAACCTAGTGGGGAGTTTTTGAGGTCACTAAATTCAATTTGATCAAATGTGCTCCAGCCGATCCATTGTACGCTGTAATGAACTGCAAAATTGGTATCTTTTATTTTATGGAATCCAGAAAACTCAAAAAGGTCAGGCAATGGTAAATTGATTTTTTGTCCTTTATCATCTTTTGCTTCCATTTCAGGACTGTAATGATATGCGGCACCGAAACGGTTATTTTCATCTAGCTCAAAGACAGTACCAAAGTTGAATCCGATAGCCCAAACATCAGCACCATCTACGTTGACTAAATCTTTACCACCCAAACTTGCGACATCAGAACTAGCCGTACGTTTCATGGTTCCTTTACCATAGATTAAATCTAGTCCAGCGCCAACACTCCATTGAGAGTCTATTCTGTAAGAACCAGCAAGGCCTAAGTTAAAGCTCTTGACGTCTGTTAAACCGCCATATTCACTAGCAGAGTAACTATCTGAAAATTCAGTTTTTGTACCAAAGTTAGAATAGGCATTGACGCCCCACGCAAACTTATCATTGAGAGGGACAATGAGATGGATATTTGGAGCAATAGATGTACCGCCTGCTTCATCATAATTTGCGTTTTTTGGAGCCGATAGCTGTGGTGCAACTTGGCAAGTTGTACCACAGTATTTCGCATCCTTGACTTTAATTTTTGTCGTTATGGATTCAAAGCCCAAAGAGAGTGAGGTTTCATCAAACAACGCCATTGCGGCAGGGTTACGAGCCATCACCGATGCGTTATCGGCAATAACCGCATCACCAGCAAATGCACGACCTAGGCCAGTCGCAGATTGTGCATTGAGCTGAAAGCCCGCTGCCAGTGCTTGTTGTGAAGCGAGAGCTACCGTTACGGCAAGTAACGATTTTTTAAACAGACGCGTCTTGTTCATGGTGCTTTTCCTTTTTGATTTCATCGCCTCTAATGGACGTTGTTTTTGAGCAAATGCTCAATTGGTGGCTGATACTAGAGGCAAGTATAGAAGATAGAAATCCGACCATTGTCTAATTGAATGATAAAATTGCAGAAATGATGTCTATTTGGCAGGAAAAAGGCGGAAAATGCTTATTTATAGAGTTTAAGCTCTACTTTTGTCTAGGAAACCTGGCCTGCATTATATACAGGCCAGGAATGGTTTTAATGGGAAGGTTTTAGCATAGGCATTAGTTTTTTAGCGATGTTCGTGACATCTTCGCCATTTTCACCGACAAGGATCAGGCTAGCATCACCGACGGGTTCGATGATTCCTGCCATGCCTTGCTCATTAAAGTTCACGGCTTGTTCACTGGCAATGCCTGTGAAAAAGAGCGTCACTTTCCCGCTTTCACCTTGAAAAACCATGTGCAGAGCGTTTGCCTTGCCAAACCCACAGTGGTTTAGGTAATAAACGTGGTAAGGGAAGTTACTGCTTAACTGATAAGCGAATGGCAGCATTTTGGCGTTGATCTGCGTTGAATTCACTTGTTCATCCAGTTGGTTGACAAAGCCTTCTTCATCAATGACGTGTTTGATGGCGGTGTCCATTAGGCTTGCCTGCGCTGGTGGAATGAGCACATTTCGCCAATTGATTTGGCCAACCAATAAACCAAACACAAAAGCAATCGATGCAGCCAATGTCATCGCTTGCTTGGCAAAAGTAGGGCGGATGACATTGCTTGCCATTGTGGTTTGACTAAATAGAATACGGTCTGCGAGATCGTCAGGCACGTCTACATTCATTGCAGTAGCAATCGTTGCATCTAAGCTCAATATGTCCTCTAGGAACTGACGATTTGTATCACTAGTGGATGCCGCTTGGATAATCTCTTGGTCATGCTGTTTTGGATCGGACATAACTCGGCGGCGAAATTCTAATTCATCCATTTTGCTGCCCCTTATACGCATCTGATGAATCCAATTGTTCTTTTAATTGATTACGAGCTCGAAACAGACGAGTCATGACCGTGTTCTTATTGAGTTCGAGGATCTCGCCAATTTCATCACCACTAAAACCACCAATGACTTGTAGGAAAAGAGGTTCGCGGTATTCAATATCCAGCTTCATTATCTGTGCCTGCAACCACTCTTGTTGATGATGAGGATCATCGTTGACTTTTACGTCACCGCTGTAGTCATCAATATCGACCAACTCAAACTGCTTGCGCTCAAAGCGGCGCGCGTTCTCGCGACGAAGAATAGTTATAAGCCACGATTTGGCCGCTTTCTCGTCGAGTAAGCTATCGAGAGATTTCCAAGCCCTCAAGCAGGTTTCTTGGACTAAATCTTCAGCAATGCTTTTATCTTTACATAGCCAATAGGCATAACGAAAAAGATCTCGGTGATAAGCACGCACAAGCGTTTCATATTTTCTCTGTCTGTCAATATTACTATTGACCGGGCTGCTGGACTTTTTCTTTCCAAACATGGTTATTATCGACACATGAGTCTCCGTTTGCTCTGTGATTTCTTCTTTGTTTAGGCCATTTTATGGTCGTCTTGCGATGAACGCTTCGCGTATTCGTTCGCTTTCGATCCGTTCAAGTTGTTCGGTAACATCAATTCAAGCGTCGACGGCTTTTTAATTTCATAGTATGGAATAAATCAATATAAAATTGATCTACTTCAAAATCTCATAGCACGAAGTGGCTATAGTACACCTTGTCATCTCGTTAGTCATTGCGACTAACATGTTGAGCAAGATGACACTTCCTTTTGAAGGCTGACTTTACTTTCTCCTAATCAGGAAACTGATTATTTCAATTGGCGTAAGTTAATTGCTTTATATATTCCGACCACACATTATTGTGTGGTTTTTTTTTGCTTATATACTCTTCCTACTTGAAGCCGCAGCGGTGTTGGCTACGTTCGTTTGCCTATGCTTATTGGGACTCACTCACTTGCCGCCTACCTGCAACTCCAAGTTGTTTGGGTATAACTCCATTATTCATTTAAAGATTAAGTGATTATCCATCTCCTTTACCTACATTACTTTCTTCGATTCGATGCGAATATCACGTTTATTTAAACACTTGTTTGATTGTTTTAACAACCTCGTTACAATGTGCCAGGTCAGACCTCTATTCTAAGGAGAAACAATGGGCAAACAGGAAGTCAAAACGCGCTCTGGTGAGCGTGTGGCTATCGTCGCGGGGTTGCGTACCCCTTTTGCGCGTCAAAGTACCGAATTTAGTCAAGTTCCTGCAGTCGATTTAGGCAAGATGGTGGTGAGTGAACTGCTTGCGCGAACGGAACTCGATCCTAAATTGATCGAACAACTCGTCTTTGGACAAGTCGTGCAAATGCCTGAGGCACCAAACATCGCGCGTGAGATCGTTTTAGGGACAGGAATGAGCATCCATACCGATGCGTACAGCGTCACACGAGCGTGCGCTACCAGTTTTCAGGCGGCGGTGAATGTGGCTGAAAGCATAATGGCTGGCACGATTGATATTGGTATGGCTGGTGGTGCCGATTCGTCTTCCGTTTTGCCGATTGGAGTGTCTAAAAAATTAGCCGCTAGCTTACTCGCTTTAAGTAAAACCAAAACCGTTGCTCAGAAACTCAGTATCTTAAAATCATTATCTTTTAAAGATTTAATGCCAGTCCCCCCCGCGGTCGCTGAATATTCAACGGGCCTTTCGATGGGGCAAACGGCTGAGCAGATGGCAAAATCTCATCACATAAGCCGACTGGATCAAGATGCGTTGGCACATCGTTCTCACTCTTTAGCTTCACAAGCTTGGAAAGAGGGCAAAATCCAAGGCGAAGTCATGACGGCATTCCCAGAGCCTTATAAAAAGTGGATCGCTGAAGATAACAATATTCGTCATGACTCGACTCTGGAAGGTTATGCCAAGTTACGTCCAGCGTTTGATAGGCAATATGGTAGCGTGACGGCCGCCAACAGCACACCACTAACCGATGGCGCTGCCGCTATTCTATTAATGCGTGAAGGCCGTGCTAAAGAGCTTGGTTTGGAGATTATGGGTTATATCCGTTCTTACGCTTTTTCAGCGATTGGTGTTGAACACGATATGTTAATGGGGCCGTCTTATGCGACACCGTTAGCCTTACAACGTGCCGGTATTGAGCTTTCCGATCTCACATTGATTGACATGCATGAAGCGTTTGCCGCGCAAACCCTCTCTAATATGAAAATGTTCGCCAGTGATAAGTTTGCACAGGAACATCTTGGTCGAGCAAAAGCGATTGGCGAAATTGATATGGATAAATTTAATGTGCTAGGTGGTTCGATTGCGTATGGTCACCCCTTTGCGGCGACGGGTGCGCGCATGATCACACAAACACTGCGTGAACTAAAACGACGTGGTGGTGGTTTAGGGCTGAATACCGCTTGTGCAGCGGGTGGTTTGGGCGCGGCAATGATTTTGGAGGTTGAATAATGAGCACAGAGAAAGCTTTTCATTTAACGATTGATGAACAAAATATTGCGTGGCTGGCGATTGATGTTCCCGGCGAAAAAATGAATACGCTACAAGCGGCGTTTGCCCAAGAGATGCAAGAGGTTTTTGCGACCTTAGAGGCACAAAAAACCAGCCTAAAGGGGATGGTGATTCACTCGCTTAAGCCAGATAATTTCATTGCTGGAGCGGATGTCCGTATGCTGAACGCTTGCCAATCGGCCAGCGAAGCACAAGCATTGGCCAAGCAAGGTCAGGAGATGTTTCAAACCTTATCGGATTTGCCATTCCCAGTGGTTGCCGCGATTCATGGCCCATGCTTAGGTGGTGGTTTAGAGCTGGCGCTGGCTTGTCACTACCGGGTGTGCAGCGACGCGGATATCACGCGTTTGGGTTTGCCCGAAGTGCAATTAGGCTTGCTACCAGGCTCCGGTGGAACGCAGCGGTTACCGCGTTTGATTGGTTTGTTACCTTCTCTCGACTTGATTTTGACGGGTAAACAGCTGCGCGCAAAAAAAGCAAAACAGCTGGGTGTTATTGATGCTTGCGTAGCAGAGACTATCTTGCTGGATGTGGCCAAGAAGTATGTGCTCGATAATTCTGGGAAAAAACGTCATCAGGCCAATACGTCGGCCAAAGAGAAATTAATTTCTCATACGCAGCTTGGTCGCAAATTAATTTTTGATCAGGCCGCTAAAAAGACTAAGCAAAAAACACGAGGTAATTACCCAGCCGCAGACGCGATTTTAGAGGTGATCCGTCACGGTTTAGATCGTGGTTTGAAAGCCGGGTTAGAGCTTGAAGCGAAGCGATTTGGTGATTTGGTGATGAGCTCGGAATCCAAAGCACTGCGCTCGATTTTCTTTGCCACCACCGAAATGAAAAAAGAGACGGGCAGCGACGCAAAACCTCAAACCGTGAAACGTATCGGCGTATTGGGCGGTGGTTTAATGGGGGCAGGGATCAGCCATGTTAGCGTTGCAAAAGCCAAGGTTCCCGTACGAATCAAAGATGTTTCGAATGATGGAGTATTAAACGCGCTCAATTACAACTACAAATTATTCGATAAACAGCGCAAGCGTCGCATTTTATCCAAAGCGCAGATGCAGACAAAAATGGCGCAATTGTCTGGCGGGATTGATTTTACCAGTTATCAGCATATCGACGTTGTCATTGAAGCGGTATTTGAAGATCTCACGCTTAAGCAGCAAATGGTGGCTGATGTTGAAGCGAATGCCAAAACCAGCACCATTTTTGCGACGAATACTTCCTCGCTTCCAATCCAGAAAATTGCAGCGAAGGCGGCGCGTCCAGAGAATGTGATTGGATTGCACTATTTCAGTCCTGTTGAAAAAATGCCTCTGGTGGAAGTGATCCCTCATCAAACCACATCGCAAGAGACGATAGCCACAGTGGTGGCCTTGGCGAAAAAACAGGGCAAAACGCCGATTGTGGTCAAAGATTGCGCTGGTTTTTATGTTAACCGTATCCTTGCACCTTACATGAATGAAGCGGCGCAGATCCTGATGGCGGGTGAGTCGATTGAAAAGATAGATACGGCTTTGCTCGATTTCGGTTTCCCAGTCGGCCCTATCACGTTATTGGACGAAGTGGGCATTGATGTTGGCTCGAAAATCATGCCAATTCTAGTGCAAGAACTCGGCCCACGTTTTCAAGGACCAGACGTATTTGATTTGCTGCTCAATGACAATCGCAAAGGGCGTAAAAGTGGTAAGGGATTCTATACCTATAAAGGTAAGAAAAAAGAAATCGACAAATCTATCTATAAATTGCTGAAAATAACGCCAGATGCCAAACAGAGTGATAAGGAGATCGCGCTGCGTTGCGTGCTACTTATGCTGAATGAAGCCGTACGTTGTTTGGATGAGGGCGTAATTCGTTGTGCGCGAGATGGCGATATTGGTGCGATTTTCGGTATCGGTTTCCCGCCGTTTTTGGGCGGCCCATTCCGTTACATAGACCAAATTGGTATCAAGAAATTAGTGGAAATGATGAATCAACATGCTGAGAAGTATGGCGATAAGTTCGCTCCTTGTGATGGGCTACTGACTCGCGCTGGGGTTGAAGCATGTTTTTATCCGTAGTCATCTCGGCTGTTTTCATTCATATGTTTGCTTAAATTAGGCGAGGGAATATCCTCGCTTTTTTTCATTTATAGCCAATGAGGTCATCTCTTTATGCGAGTTATTCTCAGTTTGGTATAAGATTATGGAAAATCATCAATAAGGAATCGAAATGGATGCACTAGAGTTGCTGCTTAACCGTCGTTCAATCGCCAATCTCACATCGCCTGCACCTGAAGGTCTGGTCTTGGAAAATATTATTAGAGCAGGCTTGCGAGCGCCCGATCATGGCGGTTTAACCCCTTGGCGTTTCGTGATTGCTCAGGGAGCGGGTTTGCAAAAGTTGTCGGGTATTTTGGCGTCTGCTGTGCGAGCGGATAACGGCAGTGATGCAGAGATAGAAAAAGCGAAAAATGCACCGTTTCGAGCACCCATGGTAATCACAGTGATCGCGAAAGTAACGGAGCATGAAAAGGTGCCAGCGATTGAACAGCATCTCTCTGCGGGATGCGCAGTACAAGCGATGCAAATGGCTGCGGTAGCCCAAGGTTTTCAAGGTTTCTGGCGTTCGGGAAGCTGGATGTTCCACTCTCACGTTCGGCAAGCATTAGGTGCTAAGGGCGATGATCAAATCGTTGGTTTCTTATACCTAGGAACCGCAGGGTGCACGCCAATGAAAGTGCCTGAACGTGATTTGAGTAAATTTATTGAGTTTCTATAGCGAGTTTATTGACTATCTGCCGCTGCGATAACTCATGGCCCAGCAATGCTGGGCCTAAAATCTAGTGGATGTGATAGGCAATCACAAAATCAATAAATAGCCTGACTTTTTCAGGTAGATGATCCTTGTGGTTATACAGCATATAAATATCACGAGGGTTGGAAACCCAGTCTTCCAGTACTCTGACTAAGCTGCCTTCTTCGATAAATTCTTTAATCATCACGTCTGGCATTAAGGTGATACCCAGCCCCTCAGAGCAAGCGCTGCGCACTACGTTTAAAGCGTTGGCCTGAAAACGACCAGTATCACAATTGACCACGCATTCCCCTTTATTGTTGGTCAACTGCCATTTTACTAGAGGATATCCCTTCAATAATGAATGATTACTGAGCTCTTCGGCATGAGTTGGTGCAGGGTGTTTCGCTAAATACCCTGGGCTTGCGACTAACACATCTTTCACTTCATTAATTTTTCGCGCAATCAAACTGGAGTCTCGTTGAGGGCCAACTCTAAAAATGACATCCCATTCGGTTGGGTCGAGTTGATCGGCCTGATTGCTGGTGGTCAGTTCTATGTTGATATCTGGGTACTGCATCATGAAGGCATTGAAGATAGGCATCATCATGCGTTTCGTGACATTAGATGGTGACGATATTCTTAGTTTGCCTGAAGCGCCACGACATTCATCGGTGAGCTCTTCTGCTGTTGCAGCTAAGCGATGCAGCAACGGTGAGCACTCTTGAAAAAAACGTTCACCCGCTTCAGTCAGCGAAAGTTTTCGAGCATGGCGATTCAACAACCTAAGATTCAGAGAATCTTCCAATGCTTGAATGCGTCGGGTAATGGTCGCAACGGGGATCATTGTTTTACGAGAAGTTGCGGTATAGCTTCCATTTTCGACAACCAGTCGAAAGAGGTTTAGGTCATCTAATTTCATTGTTCCTGACACATTATTTTTCGAATTTGAGTAATTTATACGTATATCATTTGTCAAATCTTGAGTCATATCAACTTGTTTGACGAAAGTAACATTCCGTACAATCCATACATAGCCCATATATATAGTATGCAACCGAGTTACAAAGTGGAACATTTGTATAAATCTTATTTTGCGACTACTTTATAAAGTAACCTATCAATTTATCCTATAACAATAAAATGACTGCTTTTTAAAAGCATTGTGAGGCAGGATTATGTATAAATCTCACATTCAGGCTAGTGAGTTCTTGGCGAAAAAACCTTCAGATAATCAGCATGTCGAGCAAAAACTGATCATGCTCGTTGATGATGACCCAATTTTTAGGCGAATAACCAGTGGTTATTTGTCGGCTCAAGGCTATAAAGTGCTTGAAGCTGAAAATGGCTTAGAGGGGTTGCGCAAGTTAAAAGATGCGGAGCCTGACCTTGTTGTGTGTGACTTAGCAATGCCAGTACTGAACGGCATTGAGTTTGTTGAAGAGGTGAGCCTTGAGTATCCCTCGCTGCCACTGATTGTGGTCTCTGCAACTGATGAAATGGCTGATGTTGCAAAAGTGCTGCGATTTGGTGTTAAGGATTTTCTTCCTAAACCGATTGGTAACCACCAGTATTTAAGCAGTGCAATAGAAAGTACGCTCGAAGATACGTTCAGTCGTTTATCTGATCAGCGCGATTTTTCGACGCAGTGGTTCCGGGTTGACGATGGTGGTGATATTCCAGAAGAGCAAGAGTTGCATTGGCATCTGGAGTATTTACGAGAAAACCCTAGTACTGCGAAAGATTTGCTGCACGCGTTATTACCAGAAAAGGATACTTCACAAGGCAGTTGGAAGTGTAGTTACCGTCTTTTACAATCGACGGATGTGATGCCGCTGGTATTTGACTATGCGTGGTTGATGAACGGGCAGTTTGCCTTTTACTTGGTCGATTCAGATGCCCATTATGAAAATAGTGTGGCTTCAACATTGCTCGTTCGTGCTCTGTTTCACGATTATCTTCGCAACTTAAAAAGCTTCAGTGCCGATCTGAAAGACCTTGCCGACATACTGGAAAAAGGTATTGAATGCTCAGAGTGTGCTAATCCAATCAACGCGGTATTCGGTATTGCGGATTTAAGCGAAGGTACACTCTCTATCCTGCCAGCTGGGCTCGACAGTCAATGGTCAAATGGCTACTTAACTCAACATATTGCCGCGGGTGTTAGCCTTGGGCAGAACTGTTTAAAAAACTTTATCACTAAAGATTTACCGATCAACTCAACTTGTCAGCTATCAACTAATCGCTTAGGTTCGAGTAGTTTCAAACTCAATATTTACCAAGGTGGCAGCAGTTAATAACCTTATCTTTAGTCGGTGTTTGCGGTGATTTGTTTGAGGTATAGTTCGCGTCTAGAACAACAATTACCCAATTCGTTTACGTTACATTAACTTTGTTTATGGTGCCAAAAACGAGCGGAGTCATCCAACACTAGAGAAGTTATGATGGAAGAGCAGAATTTTAAAGAACCTTACAACATTTTTTATTTTTTAGGCTTTATTGCCGTACTTTCGATCCCTACATTGCCAGCAATACTGACTTGGATCCGTGTGTTTAATGGTTATTCAACTTTCTGAGTTGGATAGTACGTTGGGAGTTCACCATCAATATTCGTCATTTTCTTCTTACGGTGGCTGGTGGGCTCTGCCTTCTGTTAGGCGTGATAGGCATATTCTTACCGCTACTCCCCACAACACCTTTCATACTCCTTGCTAGCGCTTGCTTCTTACGAAGTAGCCCTCGTTTTCATGCTTGGTTGCATCAACATCAGACGCTAGGCCCAATACTGGATAATTGGCAGCAACATGGCGCTGTTTCGCGGCAAGTGAAACAACGGGGATGTTTGTGGATTATTCTAAGCTTTATTTTTTCCATCTGGGTTGTCCCGCACTTTTGGCTCAAAATTATGTTGTTTACTATGCTTGTGGTCCTGATCACTTGGTTTATTCGACTTCCCACTCATGAGCAGGTTGCTAACCAACAAGAAAATCACTAGCATTATGGGGAAGTGTGCCCATTCTTCGAATGGGCGTTTGTTTTTTCAGCGGCTAAGATATTGTGGCTTATCTATGTTGCTGAGAGCTCACGCTCTATCATTCTGATACGTAAATGTATCGTGAGAAATGAAGAGCCAATCTAAGTAAATGTAAGTTATGACAACCGAAACTATCTCTTTGATCAAATCGAGCATTCAAAGCATCCCTAACTACCCAAAACCTGGCATTTTGTTTCGTGATGTAACTAGCCTGCTAGAGGATGCAAAAGCCTATCAAGCAACCATTGCTTTATTAGTCGAAAAATATAAAGACATGGGCTTTACCAAAGTTGTGGGTACAGAAGCGCGTGGTTTCCTATTTGGTGCGCCATTGGCTTTAGAGCTTGGTTTGGGGTTTGTACCTGTACGTAAGCCGGGTAAGTTACCACGCGAAACGTTAGCTCAATCTTACGAATTGGAATACGGTACTGACACATTAGAAATTCACGTTGATGCGATCAAACAAGGTGATAAAGTGCTGGTGGTGGATGATCTACTGGCAACGGGTGGTACGATTGAAGCGACGACTAAATTGATCCGCCAGCTTGGTGGTGAAGTTGAGCACGCGGCTTTTGTCATCAACCTGCCTGAAATTGGCGGAGACAAACGTTTACAAGGTTTGGGCCTGAACGTTTATAGTATTTGTGAATTTGAAGGTCACTAAGCTAATCAACTGGACGTACTCATGAGTTATCTTGCCTTAGCGCGAAAATGGCGACCAACAAAATTTAATGAAGTGGTGGGACAAGCACATGTCTTAACTGCACTAGAAAATGCGTTGGCCCAAAATAGATTGCACCATGCGTATTTATTCAGCGGTACACGTGGTGTCGGCAAGACGACGATTGGTCGCTTGTTTGCCAAGGGGTTAAACTGTGAAACAGGTATTACGGCCACACCTTGTGGCCAATGTGATACTTGCCGAGAGATTGACCAAGGCCGTTTTGTTGATCTTTTAGAAATAGATGCGGCATCACGAACCAAAGTCGAAGATACGCGCGAATTACTTGATAACGTGCAGTACAAGCCTGCTCGCGGTCGCTTCAAGGTGTACTTAATCGATGAAGTGCACATGCTGTCGCGCCACAGTTTTAACGCTTTGCTTAAAACGTTGGAAGAGCCGCCTGAGTATGTGAAATTCTTGCTCGCTACGACCGATCCGCAAAAGCTGCCGGTTACGATTTTATCGCGCTGCTTACAGTTTCATCTTAAGCCGATCAGTGTTGAAAATATCCACGATCAGCTTGAGCATGTTTTAGCGGCAGAGCAGATCCCTTGTGAAGCGAGAGCATTAAGAATGATCGCTCATGCTGCCGATGGCAGTATGCGTGATGCACTTAGCTTAACTGATCAAGCGATAGCACTAGGTAATAACCAGGTGATGGCCGATGTAGTCGCCCCAATGCTTGGCACGCTAGACACAGATCAAGCACTCCATTTACTGCAAGCCATTAGCAGTAAACAGCCTCAAACGGCGATGGATAGCGTTGCACATTTAGCACAAAATGGTGTGGATTGGGATGGATTACTACAACAACTCGCGGTGCAGTTACACCGTATTGCGATGTATCAAGCGTTGCCAGCAACACTGGACAAAACCCAACCTGACTCAGAGAAAGTGCAACTGCTTAGCAAAGCACTGAGCCCACAAGATGTGCAGCTCTATTATCAAATTGCTTTAAAAGGGCGTGAAGATTTAGCACTCTCGCCAACCGCTCGAACGGGGCTGGAAATGATTGTGCTACGTATGATGGCGTTTCGTCCGGCTTCTGTATCGTTGGTGAATACGTTCAGTACTGAAGTGAGTTCAGATGTCGCAGTGCCAAGCCACGGCACTCCTTCACTACAACCCGCATCCGCGGCAACGCCTCTAACTGAACCTAAGCAAACGTCGGTGGCTCCCGTATCGGACAGTCAGGTTAATGAGCCACAAAGGCATGAGGATACTCAGCCTGATTATGGCATCGTTCAAGATTACGATAACCGCTATGCGGATATGAATGATGACATGTCCAGTGCAATGGAATATGCCCCAGAATCGTATGAGCCTGCACCAGTTCCTCAACCACCGGCACCTTCTTCAGCTCCACGTCCCTCACCGATTGCAGGGCTGCGACACCAGTTGCGTTCACAGCGCCAAGGGGTTGCTCAGCCAGCAAAAGGAGTGAATGAAACAAAGAGCAACGGGACAAAAAAGCCTAATGCGGCATCGACTAAATCTGAATCTGTGCTTGAGCGTGTTGCCTCGCATGGAAAATCAGCTCGAGTGTCGCCTTTGTCAACATCCGCTCCTGAAGCCGCCCCAACCTTGGACAACGAGCCTTATCAGTGGCGTCCAACGCTGCAACCTGTGGTGGTTGAACAACAAAAAACAGAGCTGACACCGACACAAATTAAGCAAGCGCTAGAACATATTAAAACGCCAGAGATGGCAGAAAAGTTACTTGCAGAATCGATAGAACAAGATGAGTGGGCAGCTCTGATCCACCAGCTCGATATTGCCAAGTTAGTGGAACAATTAGCACTTAATTCTGTCTACCACAAATCGGGCTCATCAATCGAGCTAGTGCTGCGGCCAAGTCAGGCCCATCTTAATACCGATAAAGCACAAAGCGAGTTGTTAGAAGCGCTCAATGAGACATTAGCTGAAGAGTGCCACCTTAGCGTGACAATTGGTGAGCAAGGTGAGACTCCATTGGAGCTTAGAGAGCGTCTTTACCAACTCAAATTAGAGCAAGCATTGAACAGCTTGGAGGCCGACCCTCACGTAATGTTCTTCAAGCGACGTTTTGATGCGGAACTTGATCGCGACAGTGTGCGGCCGATTTAATCAATTAAGCGAGTGTGGGGTTGAATCTATATGTTATGACCCCACCTTATGTGAAACACCCAATTCAACCAGAGAGATAAACATGTTTGGTAAAGGCGGTATGGGCAACCTAATGAAGCAAGCCCAACAAATGCAAGAGCGCATGCAAAAGCTACAAGAAGAAATTGCGAATATGGAAGTGGTTGGTGAGTCTGGTGCTGGTCTGGTAAAAGTGACCATTACTGGTAGCCACAGCGTACGCCGTGTAGAGATTGATGAAAGCTTAATGGAAGACGACAAAGAGATGCTAGAAGATCTGATTGCCGCCGCTTTCAATGATGCTGCGCGCCGCGTGGAAGAGACTCAAAAAGAAAAAATGGCTTCTGTCACTGGCGGTATGCAATTACCACCAGGTATGAAGATGCCGTTTTAACGAACGACTTTTTAACAAACAACCTTTTTAACAAACAAAATAGGTTACTAATGCGTACCAGTCATATGCTGGAGCATTTGATGGAGGCCTTACGTTGTCTGCCTGGGGTGGGTCCCAAGTCAGCACAGCGTATGGCCTTTCATTTGTTACAGCGCGATAGAAAAGGCGGCTTACAGCTCGCCGATGCTTTAAGCCAAGCCATGACAGAAATTGGACATTGCAGTGAATGTCGAACTTTCACTGAAGAAGAAACTTGTCATATTTGTAGCAACCCTAAGCGGCAGGATAATGGCCAACTCTGTGTAGTCGAAAGCCCTGCTGATATTGCGGCCATTGAAGCTACAGGCCAATATTCTGGACGTTATTTTGTTCTGATGGGACACTTATCACCTTTAGATGGTATCGGCCCGAGTGATATTGGTTTAGATACGCTGGATTACCGTTTGCAACGTGGTGGCATTGCCGAAGTCATTCTTGCCACTAACCCAACCGTTGAAGGGGAAGCGACCGCGCACTACATTGCGGAATTATGTCGCGCCCATCAAGTCTCTGCGAGCCGTATTGCTCATGGTGTGCCTGTTGGCGGTGAGCTTGAGCTTGTTGATGGCACGACGCTATCACACTCTTTGCTTGGCAGACAAAAGCTGTAGTACCTTTCGAATCATTGCCCTAGCTGCTGGGGCAATTTTGAGTGACGCCATCAATTAAGGCAAACAAAGCAGTGCCATCAAGTGATTTTTTCGAGTTCGGTAATGTTGCTCAAAGCTTCTTGGTTCGTGTTGCCACAGACTATCGGGCAAGGCTTAAATTCGTGGCATACTTTTGGACGTTCAGGCTTACCAAATAACTTGCACAAATTAGCGTCATTAAGTTGAATGCAACGTACACCTGCTGGCTTTCCTTGCTCCATACCCGGGATGGAGGAAGAAATACTAGGGGCGATACAACACGCACCACAACCAAGTCTGCATTCCATAATTGAGTACCAATAAAAAGAAAAGGGTGACGATCCTAGCAGATGTGACCGAAGTGTACAGCAATAGCTTCCTAAATTAACAAGCCGTTTTTATCCTTGAACTTTGCTTGGTGTGGAGGTATAACACGCACCCCATTCGTTAAGTAAGATAGAGACTCATGAGCACACCATTCTGGCAAAATAAGAAATTAGAACAAATGACGGAATCGGAGTGGGAGTCGCTTTGTGATGGATGCGGTAAGTGCTGCTTACACAAGTTAATGGATGAAGATAGTGATGAGGTCTATTACACCAATGTCGCTTGCAGTTGGTTAAACAGCGATACCTGCTCATGCAAGGATTATCCAAACCGTTTCAATTCTGGTGAGGAGTGCTTAAAACTGACGCGTGATAAAATTGATGAATTTAACTGGTTGCCGGATACGTGCGCCTATCGTGTACTGTCAGAAGGCAAAACATTGCCGCAATGGCATCCTTTGATTACCGGCTCCAAAGAGGCGATGCACGCCGCGCAAGAAAGTGTTCGCAACAAAGTCGTTTATGAGATTGATGTTATCGACTGGGAGGACCACATCATCAATCATCCAAACCGCAATTAATATCCAATAGAAATCTAAAAGACTAGAGAAGCAGTAACAAACCTCCTACTGTTGCCGCGGCGGAAAAATATTTCCCTGCGGAATAGGAGCTATCGTCTTCTTCTGGTTTTTTATCTGGATGATCTAACCCCAAAGCACCATGAGCAAATGACTCCACTTTGCCTGTCACGGTTTTCTCTTTGTTTTCTAACTTACTCTCTTTGTCGAGTTGTTGCAGCGCTGCGAGCAAGGCTTTGCCTTCATCAGACAAAGTGACGGTATTCTGCTCCACTTTGAGCGGGGCAGAGGGGGGGGATGCCGCTGTAGAATTTGCTTGAGCTTTAACTTGCTGGAGTGAATGCAGTTGCGCTGAGCTTGTCCCTACCGGTGTCATACTTCTCTCCTATAAATGCCATCAGTTAATGTATCGACAGATTTATGAAAAACTTGTGCAAAAAATTCGCAATTTGTATGAAGTATGTACAAGCAAAAAACGCGCCTACTTTATATGAAAAGAATAAGTAGGCCCGTTATTCGCCGCTAATTAGTCGCAAGTGAGATCTGTGTTGCGATTCTTTATCTGTTGATAGGCTTGCATGCGATGCTCTGCTTGAACATAGGCGGTAGGAATTGGCAGTACAGTGAGTTGGAAATCCGGATACGATGCCTGGGTATCCTCTACGGGCGTGATGATGGCAACCTTTAAATCAGGATTTCGACGAAGGATAGAATGCGCCGTGCCTAAACCCTGCTCGGTGTGGAACTTGCCTGCGATGTGCATCACCTGAGCTGTCGGGTGGTTTTGTAAATAATCCACCATGCTTTCTGCCATCGTTTCATCCCAAGCGACCTGAGCTGCGTACTGTTTTTCAGTTTGCTCTTTTGAACCGTGGTGCATTGATTCCATGAACTTCGCTTTGTATGGAGAGGCCGAGATGTCAATTTGGTGTGCAACCTGAGCCCGCTCTACTGGCGTTAATTTATCAAGGTATTTGATCCCTACTTTGCCGATACAACGTACGAAAGGTTTAGGCGCATTAGCGGCAATGACATCCAACTGCTGTGATTTTGCAAATTCAACCAGTGGGCGGTAGTCACTTTGGTAGTTTGGCCACGCTCTGGTCTGAGAAATAAGGTATTGTTCGCCGATTTCTCCTGCTAGATAGCGGTTCAGTATCTCTTGCTCATCGCGTGAAAATTGTTCCATAGACAAGGCCACATGGGTGTTTTCGCGGCTGAGTTGTGCCAATAGCTCGGTTTGGAAGCGATGAATGGCTGGGTGTGTATGCCACTCACCGACTAAAATGATATCGGCATTTTTTATCTCATTTGGCAGCGAATTGAGATTCAATGGTTTGCCGCTAGGGGTGGATAATTGGTAGTCATAAAAGTGAGCAATGGGCTTCGGCTGGTGCGAAGCACAGCCAAAAAGTGGTAATAGTAGAGCCAGAGAAGTAACTAATCGCATGAGGGTCTCCATTTTGAATTTGGCATAATAATGGAGACACTGTGGATTTGCAATATAATGAGAATTATTATCAACTAACTTTGCGATAAACGCTGATCATAAAATCGGCCTCACAATTAAATTGCTCAGCTTGCTTTAATTGCGCTCTTAGCTCATCACTGGCCCGCCATGCAAACGGCGTCATCTGTAATAAATCAAAAGCATCGTTACCGCTTAATGCCATGGTGTAGTGCAGTTTTTGTTGCTCTACTAATGTAAACCCAGCTATCTCTTCTGCGGTTTCATCATGCAGTTGAACATTAGGATAGATCCCTTCTTTTAACTGATAGAGGTGCCTTGCCGCGGGTGTAACGGTAATCACCACTCCTTGGTTTTGAATGCAGCGGTAAAGCTCTTGCGCTTTACAGGGTGCATAAATTCGTAATATACCGGCTAGGGAAGCATCGTCAAAGGGCAAGCGGTGGCTGGAGGCAACGACAAAGTTGACCATAGGGTAGCGCTTTGCTGCATAACGGACGGCGATTTTAGAGATATCTAACCCATAGGTGACCGATTGTATCGAGTGTTGTGCAAGCGTTTGAGCGACAAATTGGGTGTAGTAACCTTCGCCGCAGCCGATGTCTAAAAACTGATAAGAAGAATCTTGCAGATACTTACTGCACAACTGAGCGACCGTCTGACGCATCAGATCGTAATGTCCACCTTCAAGAAAACGGCGACGAGCTTGCATCATCTCTTTATTATCACCCGGATCTTTTGAGCGTTTATGATGTGCAGGCATCAAATTGACGTAGCCCTCTTTGGCTATATCAAATTGATGATTATTTTCACATTTCAATATTTGCTGCTGTTGCAACAGAGGTTGCTGGCAAAGGGGGCACAGATACGCCATGAAGATCTCGCTTGAAAAACAAAGGTGCCAGTTTAGCGTCTGCGGCTAGAAATAAAAAGGACAGCGTGATTTCACTGTCCTCAGCATGAGTATGATGACGGAAAATTCGCCAAAAAAGCTTAGTTGGAAAAAACCGTCGTGACAAGCTGATGGCTTTCACCTGGTTGCAAGGTTTTTCCAGCGGATAAGCAAGGGGCATGCAGTGTAGATTCAACACACAGCATCGTTTGATAACCATCGTCAGGCATATCTGCCATTGATTGAGCGCCTTGAGCCCATGGATTCCACAAGACGGCAGAGTTGTGTCCAGAGTTTTCAACCACTAACGTGCGATTCAAAACAGGATCTTGGACCTGAATTTGTGCTTCAGGCGCGGTATAGACGCGATCAATCGTATCGGTGAGGATGAGTGTTGAACCACCTTGACACATTTTTGCATCTTGTAAGCTGTCTATATATTCAACGCCCATACCTGTAGTAGTGGTCTGGGTAATATTACCAACCTTGAGGTAGCTGTGCAGCGCTGCAGAAAACGTCCATGCTTTCTCATCCGTATTGGTCGTTTCTAAAGTGACTTTTAACTTGTCACCGATTTCAACATAAAGACGGGTTTGGAATTGAAATGGCCAAATAGCCAGTGTTTGGGGCGAATGGTCGAGCCCTAGCACGATAATGACGCCCTGCTCGTTTTCTCTATGTTCAATCAATGCCCATTCACTGGTGCGTGCGAAACCATGGGCTGGTGCAGCAATACGGCCAAACCATGGCCAACAAACAGGGATCCCGCCTCTTAGAGCGGCTTTACCGTCAAAAATGGCCGTGCCACTCATCCAAATGAGCTCATCTTGTCCTTTAGGAGTGAATGAGATGACATGGCCGCCATGCAGTGTAATTCCGGCGGTCGCTTTGTCATGAATAACGCGAACAATTTTAACGCCCTCTTTCTCAACGATGGTGACGTTGTCAGAAAGATAAGTCAGGGTAGGGAGAGATTGCAGATCCATAAATTCGATACCTCATACCATTCCTACCGGATAAATAAGTGAGGAACGGCTCGGATTGTCTAACGCAGTCCCATTAATGAAAGGGACAGATACTAAAAAGGCGACACAATGGCCGCCTTTTTGTTCTCAACGAATGTCTTCGCTAAACACTACGATTATTTAGAAACGTGAGCGATTAGGTCTAGAACTTTGTTTGAGTAACCGATTTCGTTGTCGTACCAAGATACAACTTTAACGAATTTGTCAGTTAGTGCGATACCAGCTTTAGCATCGAATACAGATGTGTTGATTTCGCCGATGAAGTCTTGAGAAACAACTGCATCTTCAGTGTAGCCTAGAACGCCAGCGAATTCGTTTTCAGAAGCGCGCTTCATTTCAGCACAAATTTCTGCGTAAGATGCTGGGTTTTGTAGGTTAACAGTTAGGTCAACTACAGAAACGTTCGCTGTAGGTACGCGGAAAGCCATACCAGTCAGTTTGCCGTTTAGTTCTGGGATTACAACGCCAACCGCTTTAGCTGCGCCAGTTGAAGATGGGATGATGTTTTGAGAAGCACCACGACCACCACGCCAGTCTTTCGCAGAAGGACCATCTACAGTTTTTTGAGTCGCTGTAGTTGCGTGAACAGTAGTCATAAGACCAGACTCGATGCCCCACTTGTCGTTAAGAACTTTAGCGATAGGTGCTAGGCAGTTTGTAGTACAAGAAGCGTTAGAAACGATGTCTTGACCAGCGTAAGAAGCGTGGTTAACACCCATTACGAACATTGGAGTCGCGTCTTTTGAAGGACCAGTTAGAACAACTTTTTTCGCGCCAGCAGTGATGTGCTTACGAGCGGTTGCATCGTCTAGGAATAGACCTGTTGCTTCAGCAACCACGTCAACACCGATTGCATCCCATTTTAGATCTTCTGGGTTACGCTCAGCTGTTACACGTACAGTTTTGCCGTTTACAACTAGGTTGCCAGCTTCAACTTCAACAGTACCGTTGAAACGGCCATGAGTTGAATCATACTTTAACATGTATGCCATATAATCTACGTCGATAAGGTCGTTAATACCTACAACTTCGATGTCGTTGCGCTCTTGCGCTGCACGGAATACGAAACGACCGATACGGCCAAAACCGTTAATACCTACTTTGATAGTCATTATAGTTGCTCCACAACTTAATTTCTGATTAAAGATAACTGGTAGTAAAATTACAGAATCCAGTAAATGTCTGCAACAGATAATCGGACTTAACTTGTTTAAAGTCAAAAAAAAGCGACGCTTTTTTTCACAATTAATCGTAAGTGATTAAATTTTAAACTTTATACCGCTTCTGTTTACTTTCAGTTGGCGTAAAATACTTTAGCCTTCTAAGGCAGTTAGAAATCACATACCTACCATTTCATGGTGAGAAAGTATGTGCTACAAAGAGTGGAGTATGCAAGTTTTTGGCATAAAAAGTACCAGTGCAATATTGAGAAGAAGGGAAGTTTTGTAAGTGAAATCGAAGATTGAGAATAATGTTAAGCCTGATGAATACTGGCGTGAAAGACTAACGGATGATGAGTTTTATGTTTGCCGTCAACGCGGTACAGAAGCCCCGTTTAGTGGCAAGTTATTACATAATCGTGACACAGGTGTGTACGCGTGTACCTGTTGCAGCAGCCCGTTATTTGTCTCCAACAATAAGTATGATTCGGGGTGTGGTTGGCCAAGTTTTGATGCACCGATCAATGATACTGCAATCCGCTATCTTGAAGATTTAACGCATGGAATGATTCGAACTGAGATCCGTTGTGCGGTGTGTGATAGCCATCTAGGGCATGTTTTTCCTGATGGACCTCAAACAACAGGTGAACGATTTTGTGTCAATTCAGTGTCGTTAATTTTCAACAAAAAGTGAAAAAGCGGTGAACTTATCACCGCTCTTTGTTTTATGATTACATTTTGTTAGTTGGCAAAGTCGAGAGGAATGAGCTCTGGTTTAAACTGTCCATTTTTGATAGCGTCAACGATTTGTTCGGCGATATCGTCGAGTGCATCAAATTTTTCTTGATCAAACCCGTACAGCAATTTGAGTTCTGTCTCTGAAGCAACCGGCACATTGAATGTTTTTCCTACCATCGCCCAAATGTAAGCTTTTTCTTTCTGTTTGAGAATTTGGTTGGTACTGGCAAGAGATTTGATAGCATCAAGGTTGATACTGCCTTTTGGGCTGAGTTCTAAGGTTCGATGGAGCAAATAGATTGCTTTTTCTCGATCCCGTTGAACATAAAAAGTAGCGAGAGCGTATTGCATTTCTGCTGTATCTAGCTCGGGTTTACCTTCACGTTGTAAGAATTTTCTTTGTGCACTTTTATCACCAATCTGACTCCAGAGAAAGTATAAGGTTTCCGCGGAGCTGGATGACTGAAGCTCTTTTTCAATCTGCTCTAAATCTTTCCCTGTATTGACGAGTGCTGAAAATCGACGTTGTTTGAGTTCCGTTTGATCAATAGCTTGAATTTGTGAAGCGAGCTCGAGACATTTTCGATAAGCTTGAACTAATCCGTATTCTTTAATCTTGTTGCTATCGCTTGGATTTTTAAGTACTTCAAATCGATGCCAGATGAGGTCCGTGCGTGGAACTCTACATTGCCCATCATTTATATTGAGCCTTTCACAGCGCAAATTAGGATTATCTGCACATAGCTTGTCGGTATCTCTGTTATTCTCAAAGCAGCCACTTATAAGAAGTGATAGGCTGAGAATCATGGGCACTTTTATCAAATTCATAATATTAGCTTGTGATCAAATACACTTATTTATTGGGCTTGTCTTGACTCAATATCATGGCAAGTTATGTTTGTGACGAATTCGTTAATTAAGGATAGACCATGGATGCCGATCAACTCATTAACGCCATCACCCCCGAAGCTTACAAGCGATTAATGCACGCTGTTGAAACGGGTAAGTGGCCTGAAGGTACACCACTTTCACAAACACAGCGAGATTCATGCATGCAAGCTGTGATGTTGTATCAATCTAAGCATAATGTAGAAGCGGACCATATGACAGTTGCCGCTGGTGGAGAAATCAGTTTTAAGTCAAAAAATGAGCTTAAAAAGCGCTTTCAAAACGGACAAGACGATATTGTTCGAGTCAATCCAAACCACGAATGAGTCTATTTGACTTGTACAGAATACAAAAATCCCCAATTCATTGAGTTGGGGATTTTGTTAATGAGGGGAAAATATATTGTGGGTGTTTAAAGCTATAAGCTCATTTCACCACGTAATACTTCCTGCATTTTCTGCTTCACTTCTTCATAAGAAAGATTCTGGCTCAGTAAATAGTGAAGCTTGGCTAAAGCGGCTTCGGGTGTCATGTCGTAGCCGCTGATCACGCCTGCTTCTGCAAGTGCACAGCCAGTTGCGTAACCGCCCATGTTGACTTTACCTGCTAAGCACTGAGTTAAGTTCATGACGATCACGCCACGTTCAGAGGCTTCTTTTAAATGCGCTAATAGTTGCGCATTTTGAGGTGCATTGCCCACACCAAAAGTCAGCAAAATCATCGCGTTGACTGGCTGTAATAAGGTATTGCGGATCACTTCGTGAGAGATGCCAGGGTACATGGTAATCACACCGATCGGTTGTGGTGTAATGTTATGAACTCGGAAGGCTCCTTGCGGCTGTTCGCCAACTTTAACGTTATTGCTGATTTGAATATTGATCCCAGCTTCTAACAGCGGAGGAAGGTTCGGCGAGGTAAACGCATTAAAACCATCGGCGTGTGATTTGACACTGCGGTTACCCCGCATCAACTGATTATTGAAGAATAACGTCACTTCATTGATGGGGTAATTAGCGGCGATGTGCAATGCATTAAGTAAATTCGCTTGTCCGTCAGAGCGCAATTCGGCCAACGGAATTTGTGAGCCTGTCACAATGACGGGTTTACCCAAGTTTTCCAGCATGAAAGAGAGTGCCGATGCCGTGTAAGCCATGGTATCCGTACCATGTAAAATCACAAAGCCATCATATTTATCATAATTATCTCGAATATCGTTGGCGATTTGTTGCCAATCTTCAGGCGTCATGTCTGAGGAGTCAATCAGAGGGTCATATTCATGAATGGTGAACTCAGGCATTTCAGGGCGCTGAAACTCAGGCATACCTGCGAGTTGTTTTTCCATGAAGCCCGCAATAGGGACATAACCATGGTCGGATTTTAGCATGCCGATAGTACCGCCAGTGTAGGCGATGTAGATATGTTTTCTTGCCATAGCTAGAAATCACTCGTGTAGGGGAACAGAGCGGGGGATTATAGCGTATTCACTTAATATAAAAAGGGGCGCTCAACACAAAGCGCCCCAATGGTTTTTAGTCATTACAGATTGATATTGCTACTGAACTTGGCAGTTTAGGCAGAACGCATATTGCCCTTTCGGATCATTAAAATGGTTGAGTAAGCTGGCATCTTGCACCCATTGTTTTGCTACAGGTTGCAGCGACGCTGGCACTAGTGTTGATACATCAAAACCGAAGCGAGCTTGCACTTGATTCATGATGTCTTGCAAGAATTGCTCAGCGGGTGAAAGGGGTTCTTCTACCCAATAAATATTGTAGGTCTCTAATTTTGCCAGTTGTGCTGCGAGCTTAATGGCATCATCAAAGTCACCCATTTGATCGACTAAACCATGATCCATCGCATCTTGTCCTGTCCATACGCGGCCTTGCGCGACCTGATCGACTTGTGCCAATGAAAGGCCACGGTTCTCTCCCACCAAACTGATGAAACGCTGGTAACCATGGTTAATGCCCAGTTGCAGTGCGTCGGCCACGCCTTTTGTTAGCCCTGTGGTGACACCGACACCAGAAAAAGGTGAGGTTCCTACGCCATCGGTATAAACCCCCAATTTATTGAGTCCTTTTTCGAATGTGGTGATGACACTAAAAATACCAATCGAACCGGTTAACGTGGTTGGCTGCGCGATAATTTTATCTGCACTCATTGAAATCCAATAACCGCCAGACGCTGCAAGGCTCGACATTGAGACGACAACCGGTTTGCCTGCGTCTTTTAACGCTTGAATTTCATTACGAATAACTTCGGAGGCAAAGGCGCTGCCTCCTGGGCTGTCCACACGCAATACGACGGCTTTGACTTTATCATCGTTACGCGCTTGGCGAAGTAATGCGGCGGTGGTATCACCACCGACTGTGCCTCGTGGGTGATCTCCATCCATGATGGTACCACTAGCCACAATCACGGCTACATCATCCATATCAGCGTTAAACTGTGGCCTAATGGTGGATTGATATTCGTAGTAACCTACGGCGTTGTAGCTATCTTCTCCATTGCTGCCAAATGTTTCGGCGAGCGATAGGCGCATTTGTTGGCGAGTTGCCAATTCATCTACTAACCCTAATTTTAATGATAAAGCGGCGAGATCTCCCTCGGTCGCTTTTAATTGCGTCAGAAATTCATCCATTGATGGGTTTAACGTTTTCCCGTCAATCTTACGGTTAGTCGCTACGTCATCGACGTATGCTCCCCACAACTGCGTTAACCAGCGAGAGGCGGACTCTTTCGCCGCGTCGGACATATCGTCACGAATAAATGGCTCAATGGCTGATTTATAAGTACCGACACGGAAAACGTGCGTATTGACATCCAGCTTTTCCAGCAAAGTTTTGTAGTACATCGAATAGGCACTGTAGCCTTTCAGCATCACGGCGCCGTCCGGTGCCAAATAGACTTTATCGGCGTAGCTTGCCAAATAATATTGGCTTTGATTATAGAAATCTCCCACTGCGTAGATGGGTTTGCCCGTGGCTTTAAATTCGTTCAACGCTTTAGCAATGTAACGTAGCTTAGTGAGGTTGGTTTCAGGCATTTCTCCGAGAGCGAGCACAAGGCCTGTGATTTTCGTATCGTCTTTCGCATGGCGAATGGTCTCTACCACATCAAATAATACATTTTCTTTGGGCAAGTCTTTGCCAAAAAATGAACCAGTCATTGAATCCATCGGATTGATGTAAGAACTCTGTTCAACAATCGGTCCCGATAAGTTCATTACTAATGCGGACTCTTTTTCTATGGTAGGCAGGGGAGAATCGGCATGCACATACAAGAAATAAATCAGTGCAATACTGAGCAAAAAGAACAGGTTGGTTAAGGCTAAACGAATAAAGGTAATGATTTTCCAAAAACCTTTAAATATCAAACCGATAAATCGAAATAGTGATTTCATTGTTTCTCCACTGCGGCTATTCGCAAGCGTGTTTAAATGAATCAAGGGATTAACCTTGAGATATTAATGGCTTACATCCTACGTGATCTAGTATACCCAAACAACCGCAAGATTGATCGGTGTTACAAAAATGTAAACACTTGTTTGATTTTTTTTGTGGGCAATAATATTCTGGTCAGACCATAACGCATAATTATAAAAGTGAAGTCGCCATGTACCCACATCTGTTAGAGCCTTTGGATTTAGGATTTACTCAGTTACGCAACCGTGTATTGATGGGATCAATGCACACGGGATTAGAAGAGCACAAGGAAGGGCTCCATAAGCTGGCCGCTTTTTATGAAGAGCGTGCAAAAGGTGGGGTTGGGCTGATTGTGACGGGCGGGTTTTCGCCTAATTTGCGCGGTCGACTGCACCCTTTCAGTGCTGAATTTAGCAAGGCAAAACATGCGCGTGCACACCAAGTTGTGACTGAGGCAGTGCATCGCCAAGGTGGAAAAATCGCCTTGCAATTGCTGCACGCAGGCCGATACGCAATGCACCCTTTTGCCCAAAGTGCTTCGGCGATTAAAGCACCTATAGCGCGTTTTGCGCCGAGTGAAATGAGTGCCCGTCAGATAAAAAAAACCATTGATGCCTTTGCCAGCAGTGCTGAATTAGCTCACCTTGCAGGATACGATGGTGTGGAAGTGATGGGCTCGGAAGGGTATTTGATCAACCAATTTATCTGTAAACGTACCAACATGCGTTACGACGATTGGGGCGGTAGTTACGAAAATCGTATCCGTTTACCCATTGAGATAGTGAAAGCGATTCGCGCAGTGGTTGGTAAAGAGTTCATCATCATTTTCCGTCTTTCAATGCTGGATTTAGTCGAAGAGGGCAGCACTTTTGAAGAGGTTTTAATGCTCGCTAAGGCACTTGAACAAGCTGGCGTGACCATTATCAATACAGGCATCGGTTGGCATGAAGCGCGCGTTCCAACGATAGCGACTCAAGTACCACGTGCTGCTTTTACTTGGGTAACGGAAAAAATCCGCCCACATCTTTCTGTGCCCGTCGTGACCTGTAATCGCATCAACACTCCAGAAGAAGCAGAAAAAATATTAGCAACGGGTCAAGCGGATATGGTGTCGATGGCGCGTCCGTTTCTTGCCGATCCAGAATTTGTTGCCAAAGCCGAGCAAGGAAAAGCCGCGCTGATCAATACGTGTATCGGCTGTAACCAAGCCTGTTTAGATAACGTATTTAAAGGTAAACGGGCCAGTTGCCTCGTCAACCCGCGGGCCTGCTATGAAACGGAAATGGTTATTCGCCCTGCGGCTCAGCCGAAAAAAATGGCGGTGATTGGCGCAGGTCCGGCGGGGCTTGCTTGCGCGACTACCTTGGCTGAGCGTGGGCATCATGTTGATCTGTTTGAAAAAAATGATCGCATTGGTGGCCAGTTCCGTTTGGCGATGCAAATTCCCGGCAAAGAAGAGTTTCGAGAAACCATTCGCTACTTTGCAAATCGTATTGATCAAACCGGTGTGCATCTGCATTTAGATACTGACGTCAATTTTGAGATGCTCGAACCGTACGATGAAGTAGTGATGGCGTCGGGTGTCGAGCCGAGAAAAGTAAAAATTGATGGTATTGATAACCTAGAAAAGGTGGTGGATTACCAAACGCTGATCCGTGAAAAAACACCCGTTGGCGAAAAAGTCGCGATTGTTGGTGCTGGCGGAATTGGTGTCGACGTCGCCACTATGTTGACTGAGCCGACAGAGCATACGCTTGATGATTGGCTGCATGATTGGGGCATCGATAAAGAGATTGCTTATCCCGGAGGTTTGTACCCATTTCCCGATTGTATGAGTGAGAAAACGGTATGGCTATTGCAGCGTCGCAAAGGACGAGTAGGTAAAGGCCCCGGTAAGACCACAGGTTGGATCCATAAACGCACCTTAGAAAAGCGTGGAGTGAATCTACTGGGTGGTGTCGGTTATGAAAAAATTGCCGCTGACGGTTTACATATCACGCTTGACGGTAATCCTTTGCTGTTAGACGCCGACAAAATTGTGATTTGTGCCGGGCAAGAATCGGTACGTCCTTTTGAAGATAAATGGGCATCATTGGGTGAGAAGATGCATGTGATTGGTGGTGCCGATTATGCTGGTGAGCTTGATGCTGTGCGTGCGATTCGTCAGGGGGTAGAGCTGGCGATCAAGTTATAATCTGTGGTCCAAGCTAGGTGGTGGTGTTATCACTTGCAGTGATCAGCCAGCAATCGTAAAACAACAAAAGGCGCAAATCGCGCCTTTTGTCTTTGCTACGTTCGTGAAGAACAGTCTTGGCTTTGCTATAAAATGACCGTTTTGTTGCCATAAACAAAAACGTGATCGTTGATGACTTTGTTCAAGGCTTTACTCAGCACATTTTTCTCAACATCCCGTCCAGCTTGCGCCATGTTTTGCGCGCTGAATGTGTGATCAACAGGGATCACATCTTGTTTAATAATCGGGCCTTCATCTAAATCATTGGTGACAAAGTGCGCCGTCGCACCAATGATTTTCACACCGCGCTCGTACGCTTGCTGGTAAGGTTTTGCACCAATGAATGCCGGTAAAAAGCTGTGGTGAATATTAATAATTTTGTGATGGTACTTATCGACAAAACCAGGAGTGAGTACCCGCATGTATTTGGCGAGGACCAAATAGTCGGCGTGATATTGGTCCAGCACTTCCAACAATTTCTGCTCATGTTCCTCGCGGTTTAGCCCTTCATGAGAAACATGGTGATACGGGATATCAAACTTTTCGGTCAGATTTTGCAGCGTATCGTAATTGCCAATCACTGCAGCAATATCGACATCCAAGCTGCCATCATAATTCTTAATCAAAATATCGCCCAAGCAATGTGCTTCTTTAGTCACCAAAATAACGATGCGTTTGCGCGAAGAATCAATCAGTTTACGCTTTGCATGTGCAGGCAAGGCTTGGTCAAGGTCGGCTAGAAGGGTGGTGTCGTTAAAGTAGCCTTCCAATTCAGTACGCATAAAAAAGTGACCACTGATGTTATCAACATACTCATTGTTATGAATAATATTGAGTTGATGTTTATAACAAATGTTCGTGATTTTAGAGATAAGTCCGGGCGCATCACTACAATGAGTGAGCAGTGTTTTTCTTTCCATTATTAATTACTTCCGTGCATGATTTTTTTCGTTCTAAAAACTAATTCGTGAGCGTGTGAACGGTGAGGCGCCCCGCAATATAAGGGCTATAATTAATCTATTATTAAGTTGGTTTCAATATATAAACGGGTTCACCGTTAGGCTTTTACTAAATTTCTTCCTCACAGAGTGTCTTAAGGCGGTATTTATGGATAGAGAACTCCTCGCACGAAAGCTGTATATGGAAAGAGTGAGTGCATTGATGGGAGACCATCAAATTGACGAAATCATTTTGGAAGACATGTGGGAGAACCGAGCGTCACCCGCCGAGGCGGCAAAAGCAATGACCCAAACGGAGAATGGGTACGAAGGACCAGCTTGGTTATCTCGTTACCTCAATCGCAAATAGAACACACCTAACTGGCGCGGGTTGCACTTGGATTCGCGCCAGCTCATCAAACCTGACATAATGCCCCGCAACGAACACTTACCTCCACTTTTTGATGATTGCAAAAACCTTCTCTTCACAAGGCGCATTAGGCAAGGCCATTGCTGGTTTTCAAGCGCGGCAGGCGCAAATTGACATGGCTGAAGCGGTCGCTAAGGCGATTGCCCAACAATCGCAATTAGTGGTTGAAGCAGGGACTGGTACAGGCAAAACCTTTGCGTATCTGGTGCCTGCGCTGCTCAGTGGTAAAAAAGTCATTATCAGTACGGGTTCTAAAAACCTACAAGAGCAGCTTTTTCATCGTGATTTACCCTTGATGATTGATGCGCTCGGTTTCTATGGCAATGTCGCGCTATTAAAAGGCCGAGCAAACTATCTGTGCCTTGATAGGCTGAGCCGCCAAATGGTGGAAAGCCACACCAACCAATCTGATCCACAGCTATTGACTCAATTGGTGAAAGTGCGTCGTTGGTCATCGGAAACCAAAAGTGGTGATTTAGGTGAATGTGAAGAGTTGCCTGAAGACAGTGCGGTCATTCCAACCATCACCTCAACCAACGACAATTGCCTTGGCAAAGAGTGCCCAAGTTACGTCGACTGTTTTGTCTCTAAAGCGCGCAAAAAGGCGATGGATGCCGACGTTGTCGTGGTCAACCATCACCTTTTTCTAGCCGATCTGGCGATCAAAGAAACCGGGTTTGGTGAGTTGATCCCCGAAGCCGAGGTCTTTATCTTCGACGAAGCGCATCAGTTACCGGATATCGCCAGCCAATATTTTGGTCAATCAGTCTCCAGTCGCCAAGTTCAAGAGCTGGCGAAAGATATTGAAATCGGCTATCGCACTGAAGCAAAAGATATGCGCCAATTGCAGAAAGTGGGCGATAAACTGGTACAGTCAGCGATGGATTTACGCATTGTGTTGGGTGAACCCAGTTTTCGAGGCAACTGGCGTGAGGCGTTAGCTTCACCATCGATTTCGCGAGAATTAGCGCGTTTGCGAGACAGCTTAGATTTTGCTATCGATGTGTTAAAACTCGCGTTAGGTCGCAGCCAGTTATTGGATACCGCATTTGAGCGCGCCAACTTAATCAAAGGACGAATTGATCGAGTGTGTGATGTCTCTATTACTGGTTATTCCTATTGGTATGACACCACGCCGCGTCATTTTAGTTTACACATCACCCCACTTTCGGTGGCCGATAAATTTCACGAACAGGTGCAACAAAAGCAGGGCGCATGGATTTTCACCTCCGCTACTTTGGCCGTAAACGACGATTTTAGCCATTTCACTCAGCGCTTAGGATTAAAGCCCCAAGCTCAGTTTTCATTACCAAGCCCGTTTGACTATCAGCAGCAGGCGCGGCTGTGTGTGCCACGCTATTTACCTGAACCCAATAGCCCAGGACTTGCCGATAAATTGGTGCGTATTTTGTCGCCAGTGATTGAGCAAAACCAAGGCCGCTGTTTCTTTTTGTGTACTTCCCACAGCATGATGCGCGAGTTAGGTGAACGTTTTCGAGAAGTGTTAACCGTGCCAGTGCTGATGCAAGGGGAAACGAGTAAACAAAAAACGTTGGCCGAATTTATGGAATTAGGTAATGCCTTATTGGTCGCGACAGGAGCGTTTTGGGAAGGGATAGATGTTAGAGGTGACGCATTAAGCTGTGTTATTATCGACAAACTTCCATTTACCGCACCGGATGATCCGTTGTTGAAAGCGCGAATTGAAGATTGCCGAATGCGCGGTGGGGATCCATTTGCGCAAGTACAACTACCCGATGCCGTCATCACCTTGAAACAAGGGGTCGGGCGTTTGATCCGCGATAAACATGATAAAGGTGTACTGATCATTTGTGATAACCGTTTAGTCACCCGTGACTACGGTGGGCTATTTCTTGCCAGTTTACCGCCCATTCCACGTACGCGGGATTTGGACAAAGTAAAAGATTTCTTAAGTCAAATTTCAGTCACGACACCCGTAACTATTAACAACAATTAGAGACAGTAATGAGCGCAAAGATCCTTGCCTTAGACACAGCAACAGAGAACTGTTCTGTTGCTTTAATGATGAACGGCAAACTGTACGTTCGCAGTGAAGTTGCCCCTCGCGATCACACCAAAAAAATTCTACCCATGGTGGATTCCGTCCTCAAAGAGGCGGGCATCACCTTACAGGAACTCGACGCGCTAGCCTTTGGCCGTGGTCCAGGCAGTTTTACCGGAGTACGGATTGGCATTGGAATTGCACAAGGTTTAGCATTCGGCGCTGATTTACCTATGATAGGTATTTCGACCCTGGCAGCGATGGCGCAAGGCAGCTATCGTTTACAGGGTTACCAGCAGGTGGCGTGTGCAATTGACGCCAGAATGAGTGAGATTTACTGGGGTCGTTATACACGTCAAGAAGATGGCTCTTGGCAAGAGATAGATGCAGAGTGCGTCATTGCTCCTAATACTCTTGCTGAGCAAATCAAAGCTGACAGCATCACTTGGGGCTGCGCTGGAACGGGTTGGGCGGCTTATAAAGAAGAGTTAGATACGTTGCCTATCTCGTGTCAAATGGGGGAAGTATTGTACCCAGATGCACAGGATATGGTGTTTCTTGCTCAGTATGAGTTTGCTAAAGGAAACACGCTAACAGTGGAAGAGTCGAGCCCTGTTTACCTGCGTGATAACGTGGCTTGGAAGAAGTTACCGGGCCGAGAATAATCAGTGAAAGGCAAGGCGTTGCATTCGTCTTGCTCTAATTGAATAGGAACAGTATGGTTTCAATTAACGGTTTACCTCCTGCGATAGTGCCCGGTAGCAATAGGGCTAATCGCGCAAATAAGAACAATGGGGTAAAGAAAGGCGATGCCAAAACCGGAGTAGGCCAACCTACTAAGGTGGCGAATGCTGTTTCTCATTCAATTCGTCATGTTGATCCATCAGAGATTCATCGGGCTAATCTGGAATACGATCTTCCTGAAGGCCGATCAAGAAAGGCGATGGAAGAGTACATGGACGTGATGAACCAAGCAAAAAAAGAGGAACTTGCTCAACTGCTTGGAGTCGATATCTACATCTAATCCAACAAGGTCATTATGATGCGATCTTTTTCCACTTCTAAAACGCTACTGCTGTTATCGTCCACATTGTTGCTTGGTGCATGCTCAAGCTTACCGGATGATCTTCGTGCCAGTAGTGATGCCGTGATCACCGATTACGCCACTTGGGTCAATACGCCAACCAATGAGCAAGATGAAGTCCGGCTGGGCGGCGTCATCGCCAGTGTGACTAATTTGGCGGATAAAACACGGATTGAAATAGTCAATTTGCCAATTAGCTCATCAGGCCGACCTGATATCGACCGCGAACCGCAAGGGCGTTTTGTTGGCTATGTTGACGGGTTTGTTGACCCAGTGGCTTATGCGAAAGATCGTTTGGTGACGCTAGTGGGAACCAGCCTTGCTCCAGAAAAAGCCAAAGTAGGTGAGTTTGAATACACTTTCCCAACCATGGCCGTAAAAGGGCTACATTTGTGGCGAGTTGAAGAAAGAGTGGTCGTGAATGATCTCGGTACTTATATGTACCCTTGCCACAGCTTATATTGTCGTCAAATGTACATTGGTGCTCGTGAAGGGCGCGTGGTACAAGAAGTGAAATAGCGATGCAACAAAAACAGTACTCTCTTGCGCAAGGAATGATTGCGACTCAAGAGTTGGGAAACGCACAAACGGCCGACTTATCGGTCGTTTTTTTGCATGGTTGGTTAGATAATTCATCCAGTTTTCTTACCGTTATCAAAGCGTTAAGTCACCTTAATCCACAGTTACACCTTTGCGCAATCGATTTACCGGGACATGGCCTTTCAAGCCATAAAGCCGACGGTCATTTTTACCCATTTCATGACTATATTGATGATATTTACTCATTTTTGCTCAACTTATCGCCAAACAGGTTAGTGATCGTAGGGCATTCCCTTGGTGCTTTAATCGCAAGTTGCTATAGTGCCGCCTTTCCTGAGCAAGTCGCAGGATTAGTTCAAATCGAAGGAATGGCTCCATTGGCTGAATCGCCACTAGAGAGTGTGGCCAGGCTGCGCAATGGCGTGCTTAGCCGCCAGCGGATTCGGCGTAAGCCTCGTCGTAGGTTACCGAACTTAGAATACGCTGTTGCTCGCCGAGCCGAAGTCAACCAGTTAGAAGCAGCCTTGATCCAACCCATCGTTATTCGAGGGGTTGAGCGGCGCAATGACGAGTGGTATTGGCGTCATGACCCACAGTTAAACAGCGATTCCTTGTATCGCATGTCGTATGAGCATGCTCAGCACATAATGGCGCACATCCAATGCCCACAACGTGTGATTCTCGGTACACACGGTTTTTCTGAGTTACGAGCCGCTCGTGGCTATTTCGCCGATGATCGGCAAGAGATGTTCACTATTTCTGGTGGTCATCATTGCCATCTTGAGCAACCTTCGCAAGTCGCCGAACTAATTTTTGGCTTAGTTAACAAAATTTAAACAAGTGTTTGAGTGTTTCGTGCTCAAGCGCTTTGGCTGTGCTGTAATAGCGCACATAAAAATATCGCCGTAGAGCAGCCGCCAATAACGAGGAGTATTACCGTGGAGAAACCTTGGCTTTCACGCTATCCAACTGACGTACCTGAACTCATCAACCCTGATCAGTACCTCTCTTTAGTCGAAATGTTTGAGCAATCGGTTCATAAATATGCCGATCAGCCAGCCTTTATGAATATGGGTTCGGTCATGACATTTCGCAAACTGGAAGAGCGCAGCCGAGCATTTGCCGCCTATTTGCAAAATGAGCTGAAGCTGAAAAAAGGTGATCGTGTCGCCTTAATGATGCCTAACCTGCTGCAGTATCCGGTCGCGTTATTTGGCGTATTACGAGCCGGTTTGATCGCCGTGAATGTTAATCCGTTGTACACCCCGCGAGAGCTTGAACATCAACTGAATGACGCCGATGCAAAGGCGATCGTCATCGTCTCGAATTTTGCCAATACCTTAGAGCAAATTGTTGAAAATACGTCAGTCAAACATGTGGTATTGACCAGCCTTGGACAGATGTTACCCAGAGCAAAAGGGACGTTGGTTGATTTCGTTGTGAAATATGTCAAAGGGATGGTGCCAAAATATGACTTACCTGGTGCCATTTCGATGCGTAAGGCATTGCACAAAGGTCGCCGTTTACAGTATGTGAAGCCTTTTATGTCTGGCGACGACATTGCCTTTTTGCAATATACCGGAGGTACAACCGGTGTGGCAAAAGGGGCAATTCTGACCCACCGCAACATGATTGCGAATGTGCTCCAAGCAAAAGGGGCATATGGCCCAGTATTGGCCGAAGGCCGCGAACTGGTTGTGACGGCATTACCGCTTTATCACGTATTTGCACTGACTGTAAACTGTTTACTGTTCGTCGAAATGGGTGGGCGTAACCTATTGATTACTAATCCACGCGATATTCCAGGCTTTGTCAAAGAGTTGCAAAAGTACCCATTTACTGCCATTACGGGGGTGAATACGCTGTTTAATGCGTTGGTCAACAACGAAGATTTCCATGAACTTGATTTCAAAAATCTTAAGCTTTCTGTTGGTGGTGGCATGGCGGTACAGCGCGCGGTGGCCGAACAGTGGAAAAAAGTGACGGGTATCCACCTGCTTGAAGGTTACGGTTTGACTGAATGTGCACCACTGGTGACAGGTAATCCTTATGATTTAAGTGATTATTCGGGAGCAATTGGTTTACCCGTACCTTCAACCGAAGTGCGTATCGTTGATGATGAAGGCAAAGTGTTGGCTTATGATCAAGTCGGTGAGTTGCAAGTGCGTGGCCCACAAGTGATGCAAGGTTATTGGCAAAGACCGGAAGCGACGAAAGAAGTGATTGATGCCGATGGTTGGCTCTCTACAGGCGATATCGTCAAGTTTGATGAGCAAGGAATGGTCTATATTGTCGATCGCAAGAAAGACATGATTTTAGTCTCTGGATTCAACGTTTATCCTAATGAGATTGAAGATGTGGTTGCACTGCATGGCAAAGTATTAGAAGTGGCCGCTATCGGCCAGCCTCATGAAGTGTCTGGTGAAATCGTCAAGATTTATGTGGTTAAGCGTGATCCAAGCTTAACTAAAGATGAAATCATTGCCCATTGCCGTAAACATTTGACCGGCTATAAAGTGCCTAAGTTGATTGAGTTTAGGGAAGATTTACCAAAGAGTAATGTGGGTAAAATTTTACGCCGCGTACTTCGTGAAGAAAATGATGCGGCAATTGAACAAACAAAACGTGCCTAAGCATCAAGTCAGTATGAAAAAATAGTGCTAGAATGCCGACTCAAACCGTCGGCATTTTTATGTCCCCTCTAGTAGGGTTGCCCAAAGTGAGCCATTAGTGAACTACCAAATAATTACCCAGCCTAACGACCTACAACGTGTATGCCTTGCCGCGCGAGATGCCGATGTGGTGATGCTCGATACCGAGTTTGTCCGAGTGCGTACCTTTTACCCACAGCTCGGATTGATCCAGCTTTATGATGGTGAAAACCTTTCTTTAATCGACCCACTTGCCTTTGATGACATGGCCCCTTTTGTCGAGCTATTGCAAGACACCTCCGTGCTCAAAGTGCTGCATGCGTGTGGTGAAGATCTCGAAGTGTTTCATAATGCATTTGGCTGCACACCGTTTCCAATGGTCGACACACAAGTAATGGCGGCCTTTCTCGGTCATGGACTGTCTACCGGATTTGCCGCATTGGTCAATGAATTCTTAGGGATTGAAATTGATAAAAGTGAATCGCGTACTGATTGGTTAGCAAGGCCTTTATCGCAAAAGCAGTTGGATTACGCTGCCGCCGATGTGTTTTATTTGCTGCCGATTTACGAGAAATTACTCGATAAAGTGACGCAGGCGGGCTGGTGGCAAGCGGCGCAGCAAGAATCTGAACTATTGAGCGTCAAACGCATTAAACAGACTAATCCCGATTTGGCCTATTTGGATATTAAAGGGGCATGGCAACTAACACCGCAAGAATTAGCGATTCTCAAACCCTTAGCTACTTGGCGCTACGAAGAGGCGGTACGCCGTGATTTGGCGCTCAATTTTGTGGTCAAAGAGACAGATTTGCTGACTATCGCTCGTTTGGGATTGACGAGTGCAAGCCGTATGATTGATGAAGGGGCCGATCCGAGATCGATTCAACGTCACAGTGCCAAAATCATTGCATTGGTGAAAGCGGGCCAGCAGACTCCGGCTGATCAATACCCACCTAAAATCGACCCTTTGATGGACTATCCCGGCTATAAACAGTTGTTTAAACGGTTGAAAGATGAAGTTAAATCAGTGTCTCAAACCACGGGTTTAGCGACTGAATTTTTAGCCTCTAAAAAACAGCTCAACCAGCTATTGAGTTGGGTGTGGAAGAAAGAGAGAGATCCCGCGCAATTACCGGATGTGATGCAGAGCTGGCGCTTACCTATTCTCGGTGAACGGCTCAACAAATTGGTTGAGTAAAATTGGTTAGTAAAGAGAAAGAGCCTGCAATTTTGCAGGCTCTTTTATCATAAGGATTACTTTTCTTCGTCTGGCAGTTTCACGTTCAATTCCAGCACAGAGATATCATCATCTTTGTGCTCAAAAGAGACTTCAACCATCGAAGGGTCAACCGCGACGTATTTGGCGATCACCTTGAGAATGTCTTCTTTCAATTGAGGCAAATAGGTCGGTGCAGGGTCATTTTCACTACGACGTTCGGCGACGATAATTTGCAAACGCTCTTTGGCAAGGCTTGCTGAGGTCGTTTTCTTTTGTGGTCGGAAAAACTCAAGTAGAGACATAATATTAACCCCCGAAAAGTCGTTTAAAGATGCCCTTTTTCTGCTCCGTTAGAAAACGAAACTCGACTTCTTGCCCTAATAAGCGCTCGACAGCGTCAGCATAAGCTTGGCCTGCGTCTGATTGATCGTCAAAAATAACCGGAACACCTTTGTTGGAGGCATTAAGCACCGCTTGGCTTTCTGGGATCACGCCAAGTAAAGAGATATGTAAAATCTCTTCAACATCTTCCACGCTCAACATTTCACCTTGTGTCACGCGAGTAGGGTTATAACGGGTCAATAAAAGGTGCTGTTTAACAGGCTCTAACCCTTGCTCTGAGCGCATTGATTTGGAATCCAAAATCCCTAAAATGCGGTCTGAGTCGCGCACGGAAGAGACTTCAGGGTTCGTCGTTACAATCGCTTCATCAGCAAAGTACAAAGCCATCAACGCGCCTTGCTCAATACCTGCTGGTGAGTCGCAAATGACGAAATCAAAGCCCATCGTATCGAGTTCATCCAAAACGCGCTTTACGCCCTCTTTGGTGAGCGCATCTTTATCACGGGTTTGTGAGGCAGGCAGAATAAACAAGTTTTCGGTGCGTTTATCTTTGATCATCGCTTGGTTAAGTGTCGCCTCACCGTTGATGACGTTAACAAAGTCGTACACCACGCGGCGCTCACAACCCATGATTAAGTCAAGGTTACGCAGACCGATATCAAAATCGATGACCGCTGTCTTTTTACCTTTTAAAGCCAAGCCAGAAGCAATTGCTGCGCTTGAGGTTGTTTTACCAACGCCGCCTTTTCCTGACGTTACAACAATAATGCGTGCCATTATGTTTTCCTTGTTAATTTTAAATCGTGAGCGTTTCAAAATGCAGTGAATCATCAACCATGCTGAGCATCACTTTCTTCTGCCAAAACTCACTTTCAATTTGATCGCTAAGCCAATAATTTCCAGCAATGGAGACCAGCTCTGCTTGTAAATCGTGACAAATAATTTTTGCTTCCGTTTGGCCGCTGGCACCGGCAATGGCCCTTCCGCGCAGTGAACCATGAATGTGAATTGAACCATCGGCGATCACTTCGGCCCCCGCGCTGACGTGATTGAGGATCACTAAATCGCTATCTTTGGCATACACTTGCTGGCCAGAGCGAATGGGCGTGCGAATCACCTTGGTTGGCGCTATTTGAGCGGGTGCTTGAGAAGGCGACTTGCTTGCTGCCATCACGGCAAAGCCAGCTTCTGAGGCTAAGTTTTGGCTGCGTTTATCACGGCAACCTGTCACACCGACCGGGATCATTCCCGCTTCAGTGATGCCTTGTTTGAGTATCGCAAAATCAATATCGCCAATCACTTTAGCAATATTGATCACCACAGGTGCAGAGGCAAAAAAAGCAGGAGCTTGGGCGACTTTTTCCTTGAGAAACTCAACGGTATTGGCAACTTCACTGTCGCAAAGGTGTAACACTGACAAAGTAAAACTGCTACCTTTTAGGTCAGGAGTATTCGACATCTTATATTGACCTCAATAACTAATGGCTTCACTAGAAAGGGCGTTGCCTGAAACTAGGGTTGTCATGTTATATTCCCTGACTTAGCTCAGCAAGTTATCTTGCGGTCAAATGTTTGTTTTAATCTCAAATTTGGTAAAAGTTTAACGTTTCTAACTTAATTGGCTCGAAAAGCCAGTTTATTACAATAAAAGGTTTGTCATGCTTTGCTCTATCTACAAAAGTTCTAAAAAAGAAGGTACCTATCTCTATATCCCCAAAAAGGATGACTTTTCACAGGTTCCTGACACATTAATGGCGATGTTCGGTAAACCTACTTTAGTCATGGTAGTGAAACTGGAAGGGCGTACACTTGCCCAAGTGAACATTGAAAAAGTAAAAGAGTCTCTAGAAAATGAGGGCTTTTTCCTACAGTTACCGCCACCGCCACAAAATTTATTAGAACAATATAAGCAGCAAAAGGCTCAGCAAAAAGATAGCTAAGTTTTCAGCTCAAGGAGGACGATTTGAGAAAGTTATTGTCAGTCGTATTGGGATTAAGCCTCTCCACGCCATTGATGGCGAATGAGGTTAGTTTTGAACACTATGTGGAAGGCTTGAAGCAGCAAGCACGAAATGAAGGCATTTCAGAGCAAATTTTAATCGATGCGTTTAAAAATGTGGAGTACAAGCCACGTGCTGTGACGGCCGATCGCAATCAACCAGAAAAGAAACTGACGCTGGATGAATATATCCCACGCGCGGTTCCAGAATGGAAAGTGAACCAAGCAAAGGCGCTGTATGAAAAGCACTATGCAGAGCTTAGCCGTATTGGCGAACAATATGGCGTACAGCCGCGCTTTATCGTGGCTTTGTGGGGCGTAGAAAGTAATTTTGGTGCGTTGACCGGTGGTTTTAGTGTTATTGATGCGCTGACGACTATGGCTTATGACGGTCGTCGAGAAGAATTTTTCCGCAAGGAGACGATGGCCGCGTTGCAAATTCTACAGCAAGGTCATATCCAAGCTGATGAGATGAAAGGTTCATGGGCTGGCGCGATGGGACAATGCCAGTTTATGCCGAGTTCGTTTTTGGCGTTCGCTTCCGATGGTAATGGCGATGGCAAAAAAGACATTTGGCGCTCAAAGGAAGATGTATTCGCGTCGACGGCCAATTATCTCAGCCAATCGGGATGGGATGATAAATACACTTGGGGTCGTCAAGTTAAAGTTCCGCATGGCTTTGACCGCACTTTAGAAGGGCGACAGCCCGAAAAAGGGAAGTCACTGAGAGAGTGGAACAAGCTCGGTATTACCCGTTACGAAGGTAAACCACTGCCTAATTTAGACAACGTTCAAGCTTGGCTTATCATGCCAGATGATGAAAATGGCCGCGTTTACTTGGTATACAACAACTATAATGTGTTGATGAAGTGGAACCGTTCATATTATTTCGCCCTCGCTGTGAGCCATTTGGCGGATAGAATTACCTATTGATTTGAACCTTAATTGAACGCAAAGGGCTCATCATGAGCCCTTTGCTATTTCTGGAGAGTGTGTGCTAGTTGAACGTGCAGGGCAAATGGTGATATTTGCTGCGTTAATCAAACATCAAGGCTTTACCGCTGCGGCCAAAAGCTTAGGCGTATCAGTATCGCATGTTAGTAAGCAGTTGGCCTTACTGGAAGCCTCGCTCGGGGTGAAGCTCGTTCAGCGAACCACTCGCAGCTTCACCAAAACCGAGGCTGGAGAGGCTTTTTATCGCCATTGTATTGCGGTCGTTGGGTTGATAGATGCTGCGCAGTCTGAAATGGAAAGCCAGCGTGATGAGGTGTCTGGGCTGATTAAGCTTGGTCTTTCACAGTCGTTTGGTTCTTTGCACATTTTGCCAGCACTGGAGGCGCTTCGTCAGCGTTATCCAAAACTGCAAGTGGAAGTGCATTTGTTCGATTATCGAGTCGATATGCTCGAAGAAGGGCTTGATTTGTGGGTGACCAACAACGAACATTTGCCGGAAGGGTACGTGGCGCAGCGTCTCGCCGATTGCCAATTTGTGCTGGCGGCGTCACCGGAATACTTATTAAACCATTCACCCCCTCAGACACCCGGTGATCTGTTAGGTCACAACTGCCTTATCTACCGTAGTTGGGAGCGAGATTACACCAGTTGGTCGTTTGCTAATCCAGAGCAAAAGATCAACATCAATGTGTCGGGTAACTATTCAGTGGATTTAGCCGAAGCCGTGCGTGACGCCGCCGTGGCAGGGTGGGGTGTCGCTTACTTGGCGACTTATTTAATTCGAGATGAATTTCGAACCGGTAAACTGATCCAGTTGTTGCCAGATTGGCACGCAAATCAAAGCATGCCTTTTTATGCGGTTTACCCGAGCCGACAACATATGCCGAAGAAAACCTCAGCCGTGATTGAATTTATCAAGGCTTTAATCGGTACACCTTGCTACTGGGATACTCAGTTAGAGCCTTACATCCGTTTGACAAAAGTGTAATGAGTACGAATCATTATTTCCAAACTCAGAAACATCTTTTCTATATGGAAAATATAAGCCTAGGTAATCGTTTAGCTTGTTACAAATCAACAGCTTGAAACAAGAGGCTTAAGGCTGCTATTTTTAAGCACACCCCTGTAACATTTGCGACTTGCGCATTCGTTTTCGCACGATAGAATGCGCGCCTTTCCTATCCCCGTTATCTGGATTGACAGCAAATGAACTCATTACTTGGCGTCGTCGCCATCTTATTTACGGCTTGGCTACTTTCTACCAATAGAAAAAACATCCAATTTAGAACCGTGTCGCTCGCTTTTTTATTGCAAGTAGGCTTTGCACTATTGGTTCTGTATGTCCCTATGGGGAAAGAAGTGCTCAACAGTGTCACGGGTGCGGTATCGAATTTGATCAATTATGGGCAAGAGGGAATTGGCTTTCTCTTTGGCGGTTTAGCCAATGGTAGCGTTGGTTTTGTGTTTGCGATTAATGTGCTTGGCATCATCATTTTCTTCTCCGCTTTGATCTCCGGTTTGTACCACATTGGTTTGATGCCTAAAGTGATTAATTTGATTGGCGGTGGTTTGCAAAAATTATTGGGTACGGGGCGCGCAGAGTCACTGTCAGCCACGGCGAACATTTTTGTCGGCATGATTGAAGCGCCGTTAGTCGTTAAGCCCTATTTAAAGCACATGAGTGATTCGCAATTTTTTGCGGTGATGACGTGTGGCTTAGCCTCGGTTGCGGGCGGAACGTTAGTTGGTTATGCCTCACTGGGCGTTAACCTTAACTATCTTATTGCGGCTGCATTTATGTCAGCTCCAGCCGGTTTGTTGATGGCGAAAATTTTGGTGCCAGAAACCGAAGCGCAAAGTCAGCAGGTGGCCAATGAAGAGGTTGAGATACCAAAAGCAACCAATGTGGTTGAAGCCGTGGCTGATGGTGCAATGTCTGGGTTTCGTATCGCGGTTGCGGTTGGGGCAACATTACTGGCCTTTATCAGTGTGATTGCGCTACTCAACGGCCTATTGGGCTGGGTGGGCGGTCTGTTTGGCTTACCTCTTAGTTTTGAGTTGATTTTAGGCTACCTATTTGCTCCAGTTGCGTGGCTGGTGGGTATTCCATGGAGCGAAGCGATGACGGCAGGCTCACTGATTGGTAATAAAATTGTCGTGAACGAGTTTGTCGCTTTTATCCAATTGATGGACGTAAAAGATTCGCTCAGTGAACATTCTCAAGCGATTGTAACTTTTGCTCTGTGCGGCTTTGCCAATATTTCGACCATGGCAGTATTGATCGGTGGTTTGGGCAGTTTGGTGCCAGAGCGTCGCAGCTTCATCTCTCAATATGGTTTTCGAGCGATCAGCGCTGGCGTGCTGGCTAACTTGATGAGTGCTGCACTTGCTGGGGTTATTTTGTCGCTATAAACGTAGCGTTTCTATTGGTTACGAGAACCCACCATACATTTTGTATCTTCGATGCCGGCTAATAGAGCCGGCATTTTTATCCATCCACCTCACCAAAATAATATTGACCATATCAATTTCTCAACGACGTGTGATTAGGTGAGTTCGTGAAGTCCGCCGAAAAAGATTTGCAAGCGGTGTTGATGTTGAAATTATGCCGTGATTTTGAGCTGAGATAATTAAAATTATCAGTTATTTAGAGTGCAATTCTCGTCCTCTAGCTTATTAGTTATATACCCTGCCTACTTGATGTTGCCTTGTCTTTATCTCGCGTATTGCAGGCCACCACGTCAAGTTACTTGGGAACGGGTTAATTATTCATAAGCAAAGGAGAGAACAATGAGTTCTTATCTACTCAGAGCTGCCGTCATTACAACGTTAGGGATAAGCTACCAAGCTCAAGCCTATAACTGTGATGGCTTGGGCTCTTGGGATACGGCCGCCATTTATACGTCCGGCGATAAAGTGACGCAATCTAACGCAGCTTATCAAGCTAACTATTGGACGCAGGGAAATGATCCTGCAAGTAATAACGGCCCTTGGGCATTTTGGCTATCACTCGGGCAGTGTGACAGCGGTGGTGGCAATGTTCCACCCACGCTAAATCTCGTTTCTCCTGCCAATAATGCACAAATCCCACAAGGCAGCTTAATCACGCTGCAAGCCACGGCGTCTGATAGCGATGGTAGCGTGGCACAGGTTGAATTTTTGATTGATGGCGTGTCGATCGCCGTCATCACACAAGCGCCTTTCCAAACCGATTGGACTGCCGCTTTAGGCGCAACCCAAGTGACTGCAATTGCCACTGATAATCAGGGTGCGACTACATCAACAGCGTCAACCATCTCGGTTACGCCTGTTGGTGGTTTAGTACCTCCTTCCATCTCCTTAACCAGCCCAACAGGTGCTGAGCAGCTAGCGGCTGGTGACTCATTGACGCTAAGCGCTAATGCCACCGATTCGGATGGAACCGTCACGCAAGTTGATTTTTATGTGGATGGACAACTCATCGCTTCAGATACTTCAGAACCTTATGTCCACGATTGGACTGCGGTCCCAGGTTCTCACACCTTTAAAGCCAAAGCGACGGATAATGATAACCAAACGACTCATAGCCAAGAGGTCGCCTTGGTTGTATCTGGAGGCTCAAGTGGTGGTTGTGCAGGTTTAGCAACCTATGTGGCGGGTAGCAGTTACGCTGCGGGCGAATTAGTGCAAAACAATAATCAAAAGTTCCGTTGTGATATCGCAGGTTGGTGCTCTTCCAGCTCAGCGTGGGCCTATGAGCCGGGCAAAGGAAGTTATTGGCAAGAAGCGTGGACAGGAATGGGCGCGTGCGCCACGCCACCTACCGTTTCATTGACAAGCCCTGCTGATAATGAAGTGATTCTGGCTGGTTCTACCATCCTGCTCAGTGCACAAGCTAATGATGCCGATGGCAGTGTAGTACAAGTGGAATTTCTTGCTGATGGCACGAGCCTTGGCGTAGTAAACCAAGCGCCTTATTCGGTTGAGTGGGTTGCGAACAAGGTAGGAAGTACCACACTCAAAGCCATCGCAACCGATAATGACAATAATAGCGCTGAAAGTCAGATTAACGTCTCAGTGAGCGATCAAGCGTTAGTGGTGTCGTTAACATCGCCAACGTCAGGGCAAACCGTCGGTTTAGGTAAACCAGTCAATATTGCTGCCAATGCGATGTCACTCACTGGTGCTGTTTCTAAAGTCGATTTCTTAGTGAATGGAGCGGTGGTCGCAACTGATACCAGTGCGCCTTATGCCTACACTTGGACACCTACGGCTATCGGCGAATACACAGTGGCTGCGCAAGCTTATGATGCAGGCAGTAGTGTATTGTCAGACGCAGCTGCCGTGAAGGTGGTTGAACAGACACAGAAAAAGCACAAATTGATCGGTTACTGGCATAATTTTGTCAATGCTGCTGGCTGCCCAATGCGTCTCGCTGATATGTCTGATGCGTGGGATGTGATCGATATTGCATTTGCCGATAATGACCGCAACAGTAATGGAACCGTGCATTTCAATCTTTTCGCAGGCGATGCGCATAGTAGCTGTCCCGCCTTAGATGCTACCCAGTTCAAGCAAGATATGGCGGCCTTGCAAGCCAAAGGCAAAGTTTTTGTTTTGTCACTTGGTGGCGCTGAAGGCAACATTACGCTCAATACTGACAGTGATGAAGCGCACTTTGTTGATAGTTTGACGGCGTTGATCAAAGAGTGGGGTTTTGATGGCTTGGATGTTGATTTAGAAAGTGGTTCTAACTTAATGCATGGCTCGCAAATTCAAGCGCGCTTGGGCCGGGCATTAAAGCAAATTGAAGCCAACATCGGCGGTGATATGTACCTGACCATGGCACCAGAACACCCTTATGTTCAAGGAGGAATGGTGGCTTATAGCGGCATTTGGGGTGCGTATATTCCTATCATCAATGAGGTTCGTGACACACTCGATCTACTTCATGTCCAGCTCTATAACAACGGTGGGTTACCAAACCCTTATCTACCGGGTGCAGCACCTGAAGGTTCGGTGGATATGATGGTCGCCCAATCAAAAATGCTGTTAGAAGGGTTTGATTTGGCCGATGGTTCACGCTTTGAACCACTGCGTGACGATCAAGTTGCAATCGGTTTGCCTTCTGGCCCGAGCTCTGCCAACTCTGGGCAAGCGCCCACGCAAAACATTCTTGATGCGTTGGACTGCTTAACCAAGGGAACCTCTTGCGCGACGGTGAAACCGAGTTTCAACTACCCTAACTACGGTGGTGTGATGACATGGTCTATTAACTGGGACGAACACGATGGCTACAATTTCTCTACGCCAATAGGCAACAAACTGACGCAAATGAATAATGCCCAATAAAGGCTAAGTTGGTTTGTAACGCAAGAACCCCAGCGCAGTGCTGGGGTTCTTTGGCTCGCTGATCATAGCTATCAATAACCACTAGCAATAATCAATAACAAGATCAGTTATTGGGGTGAAATTGCTCGCACGCCAACAGGGTGTTTTCAATCAAACTGGCCACCGTCATTGGCCCGACCCCACCCGGAACAGGGGTGATCAAGCTTGCTTTGGTGCGCGCTACATCGTACTCGACATCGCCAATCAGTTTGCCTGACTCCAAGCGGTTGATGCCCACATCAATCACCACGGCACCTTCTTTAATCCATGCACCGGGAATAAAATTGGGTTTACCAACGGCCACCACCAACAAATCAGCTTGGCGAACATGGTGCTCTAAATCTTTAGTGAAGCGATGGCATGTGGTTGTGGTGCAACCAGCCAGTAGCAGCTCTAACGTCATTGGTCGGCCGACAATATTGGATGCGCCCACAATCACCGCATGCTTACCACGCAGTTGAACGTTATAGCGCTCAAGCAAAGTGATGATCCCTTTGGGCGTGCAAGAGCGCAGTTTAGGAATGCGTTGGGCTAAACGGCCCACATTGTAAGGATGAAAACCATCGACATCTTTTTCAGGAACAATGCGTTCAAGCACATGGGTTGTGTCAATCCCAGCAGGTAAGGGCAGTTGCACTAAAATGCCGTCAATTTCAGGGTCGGCATTGAGCTTATCGATTAACACCAGTAGCTCCTCTTCACCTGCAGTGGCCGGAAGATCATAGGATTTAGAAACAAAACCCACTTCTTCACAAGCACGACGTTTGCTGCCGACATACACTTGTGACGCAGGATCTTCTCCCACCAGCACCACCGCTAGCCCCGGAGCTCGAAGACCCACTTGAGTGCGAGCTTTTACCCGCGCCGCTACTTCAGAGCGAACCGTCTGGGAGATGAGTGTCCCATCAATATTTTGAGCAGTCATGGCTTTCCTTACACATTGGTCGCAAATATTTTTGGGCACATTGTCGCAGATATTTAAAGTAACATCTATAAGCAAACGTTTGCTTTGTTCTGTTTTTCGTCACATGGTTAGCGAATGGCAGTTTTTTAGGCATTTGAAACAGAATGTTAGAGAAAGCGATTGATTTACGGAGTTCAACTCGTATAATCCTGTCCCTGTAGCGCGCCCTTAGCTCAGCTGGATAGAGCACGTCCCTTCTAAGGATGTGGTCGTAGGTTCTTATATTAGGTTATTTCTGGTGTAATGAATCAAGATTACTGACTAGTGGCTTTGCAACCTAATTTGGTGCAATGAAGCGTACAAACAATTTGAATTTCGTTTTTTAGCTAGATATAGTTGAAAAGCAAAATAAAGCGCCCTTAGCTCAGCTGGATAGAGCACGTCCCTTCTAATTGGCTAGATTTCTCTAGCGTTCAGATTGGGCCTCTTTTTGGAAACGATAAGAGTGTAAGACATCAAATTCGGGGAAACCTTACTTTAATGAGTTGGCAATCCCGAGCCAAGCCCAGTAATTCTGGGAAGGTGTAGAGACTAGACGGTGTCTACCTAAAGCTTTCAAAGCTATGGTAAAGGTATAGTCCAGCGCACAAAGCCTTAAGAGGTGGTAGCGAAAGCTATAGTGTGACGAAGGATGTGGTCGTAGGTTCGAATCCTACAGGGCGTGCCACTTTAAAGAGCCAGTATCTATTAATTTAGGTACTGGCTTTTTTGCTTCTTGTTAGACCGAAAATTCATTTCTAACACTGAGATCACAAACTGTATAAAAACACAGTGCTCATTGCACCATTATCGATTTTTCTGTAGTAGGATATACGGAGAATGAGGTTCATTAATTGGTGCAATGGAAAGTGGCTAGGAAAACTAAAAATATTATTAAAAGAGAACTCACCACCGCAGACGGTGTGATTTTTTATTCATTTGTTTCGAAAACCACAGGTTCAATTGTGGAGCTTGAAGAGCATATAAATAATCTGATATTGAGTAGCCAGCCATACAACACAGTCAAAGCGAAGGCTTCAGATTTAGCTAAGTTCTATGATTTTTTCATTGAAGCATCAAATGCACTACACACGCAGGCATTTCAGGAAGAGCTTACGAAAAAAAAACATTACTCCTCTGCTTTTCATTTAAGAACTACTCTGAATAATATTTTTAAAGCTTATCCTTCTTTTCTTATGGATGGAAAAAACTCAGATAACCCACTTGCCAGAGTGTGCGCTGTAAATCTAGATTCAACCCCTCTTCGTAGAACATCCGCTAAACGCATGATTTCAAGCATGTGTGATTTTGTAACTGCATCAAACGCCCTTGAATACAGCATAGTGCAGCAGAGAAAGACTGATGGGCTTATTAATGTAGATCAGCCATTTACTGCTGTTGGTGAAGAACTCGGCATGGTGAAGGAGTTACCATCAAGTCAGCGTAAAGCGCTGATTGAGAACTCATACTTAGCAGGCTGTATTTCGGGCGGCGCTAAGGTCTCGAAAATCAAAAACTTTTTCAAACTGCCCAATGAGACCAAAAGCGAGGAGCCTAAACACTTTCCGATGGATGCCATAGGGCAGTTTCTCTTAAACACCAAAACTCATCGTGACAAATGTTTGTATGCACTCTGCTTCGGTGGAGGGCTAAGAATTTCTGAGGCAGCCAAGGTGCGATTTTGTGATTTGGATGTAATCGAGGAAGAGGTTAAATTACACGATGAAGGAATAATTAGTTACCTTGAAGCTATTGATTATAAAACAAAAGGAGGAAAATCAGTAGAACACTATCAGGTAACTTTTATAGAGCCTTTTAAATCATTTTTCTTTGAAGAATTAACAAACTATTTAGAGTACGAAAGACCAGAGTCAAATTCTAAGTATGTCTTTTTACAAAGTCGGGCCACTAAAAATAAGCAGACTGGACTACTCGAATATCAACCCTACTATCGTTCTGCAAAGAGCAGCATCAAGGAAGCTTGGGACTCAAACCTTAAGAGAGCTTACTTAAATACAGACCCAAGGTTTGATTCACTTAGCACTCATTCAATGCGTCACTACTACGGTGATTTCATGATCAATTACGCTCCTAACCCCCGAGGTGGTAACGGCTACTCGCTTTTGGAAGTCCAACATTTTATGAGACACGCAGAACCAAAGAGCACACAGGTTTACACCTCGCGCATTGACATTGAAAAAGTGCGTAAGAGCACAGAAAAAATGAATAAAATGCTACGCGAAGCAATTCAATCTGGAAGCGATCAAAACTTTATCACAATAACAAATCAGGTTCATATTATATGATTTTCCTAGAGACCTTTACTAGGGAGCGCTTTAAGTCTCTCTTAGTTGAATTTAATTCTAAGCTTAAAGAATATTGCAAAGAGGCTTACCCACCTGAATATCAAACAAATTATAGAGGTGCTAACGACGGATCAGACCTCCTTCTTTCGGCATTAAATAGAGAGTCAACTAAGCAACTTGACGAAATTAAGTACTTTTTAACTAGCTGCGAAGAGCTTGTTATAAAGGAATCCCGAGGTGACGGTATCGGGGGGAGTGTGGATGTACTTGACAATTTAATACCTTGGGTCACAAAACCCAGAGCAAACGATACCTATAACCGATTGCATAACTTGCGTCTATTTTTGAGCTTTTTGGCCTTGAATAAGGTAGTTAGGCTAAATTATATGTTTGGTTCACACCCTAAAGTATTGAGTGTCGCGGAGCGGATTGCTTCCACAAAATTAAGGCTCTTTATGCCTGTAATGGCTAATGATTTGTGGCTGGGCGCGACCAAGAATCGCTTTAATAAGCTAGGGGAACACATCGAAAGTGCCCCAATTATTTCCCACTATTCTGATTACACTAAAAGTGTCGGTACAGATACGATTAATCAGTCTTTTAAAAGGCTGGCTGATGTTATCATTTCGAATGGAACAACTGACCTTAGCGAACTCAATAAAGATACTCTCTTAGATTATCACAATGATCTCTTTGAGTATTACAATGGTGCGCCGCCTGCGTATAATCTTAGGTTTGCGATTGATTTCCTCGTTGAATGCGGACTTATTGCAGATGCTAAATTTCACGACGAATTTAAACGCATTCCTAAAGGCAACATCAAAAAGGCAGTGTTATCTTCAGTACGAGTCCACCCAGCCCAAAACATGCTCGCTCGCACCTACATCGGGGAAAATGTTCAAAATGCTGAAGAGATTGTAGTTTCTAAGATAGATAAGAATACCATTGTTGACTATGGGTACTGGTCTGATTCTGGTGGTAGTGATGTTAACTTTTTCGCTGAAAATCTAGATCAAAGTAATATTTGGATTGCAGCTCAACAAGATTATATTCGAGCTTCTTCAGTCGAAGCTGCAACTAAGAAGCAGAAGAAAAACCGCTTGAGTATATTCAACAAATACCTCTTCTCCTATCTACCTGCATATTTTAACTCTGGGCTTTCGGGCAAACTCACTTATCCTGATACTCCAAATGAATTCATACATAGTTTGTATGTACAGCGAAGTAACGTTTTCGAACTGCAAAATTCTGATAAGCTCGGAGAGGGTTTTCAGTATCCTGTTTCTATACAACAATTTGTCTACGATATGACAGGTGCAGCTAACAAAGCCAACACCGAGGGTAACAATAGTGGCAGGGATGCGTTGGTTGTTATCAATGCCTTTTTTGATTATCTGACAGAGTTGGACTCGGGCATTGTTGGTGAATTCAGAAACCCTTTAGCTGGTAAAGCAAAAGAAAAGGTTGGTAAAAAGTATACCAAAAACAGGAAATACGTTTTTAACCTCATTTATTGGTTGGGGCTGCGCTCATATGCAATGGCAGTTACCAATCGAATCCTTGACGACGTTCTTAACGCATTAAAGAATGGTGAGAATTGCAAACAATCCATCTATGTTCCTGAGGCAATTAACATTGATGGTAGCGATGAAAATACCATGGTCATTGGTCGGGTATCGCTAGAGTCAATAACGAGAGTAAAACTTACCAAAGATGACAGTGTGATTTACGCAAGCGGTGTAAAAGACACCAGTGTATATATAAATAATCACATTCCATGGGCAATGATAACGCTGTTATTGCACTCTGGACTGAGAAGATCTAATGCCCTTTGGTTGGATGAACGAGATTGTTTTTCTTATGTTGTGGAAGGCGCTGAATATCAGGAGATCGTGGTATCTACGGATAAGGCGAAAACAAAACTATATAAGGTTTTGGTTCCTAATGAAGTGGTGAATGTATTAAAGAAAGTTGTTGAAATAAAACACTTCGCTGCTAAAGCTAACCCCAAACTAACAGAGGCAGTGCCTTACGATAATAATGAGGATTCAAAATGGGGGGATATCTACCCGATATTCCAGATTAAGGCTTATCACGCTGATAGTGCTGTACCGCACTGTTTCTCAGCAATAATTAATGAATACGAGAGTTTTTTAATCAGAAACAACTTAAGTTTCGATCCAACAACTATATATGCCCCTCAATTGTATTACTCTCTTGATGAATTCGTCTACTTGCGTGAGCATGGGAATATTGACACCAAATCTTGCGAAATATTAGTCAAGTATCTGCTAGATCCTGAATTGGTGAAGTTTATCCCGTTGGAAAAGAAGACATTAATTACACCACACTCATTACGCACTATGACCGATAGCGTGTTTGCGCCAATCGTTGGCGCAAAGGTGGTTGGTAAGCTATTGACTGGTCAAACAGAATCTACAGTCGGCTTCTATACAAAGTCGTTGCCAGATAGTGCATCTAGAGATTTCATTAATCAAATTGCATATCTTGTGTCAGTGTCTGAGTCCCAAATTAATCAGGAGAGCTTTGAAAGTGATCTTAAGCATTCACCTCAGTCTACTATCAGCAAATACAATGCACAGTCAGTCAACTTTACATCGCCTGAAGATGATATAAAGCCGCTCAACGGGTTAGCTGAGTTAGGGGCGGCACATCACAGCAACATTGCTTATTTCCGTACACATATTTGCCCTATCGGCGGAAAATGTCCAAAAAAGGTTGTTACGGAAATCGGAGAGAAACATTGTTACGCCTGTCCTCTAGCGGTAGTCACTAACAACCATCTCCCAGCCATTGCTGCTACCATCCGCGCTTTGTGCGATGACATTAAAAGCATAAACACAAAGCTGGATTACTTTAAAGATACTATGTATGAAGCTGAAGTCGAGGAGTTGGAGCGACAGAAGATTCAATATGTAGTAGAAGCTTCGTATTGGTTAGCCCGAAAAGAGATCGCAGACCAATCTAATAATGGCAAAAATTCATATTATGTATCGGACGAAGGCTTGGAGCTAATGCACGAGATTAAGCCAATAGAAGCAACTGATCAGGCAAAGCTATTATTACGACTTAAAGAAACTGAGGGAGTCCCTACACTGCAAACGCAAACCTTATCTAATCAAGCAGCAAGATTGAGAAGGAAAGTTCAAGTGTTATCGAAGAGTGGATGGGATGAAGTAGATGAACTGACCGATATTGAATACCTAGCTCAATTGTTTAATCTTAAAAGCGATATTAGAGGCATAAGCAATGAAGATAAAATGAAGATGCTTTTGCTTACAGAGGGGTGATGTTTTATGGCTGGTTTAATCGATGAAAAAATGGAAACTGCAAAACGCAGAACTGAGATGGTTAAAACAATCCTCTCAGATCTTGCGAAGTCCGATGCTAGCTTTAAATCTGCTAGAAAACTTTCGGAGTACGTTGCGTACAAGATGACCGAAAAAGGAGAGCGCATAGATAGCTCAACATTGAGACGTGCGGATTCTAAATACAAAGAGTTAATTGATAACTATGTTGGAAAGAACTCTAGCTCAAATGGAGAGGCTGACAACGTAGCAAAAGACTTAAAGTTAAGGCGACAAACAAAAAAAATTGAAGAACTTGAGGCTCTTATTAAAGATAGGGATCGAGAGCTGGACGAAAAAGAGTCTGAAATTGAAACTGTGCTTATCGAATTGCGTCAGGAGAAAACCAAAAGTTTGTCTGCAATATCTCCTCCTAAGGCATCTACATATAGCAAGAGCGAACTAACCAAGGCCCAGTTGACTATCGAGGAGCAGTCAAAGCAGTTGGCACAGCTAGAGGAAGTCAGTCGTCAACTAGATTTGGCGTGCAAAACTTTAAACCAGATGATGAAAGACTCTCACGAAACATACGTTGTGGAGGAGGGACAATATAGGGATAAGGTAGGTGGTAACAAAGTGATGTTTCACCGAGGTAACCTAGAGAGATACTTTTTCCTATATGGTTCAGAGTAGGCATTACATCAATGTTTAGGGGGCAGCGATCCCGGAATCACCTATGTTCTCACAACGGTTGGCTTCCCTTTACCTTGGCTATTGATATAGGTCTTCAGTGCGTTTTTAAGCTCATTGGCGATACCAATATAGTGCACAACCAAACCTCTGGGCTTATCCTTAGCTTCTTTGATCTACGCCAAAACCAATAACTTACGCGCTATCCAGTTACTTCTTGGTCATGCTAAGTTAGAAAGCACGATTGAATACCTTGGTGTTGAGATTGAAGATGCGCTAAGGATTTCGGAGAGTTGTGAGACTTAGCGCCTCATCCCTATATTTGTTATTAAAATGTCAGATAGGTAGGTTTTCAGTGATACGCTCATTAAAATTAGCAGACGTTGCAACATATGATACTACAGGTGTTCATTTATCTAACCTAAAGAAGATTAATTTCATCTATGGAGCTAATGGTTGTGGGAAAACGACTGCTTCTAGTTACCTAAGTCACCCCAATGATGAGAAATATCAGCACTGTAAACTCATATGGGATAATGAACGACCACTAAGCATTTTAGTTTATAACAAGGAATTTCGAGAAAAAAATTTTGGCTCAAGTGACATCGCTGGAGTTTTCACGCTTGGTCAAGCAACGAAAGAACAACTTGATGATATAAAAGAAAAAAAAGCCTCATTGCAAAATGAGAAAGAGCAGATCTCACGCCTTACTGTTAGTTTAGATCAACAAACTGAAGCGAAAAATGAGGCAGATAAAGATATAACTGAACGTTGCTGGAAAGTCTTTAAGTCTTATGAATCAGAGTTTCGTTCTGCGTTAACAGGATCGATTGGTAGCAAGGTAAGATTCCGCGATAAAATGCTTTCAGAACTGACAAACGCAGAATCTACAGCACTACTCTCACTAGAGGAGTTACAGACCAAAGGTCGTACTTTACTGGGGGAAAAGCCACCAGTCTATCCTTTGCTAATACCATCGACTAGCACAACACTTTCAACATTAGAAGAAGATAGTATTTGGTCAAAAGTGATCATTGGTAAATCTGATGTCGCGATTTCCGAGTTAATCTCTCACCTTGGTAACAACGACTGGGTAAACCAAGGTAGAAGCTACATAAGAGATAACTCTCGTTGTCCTTTTTGCCAGAAGAATACGATCGACGAGGAATTTAAAACAGAACTTGAACGATATTTTGATGACTCTTTCTCAAGAGACATAGAGCGAGTCAGAACCTTAGAGCAGGCTTATCGTAGTGCGGCAGATCGTGTACTTGAAGGTTTTAAAAACACTTTGGATACTGAGAAAAAAAATGCCGATACAAAACTCGATACCGAGCTATTTCAAACTCATTTAACTTCTCTAGAAAACATCACAAAATCAAATCATTTAGAGTTCATTTCAAAATCTGAAAAGGCGAGCTTACAAGTTGAAGTTGCAAGTTCCAAAGAAGAGATAGCCGAACTCAACAAACTGATTAAGAAAGCAAACGACACCCTCAATGAACATAACAAACTAGCCCGAGACTTTGACTCTGCTCTTGCTGTTTTTGTGCAGGAAATTTGGCGATTCTTAACTAAACAAGTAGAAGACGATTTAAAGAAATACAACAAGGCAACAAAAGGTCGAGCTAAAGCAATCACTAAGATATCAGAAAATCTTACTCAACGAGGAAAAAAGGAAGCTGAGTTAACACAGGAACTTAAAGACCTGAGTCGTAACATGACAAGTGTTCAACCTACAGTTGACGAAATAAATAGGCTTCTAGTGGGGTTTGGCTTCTTAAACTTTAGGATATCTCCATCAGCAACTCTACCTAACCACTACTGTATTGAACGACTAAATGGAGAGCAAGCTAAAGACACTTTGAGTGAAGGAGAAGTAACCTTCATAACTTTCCTTTATTTCTATCAACTGACACGTGGTTCATTTTCTGAAGAAGAAATAACTGAAGATCGAGTAGTAGTAATAGATGATCCAATATCAAGTCTAGATAGCAATGTGCTTTACATCGTTAGCGCCCTCGTAAAAGACCTCATTCGAGAAATCAAAACAGATACAGAATCTAGTATCAAGCAGCTTATCTTGTTGACTCACAATGTATATTTCCATAAAGAGGCCTCGTTTCAAAATGGTCGCTCAAATGGTTGTAAAGACACTAACTTTTGGATTTTACGAAAAGCGAACAACGTCACTACCGCAAGTGCGTACGAACAGAAAAACCCTATAGAATCATCATACGAATTACTCTGGCGCGAGTTAAAAGAACGGAACGTAAACTCTGGTATTACTATTCAAAATACTATGCGTAGAATAATTGAGAATTACTTCAAAATTCTTGGGCGCTTTAGTGATGCGGATATATTGTCAAAGTTTGCAAATTTACAGGAACAACAAATTTGCAATTCATTACTCTATTGGATTAATGATGGTTCTCACTGCCTTCCCGACGACCTTTATGTCCAGCATCCCGATGACTCAACAGAACTATATATGTCGGTATTTAAAAAAGTCTTTGATTATGCAGGTCACCTATCACACTACAATATGATGATGGGAGAAGAGATCGAATCAACACCTGTAGAGTTACCAATGAGTGCATAAAAAGTGGCAATGGGACACATTTGGCCTAAGGCGCTTTTGTCCCTATTAATGCTGAAATGTACATTGCTCATTACTTATATACGAAAATTGTTGAAATGATTTTGTCGCCAAAACGCAGGTAGAGAATCATTGATGATACATTTACGCTTGTCTTCGAGTTCAATTATGTAACTCACTAAATTGTTAAGATGAGTTTTAAAGGAGATATATCATGGCAAAAGGTAACAGCGGTCGTAGTCCATCAAATCAACCGAGCAATGGAGGTAACTGGCCTTCAACCACAGGCAATAAGTCAGGTGGAGGCAGAGGCAATGCTCCTGCGAAGAAAGGGTAACCATAAGCCGGAGTGGGCCTGCTAATCAGGCCCAAATAAATAATGATGAAAAAGCAGCAATACCGTTTTCCTACAATCGGTGAAATAGTTAAAGAATTATTTAACGCCGCAGGACTTCTTCCGCAAAAACACAGTCTCACCTCAGTCATTGTTTGTGAAAAGCACAAAAAGTCCATTCAAAAAAGCCTCGAAAGGCTTGCTAAAGAAGACTCAAAAATTGGCGAACAGCTAGATGATACGCTAGATATTCTTGCCAATATTCTTTATGAATTGATAGAAGATGAAAAATTTACCTTGGCATTTATGGCCTCTATACAAGATGTACTTGAACAGTATAAAGACTTAGTTCGCGGCGATGGTACGTACCTTTCCCTGTAGTGGTCAACTAAAATTGGCCACGGTTTTAGAGTTTTCCCAATATAATCGTTCTGACTCATTGGGAGTTAGACCACCGTTATACTGATGTGGCCTGAGTTGGCAGTAATATCCAAT
>Ga0075011_10000024_pt1 | contig 82939 bp, 76 predicted proteins | sample TARM_MetaG_T_14_FD_72354 | JGI IMG/M metagenome (GOLD analysis project Ga0075011, IMG submission 72354) | Freshwater microbial communities from Pennsylvania, USA, analyzing microbe dynamics in response to fracking - TARM_MetaG_T_14 | ecosystem: Environmental > Aquatic > Freshwater > River...
AAACAGTGTAAAGCTAACCCATGGCAGTCATTCGCTGAAGCGCAAGCTAAAGGCGACAAAGTTACTGGTAAGATCAAGTCTATCACTGACTTCGGTATCTTCATCGGTCTAGACGGCGGCATCGACGGTCTAGTTCACCTATCTGACATCTCTTGGAACGTTCCTGGAGAAGAAGCGGTACGTGATTACAAGAAAGGCGATGAAATCTCTGCAGTTGTTCTAGCAGTAGATGCAGAGCGTGAGCGTATTTCTCTTGGCGTTAAGCAAATGGAAAACGACCCGTTCAACGCATATGTTGCTGATAACAAAAAAGGTACTCTAGTTAACGGTACTGTTACTGCAGTTGACGCGAAAGGTGCTACAATTGAACTTGTAGACGGCGTTGAAGGTTACATCCGTGCTTCTGAAGCATCTCGTGACCGTATTGAAGATGCGTCTCTAGTCCTAAGCGTTGGTGACAGCGTTGAAGCGAAATTTACTGGTGTAGACCGTAAAAACCGCGTAATCAACCTATCTATCAAAGCTAAAGATGAAGCTGATGAGCAAGAAGCAATGGCTACTCTGAACAAAGCTGATGAAGGTGCGTTTGGTAATGCTATGGCTGATGCATTCAAGGCTGCTAAAGGCGAATAATCTAACTCGCTAAAAGGGGCCGTAAGGCTCCTTTTTTTTCAGTTAGTGCCTACTTTGATAAGTAATGAGGGAAACTATGACTAAGTCTGAATTGATAGAAAGACTCTGTGCTGAGAAAACGCACCTATCTGCTAAAGAAATTGAAGACGCTGTGAAAGATATTCTTGAACATATGGCATCAACTTTAGAAAGCGGAGAGCGAATCGAAATTCGCGGATTTGGTAGTTTCTCTTTGCACTATCGTGAGCCTAGAGTAGGTCGTAATCCTAAAACCGGTGATAAAGTGGTGTTGGATGGCAAATTCGTCCCTCATTTCAAGCCAGGTAAAGAGTTACGTGAGCGAGTTAATGAGAATATCTAAAGCGATTTAGAGAGTATTCTAAAAAACGGCATACAGTTTAAGTATGCCGTTTTTTTAAGAAAGGAATCCATAATAGACATGGTTTGTAAGGCCATTTTCCTGCATAATCAGACCAGATCAATACTGGATAGGTAGTGGCATATGAAAATTATAAAAATCGTTCTAATTCTTGCACTTTTTTTGATTGCTTTAGCATTAGGGGCTCAAAATCAAGCAGTTGTGACGTTTAACTATTTGATCGCTCAAGGCGAATTTCACCTGTCTACTTTACTTGGCACTGTCTTTGTCTCTGGTTTTTTACTTGCTTGTTTACTTGGCAGTAGCTTCTACTTCAAGTCTCAGTTGCAAGTTAGAAAGTTGAATAAGCAACTGAAAAAGCAAACAGCAGAGAACAGCTCTGTAACAAGTAAAGCGTAGTGAAATAAAGGCTGACTTGATGTTAGAAATTCTCTTCTTGCTATTACCGATTGCCGCCGCCTACGGCTGGTATATGGGAAATCGCAGTGCTCAGCAAGATAAGCAGAAACACTCTCACCAAATTTCTCGTCAGTATGTGACGGGTCTTAACTTACTGCTTTCTGATCAATCAGATAAGGCCGTTGACCATTTTATCGAGCTACTCCAAGTAGACAATGAAACGATTGACACCCACTTAGCGCTGGGCAACTTATTCCGTTCAAGAGGAGAGGTTGATCGTGCTATCCGCATCCATCAAAATCTCATATCTCGTTCAAGTCTTACTATTGACCAAAAAAATCTCGCCTTACAACAATTGGCAAAAGATTATATGGTGGCAGGTTTTCTCGACCGCGCTGAAAAAATATTTGAACAACTGATTGAAGAGCCCGAACACAAAGAAGCGGCGTTGCAACAATTGGTTTCTATTTACCAACAGACTCGAGAGTGGCATAAAGCTATCGATTACGCTTATGCGTTGGTAAAATTAGGCAGAAAAAGGATGCACAGTGTTATAGCCCATTTTTGGTGTGAACTTGCAATGCAAGAGAAGGCTGAAGGACGCGATAGCAAAGCGATTCAATATCTTAAAAAAGCGCTGTCTGAAGATCCGAAATGTGTACGCGCAACGATCTCTTTAGGTAAGCTGTATCTTGAAAATGATGACTACCGTCATACAATCCAGTATATGCAAATGGTCTTGGAGCAGGACATTGATTTTATCGGCGAGGTATTGCCTACGCTTGCTGAGTGCTATCACCATATTGGGAAAGAGGGTGAACTTGTTGAGTTTTTACGCGAGTGCATTATCAATGAAGCTGGAGTGTCAGCTGAACTGATGCTCGCACAGTTGGTGGCACAACATGATGGTGCTGGAGCAGCACAGGAACTTTTGACACGGCAATTGGTTAAAAATCCGACCATGAAGGGCTTCTACCGTTTAATTGACTACCATCTCATCGAAGCGGAGGAAGGTCGAGCGAAAGAGAGCTTGTCGACCTTGCAAAAATTGGTAGGTGAGCAACTAAAAGTAAAACCTCACTACCGATGCAGAAAGTGTGGTTTCTCAACTCATTCTCTCTACTGGCACTGCCCATCATGTAAGAATTGGGGTTCAATTAAACCTATCCGTGGTTTGGATGGTGAATAGAGTTCATGTACTGGAGTTACTGATCGACTCGAAAACTGCAGCTTATGAAAGCTGCATTTTTTTAGCTTAATTATTTTAGGAGTGAAAATGAAAGACCAGAGAGTAATTGTCGCGTTGGATTATGAGCAACAAGCGGAAGCGTTAGCTTTTGTTGATAAAATTGACCCCAGCAGCTGTCGATTAAAAGTGGGTAAGGAGATGTTTACCCTGTTTGGTCCCGATTTTGTGCGTGAGCTACACAAAAGAGGTTTTTCGGTATTCTTAGACCTAAAGTTTCATGATATTCCCAACACGTGCTCTAAAGCCGTACGTGCGGCGGCTGAGCTTGGCGTATGGATGGTGAATGTTCATGCCAGTGGTGGGGAGAGAATGATGTCGGCGTCTCGCCAGATTCTTGAACCTTATGGCAACGATAGACCACTACTTATTGCTGTCACAGTACTAACCAGTATGGAACAACCTGATCTTCGTGGTATTGGCATCGATGTTGCGCCTAAAGAGCATGTAATGCGTCTGGCTAGCCTAACTCAAAATGCAGGGTTAGATGGAGTGGTATGCTCAGCTCAAGAAGCGCACATGCTTAAGAGCCATCTTGGTCAAGAGTTTAAATTAGTTACGCCAGGGATTCGTCCTGTTGGTTCTGCAACAGGAGACCAAAGACGTATTATGACTCCGAGTGAGGCCATAAAAGCTGGTTCAGATTATCTAGTCATCGGTCGCCCAATTACTCAGGCAACAAGACCGGATGAAGTCCTAAAAGCGATAAATGATACGTTAATTTAAATTAATGTTTTCTTTACGTTGTTGTATGAAAAAGGTCGCTTATGCGACCTTAAAAATACTTCCTAATCAAAAATAATGGGCTACCATTTTTTCTTTTCACCAAACAGTGCTTCCATATCACTATTTCTCTCGTTATCTTCAATTTGTTGAAGATCCGTTGCACTTTTTGTTTGGCGTCGTTTTTCTAAGTCATCATACATTGACTGAAGTTTTTCACGAGCTTGATTGGAATAAGCATCATTTTTTGAGCTCAGAACATCGATCCCTTTACGCAATAGCTGAATCGCAGTTCCGGGTTGCCCACGAACGATCGAATCATTTGCCCGCTTAACAACATTTTCAATGTTGATTCGAATTTGTATTGTTTCTAGACGCGCATTTTCAGCGACGTAAGATTGTGTTTCAAAACGTCCTTTATTGTGCTCACTACGAATCGTGTCTCTTAAACGTTTCACTAGTTTAAGCATAATCAAAGCTTGTTTATCGCTGGTGGGTACTTTAAACGTTGTACTGTCACCACCTGGGTGGTTTTCTTGTAAATGCTTAATTTGCCCTTTCATATGCTCAATGCGTTGTGCCAACTGCTTATTTTTCGGGTCAAGCTCATACATACTAAGTAGGGCATCAAGGATACGGGTATTTAAACACACTAAGAGTTCTTTACTAAACGGCATGTGGTGTGCGTTGCCGATAAGGTCTTCTGTCGCATCAATAATGGCGATATATCGAGTCGACTCCTGCTTTTTAGCTGACTCGACCTTTACTTTGTATTGAAGCATGATGTTATAGCCAAGGACTAACACCAGCAAGACTGCTACAAGAGCAATGATTAAACCTATATTCATATAATCCGTATCTTTATTAGAATTCAGTGGCTAGCAATTAAGAATACACGATCCTTAGTTATCACTACACCTTCAAATTGACTATTTTTATTATTCCTGTTTTAACCCCTAAAAACTGCCTTTTATTGCTTAGATTGGGCGATAGTTGGCAAAAATTTAGTCAGCTACGCAAAATACTTACTTTTTTCTTCGCTCTTGAATCATCAAGCTTTGAATTGAGAGTGTTAAGCGTTATAACTAATAATTATAAACTATGATTGAAAGATCTGGATCTTTGATAATGGATTACGGGGCCAATAATGAAGTTACAGCAGTTAAAATATATTGTTGAAGTGGTTAATCACAACCTGAATGTCTCAGCAACTGCGGAAAGCCTTTATACCTCTCAGCCAGGCATTAGTAAACAGGTTCGTTTACTCGAAGATGAATTGGGTATTCAAATTTTTGAGCGTAGCGGTAAGCACCTGACACAAGTCACGGGTGCAGGTGAAGATATTATTCGTATCTCACAAGAGATCCTTTCACGTGTGGAAAGCATTAAGGCCGTGGCTGGGGAGCATACGCACCCTGAGATGGGTACGCTGAATATTTCAACGACTCATACACAAGCTCGCTACGCGTTACCTGATGTAATCAAAGGATTCACTGCGCGTTATCCGAAAGTGTCGCTACACATGCACCAAGGCACTCCAAGTCAGATGTCGGAAGCGGTTGCAAAAGGCACCGCTAATTTTGCGATAGCAACAGAAGCGCTTCATCTGTACCAAGATGCCATCATGCTACCTTGTTATCATTGGAACCGCTCTATTGTTGTGCCTAAAGATCATGCTCTTGCAAAAAAAGAACGGGTAACGATTGAGGATTTAGCCGCGTATCCATTGGTCACTTACGTGTTTGGTTTTACTGGTCGTTCAGAGTTAGACACTGCATTTAATCGCGTAGGGTTAACGCCGCGAGTTGTCTTCACCGCCACCGATGCGGATGTGATAAAAACTTATGTCCGAATGGGAATTGGGGTGGGTGTTATCGCAAGTATGGCGATAGATAAATCACGCGACACCGATCTTATCGCGATTGATGCCAGCCATCTTTTTGGTGCGAGCACGACTAGCATTGGGTTTCGCCGAGGCACATTCCTGCGCTCTTATATGTTTGACTTTATGGAACGTTTCGCGCCTCATCTTACTCGCCCTGTCGTCGAACGGGCAACCTCGTTAAAATCGAATATCGAAATAGAAGAGATGTTTAAAGACATTGAATTGCCAGTTCGTTAAGCAAATTTCGATCATTTAAAACGAAACACTTTCTAATTAAACCATCACCTCCTAGAATTGGCCTTTCTAGGGGGATGTATGCGCGCGCTTTTCAAACATATCGATGCTTTTTTAATTGAAAACCAACGTTTTTGGCGATTTGAGCCCTTTCATCATAGTGGCTTAGACAGTTCACCTTGGAAACATTCAGATCATAGGCTGGATCAGTGGTTGCAAGCGCTATCTTTGGAGAGTATTGAATGCTTAAAGTCATCGCCGCAAACGCTCATTGAGCAACTTTATCCGTATATCGAGGGGCTAAAAGAAGCGGATATCATGATTAGGCTTCAAGATGCCCCTCGCACTACTCAGCGAGCACTCAGCCCCTACTTAGAGCAGGGGATCCCCGGCAGAAAGCTAGAACAAATTCGTTTAATGAGCGAATCGCTCCTCTGTAGGCATTCAGGAACGGAATGGCTAGAATGGTGCGCGGGTAAAGGCTTTTTAGGGCGAATTATCGCGGCGCAGTCAAAACAAAAAGTCACTAGTTTTGAATATCAGCCGCAGTTGTGTCATGCAGGACAAGCTTGCGCCGATGCACATGATCTTCCGATGCAATTCATTCAAGGGGATGCTTTTGAGCCGCAAGCATTTGGCGTTTTCAATACCAATCAGCATGCCGTTGCTTTACATGCCTGTGGCGATCTCCATGTTCGCTTACTCGAATATTCCGTTGCCCACCGCTTACCTGCGATTACATTTTCACCTTGTTGCTACCATTTAATCAAAGCCGATAGCTACCAGCCCATGTCCACTTACGGCTGTACTTCTTCGCTTGCCTTATCCAAAGAAGAGCTGCGTATTCCACTGCAAGAAACCGTTACGGGGGGAGAGCGGGTTCGTCGTCATCGTTTGCAAGAAATGACTTTTCGTTTGGGTTTTGATTTACTGCTAAGATCTGAACTTGGCCATCAGCAATATTGCCCAATCCCAAGCCTCAAAAAATCACAACTAGCCGAAGGATTTTTAGCTTTCTGTTATTGGGCGGCGGCACAAAAAGGCATCGCATTACCAGAAGTGGATTGGCCTGCTTATGAACGTAAAGGCGAGCAGCGTTTTTGGCAGATGGAAAGGATAGGCTTAGTACAACAGGCATTTCGCCGCATGATTGAGCTTTGGTTGGTATTGGATAAGGCACTTTATCTTCAAGAGCAAGGCTATGAGGTGCAGATTGAGCAATTTTGCGCTAGGAAAGTAACGCCACGCAATATATTGGTTCACGCTTATAAAAAATAAAAGCCAAGTGCATGACGCACTTGGCTAAGAATTGAGAGCTTTACCGCAAATTGTTATCGTTAGTTAAACAGAGCGATAGCTTCAGATGGGTCAAGATATTCAAGGTTGAAACTCTCGGCGACCTCTTTACAGGTGACTTTACCGTGTATCACGTTTAAACCTTCTAGGAATCCTTTATCCTCTAATAATGCACGTTGATAACCCTTATTGGCCAGTTTAACAATGTAAGGCAACGTAGCGTTATTCAAGGCGAAAGTTGATGTGCGAGCCACAGCGCCTGGCATGTTTGCGACGCAGTAATGAACGACGTCATCAACGATATAGGTCGGGTCATCATGAGTGGTAGCATGTGAGGTTTCAAAGCAGCCGCCTTGGTCAATTGCCACATCAACGACCGCAGAGCCAGGTTTCATTCTAGAAATCAGATCTTTAGTTACGAGTTTAGGAGCTGCTGCTCCGGGGATCAGTACTGCGCCTATTACTAAATCGGCTTCGAGGACGTATTTTTCAATCGCATCCTTTGTTGAATACACGACTTTAGCGTGACCTTGGAATTCTTCATCGAGTTTACGCAGCATATCAACACTTCGGTCGAGAATCGTCACATCAGCACGCATTCCGACAGCAATTCTGGCTGCGTTGGCACCGACTACACCGCCACCAATCACCACCACTTTTGCTGGTGCGACTCCGGGTACACCACCCAGTAACAAACCACAGCCCGCGTGTGATTTTTCTAAACACTGCGCACCTGATTGAATAGACATTCGACCAGCGACTTCAGACATTGGTGCTAATAGTGGCAAGCGACCCATATTATCTGTTACAGTCTCGTAGGCTATACAGACAGCTTTGCTCTTGATTAGCTCCTCAGTTTGTGGAAAATCTGGAGCTAGATGTAAATAGGTAAATAAAATTTGGCCTTCGCGGAGCATTGCTCGTTCAGCAGCCTGAGGTTCTTTGACCTTAACAATCATTTCTGCTTTCGCAAAAATGTTAGAAGCAGTAGGAAGAATGGATGCGCCTACAGCGATGTAATCATCGTCTGAAAAGCCGATGCCGGAACCGGCATTTGTTTCAACATAAACTTGGTGACCGTGTGAGACAAGTTCGCGCACGCTTGCGGGAATCATGCCCACACGATATTCGTGGTTTTTGATTTCTTTAGGAACTCCAATGATCATCCTGACTCCTTAGGTTTTTTTGGTTGTTATAACTATATGTAGGGTTGTTGTTTCGAATTTGTGACTAGTATAGATGTGAATGTGTAAAATTTGATACTGAATATTAAAAAGTTGTAGTATATATTTTTGCAAGGAAGTAATAAGGTGGAATAAAAAATGGCAGACAACTATAAAAGGCCGTCCAAGGATTTAGACCGTATCGATCGCAATATTTTGAATGAATTGCAGAAAGATGGTCGTATTTCGAATGTAGAATTATCAAAACGAGTGGGTTTATCTCCAACCCCCTGTTTAGAGCGTGTACGTCGTTTAGAGCGTCAAGGTTTCATTACCGGTTATACCGCGTTGTTGAATCCACAATATCTTGATGCTTCGCTGTTGGTATTTGTGGAAATTACATTGAATCGCGGTGCACCTGATGTGTTTGAACAGTTTAATACTGCGGTTCAAAAACTGGATGACATTCAAGAATGCCATCTTGTTTCGGGTGATTTTGACTATCTTCTCAAAACTCGAGTCTCTGACATGGGGGCGTATCGTAAATTGTTGGGTGATACGCTATTGCGTTTGCCCGGAGTCAATGACACTCGCACTTATGTTGTGATGGAAGAAGTGAAGCAAAGTAACCAGTTGGTTATCAAAACTCGATAACGCCAGATTGTCTGAATAGTGGTACTTCTTTCCACATTCTGACGTTCGCCAATTGGGTTTTTAACCTTGATGTGGTTAAATCACACAACAAACCGAGCGGCTTTTGCCGCTCGGACTGTTTTCACCCAAACCAACGCATCAAGCCGCAATAAACCTTGAGTGTTGGCGTTAATCAGAATCTAGGTTTATGTTCAAAGAGAACCAAAATAAAGTTGAGACCATTATTAAGACCAGCGAAGAGCCTCAGTCTTCACGCCTCAATGGATCGCAACGTCTGAAAGAGTGCGGGCTTATTGTCGCTGTGCTTGCCTCTGTGCTTCTTTCCATCGCTTTATTAACATTTAGTCCCGCCGATCCTTCATGGTCGCAAACCGCGTGGGGAGGCGATATTGAAAATGCAGGCGGTATTATTGGCGCATGGATTGCCGATACCTTGTTCTTTATTTTTGGATCGCTGGCCTACCCAATACCGCTCATGATTACTGTGCTAGCATGGGTTTTTCTGCGTAAAAGAGAAGAGAATGAACCCCTTGATTTTGTGCTGTGGGGAACGCGTTTACTCGGATTAACTATCTTGATTTTGACCAGTTGTGGCCTTGCGGACATCAACTTTGACGATATTTGGTATTTTTCATCTGGTGGTGTGATTGGGGATGTCTTAACCAGTTTGGCGCTGCCAACGCTTAATTTACTAGGCTCAACCTTAGTCTTGCTCTTTTTATGGGGCGCTGGTTTTACGCTGCTAACGGGTATCTCCTGGCTAAGCATCGTGGAATGGTTAGGCACGATGAGTATTTCTCTTGGCGTTGCGTTGATCAATCGATTACGTGGTGAGAAAGATGAAGATATTGCGCCCGTTTTGTCGCCAATGGAATTGTCGCCGCTTGAATCATCATCCGCAGACTTAGCCGTTGTTGAGTCTAGTCCGCCAAATGAAGAATATGTCAAATCAGCCCTCGATGCGTTTGGGGCCGAGCAATACACGACTGCGGTAGAGGTTGAAGAAGAGCTGGAACAGACTCACTCGCCAAGACGTTTTAATATTCACATGCCAGCGGCCAAAACTCAGGCTAACACTTCCCCTGAATTCAGTGACACTCACTCAGATGAAGCGCCATTTGATCGCAGCAAGCAACTTAGTGCAACGATTGAAGAGTTAGAATCTGTTGCGTTGGAAGAAGATGACCTTGCTCTTTCATCGGCAGACTGGGTAGATGAAAGTGCTAATGAGCATCAAGCATTAGCCAGTGCCGACCTCGATGCCAGTCAAGAAGCTCAGCAATATGCATGGGCAGAGGACGAAGAGGTGAGCGATCCGTCGCTTACGATGACAGAAGTTGATCTTGATGTGTCGCGTGTTGAACCGGTTATTTCTAATTTGGATGTGCTGGATGAAGATGAATCAGATCAAGCGTTGGCTGCTGATCTTGATGTGATGTCAGAAGATGACGAGCCACCGTTAGGCCAGCAAGATAGCGATGTGACGGCTTTTCAGAACATGGTGTCTTCGGCTCAGGCCAATATGGCGGCCAAGCAAAATCCATTTTTAATGCAAAAAGAAACTAACCTGCCTAAACCGACGGAGCCACTACCGACGTTAGAACTTCTGTATCACCCAGAAAAGCGTGAACACTTTATTGACCGAGAGGCATTAGAGGAGGTTGCTCGTTTGGTTGAATCTAAACTCGCGGATTACAAAATCCAAGCGCAAGTGGTTGATATCTTTCCGGGGCCAGTTATCACTCGTTTTGAACTAGATTTAGCTCCAGGCGTAAAAGTGAGCCGTATTTCTAGCCTATCGATGGATTTGGCGCGTTCTTTGTCGGCGATGGCGGTGAGGGTGGTTGAAGTGATCCCTGGCAAACCTTATGTTGGCCTTGAACTGCCAAACATGAGTCGTCAAACCGTCTATTTGTCAGATGTTATAAAAAGTCGTCAATTCCAAGAAGCAAAATCACCGACGACCATCGTTTTAGGGCAAGACATTGCAGGTGAAGCACTGGTCGCGGATTTAGCCAAAATGCCGCACGTGTTGGTGGCTGGTACAACAGGTTCAGGTAAGTCAGTTGGGGTCAACGTGATGATCCTCAGCATGCTTTATAAAGCGAGCCCAGAAGACGTTCGTTTTATTATGATTGACCCGAAAATGTTAGAGCTATCGATCTACGAGGGCATTCCTCACCTGTTAGCTGAAGTCGTGACTGACATGAAAGACGCATCAAATGCTTTACGTTGGTGTGTGGGTGAAATGGAACGTCGTTATAAATTAATGTCTGTGCTTGGTGTGCGTAACATCAAAGGCTTCAATGATAAGCTAAAAATGGCCGCTGCTGCTGGTCACCCCATCCACGATCCTTTGTGGAGAGAAGGGGACAGTATGGAGAGTGAACCGCCACTGCTGGAAAAACTGCCTTACATTGTCGTGGTTGTTGATGAATTTGCTGATCTGATGATGGTGGTGGGTAAAAAAGTAGAAGAGTTGATCGCGCGTTTGGCACAAAAGGCTCGTGCTGCGGGTATTCACCTTATTTTGGCCACTCAGCGCCCATCGGTTGATGTGATCACCGGTTTAATCAAAGCGAATATTCCGACCCGCGTTGCGTTTACCGTTTCGACTAAAACCGACTCAAGAACTATTTTGGACCAAAGTGGTGCGGAATCACTGCTCGGTATGGGCGATATGCTCTATCTACCACCGGGTTCTAGCCACACGATCCGGGTTCACGGTGCGTTTGCCTCGGATGAAGATGTGCATGCGGTGGTAAACAACTGGAAAGCACGCGGTAAGCCGAACTATATAGAAGAGATCACTTATGGTGACCAAGGACCAGAAGCCTTGCTACCCGGTGAGAAGATGGAAAGTGATGAAGAAGTGGATCCGCTATTTGATCAAGTGGTTGAACATGTAGTGGAAACGCGTCGAGGTTCAGTTTCAGGAGTGCAACGCCGATTTAAAATCGGTTACAACCGCGCTGCAAGAATTGTAGAGCAGCTGGAAGCACAAGGTATTGTGAGCGCTCCCGGCCATAATGGTAATCGCGAAGTACTATCGCCAGCGCCGCCGCGAGATTAATCACGGTCATTGTAGGCAACACAAACAAAACAGCGCCACCCATGATGCCATGAGCGGCGCTGTTTCAATTTAGCTAGCATAAACTCTCGCCAGCCTTGCTAACGGCTATTTTTCTTGCATCAGCCCCACCAGTGCTTGTTGCGTGTCAGATATTTGCTGCTGCGCGGATGGTGTACTGCCAATTCCCAATTGTTGTTTAGCTTCATCTTCAGAGAGACCTAAGTGGCAACACAGTAAATCAATCGCCATTTGATAGTTGCTCGTTTCAGCCATGATGCTGTCCTTTGTCCGTCGAAAATGTCTGTTTCCCATGCAATGTAGTCACTTTAGCTGGGACTCTCAATACGACCAAAGTCTTATGCGTTCAATTGCCTACGGCGTGCTGTAAGGGTAGGTTAACCATCTTGCTGTTCAATAACAGATTTTAGAAAACTCGGCGTCAGACATTAAATGTTTCAATTTATCGCTTAACCTTGTTTTTCAAATCTTAGACTATATGTATATGAAAAATTGTGTAGGTTCATGCTAGCGTCGCTTGCAGCCTACACTCATAATAAGCTTTTCATTCGGAGATAAGTAATGAAGCGAGTCATGTTATTTCTAGCAACCAACCTTGCGGTGGTTCTGGTTCTTAGCCTTGTATTAAATATTGTTTATGCTGTGACGGGGATGCAGCCGGGCAGTTTATCTGGCTTGCTCGTCATGGCCGCGTTGTTTGGTTTTGGCGGCTCATTTATTTCATTATTGATGTCAAAGAGCATGGCTCTGCGCTCGGTAGGTGGAATGGTGATTGAAAGTCCACGTAACGAAACTGAGCACTGGTTATTGCAAACTGTAAGTCGTCAAGCTCAGCAAGCGGGTATTGGTATGCCAACGGTAGCAATTTATGATTCGCCGGACATCAACGCTTTTGCAACAGGCGCTAAACGTGATGATTCTCTCGTCGCTGTTTCAACGGGGCTATTGCACAGCATGACGCGTGACGAGGCCGAAGCGGTATTGGCGCATGAAGTGAGCCACATTGCCAATGGCGATATGGTCACGATGACTTTAATGCAAGGAGTGGTTAATACCTTCGTTATTTTCTTATCGCGCTTTATCGCAAACATCGTGTCGTCTCGTGATTCAGAAGAGGGTGGCGGTAGCAATATGATGGTTTATTTTGGCATCTCTATGGTGCTGGAATTGGTATTTGGCTTCCTCGCGAGCTTTATTACGATGTGGTATAGCCGTCATCGCGAATTCCACGCCGACGCAGGTGCAGCAAAGCTTGTGGGTAAACACAAGATGATTGCGGCGTTAGAGCGTTTAAAAATGGGGCAAGAATCTCAATTGGAAGGTTCCATGATGGCTTTTGGTATCAACGGTAAACGTTCAATGACGGAATTATTGATGAGTCACCCACCGCTTGATAAACGCATCGCCGCTTTGCGCAATAGTTAATCTAAGCTAACTAAAAAGAGAAGGCCAGCGAATTATGCTGGCCTTTTTGATCGTCGTAACTATTGGAATTTTAGTCTTTATTTTCTTTTTTGATCTTAATTCCTTGCAACCACGTATGCATTGAAAAGATACAAAGTTATACAAGAAATATTTTGTATAACTAAGTGACTTGTACTATTTTGTACATGTGAAGTTTTTGTATAACTTATGGAAACGTACAATGGATGTCGAATCGGTTGCTCAAGTTTATCGTCAACTCAACAAAGAGAACTTGCCTTTATTACGTCAGGTTTATCACGACAATGTCCTTTTTGAGGATGCCGCTCATCGAATAGAAGGTTGGCGTGCGCTATCGGATTATTTTGCTCGTTTGTATCAGAACGTAGAGCGTTGTGATTTTACCATCCATGATCACCAGCAAGTCGGTGACTGCGGCTTTCTCACATGGACTATGTCTTTGCAGCATCCTCGGTTAGCTCGTGGAAAACTTATACAAGTGCAAGGGATGAGCCATCTCAAGTTTCAAGACAACCAAGTCATTTATCACCGTGATTACTTCGACTTGGGAGAAATGCTCTATGAACACATTCCGCTGCTGGGAAGTGTTATTCGTTCGATCAAACAGAGGTTAGGGCAATGAAGAGTGTACTTATCACGGGAGCCACTTCTGGTATTGGTTATCAGCTAGCTGTTGATTATGCAAAAACGGGTTGGCAAGTTATTGCTTGTGGGCGTAACCAAGCCAAGCTTAATCAAATGCATCAAGAGTATCCGCAGATCCAAGGTATTGCGTTTGATATTAGCGATTTTGAGCAAACGAAATCGGCTTTATCGCAACTGCCTTTTACTCCTTCACTGTGGATCCTCAACGCTGGCGATTGCGAATACATCGATCATGGTCAAATGGATTCACTCCGGTTTAAGCGTGTGTTTGACGTAAACGTTTTGGGTTTAGCTCATTGCATTGAGGCGATACAGCATCACTTTGTTGCTAACCACCGTGTGGCGATCGTTGGTTCCATCGCCAGTGAAATCGCGCTGCCAAGAGCAGAAGCCTATGGCGCTTCTAAAGCGGCGGTTAGCTACTTAGCACGCTCGCTCATGCAAGATTGGCGAGCGCAAGGCGTTGCAGTGACTATGATTTATCCGGGGTTTGTTGCCACGCCTTTGACTGATAAAAATAGTTTTTCGATGCCAATGATGGTCAGTGCCGAGTATGCATCGCAGGCGATTCGCCGTGGGTTGGAAAAAGGCAAAACCACCCTCTATTTTCCGGCCCGTTTTACGAGCCTATTACGTTTGATTGGCAGCTTACCTTACGCATGGCAAGGCAAATTAGTTGCGGCATTACTTAAATAACGAGCTGTTTTGTAATTAAAGGAATTGAGTATGAAAATCGCCATTATTGGTAGCGGTATTTCCGGTTTAACATGCGGTTATTATTTGCATAAACATCATGATGTTACCGTGTTTGAAGCCAATCATTACATTGGTGGGCATACCGCCACCGTCGATATTGAGCTCGATGGTCAAAATCATGCGGTTGATACTGGTTTTATCGTGTACAACGACCGGACCTACCCAAATTTCATCGCAATGATGAATGAAATTGGCGTAAAAGGCATTCCGACTCAAATGAGCTTCAGTGTGCGTAATGATGCGAATGGGCTGGAATATAACGGTCATACTGCAACTACGCTGTTTGCACAAAAGCGGAACTGGTTAAACCCTGTCTTTTATCGCTTTATTTTTGAAATCATTCGCTTCAATCGGTTAGCGAAACAGCAAGCAGAACAAGCGCATCAATCGATGCAAACCTTAGGTGATTTCTTATTTGAGCACCAATTCTCTGACTATTTTTGTGAAAATTATATTTTACCGATGGGAGCGGCAATTTGGTCGTCTTCCTTGGCTGATATGCGGGTTTTTCCGTTAAGTTTCTTTTTGCGTTTCTTCCTCAACCATGGACTGCTAGAGATCACTAACCGACCACAATGGTATGTGGTTGAAGGCGGATCGCGCGCGTACATCGAACCCTTGACGCAAGGTTTTAAAGATAAGATTCATCTTGATAGCCCAGTTACACAAGTCAAACGCAGCTCGGCGGGTGTCGAGCTCGTTGTTAATGGGCAATCACACCACTTTGATCATGTAATTTTTGCATGTCACAGCGATCAGGCATTAGGTATGTTAGAGCAAGCGACAGAGGCTGAGCAAGAGGTGCTCGGCGTAATGCACTATCAAGCCAATGAAGTCACTTTACATACCGACACATCACTGCTGCCTAAGCGAAAAGCCGCTTGGGCAGCTTGGAACTATTGGCTTGATGGCAGTCCAGATCAAGAATCGCGTTTACCAGCGCTGACCTACAATATGAATATCTTGCAGCATATTAAAGGCGCTCATACTTTTTGTGTATCGCTCAACAGCGGCGACCGCATTGCTGATGAGAAAGTTTTACGACAGTTTACTTATCACCACCCGGTATTTACCACGCAATCTATCGCGGCTCAGCAACGCAAGCCTGAAGTCAACGGTGTGAATAACACTTGGTACTGTGGCGCTTATTGGCGCAATGGTTTTCATGAAGATGGCGTGACCAGTGCGCTGGATGTGGTGACACAGCTTGAAGCGCAAGCGCAGCAGTTAAAAGGCGCGGCGTGATGGAGACGGAGCCCAACAGTTGTTTGATGGTTGGCATGGTACGTCATCGACGCTTTACACCGATTGAACATGCGCTCAATTATCCATTGTTTATGCCGTGTATTGATCTCGATGAACTGGAGCAACTGAGTGATTCAATTTGGGGGTTTGGCGAAAAATGGTGGCACTGGGCGCGTTTTCAGCGAGCCGATTATCTTGGTGAAGGGGATTTAAAACAGTGCATACAAGATAAAGTTCATGAGCTGACGGGCGACCGCTGCTCTGGAAAGGTGATGGCAGTATGTCACCTTCGTTATTTAGGAATCTATTTCAGCCCGGTTAATTTCTATTATCTTTATGATCAACAAGGTGAATGGCAATATTTGTTGGCCGAAGTGAGTAATACACCTTGGAATCAACGGCACTACTACGCGGTGAAAGCACAAGCGGGAGAAGAGCAGCAACAGTGGCGTCATCAAAAGGCGTTTCATGTTTCTCCCTTCAATCCTATTGATCAGCAATATCATTGGAAGTTGAAGCCGCTTGGTTCGTCATTGAGTGTACATTTGGAATGCCATAAAGAAGGTAAAGTTTTCGATGCGACTTTATCGATGAAGGCACAACCATTTAATTCAAAAAATTTACTCAAGTTATTGATCAAAACACCCGTGATGGCCGTAAAAGTGACAATAGGTATTTACTGGCATGCTTTAAAGCTGTGGCTTAAAGGAGCACCTTTCTACTCCAATCCACATTCATAAATACGCAAGATCTACACAGAGACAGTGTCTAAATAACAATAACAAGGAGAACGCTCAATGCTTAATTCACAAACTCTCGCGTTGCCCAAGCAACTGACAGGGTTGCAAAAGAGTGCAAGAAGCTTCATTTTTCGCTGTCTACAGCGTTTAGACGTCGGCACTTTAACCATCATTGAAACCTTTTCCAATGAAGGCGCGTCCAGTCAGGAGACTTTTGGTGTACTTAAAGAGCATCAACCCCATGCAACGATTGAAATACATCATCCTCATTTTTATGCTCGTTTATTAAAAGGGGGTAGTATTGCAGCGGGTGAAGCTTACATGGATGGTTGGTGGGATAGCCCGAATTTGACCAGCCTAATGGAACTGATGGCTCGTAATGTCAGTGCATTAGATGGCATTGAAGCTCGCAGTAGTGTGTTGACCAAACTTTTTTATAAAGTCAGCCACTGGCTCAATCGAAATTCAATCGATAAAGCCAAAGAGAATATTCATGCCCACTACGATCTAGGCAATGATCTCTACCACACCTTTTTAGACAGCAATATGCTCTATTCCAGCGCGTTGTTTCTGCATCCGGATGAAACGTTAGAGCAGGCGCAAATCAATAAAATGGAACGTTTGTGCCAGCAGTTGCAACTCAAAGCAAGCGACCACGTGATTGAGATTGGCACCGGTTGGGGCGCGATGGCGATTTACATGGCCAAAACTTACGGTTGTCAGGTCACGACAACGACCATTTCTGAAGAGCAGCATTACTACACCGCACAGCTAATAGAGCGGCAGGGGCTGGAAAGTCAAATCACCTTGCTTAAGCAAGATTACCGCCTGCTACAAGGTCAGTACGATAAATTAGTTTCGATAGAGATGATCGAAGCGGTCGGTAAAGAGTACCTCGACTCTTATATTGAAAAGTGCCAGTCACTGCTAAAACCCAATGGTTTGATGGCGATTCAAGCCATTACCATTGCTGATCAACGTTATGATTATTACAGCAATAATGTCGATTTCATTCAGAAATACATTTTCCCCGGCGGTTTTTTACCCTCAATTACTGCATTGACAACGGCGGCGACACAGCACAGTGATTTAGTGGTTCGCAACCTGTTTGATCTTGGTCCTGATTATGCGCATACGCTTGCTCATTGGCGTCACCGTTTTGAGCTTGCAAAACATCAGGTTTCACAACTTGGGTATGATGAGCGATTCACGCGTATGTGGCGTTACTATTTCTGCTACTGCGAGGGGGGATTTTTAGCAAAATCCATCAGCACTGTACATATGACTTTGCAAAGACCGATGTAATGAAAACGCTCTTTGCTGTCTCTCTTTGGTTTCAAGCGATCTGGTTTGTTGCTGTGCTTGGTACAGAACGTTTGCAGTGGTTGGCATTGGCCATGATGTTAGCCGCATTGATGTTTTCCTTGCGGCACTTCTCTTATCCTTTGGAAAGGGTGATTGCGTTAATCATAGTGGGTATTGTTATCGATGCCCTTAATCAGTATTTCGGATTATTACGCTTTGCTACCAATGACTTTCCCATTTGGTTAATGGTGTTGTGGGGCGCTTTTTCTTGGTATGCCTCCCATATAGTGGTGCTGATGAAACGTTATCCATCCAAACTCATTTGTTTGATGGTCGGCGTGTTAGGCAGTTTAAGTTATTGGGCGGCAGAACGTTTAGGCGCTGTACATTTTGATTGGCCATTGGGTTTGACTATGGCTATCTTGTGGCTGCAGTGGATGATGATCGGTGCATTAATACTTAGGGTATTTAGCGATGATGTTAGCAAAGAGAAATAGGCTAAGAAAATTCAACCTGTTACTGATAGTGATTGCCTTTCACAGCTTGGTGAATAATGCTTTTGCGGCGATGGCAGACGATAAACTGACCGAGTGGCAAACTTGGCCAGTGATTGGCCACGCGAATTTAAGCTGGTTATGGCTAGATATTTATTCCTCGCAGCTGCGTACCCCATCAGGGCAGTACGAGCAAGGAAGCGATTTATCGCCCCATCCCTTGGCGCTTGAAATTGAATATCAGCGCGACATCAGTAGTAAACAGCTGGTGGAATCGACCGCAGAGCAGTGGCAAAAACTCAAATTAACCGAGCAACAAATTACACCATGGCTGGTGCACCTATCGTCCATTTTTCCCAGCGTTACTGAGGGCGACCGCTTGATTTACACCTCCGATGGGCAGCAGGGCGCTTTTATTTTTCATCCTAAGAATGGTGTTCAAGCGCAAGTTGGTACAGTAGCCGACGAAGCGTTAAATGACGCATTTCTCGCGATATGGCTGTCGCCACAGACGCAATACCCACACTTACGCAAACAATTGATAGGAATGCAACCATGAAAGCGATAGCCAGACGCAGTTATCTGTTACTTCTACTTTGGTTAGTGGGGTGCAGCGCTGATCTCACTCAATACCAATCCACACAACCTAAGTTTGATCTATTTGAATACTTCTCTGGTCGAACGTTAGCATGGGGGATGGTGCAAGATTATACGGGGATGCAAACGCGTCGTTTCGAGGTTGCCATCGACGGAACAGTTGAGGGGAATAAACTCACTTTGGTTGAAGACTTCAATTTTGATGATGGTGAAAAAAGCCAAAGAGTATGGGTGATTGAACGTTTTGCTGATGGAAAATATATCGGCCAAGCGGATGATGTATTAGGCCAAGCCCAAGGGGAAGAAGTGGGTAACGCTTTGCGTTGGCAATATGACTTTTCCTTACCTTATGATGATTCTACGCTAACCGTTACCTTTGACGACTGGCTTTACCGGCAAGATGAAAAGCGGGTGTTTAACCTGACTAAAATTAAAAAATTTGGTATCGAGGTCGGTAAACTAACGCTGTTCTTTGAAAAACAATAAAGCTCCTTTCGGAGCCTTATTGTGCTGATCATATGGCTTTGGAATTATCGCTGTTCTGCGCGTGGTGCTCTTGGCTTAGAGGCTTGAGCAAACGGTTTGCTTTTACTTGTCGGGCGAGAGTGTGCAGGTTTAGATGCGCCGCCTTGGTTTTTCTTACCGTTGTCTGTCGCGCTGCTAGCGCGTGGTTTATTTGGTGAAGTAGCGTTCTCTTTACGCGGGTTAAGAGCATCAAAACCCGGCTGAGTTTTGGTGTGTTTGGTCGCAAAACGGTTCGCTCCGTGACGGCCAGATTTACGACGCTGCGCAGGCGTGAGTGCATCCATATCATTCGCAGGCACTAAGCAGTTAGGTTTATCACCAATCAAATGCTTTTTACCCATGTTGATTAAGGCTTCACGGATAATCGGCCAGTTTAATGGGTCATGGTAGCGTAACAGCGCTTTGTGCAGCCTGCGTTGACGCTCTCCCTTTGCGACAGTCACTTCTTCACGTTTTTTGTATTTCACACGTTTGAGCGGGTTAGTTTCTGAGTAATACATCGCGGTTGCATTACACATTGGCGATGGATAGAAGTTCTGCACCTGATCACACTCAAAATTGTTTGATTTTAGCCACAGTGCCAAATTGAGCATATCTTCATCTTCTGTACCGGGATGCGCGGAAATAAAGTACGGGATGAGGTACTGTTTCTTACCTGCTTCAGCGCTGTACTTCTCAAACATCTCTTTGAAGCGATTATAGGTGCCCATACCCGGTTTCATCATCAGATCGAGCGGATTCTTCTCGGTATGTTCTGGGGCGATCTTGAGATAGCCTCCTACGTGATGCGTGACTAATTCACGCACATATTCAGGAGATTCAATCGCCAAGTCATAACGCACACCAGAGGCGATCATCACTTTTTTAATGCCTTTGACTTTGCGCGCTTCACGATAGAGATCAATCGTATGTTTGTGGTCGGTATTGAGCTTATGGCAAATTCCGGGGAAAACACACGATGGGCGGCGGCAGTTCATCTCAGCTTTAGGATCACTACAACCTAAACGGTACATGTTCGCCGTTGGCCCACCCAAATCCGAAATGGTTCCAGTAAAGCCGGGAACTTTATCGCGGATCTCTTCCATCTCATTCAAAATCGACTCTTTTGAACGGTTTTGGATAATGCGCCCTTCATGTTCGGTAATCGAGCAGAATGAACAACCACCAAAGCAGCCACGCATGATATTAACCGAGGTTTTGATCATGTCATAAGCAGGAATTTTACTTTTGCCATACATAGGGTGAGGCACGCGTGCGTAGCTCAGGCCAAACACGTAATCCATCTCTTCTGTGGTGAGTGGGATCGGGGCTTGGTTGACCCACAACTCACGGTCGCCATGACGCTGAATCAGCGCTCGGCCGGAATAGGGGTTGGTTTCTAAATGCAGTACACGGCTTGCATGCGCGTATAAAATCCGGTCATTATTGAGCTTTTCAAAAGCAGGCAAACGAACCGCTGTTGTCGCGGCATCATGGCGAGAAGGACGAATGGTGATTGGCTTTGCTTCGGCTTCTTTTTCTTGATTAGTTTCACACTGCGTTTCCACCGCGTAAGGGTTCACAGGAACAAACGCTTTACCCGGTTTCTCAATACGTGATGAGTCAATGATGGTGTAATGCTCAGGCTCAGCGGCCAGGTTCACGGCCGTGCCGCGAATGTTGGTCATGTCAGCGATGTTATCGCCATTGGCTAAGCGGTGCGCTACTTCAACCAATGCGCGCTCTGCGTTACCAAACAGCAGTATGTCGGCTTTGGCATCAAACAGCACAGAGCGGCGCACTTTGTCTGACCAATAATCATAATGGGCAACGCGGCGTAAACTGGCTTCGATACCACCGAGCACCAGTGGCACATCTTTATAAGCCTCACGACAACGCTGCGAATAGACAAGTGTGGCGCGATCTGGACGTTTGCCACCTTCATTATTGGGTGTGTACGCATCATCATGACGTAATTTTTTGTCAGAGGTGTAGCGGTTGATCATCGAATCCATATTTCCGGCCGTGATGCCAAAAAATAGGTTGGGTTTACCCAGCGCCATGAAAGCGTCTTTATTTTGCCATTGCGGCTGGGCAATGATCCCAACGCGAAAGCCTTGCGCTTCGAGTAAACGGCCAATGATCGCCATACCAAAACTGGGGTGATCCACATAAGCGTCACCCGTGACAATCACGATGTCACAGCTGTCCCATCCTAGGGCATCCATCTCCTTTTTACTGGTTGGCAGGAAAGGTGCGGTTCCAAAGCACTCTGCCCAGTATTTTTTATATTGATGAATAGGAGTGACGTTGCTGTGCATATTTTGACCTCTGATTAATGAGCCGCGCATTATAACGACTTGCACTGGTAGTATCTAGCGGAACATTGGCTTTGCGTTCTATTTATAAAGAAAATTATTAATAAAGTGAGCGGTAAGTGTGTCGGAGAGATACATAAGTGATAAGTGATATGTGATAAAAAGGATGCACCAATAGTAAAAAGGTCAACCAGTAATAAAACGGGTTGACCTTTAGACAAGAGTTAGTGGCTCAAGTAACGACGTCGAATCAATAAGGCGGCCAGCATTGACAATAAAGTCATTCCACCAGTACTACCGCCGCCTGAACCTCCTGAAAGTGGGGGTAAGGTAAAGGAGTAAGGCTTTTCATATTTCAAATTTTTGATGTAAGCCGCATCACTGCCGGTTGGTGTGCTTGATGTCTTTACGTATTCAAAGCGGATATCGTTGACTTCTTCATTCAAATATAACGTTCTGCTGCCACTACGTTCACCATCTTCGATTATGTAAGTGCTACCGTTCACTTTCACAATTAAGGAATCATAAATAAAAGTAGAGGAGACTTGGAAATCAAAACTTACTTTTCCTTTAGGGACGTTTTCAAGAAACAAAACCGATCTTGCTTTATCGTTCATAATGGCAGAACGTAGCCAACCATCTTCTTCTAGCCAAGGGTTTACATTCACACTAAGACTGCTATTGGGTACGGTAATTAACCCCTCTAGTGATTTTGAAGCAGGTTGTAGAACCGTATTGAGCTTTAGTGACGAGGTGACGGTTCCTAAATTTAGTGAGCTGTTAGTGTCAATCTCTAAGCGCACATCAGCAGGTATCATTGAATCAATGGTATAAGAAACATCAACATAACATTGGCTACTCGGAGCCAAGCCTTGTGAACAGTTTTCGGCTGTGATATTTGCAGAAGCTGGAGACAGTGTGACGTTGTTTGCGGTAAGAATCTCATCAGAGCCGTTTACAAAATTAAAGCGATGGGTATGAAGCCCATACTTAATCTCGTTTTTGTGTTGAGATTGTCGGAAAGAAACCTTTGATGTTCTTTGAGTCAGCCAATCATTAAAATGGTCGACTTTGGCATAAACGCCAGCCGCGTCTTGTAAGCCGCAACCACGCCCCCAACTAACGACACCATATTGAATAAAATTACCGCCGTCATTGATAAAAACGGGGCCACCGCTATCACCTTGGCAGGTATCTTGCGGGTAACTGCTCGCACAAAAAGCATCATTTTGTATATCTAAATAGCCGCCACCCAAAGTTCTGCACTGTGCAGTACCAATTAACGATATTTCGGCTTTACGCAAGATTTGAGAAGGATTGCTCGATTTATTCAACAGTTGGCTGTAACTCGTTGCCCCAAAGCCAATTATCTCTAAAGCCGTGCCAGCGGCTAGCGTATCAAGTGCACCAGTATTAGGGCGAGTGACTGCTTGTATTGGTAATGAGTTTTCTAATTCAAGAATCGCGATGTCGTTGGATCTTTCGTTATAGTCAGCATGAGTTTCATCATCATAAGCTTCATGATAATAGATTTGTTTGACTTTTACCCGGCGACCAGCATTAGTACGTAAGTCATACGCTCCAACCGTCACTTCAATATCCTCTGCATTGAGCGGGTTTTTTCCTGCTACGCAGTGAGCGGCGGTAAGTACATACTTATCACCCAAGTAGCTGCCACCACAAAAAGAGCTTTTAAGAGTTGAATAGTGTAAGGCAACCATAAAGGGAAAGCTACCCGCGTCAGCAGGAGTTCCATTGATGATTCTAGTTGATATTCCGGATTCCGTTCCAGAAGCACTGAACTGAAAAGATGTAAACAGAAGCGCTCCTAGCGCGACTGAAAAAAGGGGTTTGTTCATGAGTACCTCGGATTAGTTTTTCCAGCACCTCTTAGGTGTGGGAACGGTACCATATAGAGACTGATGAATCTCGTCAATCAGTAATAATTATCATATCGACAAGATATATTAATCAGATAAGGCAAGTTAATGTATTTTGTTAGCTTATTTAATGAACAGGTCGGCTAATTTGTGTTCGTAATTTTATTTCGATGATGACAATTCTAGGCTACTCCTTTTGAGGTGTATTGATGTTCGGCGTTTTTTATATGGCTTGTCTGGCCTAAAATAATAAATAAGCAACTGCATTTACATCATTAGTGCTAACTCACGGCTTGTGATTAAGTTTTGCTCTATGCTGTAGCCATTAATGGTAAATCATTTGAATGAGTTGGAGTCTATATGGCACAGGTGAAGTCTCAAGAGCTACGAGAAAAGGCAGACCTTCGAGAACCGCCAGTGGCTCGATATGATGCGATTGATTGGTCGTTTAACCTAACGACTTCCGAATTTATTTGTGATCTGAAAGCGGCGAATGCGTTACTTCATTCCCGTGTTTCGATAGCCAATATTCAAGAATTATTGCGTTATATGACGCCGAGCAAAGCTGCAGAGATGAAGCGCTGCTTCAAGTATGTGATTGAAAGTGGCAAAAGCCATGCCTTAAATTGCAACTTTGTTATTTCGGATCAGGCGTTAACTTATGTGGAGATTTTTATCGAGCGTACTTCTCTCACACAGTTGCAAGGTACGATTCGACCGCTGCTCAAACTGGAGTCATTGCAAGAGGTGGCCAAGCTTTTTGAAGGAGTGTTTGACAATACACATCATGGTTTAATCCTAACCGATGATCAAACGCGGGTTTTGGCTTGTAACCACTATTTTGAGCTGCATTCAGGTTTCAAACAAAATGAGCTACTTGGATTAAAAGCCAACCTATTTAATGCAGGCAAGCATTCCAAAGAGTTTTACCAATCGATGTGGCATGACATCAACACCAAAGATTATTGGAGCGGTGTTATTCTCAATCGTCGGGCATCTGGGCTGGTTGCACCACAAGAATTAACTATTCAAAAAATAGTATTGCAAGATGGCCGAGTGTTCTTTGTAGGGATGACGCTTGATTTAGCCGATAATCTTCACCGCGTAGCCGATACGGCACTTGGGGATATCGATCTTTTGACGCAACTGCCTACCGAACAAAAGTTTAAAGCCTTGCTCGAAACATATTGCATGGAGTACCCCAAAGGCCAAACACAAATTGTTTTGGCTTTTCAACCTGCGTTTGAATCAGATCGACACCATGTAGAAACTTTAATGCTTTCCAGTTTTTTGGCGCGCTGTAAAGAAGCTAAGTTGGTGGGCTATGTGGGAAAAGATATTTATTTAGTGAGTTTGAGTTGTTCAGAGTGCCAAAAAAACACAGATTTTCGTCTCATCCAGCATGCGATCCGTCGCTTTATGAAAGAGTTAAAGAACGAATCCAGCTCACATACCGCGATTATTAATGGCCGAATTGGTGTGTCTGTTTTAGGGTTCGATGCAAAAACGCCAGCTCGAATGGTGACGCATGCGATGCAAGCAATGCTTGAACAACATGCAGGGGAAGCGCGTAACATCAGTTTCTATCACAGTGAAATACATCAACAAGTGAAACGTAGAAAAAACTTGGAAGACAGAGTCGCTAAAGCGATTGCGCAGAAGGACTTGGAGATACACTACCAACCGATTGTCGATACTAAAACATGGAACATTGCGAAATTCGAAGCGTTATGCCGTTTTAAGCCTGTGCCCGATTTAGCTTTTACCACGCAAGAAATGATTGGTATCGCGGAAGATCTGGATTTGATTGCCGAGCTTGATCGTTGTGTCAGTATCTTGTCTTTGCAAGATTTACCAAAGATAAAAACCTTGTTTGGCCAAGGTGTTGGGGTAACGATCAACCGCTCTTTCAATACCAAAATGGATGCGACGCAGATTTTAACCAATACCATGGAGATCATTGATCGCTACACGGATACGCCTCAATCAGTCACCATTGAGCTAACTGAAAGCGCCTATTTTGATAGCCAATCTCATCAGGTTGATGCCCTCAATGCTCTTCGATCGCGTGGCGTAACGGTTGCGATTGATGATTTTGGTACGGGTTATTCCTCTTTTACCTACCTCAGTGATTGCAATTTTGATTATTTAAAAATAGATCGCGAGTTTGTCACGGACATTCAGGTCAACAGCAATAAGTACAGCATTGTTAAAATGATCACTGAGCTGTCGCACACACTCGGCGTGAAAGTGGTTGCTGAAGGGGTGGAAACAGAGCATGAGGTTTGGGTGCTTAAATCATTGGGCATTGACTACATACAAGGCTATATTTTTTCAAAACCACTACCGCTTAAGGAACTGGTTCGGGCCAAGGAGTATCGTAACCGTTTTGTGTATTCAGGCGCTAAAGTGGAACAAGAGCGAAAGCCCAACTGTTTGCTCAATCTGTTCAAAGAGGGGAAACCACATCTGGATCCCAGTGAGCCAATCTCTCTTGCTTATCAGTATATTAAAGCGACTAAAGTTGATGTGCTGCCAGTCGTCAATCAAGGAGAGTGTGTCGGCATCGTCGATGTAGCCTCACTCAATTTATATCTGACGCCGAACATGGGGACCGATCTTGAAACCACGCGTGAAGCGGCCGTATGGCGTAAGCCCGTGAATCAGATCATGAAATTTCATTTCACTCAGCTTGACGCGTACACCGAGCTGAATCAAGTGGTGAATTTGATCGAAAAAGGACATGCGTTTCCATGGGTACTGGTCGATAACACTCGTTACAAAGGCTTATTGACTCAAGCGGACGTGCTGAGGTATTTGGCCGAAAGTCAGTAACCTTCTCTGGGCATCCGCGCTTACTCTTTGCTATTATCGCGCCCAGATGTTTCCAGATGATGTTTAGATTATGATTCAAACCTTACTTTCTGTTTTTTCACCCATGCTGCTCGGTGCGCAAATCTTACTGACGTTAGTGCTGGTCAAAGGGGATATTTGTCCTGGACAACGTGGCCGTATTCATCGCGTCTTGCCAGCCATTGGTGTGCTTTGGTTGGCAGTGGCTTCACTAAAAATTGAAGCCTTTTTGGTCGTCTTTTCCATTTTCTATTTCTATTCACAAGTTCAAACCAAGAAAACTCGAGATGAAGGCCCGTTATGGGCACTGTATTTGGCGAATGGCCTTGCCTTGGCTTATGTCGCGATTCAGATATCAGAGCAGGGTCATTGGTCAGCTTCTATCGCCATGTTGCTGTTGGTTGGTTTGTTGGGCGCGAGTTTTTCACACCTTCTACTAACGATAGCGCGCTCGCGTTTACAAGCTTTCCATCGAGTTCTACCCGTTGTGGGCATTCTCTGCTCGATGGGGATAGCTTTATGCGTTGTGCCGCACGCGTACGGGTTAGATGATGAAACGTTGGCTCAAGCAACATTGCCGTTACTAACGACATTCGGTTTCATGATTGCAGGTATTATCGTGTGGTGCTGGCATATCCTGTTTGCCAAAAGCGCTGAGAAAATTCAATTAACGGCAGCCTTGTTATTGATGCTGGCAGCCAGTATTTGTTTTCAAGGTTTGTTTAATCTCTAGACCTGGGTCACTCTTTAGTGCGAATTTTACCGCTAGTCTTTAGTAGTCTCTTTGCTATAGGAGTGAGCCATGGATTTGAGTAACGTCAGCCGTTTTGATAGCAATATATTACTTGGCATCGTCAATGAGAAGCTACGCTTAGAGTGTGACAGCTTCGAAGAGCTTGCCAGTATGTATGAAATGGATAGAGAAAATGTAGTCGGTAAGCTGGATGTTTTAGGCTACCAATACGACCCACTGACCAACCAATTTAAAGCGAACCAACGCTAGTGCTAAGCAGCGTGCAGTGACAGTTAACTAACCGCACTGTCATTCAAATAGCCATGTCGACACGACGAATAGTTTAAGCCATCTTGATCCCGTCAAGGTGGCTTTTGCATTGTTGGCGCGCGGTGGCAAAAAAAGCTTGTAAATAGTGGCGATCTTTTTCGCTGTGGCGTGTTGCGGCAAATAGTCGACGCCATAAACCTTTCCCTAGTGGCTTGCTGGTGATAAGCCCCTGCCTAGAGAACTCGCTGATGGCCCAATTTGGCAGTGCTGCCACACCTAATCCAGCAGAGACCATTTGTACTAGCATCAAAGTGTTGTCGGCTTGTTTCCACTTCGCGGGTTCAACACTAGCAGGTTGTAGAAAGTGTTTCACCACATCCAAACGCTGCTTTTGTACGGGGTAAGTGAGCATCGTTTGTGAGGCGAGAGCCTCTGGTTCAATCACCGATTTTCCCGCAAGTGGGTGAGTTGTAGAGGTGATAAGGCGCATTTCAAAATCAAAGAGTGGTTCGTAATGTACCTCTGAGCGAGGCAAAATATCGGAAGTGATGACCAAATCAAGTTCGCCGGCCAGCAATGCGGGTAAAGGTTCAAAGCCAAAGCCGGACGAAAAATCTAACGTCACACTTGGCCAAGCAAGCTGATATTCGCGCAGCGCTGGCATCAACCATTGAAAGCAAGAGTGACATTCAATCGCCATGTGTAAGCGCCCATTGACGTCTTCTTTCAAACTGGCTAAATCATTTTCAGCTCTGGCCAGCTTTGGCAGGATCTCGTCAGCCAGTTTCAGTAGGATCTCTCCTTCTGAGGTAAATTTCACTGGGCGAGTTTTACGTAGAAACAGTGGCCCGCCAATGCGTGTTTCGAGATCTTTAATCTGATGTGAAAGGGCCGATTGCGTCAAATGGAGCGCGGTAGCTGTTGAGGTGAGTGAGCCGCTGTCCCTTAAAGAAACTAAAGTCTTCAGATGCTTAAGTTCAATCATTGCCATTATTTTCCTTCATTCCTTTGAGAGAACGGTGGTTGATACCAATATCGTGGGTCGCATCAACACGGTGACCATTCTGCTGTTCTGAGCTAAGTTACGCTTTTAATATGGATCTGTAAACATCTAGACGTCTATTTATCTTGATGTCAATTAAAGCTCTCTGCAATCAACATGAATTTTTTTAATAAACAAGTTGAATAATTGCACCTTGTCTGTGGGTCAGTTTAGATGGATAGTCTAGCCATCCAGACATCTTTATCTTATGCGATAAAGAATCAGACACGATCAACAGCAAAAGGACTAGGGACATGACAACGACGACTCACATCTTAGGTTATCCACGCATTGGTGAAAAACGCGAACTGAAATTTGCGTTAGAAAAATATTGGCGTGGCGAAAGCGATCAAGCGCAGTTACTGCAAGTGGGGCATGACATTCGTCAGAAAAACTGGGCTGAGCAGCAACAAGCGGGTCTGAGTTTTTCAACCGTAGGCGATTTCGCTTGGTACGATCACGTACTCACAACCACATTGCTCCTTGGACACGTTCCTAAACGCCATAAAAACGGCTTTCCTGATTTAGATACACTCTTTCGCGTTGGACGTGGTCAATCACAAGCGGGTTGCGGCTGTAGCGGAAGCGCAGCTTCTGATATGACTAAATGGTTTAATACCAATTATCACTACCTTGTGCCGGAGTTCAGCCAAGACGATACGTTCGAAGTCAGCTGGCCTCAACTGTTTGAGGAAGTCAATGAAGCGTCGAAAGCAGGCCACCAAGTTAAGCCTGTACTGCTTGGCCCGCTGAGCTACCTCTACTTGGGTAAAGAGGTCGAAGAGGGATTTGATCGCCTGACCTTACTGCCTCGTTTATTGACCGCTTATCAAGCAATTTTAGCTAAGCTTGCTAAACAAGGAGTGGAATGGGTACAAATCGATGAGCCTATTTTAGCGTTAGAGCTAGAACCAAAGTGGCAAGATGCATTTAAGTTGGCTTATCAAGTGATCGCTGGTGATGTAAAACTGTTACTGACTACTTATTTTGATTCGGTGCTTGATACGCTCGATAAAATCATTGAGCTACCAGTAAATGGATTGCACATCGATCTCTCCGCTTCTGCCGATCAATTGAACGCGGTACTAGAGAAATTGCCAAAAAATTGGGTACTTTCGGCAGGTGTGGTCAATGGACGCAATGTGTGGCGCGCCGATCTTGCGACGTTATTGGCTCGTTTACAGCCAGTGAAGCAGCAACTTGGGGATCGTCTGTGGATTGCGAGCTCGTGTTCACTCTTGCATAGCCCGGTCGATTTAGATCTTGAGCAGCAGCTCAGTGATGAAGTACAAAGTTGGTTTGCATTTGCCAAACAAAAAGTGACAGAAGTTGCTTTACTTGGTAAGGCACTGGACGGTGATGACGCGGCGATTCTGGCCTGTGAAACTTATAGCCAACCGATACTTGCACGTAAAACGGCAACTCACGTTAATAAACCGCATGTACAGGCGAGAGTCAACAGCATAACGGCGGCACTCTCTGAGCGCAGTGCACCTTATTCAGAGCGCGCTCATCACCAAGCTGAAGTGTTAGGGTTGCCATTTTTGCCAACGACAACCATAGGCTCATTCCCTCAAACGAGTGAGATCCGTCATCAGCGCAGTGCTTACCGTCAAGGTAAACTGGCATACGCTGATTATATCAATGCATTGAAAGGGCACATTGCCGATGCAGTAAAACGTCAAGAGGCACTTGATCTCGATGTGTTAGTGCACGGTGAAGCTGAGCGTAACGACATGGTGGAGTACTTTGCCGAAAACTTAGCCGGTTTCCAGACTACGCAATTTGGCTGGGTGCAAAGTTACGGCTCACGCTGCGTAAAACCGGCTATCGTGGTGGCCGATATTGAACGTGAAAAACCGATAACGGTGGAGTGGTCTACTTATGCTCAATCATTGACTGCGAAGCAAATGAAAGGAATGTTGACTGGGCCTGTAACGATTTTATGCTGGACGTTTCCTCGTGAAGATGTTTCTCGTCAAACCATCACTCAGCAGTTGGCTTTTGCTTTGCGTGATGAAGTGGCAGACCTGCAGCAAGCGGGCATTAACATCATCCAAATTGATGAACCTGCGATTCGTGAAGGGTTGCCATTGAAGAAGCGTGACCATCAAGCATATCTGGCGTGGGCGGTTGAGGCATTTAAAATTGCGGCGGCGAGTGCGAAACCCGAAACGCAGATCCACACTCACATGTGTTACAGCGAATTTAATGAAATCATTGACTCAGTAGCGGCACTGGATGCCGATGTGATTACGATTGAAACTTCTCGCTCGAATATGGAACTGCTCAAAGCGTTTGAAGAGTTTAACTACCCGAATGAAATTGGCCCAGGTGTGTACGATATTCACTCGCCAAACATTCCCTCTCAAGAGTGGATTGAAGGTTTGTTGCGTAAAGCGGCGGAAAAAATTCCAGCAGAGAGATTATGGGTTAACCCTGATTGCGGCTTAAAAACGCGCAATTGGAATGAAGTGGAGGCAGCACTGACCAACTTAGTGTCAGCAGCTAAAGCGCTGCGCAAAGAGCTTAAACCCCAGCAAAGTTAAGCCACATTAATCTTGACAGAGGCCTAAAATGAAGCCTCTGTTTTTTACGAATAAAGTGGTTGATGAGTGGTCATCACTAATAAGGGGAGGACTATTGTGCCGAACAAGTTGCTTTACTAATTAATTGGTCCACAACAAGTTGGCCCCGCGTATTGCGCATTTTAATTCGATAAGTCAAGCCGAGGTCGAGGTTAGCGCGTGTGGTTGAATCTGAGCAGTAGGTATTGATGCTGGTTTTCAACACTTGATCAATCGGCTTTGCTCCTTTTTGATCCTCATTGTAAATCATCATAATTTCCACCGTACTGCCTTTAGCACTGGCACGCATCACGGACAAAGGCCCAAACTCTAAGGGTAACTCAGCACTAATCACATTCGCGCGATTACTGGCTACGGCTTCCAAATATTTTTGCTGATCACCATTCGAGCTACAACCCACCAGTACCAGCGTTGTAAACAGAGCACAGAGAATGACTTTCATCTTAAAACACTTTCTTGAAGGGTTTAACGATAACATGTTGATACACACCTGCAGCAACATAAGGATCGGCATCCGCCCATGCTTGAGCTTGTCTTAACGAATCAAACTCAGCGATGACTGTTGACCCCGTAAACCCAGCTTCTGCTGGATTCTCCGAATCAATTGCTGGCATTGGCCCTGCGGTTAATAGACGACCTTCATCTTGCAAGGTTTGTAAGCGCTCTAAATGTTGTGGCCGGACACTCATGCGTTTTTCCAACGAGTTTTCTACGTCTTGAGAGAAAATAACGTACCACATATTGATATCCTTATTGTTTGATAATGAAGTCGAGGCCTTACTGTACTGAAACTGGCGCGTATTGAAAGCAACCAAACTGAATTTCTGTGATCAGTTGCTAGGCTTAATCGGTCGAGGGCGGCCATCGGTATCAATGGCGACATAATTGAAGGTTGCTTCACATACTTGGAAACGATCTCCCACGCTGTCGTATTTGATGGGTTTTACCCATACTTCAAGATTGGCGGACATTGAAGTGCGGCCAATTTTGGTGCATTCACCATAACAACACACCACATCGCCTACCTTGACGGGTTTTTTAAACGTAATGCTAGAAACAGACACAGTGACAACGCGGCCAAATGAGATCTCTTTGGCTAAAATTGCGCCAGCCAAGTCGAGTTGAGACATGATCCAACCGCCAAAAATGTCACCGTTGGCGTTAGTATCTGCTGGCATGGCTAAGGTGCGTAGCAATAATTGGCCTCTTGGGGCGCTATTTTCCTGATTCATTTTTCGACATCCACAACAACAAAACAGCGACCAAAGTGGTCGCTGAAAAATAGGGACGGATTATACCAAAGACAGCCTGTTTTGCACTTAAAGAGTCCTCTGAATGAATCCTAGCGAGAAGGTTAGTGCAATCAGTGCTCGTGCGAGGAGGGTTTGCTCTCGGAAACTTGCTTCTCTTTTGGCAGGTGTTTGTAGATAAAAACACCCGTTAATAAGGTATAAACAAAAGTTGCGGCTAATAAGCCAAATACTTTGAAGTTGACCCAAACATCCAATGGCAGTTGATATGCAATGTAGATGTTTAGTACAGCGCAAACGCTGAAAAAGAAAACCCACGCCCAGTTGATTTTTGCCCATACGTGTTCAGGTAAGGTTAGCTCTTTGCCAAGCATTCCTTTAATGGCTGATTTGCCCATGATGTGGCTGATGGTCAAGCCCAAGGCAAACACAACGTAAACAATGGTGACTTTCCATTTAATGAAATTGTCATCGTGAAAGAAAATCGTCATACCACCGAAGATAGTCACCATCAAAAACGTGATGATCTGCATTTTTTCAACTTTCTTATACAGTGCGTAGGTCAGGGCAATCTGTACCGCACTGGCCACGATAAGTGCCCCTGTGGCGACATAGATGTCGTACATCTTGAAAAGGGCAAAAAAGATGATAAGTGGTATAAAATCAATAAGTTGCTTCATTCGTATTTATGCTTCCGATTTAAACGTTGCGCACAGTCTAACCAAAACCGTGTCAGAGCTAAATAGAAAGAGACAATTCGAAACAAATTAACTAGAAATGGATCAGCGTTCCCAGCCGCTGGTTTCAAGTTGTGGTATTGCTCGTTTCATATCTTCTAAATAGCCTTCGCTTTTTAAATTGGCGACGGCTATCTGCAATTCTTCATCTGTCATTGAAAAACAGGAATCTTTGCCAGTAATTAAGCCTAGATATTGGTGGTATTCAAATTCACTGAAATGGCCAATCCGATCGATAACCAATTCTCGGATCCCGTGGTGAATCAAACCATAATAAGTATCACGATGAATATCCATTACTCATACTCCAAGTCGATTCGTGCTAACGCCAAAAGTTTGCCGCTGCTATGTGGCACGAAAGAGGTGTCGTTTATTATAGCAATCGCAATGCCAACTTTATCGTCAGTCATAGGGCGCTTTAATGATTAACTTTAGTATGAGAACTGTTTTTTTTGCAAATTGCGATGCAAAAAGAAAGCCGCATAGGATGCGGCTTGTATTGGATCAATGATGCTCTGTGATGAGTTAGGCTTTTTGCTGCTTCAATGAGGCCTCAGTGGCTTCTTCTTCAATCAAAGCATCAACAATAACGGCACACGCGGCATCCCCTGTGATGTTGAGCGCGGTACGGATCATGTCGAAGATACGGTCTAGGGCGAACAGTAGTGGCAAACCTTCAATTGGAATTCCAGCCGCTAGCAAAACGGCCACTACAAGGAAAGAAGGACCAGGAACACCTGCCTGACCGACGGCGCCCAGTGTCGCTGTTACGATGATGGCAATGTAAGCGCCCATCGAGAGATCAATATTGAATAGCTGGGCGAAGAAAATCGCAACTAAACCGTAATAGATGGCGTTGCCAGACATGTTGATGGTGGCACCTAACGGCAGAACAAAGGCGGCCGTTGAGTTGCGTACGCCAAGGTCGTGTTCTACGGTATCCATAGTGACAGGGAGTGTCGCCATTGATGACGCGGTTGAAAGGGCTACGGCTTGAGGCTTTTTCATCGCAAGGATAAATTTCTTAGCCGACGTCTTGGTTAAGACCTGAATCATCAGCGGGTAAGCAATAAAGCCGAAAATTAAAATGGCCGCGACATAAACCAAAAAGAGTTTAAACACCACCATCAGTGCACCAAAACCAAACGTGCCGACGGCTTCAGCCATCAAACCGAATACACCGATAGGCGCGATGATCATCACTTTATTGATCATCCACACCATGGCATCAACAATGGTGTTTACACCATTGATGATCGGGTCACGTTTTTCTTTGCTCTGTTTAGAAATGGCAATGCCAAAGAACAAGCAAAAAACAAGGATTTGTAGAATGTTGGCATTATTTAGTGACTGGAAAACGTTGGTTGGGATCATACCCGTAATGGTTGCCCAAAAAGTAGGTAGTTCACCTTTTGCTGCGTATTCGGCAGAAAACATACCTTCAACGCCCGAAATATCGACACCGATACCCGGTTGGAAGACTTCGCCCATTACCAGTGCCAGCGTCACGGCGAGTGCGGAAGTGACCGCAAAAAAGCTGAGTGTGACAAAACCGACTTTACCCGCCGCGTGGCTATTACCAAGGCCCGCAGCACCGGAAATAAGCGCAACGGCCACCAGTGGGATCACCAGCATCTTAATTAGGTTGATAAAAATGACACCCAGTGGCGAAAAGACGGCCGCATCGTGTCCCATCATGGCACCAACGGCAGTACCAATGATCATTGCAATGACGACTTGCACGCCAATGTTGCTTAACAAACTCTTTTTGTTTAACACTTCCATAACCTCTGTGCTAATTAATTGTAAATTCCTAGTGTTACCCACTACATAAATATCAATCGGTGGATAAATATTTCGACTAGCTTTTTACACGGATATTTTACATTTAGCAATATGGTAACAAGGTAAATTGACAAGATTATTGATAGTTCATTGACATGAAACGTGGTTTTTTCAAAAAGAAAACGTTTGCTATTTGTTTTGTCAATTTAATGAGTAGTTGATTTGTGTTTTATGAATGAATTTGGCGAGGCGTAAATGTTAAAAAAAAGATCGATTTCTTGGTTTGACTCAGAAATCGATCGGGTTGGTTTTTGCTGTAAACCAATTTATTTCAACGTCGCTGCTTTCATGCTGGAAACGAAATGGCGGAGAGTCGTTAACATTTCATCTGGCTGATTAAGTCGTTGTTCAATAATTTTCACCACTGCGGATCCCGATATTGCGCCAGCGGCACCGGCGGTGATGGCCTGTTTGACTTGCTCAGGTTCTGATATCCCAAACCCAAGCAATGCGGGTGGGGCATCAAATTGGTTCAGTCTTTCCAACAAGGCATGTACTGGCATGTTGGCTTTTGTTTCTGCTCCTGTCACACCGGATCGAGACAGTAGATAAGTATAACCACGGCCAAGTTTGGCGACCGCGGCCAGGGTCTCATCACTGGCGGTGGGTGGTGCGATGAAAATGGGTTGAATCCCGTATTTGTCTGCCGCCGCGACAAATTCACGGCTTTCATTAGTCGGAACATCGGCGATCAATACTGAATCCACACCTGCATTTTTACAGCGTTGGTAGAAGTTCTCGATGCCGCGTGAATAAACGAGGTTGGCATACATGAGTAGTCCGATAGGCAGGTCAGGATATTGCGCGCGAATTTTGGTTATTAACTCAAAGCAGATATCTGGAGTCGTCCCTGCATCCAGTGCACGAATATTCGCCCCTTGGATGGTTGGGCCATCAGCGAGCGGATCAGAGAAAGGGATACCGAGTTCTAATGCGTCTGCTCCTGCTTCCACTAGCGTTTGCATGATGCGCAGTGATTGCTCTGGATCTGGGTCCCCGATGGTCACAAATGGAACAAACGCACCTTGATTGTTGTCAGCTAAACGCTGAAATAGGGTTTGATAGCGATCCATTACAGCGCTCCTTTCTCTTCTAATAGTTTATGGACGGTGAAAATATCTTTATCGCCGCGACCGGATAGATTCACGACCAATAACTGCTCTTTTTCTGGCTCGGCATACGCCATCTTCACGGCGTAAGCAACCGCATGTGATGATTCCAGCGCGGGAATAATACCTTCGTTACGTGCGATCGATTGGAAAGCATCGAGTGCTTCATCATCGGTAATGCTTTCGTACTCAGCGCGGCCTGTCGCATAAAGATGAGCGTGCTGAGGGCCAACAGAAGGGAAATCAAGCCCAGCGGACACCGAGTAAGACTCTTCCACTTGCCCGTTTTCATCTTGCATCAAAGGTGATTTCATGCCGAAGAAAATACCTGTCTTGCCGTGCTTCAATGGCGCGCCATGCTGGTGGGTATGAATGCCTTTTCCTGCTGGCTCAATGCCAATCAAACGGACATTCTTTTCTTCAATAAAGTCAGCAAACATGCCAATCGCGTTCGAACCGCCGCCGACACAAGCAAGCACCGCATCTGGTAAACGACCTTCGCGAGCCAAAATTTGCAGTTTCGTTTCTTCGCCAATCATACGTTGAAATTCACGGACTATGGTTGGAAATGGGTGAGGACCCGCTGCAGTACCTAATAAATAGTGGGTGGTTTCATAGCTGGCAGACCAGTCACGTAGCGCTTCATTGCACGCATCTTTAAGTGTTGCTGACCCTGAATGAACGGGGATCACTTCTGCGCCCATTAGCTTCATACGAAACACGTTGGGGCTTTGGCGTTCAACATCTTTTGCACCCATATAAACGCGACATTTTAGCCCCAGTAGTGCGCAGGCCAACGCCGTTGCAACACCATGTTGCCCTGCGCCTGTTTCGGCAATAATTTCATGTTTACCCATACGCTTAGCAAGCAGTGCCTGACCAAGTACTTGGTTAGTTTTGTGTGCGCCACCGTGCAATAAATCTTCACGTTTTAAGTACAATTTGGTTTTTGTGCCTTTCGTGAGATTTCGCGTCAAAGTTAGCGCCGTTGGCCGACCTGCATACTCTTGTAGTAACGTCATGAATTCAGCACGAAATTCAGGATCTTCCTGCGCATCAATAAAAGCTTGTTCCAATTGGTCAAGCGCTGGTACTAAAATTTGTGGAACGTATTGACCACCGTATTCGCCAAAATAGGCATCGAGTTTTGCCATGATTCGTATCCTTAGTCTCTGTGTTACTGCTGAGTGATTCAGCGGTAATGAATCTGTTGTTATCCCTTGCTACTTGACCTTGCGGCTGGGTGAGTCACTCGCTTTTCAAGCCAATGGGAATCGATTTAGTGTTAGTACTGCCGAATAGCGTCGAACGCTAGGGTTAGCTTGTGTAAGTCTTTTTTCCCCGGTTCGCTCTCAACACCTGAATTGAGATCGAGCCCTAAACAACCGATGTTTGCTGCTTGCTGAGCATTTTCAGGGGATAAGCCACCCGCCAACATGACATCGTTTACCTCGGTTAGTAATTGCCAGTCAAAACGTTGGCCAGTGCCGCCAGATTGCGTTCCTACTTTGGCATCGAATAAGTGACGGTCAATGTGGCGCTCAAGCTTGGTCGGTAGGCAGTCGCTCACGCCATAAGCTTTCCAGATTTCAATCTGGCTAGGTAAGTGAGCTCTCAATTGGTCAACATAGGCTTGATCTTCTTCGCCATGCAGTTGCACCGCAAAGAGTTTTAACGTCGTAGCAATCTGCGTAATGGCTTCCATAGTGTGATTTTGAAACACGCCCACGTAGCGCAGCGGCGCGCCGCTCATCGTCAAACGTGCATTGTCCAAGTCGACATAGCGTTTGGATTGCGGCACAAAAATTAAGCCACCAAACACGGCTCCAGCTTGATAGGCTTTGGCCGCATCGTCAGCGTGAGTTAAGCCGCACACTTTGTTTTCGCCGAGCGTCACTTTGCGTACCGCTAGCTCTAAATTTTCTTCGGCCATTAACGAGCTGCCGATTAAAAATCCATTGGCGTATTGCGAAAGTTCACGCACTTGTTGGTGAGTATAAATACCAGACTCCGAGATGATCATGGTTCCTTCTGGGAGTAAAGGTGCCAGCTGTTTAGTGCGATTTAGATCGGTTGAGAGATCGCGCAAGTTGCGGTTATTAATGCCAATAACTTTCGCTTGCAGGGCGACTGCCCGATGCAGCTCTTCCTCATTGCTCACTTCGGTTAAAATACCCATACCCAGTTGGTGAGCCACATTGGCTAGCGTTTGATAGTGTTGATCATCAAGGACGGACAGCATCAATAAAATGGCATCTGCATTGTAGTGACGAGCCAAATAAACCTGATAAACATCAACCATAAAGTCTTTGCAAATCACAGGTTGGCTTACTTGCGCACGAACGCGTGGCAGAAATTCGAGGTTGCCTTGGAAATATTTTTCATCAGTCAAAACTGAAATGGCGTCTGCATATTGATGGTAAACCGAGGCGATATAATCCAAATCAAAATCTTGGCGAATGAGCCCTTTGGAAGGTGAGGCTTTTTTACACTCCAAAATAAAAGCGGTTTTACCCGTATTTAACGCATCATAAAACGAGCGATCCGATGCGGTTAATAAGTGTTCGAAGCTGCCCAATGGTTGCTGCGTTTTACGCTGCTCGACCCATTCATATTTGTCATTGACGATTTTGGCCAACACTTCAGCCATTTGAGTATGCTGGGTTGAAATGTGGTCAGAAAGTTGCTCAGGCATGGGGCTTAACCTCTTTGTGCCAGTTGTTGGACAAGCTGATAGGCTTTGCCCGAGTTCATTACACTAATGGCCTGTTGTGTATTGGCTTTGAGATCTTCTTGGCCAAAAAGACGCAGCAGCAGCGCCACATTGACAGCGACGGCAGCCAGTTGCGCTGGCGTGCCTTTCCCAGTCAGCAGGTTGGTGATAATGGCGCGATTCTCCGCAGGCTCACCACCTTGAATGGCTTCGAGTGGGTAGCTTTCAACACCAAAATCTTTAGGTGTTAAGGTGTATTCGATGATGTGTCCATCACGAATTTCAGCCACTAAGGTTTCACCATGAATCGCCACTTCATCTAAACCACTGCCATGAACGACCGCTGCACGTTTCAGTCCCATTTGTAACATGGTTTGGGCAATAGGCAGAACCAGTTCTTTACTGTAAACACCCATCAGTTCAATGTTGGGGCGAGCAGGGTTAATCAGCGGTCCTAATATATTGAAGATAGTGCGCGTTTTCATGGTTTGGCGCACGGGCATCGCATGACGCACGCCACCATGATATTGCGGCGCAAATAGGAAAGCGACGCCCAAATCATCGATGGCTTGGCGAGTATTTTCAGCGCTCATCGCAAGGTTAATACCAAATGAATCCAGTAGATCAGAAGAGCCTGATTTGCTCGATACTCCACGATTACCATGTTTGGCAATTTTTACGCCACAGGCAGCAGCAACAAATGCTGCGGTGGTTGAAATATTAAAAGTATTTGAGCCATCACCACCAGTACCGACTATGTCTGCAAAATCATAGTCTGGCCTTGGAAACGGGGCCGCGTTAGCCAATAATGCTTTGGCTGCGCCAGCAATTTCATCGGGTGTTTCACCTTTGATTTTCAGTGCCGTCAATACCGCCGCCATCAAAATAGAGTCGAGTTCACCACGGATGATGACATCAAACAGTTGCTGGCTTTCTGCTTGCGAGAGCGACTGCTGCGCGTAAAGTTTATTAATGATGTTTTCCATAAAATATCCCTATAAATCCGTTAGTGGGTGCTTTTTTCTAAAGCCCAATCGATCGCATTGGCAAGCAATGCTGCGCCATGAGTAGTCATGATGGACTCTGGATGAAATTGAAAGCCGCACACTTTATCTTGCTCTTGCACCACGGACATCACGAGCCCATCAACCTCAGCCGTGATGGTTAAACTATCCGGAACCTCAGTAGCCACTAGGGAATGATAACGAGCAATGGCTAGTGGTGACGGTAGCTGTTGGTAAATACGGTGATCTTGGTGCTCCATCATCGAGATTTTTCCATGGATAATTTCGCCAGCACCCGCGACGGTGCCGCCGTAAGCTTCAACAATCGCTTGGTGACCTAAACAGATGCCAATGATCGGCACTTTGCCCTTAAGGCGTTGGATTAATTGTGGCATGCACCCCGCGTCTGCGGGCGCGCCCGGTCCGGGGGAGAGTAGCAGCAGCGGTTCATTCAATTGAAAGACCGCTTGTTCAATGCTCTGTGCGGCGATGTTGTTGCGATAAACCGTCACCGTATGGCCGAGTGAGCGGAATTGATCAACAAGGTTGTAGGTAAAGGAATCAAAGTTATCGATAAAAATAATGTTGGCCATGTCTGCTACTCCTGATGCGCGGCTTGAATTGCAGAGATCACGGCTTGTGCTTTACCACGTGTCTCGTCGGCTTCCGATTGAGGGTCTGAATCATAAACGACCCCAGCGCCCGCTTGAACTTGCGCAATACCCTGTTCGACATAAGCCGAGCGGATCACGATGCAAGTATCTAAATCGCCTTCCCCGGTAAGGTAGCCAACCGCGCCACCGTAACTGCCACGGCGGGCTTTTTCCACGTTACGGATAAGCTGCATGGCGCGAATTTTCGGCGCACCAGTGAGTGTGCCCATATTCATGCAGGCTTGGTAAGCGTGCAGTGCATCGAGATCGCTTCGGAGTTGACCCACCACGCGAGAAACCAAATGCATAACGTGACTGTAGCGATCCACTTTCAATAAATCAGCGACGTGGCGCGTTCCTGCTTGTGCAATACGTGCGACATCGTTGCGCGCAAGGTCGACCAACATCATGTGTTCAGCGTTCTCTTTTTTGTCGCAACGTAGCTCAAGTTCAATGCGGCTATCTAAATCAAAATCAATTGAACCATCGGCGCGTTTACCACGGCGGCGAGTCCCTGCGATAGGGTAAATCTCAATCTGGTTGGTTTCGGTGGCGTATTTCAATGCGCTTTCAGGAGAAGCGCCAAACAGAGTAAAGCGTTCGTCTTGCATATAAAACATGTAAGGGCTTGGATTGCTCTCTTTCAGTTTTTTATAAGCAGCAAGTGGTGAAGGGCAAGGCAGGGTAAATCGGCGAGAAGGGACCACCTGAAAAACATCGCCTTTCACGACAAATTCTTTTAACGCTTGAACGGTCTTGCAAAACTCTTGGTCAGAAATATTCGTTGTCACGCTTACGTTAGCTACGGTTTTGGCTTGCGGTAGTAATTTGGGTGCGGCACATTGCTGCGCGATCTCTTGTAAACGAGTAATTAATGTTTCGCGCATTGTTGGCGTGGGGTTAAAAACACTGGCTTGCAACTGACAATGCTCAGTTTTATGGTCAATCACCAACAAGGTTTCTGCGATATAAAAAACGTAGTCTGGACACTGATTAGTCGTATCGGCATTTCCTAGCGGTTCGAAGTTGGCCACCAAATCGTAGGCAAATAAACCGCCTAGAAAGAGGGCATGTTTATCGTGATGACGAAGATCGAAACTGTGCTGCACGAGGCGTAGTGCATCAAAAGAAGAGGCTTCGCGTAGGCGAGAATCTTCGTCTAGCGTGTCGCATGGTGCTTGAAATTGAAGCGTTAAGGTATTTTGTTGTAACTGATGTTCAATATCCGCTTTAATATTATGCTGTAGATGTTCGATGAGCTGTTGGCCATTGTCTGTCAATGCGTGAAAAGTGACAACGTGACCAAAGCAGGTGATGCGCACGGCAGCATCAACCAATAATAGACTTTTGAGATCCTGTTTTGAGTCGATCTCGGCGGATTCTAATAGCAAACAATCTGTTTTTGACTCACATAGCGTATGAAATAGACGTGTTGGATCTTGGGTATAAGGCACGGACATATTGATTACGTCAATTTGGCCTAAGTTTTTAATTTCAATGGTCTTATTCACAAGACCTCCTTGATGAATTTTAATGTTCCTGTCGTCCATACTCGCATAATCCTCTTAGAGACCCAATCTTCACTTTGGGGGGGCGCTGCTTTATTGCGCAATGTAATGTGAGCTATTCGACAAAATAAAAAGCCCGCTCATTGAGGCGGGCTTTGTGAATTCGTGTTCTATTTTAAAAGTACACGGTTGCCCACCAAGAACTTGTCCAAGTGTGCCACCAATTGAGCTCAGATGAAGCTGCGCTTAAATTGTGATTATGGTTTTGGTTAAATTCTTGTAACATGGTCAACCTCAAATACGTGCCTTGCATTTGTGTACTAGTTAACTAGTGCGAGAGTGAAAAGTCAAGCCTAAAAGATGGCCAAAATAAAATTATGAGAATTGATCTACATAGCCACACCACTTCTTCAGATGGCAGGTTATCGCCGCAAGCGTTAATCGATAGGGCGCTAAGCTTTGATATTGAGGTATTGGCGATCACTGATCACGATACGACTGATGCATTAACTATTGCTCATGACTATATTAATCAGCAACAATTACCCATCACCTTGATCGATGGCATCGAGATTTCCACGGTTTGGCAAAATAAAGATATTCATATTGTTGGGCTCAACATCGACTCAAACGCTCAAGCTTTGCAGCAGTTAATTGAGCAGCAAAAGGCACATCGTGTGCAGCGCGCACAATTGATTGCACAACGATTGCAAAAAGTGACACGTGAAGGGGTGTTAGAAGAGGTGCAAGCCATCGCCGGAGAGGCACCGATTACTCGTGCGCATTTCGCAAAATGGCTGGTTGAACAGGGTTTTGCGAAGAACATGCAGCAGGTGTTCAAAAAGTTTCTCACCCGCGATAATCCCGGGTATGTACCACCAAGTTGGTGCTCGATGACCGATGCCGTTGAAGCAATACACGCCGCTGGTGGCCAAGCGGTATTAGCGCATCCTGGACGATATGACTTGACGACCAAGTGGCTCAAGCGCTTAATAACGGCGTTTGTAGAAGCGGGTGGTGACGCTATGGAAGTGGCACAGCCACAACAAGCGCCACAAGAAAGACGTAATTTGGCCGATTATGCCATACAATACAATCTATTAGCTTCTCAAGGCAGTGACTTTCATTACCCCTCACCTTGGATGGAACTGGGGCGAAATCTTTGGTTGCCTTCTGGCGTCGATCCTGTCTGGAAAGATTGGGGTTTAAGCCCCGTAGATAGACTCAATAATGAGGAATTACAATGAGCCAGTTTTTTTACGTTCATCCAGAAAACCCGCAGACTCGCTTGATTACTCAAGCGGTTGCCATTATCCGCAATGGCGGAGTTGTTGTGTACCCAACGGATTCTGGTTATGCACTAGGCTGCCAGCTAGAAAATAAACAAGCATTAGAGCGTATTTGCCAAATTCGCCGCCTTGATGATAAGCATAATTTTACCTTGCTGTGCCGTGATTTGTCAGAGCTCTCTTTTTATGCGCGTGTAGATAATACCGCTTTTCGCTTGCTAAAGAATAACACACCTGGCCCTTATACGTTTATTTTCAAAGGGACCAAAGAAGTGCCACGTCGGTTGATGAATGCGAAGCGTAAGACGATAGGTATCCGTGTGCCTAATAATCGTATTGCACTTGATTTACTTGAAGCGTTAGGTGAACCGCTAATGTCCACTTCACTTATTTTGCCCGGCAACACCCATACAGAATCGGATCCAGAAGAGATTCGGGATCGCCTTGAGCACGCCGTGGATGTCATTTTAAACGGGGGTTATTTAGGTGAACAGCCGACGACAGTGATTGATTTCAGTGAAGATGAGATGGTGGTTGCTCGCGTGGGAGCGGGCGATCCAACACCTTTTGAATAGCTTTTGAGTAGGCCATCAAAACGAGTGCTTTTTGGCGTAGAATTTGAGATACTATGCGGCCGCGATTTTGGGGTCGCATTTTTTCATTCGACGTCTGTGAAGACGACACATAGGTAGATAAATGAGCGAAAAGTTACAAAAAGTTTTAGCACGAGCTGGTCATGGTTCTCGTCGTGAGTTAGAAGCTTTGATTAGAGCAGGACGTGTCAGTGTTAATGGCAAGGTAGCTATGTTGGGCGAGCGTCTAGAAGATGATAACGCGGTTGTGCGTATTGATGGACATGCTGTTTCCGTTAAAGCGCCAGAAGAGGTTATTTGTCGAGTGCTTGCTTACTACAAACCGGAAGGTGAGCTTTGTACCCGTCATGATCCAGAAGGTCGTCGGACGGTATTTGATCGTCTACCTAAAATTCGTGGTTCGCGTTGGATTTCAGTTGGCCGCTTAGATGCCAACACCTCAGGCTTACTTCTCTTTACTACCGATGGTGAATTGGCTAATCGCCTTATGCACCCAAGCCGTCAAGTAGAACGCGAATATTTAGTGCGTGTTTTTGGCGAAGTGAACGAACAGAAAGTGCGTAACCTCGTTAAAGGGGTTGAGCTAGAAGATGGCTTGGCACGCTTTGAAGATATCGTTTACGCTGGTGGTGAAGGTATGAACCATACTTTCTACGTCGCGATTAACGAAGGCCGTAACCGTGAAGTTCGTCGTCTTTGGGAATCTCAAGATACCACAGTGAGCCGTTTGAAACGCGTTCGTTATGGCGAGATCTATTTGGACAAAAAACTGCCACGCGGCGGTTGGATGGAACTGGAGCTTAAAGATGTAAACTATTTACGTGAATTGGTTGAACTGCGTCCTGAAAAAGAGACGATGCTAGATTTGAGCAAAGACAACACTTCACGTACTCGTGAGCGTGCGCGTAGCCAAAAAATTCGCCGTGCCGTTAAGCGCCATGAAGAGCGCGTAACGACGACTGGCAAGCCTAAAAGTCGTACGACCAATGGTACAACGACGAATGGTAAAAAAACTAACGGTACGACAACCAATGGCACAACGACTGGCCGTCGCAAGCCTGCTTCAAGTACCCGTAACAGTGGTGCCGATGGTAGCCGCGGCACTGGTCGGCCTCAAACTGGTAAAGCGAAAGCGCCACGTCGATAAGCGAAACTTTCTCGTTGCCTGTTAATTGATATTTAAATCCCGAGCTAAGCTCGGGATTTTTTCGTTTAAGACATTGATAATAAAATAAAAATTAAAACAATAGAGTTGGTATTGAGCACTTGTGCATGATTGACATCCCTATGTTCATATTTTCTGGTATTTAAGTGAGTAGAGTGAAGAAACAGGCTACATGTGGCATGTATGGTATGGTTGACTAAATTTTAGTGATGCTACAATGTTACGATCATAAGCGGGTACATTTGGAGTCAGTTAAACATGGATAGAGCAGGCATCTCAGCCGTTAAAGTGGCACTTATCTACGCAACATTTGCCGTGCTCTGGATATTATTCTCGGATATGACAGTCGAATTATTGCTAGATAACGCCCAGTTGCGCGCTCTCGCTCAAACCTATAAGGGGTTGATGTTTGTCAGTATTACCGCCTTACTTTTGCTCATGTTGGTGCTTAGAGGTAACCGCTTACTAGAAAAGGCCAATGATATGGACAGCCTCACTGGGCTGCACAGCCTTAGTATGTTTGTGCGCACTCTCAATATAACGATCAAGAAATTAAAGTCTAATGAGCGATTTATTCTTTGTTACCTCGATGTCGACGATTTTAAAAGTATCAACGAAACTCTGGGGTTTGAGCGTGCAGATGCATTTTTGCAGGATTTAGCTCACGATATTAACGAAATGACTTTGCCCGGCTCATTAGTATCGCGCTTACATGCCGATCAGTTTGCCAGTTTTGTAAAGTTGAGTGACGCTGTAGATATGGATTCTCATGTTCGGAGCGTCCAACGTCTGTATACCCATCGGGCCAAGCAACACAATATTGAAACAACTTGCTGCATAGGTGTTGCCATTTACCCAGCCGATGGTATCAGCGCCAGAGAACTGATGGTTTCCGCGACTGAGGCTCTTAATGTTGCAAAGAAACAAAAGAATGCCATTCAGTATCATGACAAAACATTAACAGAAAAAGCGATGCAGCGCCGGCAAATGGTCCTCGACCTGCGCTTAGCGATCGACGACGATAGCTTAACGGTTGTATATCAACCTAAATATGACCTAAAAACATTAACAGTCAACGGTGTCGAAGTACTGATTCGTTGGAACCATCCTGTTAAAGGCGCTATCCCGCCTGATGTTTTTATCCCATTAGCCGAGGACAATGGCTTGACGGGCGCTATCTCCAAATTTGTGGTTGGAAAAGTATCACAGGAGCTGGGGCGTTCAGGAATATTGGGGACACAAATTAAACACGTTGCTGTTAATGTCTCCGCGACTGAGTTCAATAATGCTGATGAGATGTATGAACTCACGCGATTTATTCAGCAGCATGAGAATTTGAACTCATTCATACGCATTGAAATTACGGAAACAGCAACGCTTACCGATATGAAAAAGAGTGTTGAAATTATTTCTAATCTGCAATCTAACGGGATTACTTTTTCCATCGATGATTTTGGCACGGGTTATACGTCACTTGCCATGCTCAAAGATCTTACTGTAGATGAAATCAAAATTGACCGCAGTTTCGTCTCTGAAGTAGAACATGATGATCGCTCAAGAACGATAGTGAATGCCATTATTGCTATGGCGCAAAGTTTTGACATCAATATTGTGGCAGAAGGCGTAGAGACAGCCAACCAATTGAAAATTTTGCAGACAATGGGCTGTCAACAAGTGCAGGGCTACTACCTAGGACACCCAATGCCAGTGGAAGATCTTATTAACCATCTATCTTTGAATATTAATTAAAAATCTCACCTATAAAATGAGTAGTACGCTCAGTACTTATTAAGCTGATGAGGTACGTATTTAGCTAGTTTGGTTGACTGCCGCTTCTTTGCAAGGCCGCTTCTTCACCCTCATGCACTGACTCTCAAAGCAAGAGGGCGAAGATTTTTCATACCAAGCTTCAGTTACCTAATTCAGCATAGTGTTCCTAAAAAAGATAAGTCTCATAACGAGCAAATGACAAACGATGGCTACAAGGTTTGCTGTAGTTGGAAATAGCGGCCTTGTTTGGCCAATAACGCTTGGTGGCTACCGTATTCCACTATTTCACCTTGTTCAATCAGGCAAATAGCATCCATTGTTTCTAACTCGACCAAGCGGTGAGTAATAAAGAGGACCGTTTTATGCGCAAAATGCTGTTGAAATAGAGCCAGAATTTGCTGCTCTGTTTGTTTATCCAAGCCTTCCGTGGGTTCATCGAGTAATAAAATGGAACCGTTATGCAGCAGTGCGCGCGCGATACCGATGCGGCGTTTCTCTCCACCAGAGAGCTGACGGCCGCCGTCACCCAGCCATGCGTCCAAACCTAGATCGTCCAATAGAGTATGTAAACCGACTTGCGTTAAGGCGTGAGCTAACTGTTGATCGTTTGCGCTTGGATTGGCCATCGCGAGGTTGTCTCGCAGCGTGCCATTGAGTACATCTACACGTTGGCTAACCACACTGATGGTTTGGCGAAGTTCGTTCTCATTCCACGCTGTTAAGTGGGTACCTGCAATAGAGACGCTACCTTGCTGTGGATCCCAATAGCGTGACAGCAATTGCATTAAGGTTGATTTGCCCGAGCCTGTTTGCCCCACTATCGCAACGCGATGCCCTGCGGGAATATGGAGATTAACACCGCGTAACACATCTTGGCTGCTGTCAGGATAGTGAAAGGTTACGTCTGAAAATTCAATATCGAATTGACCTGAGTGCTGAGTTAAAGCGGTAGGAAATTGAACTTCAGGCTCAGCCAGAATAATATCGTTGAGGCGGCGAGCAGAAGTGAGTGTTTGCCCTAAATGTTGAAATGCACCAGCAATCGGCATCAGCAGCTCAAAACTTGCCATAGTTGCAAAAGCCACCAGTGCAATCATCGGGTCGGGTTGATTACCTGCCACACCATCGGCGGCAAGCCAGATCACTAACACAAGCGTCCAGCCATTAGCGAGCATGAGCAGTGCTTGTGCAAGGCCAGAAAAATGAGCGTTAGCCAATTGATTGACCAGCAATTTTTGCTGCGCTCTAAGAATCGCTTCACGGTAACGGTTTTCTGCACCAAACAGGGTCAGTTCACTGTAGCCTTGCAACCAGTCAAGCGTTGCAATACGCAAATCCGCCTTGTGCTGGGTGAGCTCGGCACCATTACGCTGACCCAGTTTATAAAAGAGGACAGGCCACACGAGCAGTAGCGTCAGAAGAATTGCACCAAGGGTTAAGCCAATGGCAGGGTCGAACCAACATAAGAATGCCGTTAACGCACTAATGCCCAGTACACCCACGGTTACTGGGCTGATTAAGCGTAAATAGACGTGATCCATAGCATCGATATCTGCCACTAGACGGTTGAGTAAATCAGCGTCTCGGAGGTTTGACACACGTCCTGGGATCAGTGGCGCGAGTTTTTGGAAGAAGAAAATACGCAGATCCGTCAGCAGCTTGAATGTAGCATTATGGCTGACAACACGCTCACCCCAACGTCCTGCAGTGCGTCCCATGGCAAACCCACGTACAAACGCGCCCGGTAGCATGTAGTTGAATGTTTCACGAGCAATGGTTAAGCCAGCAATGGCCGCTGCGGATAAAAACCAGCCGGATAAGGTCAGTAGACCAATCGAGGCAAACAGGGTTAAAAAGGCCAGCAGCATACCGAGAGATAAACCAAACCAGTGCTTTTTATACAATTTAAGGTAAGGGATGAGATCACGCATCAAGGTTCCCCTTATTGGCTTCATCAAGCGCTTGATTAGCTTGTAACATATCGGAAAACAGACCCTTTTGCTGGCTGAGTGTGTTGTAATCGCCTGTTTGAACTATCGCCCCATTTTGCATCACCAAAATCTGTTGCACCGATTTTAATGGTGCTAATTGGTGCGTCACGATTAAAGCGGTGTGGTGTTGAATTTGGCGGTTCAAACCTTGCATCACTAACTGTTCGCTGCGTGCATCTAAGCTGGCGGTTGGTTCATCAAGTAGCCAAAAATTGCCGTTTTGTAGCAGCGCGCGAGCAAGTGCAATTCGCTGAGCTTGTCCGACAGATAATCCACCGGATCGATCGGTGATGGCGTAATCCAAACCATGTTTGTCGACAAATTCAGCTGCATAGGCATTGTCTAAAGCCGAATGAAGCGCTTCGTCACTCATGTCATGCTTGCCGAGGCTGATATTCTCAACGATGGTTCCGTGCACCAATAGTGGGTTTTGCCCAACCCAACTGATCTGCTTACGCCAGCTGGTATGCTCAAGATCGCTCAGTTCAATACCATTAATTTTCAAACTGCCTTGGTAAGGCATGAAGCCTAAAATGGCGTTTACTAAGCTGGTTTTACCTGCACCGCTTGGCCCGACAAGCGCAGTGGTTGAATGGTTATCTAACGTAAATGAAATTGGACCGACCAAGCGTTTTCCTTCTGGGCTAAACACTTCGAGATCTTGCGCTACAATGTCAATCTGCTGTGCACCGTCGAGCGAGATAGATCCTGATTTCACTTTGCTGATGTCTGTTTCCAAAAACTCGACAATGCTTTCAGCCGCGCCGACAGCTTGTTGTTTGGCGTGATAAAAGGTACCCAAATCACGTAATGGTTGATAAAACTCAGGCGCAAGGATCAAGATAAATAGGCCGGAAAATAGAGTTACGGCTGTACCGTAGTAGCCGAAATTCAACTCGCCAATAAAGCTAAAACCAAAGTAAACGGCGGTGATGGCGATCGATATCGAGGTGAAAAATTCTAACACTGCTGATGATAGAAAGGCGATTTTCAATACATCCATTGTGCGAGTGCGAAAGACTTCAGAAGCGCCTTTAAGCTGATCGGCTTCGGCTTGTGTGCGGTTGAATAGGCGTATTGTAGTCATCGACTGCAGGCGATCATAAAAGTGACCAGATAACCGCTGCAGAGCTTTGAAATTTTTACGATTAGCATCGGCTGCTTTCATACCGACTAAGGCCATAAACAGCGGCACTAAGGGTGCGGTGATTAAGAAAATCAAACCCGCCGCCCAGTTGACGGGAAAGACCACAATCAAAATCATAAACGGGATCAACACAGATAATGACATCTGCGGTAAATAGCGCGCAAAAAAGTCCTGCATGTTTTCGACTTGTTCAAGCAGTAATGTTGCCCATGCACCGGCAGGCTTACCTTTAATATAAGCAGGGCCCAACTCGCGAACTTTATCCAGTATTAACTGACGGATATAAATGCGGATCTGCTCTCCGCAGCGAAAACCCGCAATTTCACGCCCCCATACGCACGCGGCACGTGCGGCAATCGTCACCACCAAACCAAGAAAATAGGGAATGAGCTCTGCTTTATCAACTTGTTCAATAATCAGTTGATGCAGAATGGAGGCGAGGAGTGCGGCCTGAGCCAGCAAAAACACACTTGATAATACGCCAAGGCCAACAGCAATCATTAACCAGCGTTTTGCCAGTTTACTTTGCTGTTTGAGCCAATTATTCAAGCTACGTTGCTTTTTCTTATCCATTTCGAAGGCTTAATGAGAATTATTATGTAAACGGAAGGGCGGTAGTATACAAAATAAAGCCCGATGGATATACCACCGGGCTGTAGGGTTTTGTTATAAAACTGGAAAATAACCTTTTGTTTACTTGTCGTTCATGCCTACTTATCGTTCAAGCTATCTAGGTAACGTTCCGCATCTAAGGCGGCCATACAACCTGTTCCTGCCGAAGTGATCGCTTGGCGATAGTTGTGATCCATCACATCACCAGCAGCAAACACACCTTCAATACTAGTTTGAGTTGCATTACCATCAAGGCCAGATCTAACCACGATATAGCCCTCTTTCATCTCTAGCTTACCAGCAAACATGTCGGTATTCGGTTTGTGACCAATCGCGATAAAGACGCCCATCACGTCCAGATCTTCTGTAGTTTCTGATTGGGTGTGTTTCATACGAACACCCGTCACGCCAGTCTCATCACCTAAGACTTCCTCTAAGGTACGGTCAGTGTGTAGCACTATATTGCCGCTTGCGACTTTATCCATCAGACGGTTAATCAGTATTTTTTCTGCGCGGAACGAATCACGGCGGTGGATGAGGTGAACTTGTGCCGCAATATTAGATAGATAAAGCGCTTCTTCCACAGCGGTATTGCCGCCGCCCACTACTGCAACTTTTTGGTTACGATAGAAAAAACCATCGCAAGTAGCACAAGCGGAAACTCCTCGTCCTTTAAAGACTTCTTCTGAATCTAAACCTAGGTAACGTGCGGATGCACCTGTTGAAATGATCAGAGCATCGCAGCTATATTCTGCACTATCGCCTTTAAGGCGGAATGGCCGCTGTGAAAAATCAACTTCATTAATATGATCAAACACAATCTCGGTTTCGAAGCGCTCGGCATGCTCTTTCATTCGCTCCATTAAAGCAGGGCCCGTGAGGCCTTCGGCGTCTCCTGGCCAGTTTTCTACTTCTGTAGTGGTCGTTAACTGACCACCTTGCTGCATACCGGTAACGAGAACTGGATTAAGGTTAGCGCGAGCTGCGTAAACGGCTGCCGTATAACCAGCCGGGCCAGAACCAAGAATAAGAAGTTTGCAATGTTTCACGTTGCTCATGGGGACTCCAGTATCGAAAATGCTCGAAAATTTAACACGATTGTAGGGAATATCTCGAGTCAATTAAAGCGATTACATGGGCTAGCTTAGAAATAATCGTTATATAGCCAAACTAAGCAATGATGGGACTTGGCTAATAAGTCAGCCAACGTGTTTTTAAGCAATTTCGGCCGCTGGCTTTAGCCGCATAAAGCAGCTGGTCGACTTCTTCACACAATGCTTGGAGGTCTAAATCAGTATTCGTTGCGGTCAACACGCCAAAACTCGAAGTGACGGATACCGATTCTCGTGATTCGGTTACAAAATCGTGGTCTTCAATTTTCCGGCGTAAGGTTTCGGCAATTTCGCTAGCGACGCTTAAGTCAGTGTCGGGTAGTAAGATGAGAAACTCTTCCCCACCGTAGCGAGCGACAACATCGGAAGAGCGTACCGATGACTTAAAGATAGCCGCAATTTCCACTAATACTTGATCGCCGAAGGCGTGACCATAAGTGTCATTAATGACTTTAAAATAATCAATATCGGTCAAAATAAGGCTAATCGGTTTTGCATCTTCATTATGTTGGATTTGTTCGTCTAATTGCGCTGAGTCGAATGGTTCGGCGTTTTTTTTAGGTGAAGATTGACCTTTGAACCAAGTCTGTTGCCACATCAAAATCCGTTGTGCGAGTTTAATAAGCGCTTCGCTACTATTTTGGTAAGATTTGGATTGATGTTTTGCAAATCGTTCTTCCATGTAGCGTCGATTATACAAGCCAGTCAAGGTGTCCGTTTTGGCAAGCATGCCCATTTTGATGCGAGAGCGGTTGGCCCAGATAAATATGACCAATAATCCGATTAATGCAAGAGCAAGGAAAAAGACAATTTCACCTAATAGATGAAACGTTTTCTGATGGTTTTCAATTTCTAGCTTTTGAAGTACGTTGTTCCAGTTTAGATCCTGATTTTCATATTGTAGACGCTCAAGATCAAACAACATTTGTTGTCTCTGTAAGTTCTCTATCTGTTCAACATTGCGAAGTGTGAGCGATCGTAAATGATAAAAATCATAAGTTTCATAGGCTTGTTTGTAGTTATTTTGCCCAGCATAAGCCTGTGCTGCCACTTTTAACAACTCTATCTGTTGAATAAGTAGATTTGATCTTTGTTTGATATGCGCAATGAGTGGTTCTACAAATTCAATCACTTCACCGTAGCGTTTTTGTTCCAATAGATCTTGTGTTTGTAATAGCTGAAAAGTGGCAAGGTAGCCTGGTTGGCTTTCTCTGTACTGCAGTTCCTCTGCTTTTTTTAAGAAAAAGCGCATTTGATCTCGGTTGTTGGTATCTCGATAAAGCCGTGCAAGTTCGATGTTAATACGAAAGCGATGTCGCCCGTCACCCAGTATTTGTGCTAGCTTGAGTGCGGTTTTATAGGTTTCGATCGCCGCCGTGGTTTGATTACGTGACTCTTGCAACTTAGAGATGTCGAGTAAGCTAACCAATTGGCTATAAGACATTTTACGCTGCTTGAAGTAACTGTAGGAATTTTCAAGTAACAGTTGTGAACGATCAAAATCTTGTAGCTGAACCAGTATTTGACCTAGACCGTGAGATATTCTCTCCATTAACTCTTTGTTATCAATGGATTTTGCTGTATCAATTGAGGTCATTATTGCGGCGTACGATTTTTTAAACTCGCCTTGCTCTTGGTAATAGAGGCTTTTAGCTAGTAATACTTCTGATTCGATTTGTGCATTGTGATCGTTTCCTGCTTCAACTAACAGTGCGTCAAGTTTCGGCAACACGTCGACTTTTTGGTGCCGTAAAGCTTGAATCTCTCTTAGTTTGAGAGTGAGCGTTTCAACGTTGGTGTGTTCTGTTCGCTTTAATCCTAATTGTGCCGCTTCTAAGCTCCTATCATATTCCTCTAGTAGCCCATATACAGTTGCTTTGGCTAAATAGTAACGTACAACGAGAGCGGAAGGCTGTGACAATATGATGTAGTCTTCTTCTAGTTCACTAATTTGTGCTTTTGCCTTGATCGGTAGTGAATAGGTGATCTGCTCAATTCCCTCCAATGCTTGGAGAAATTTATCTTTAGGATCCATAGCCGCATAGGCATTGATTACACTGAAACCTAATGCGATGAAAGTCCACAGTGTGACTTTAATACTAGAGTTCACGAGTTGAGGATCTCCTTATCAGTTGAGCGATGTTTCAACTAAGTCTTAATAGTCAAATATATCAATTAGTTTGATGATCTAGTATTAACTTTAGTCTAATTTTTGGCATGGCTTACTACTTAAATGGTGCTAATTTTGAGTTAATGAGATGCTATATGGCTCATGGATTAATACATGCTAAATTTAGTCGAATCGAGCTGATAAATTAGTTACTGATATTTCCTTTAAACCCGCCCATGGTCTACATACCATTCCTACATCATCATAATGTTGGTAATTCATTGTTTTTAAAAGCTTATTAACCTTGAAGTAGTGAGCTTGTCTAAAAATCGCTATGTGCCATGCTCGCTATTGGATGTTAATTCTTATTTTTGTGATTATTTAAGTATTAAATTTTATATTGCTAGTCACATACAGATATAACATTCATTTTTACTTGAATGTGCAATATTAGTGCGTATCCTTAATGTAAATTAATTGTTAATTTAATGTGTCCGATTATTTAATTAAGGAGCTGGTGATGTTAGCTGTACACGAAAACACTTTACAGATTACACAATTAAGTCAAAAAGCGATTCAACAACTTGCTCCCTCCTTTGCGCAATTACCACATACGGAGCATGCTGATGGTCAGTATCGTTTACGGCGCTACTCTGTGGTTCAATTTAACAAAGGGAAAGTCGAGGCGTTGGACAAGCATGACTTTATGCAAACCGATCAAATCAATCATTTTCAAGGCAACATTAAGCGTCATTTCGATCCTATTTTACCCTCTACGTTACAAAGTGAGGGGATGAGAGAAGTGTGCGAGGTGTTTGTGAGTACGAATGGTCTGCCTAATGGGCAAGAGATTGAAATCCATCAGATCCGAATTGCTGCTGTGTTTGATGAGACGCAAGTCGCGCCAGAAGGTGTCCATCAAGACGGTTTTGATCATATTGCGTTGGTGGGGGTGAATCGCCACAACATCGTCGGCGGTGAAATTATGCTGTATCAAGACTGCCATGAAGCCCCTTTCTTTCGGAAAGTGTTAGAAAATGGTGAGATTGCGATGCTCGCGGACAGTAAGTTATGGCATAACGCTTGTCCTATTCGCTCAATTGAGCATGGGCAAGAAGGTCATATGGATGTTTTTGTGTTAACCGCTAAGGATGGCCGAAATGATCTTCACTCCTGAAAAAGTGCGTACGCAGTTTAGTGCTTTGTCGCAAAAATATCATGGTAAGTCAGTGAGTTTCTTAGATGGTCCAGGTGGCTCGCAAGTACCTAAGTCGGTAATAGAAAAAATGAGTGAATATCTGGGCCATTTTAACTCTAATTTGGGCGGACACTATTTTTCAAGCCAAATCACCACTGATTTAATGCAGCAGGCTCGTGAGTCGGTGCAAGCGCTTCTGAACGCTGAGTCATCAGGAAATATTGTATTTGGCGCGAATATGACCTCGTTGACTTTTCAGCTAAGTCGAGCCATTAGCCGAGATTGGCAAGCGGGCGATGAAGTGATTGTTACTGCGCTTGACCATTACTCCAATGTCTCCAGTTGGCAGCAAGCGGCGCAGGATAAGCACGTTACAGTGCACCAGGTAAAGGTGAACCAACAAGATTGTACTTTGGATGTTGAGCACTTACTGTCATTGCTCAATCCTAAAACAAAGCTGGTAGCGGTCACTTATGCTTCGAATACCACAGGATCTATTGTCGATGTTAAACGCATTGTGGATGCGGCGCATCAAGTCGGCGCGATGGTGTATGTGGATGCCGTTCACTATGCTCCGCACCATTTGATTGATGTACAAGAATTAGGCTGTGATTTTTTAACCTGTTCGGCATATAAGTTTTTTGGTCCACACGTTGGTATCGCTTATATCGCTTCGCAGTGGTTACATGCACTTAAACCCTACAAAGTTGAACCTGCAACCAATATTGGTCCGGGACGTTTTGAAACGGGTACGCAGAGTTTTGAAGGTTTGGCAGGCGTGATTGCTGCAGTGGAATATTTGGCGCAATGGGGAGACGCGAGTGGCTCGTTAAGAGAGCGTTTGATCGATAGTTTCATTCAATACAACCAGCATGAACGCCAATTGAGTGAGTATTTTCTGTATAAACTTAAAGGATTGAGTTCGGCTAAGCTCTATGGCCTGACCAAGGCTAACAGTGAACTACGTACACCGACCTTTGCCATTCGCTTAGCTAATCACCACCCAGAATTTGTGGCCAAAACATTGGGCGAGCATAATATTTGTGTGTGGAATGGGCATTTCTATGCGCTTGGTTTAGTGCGTCAGTTAGATCTTGAAAACAGCGGTGGAGTTGTCCGTATCGGTTTTATGCACTACAACACGCGCAGTGAAATTGACGCTTTGTTTGATGTCTTATCCACACTAGCGTAACCAAAGTGGCCCGGAAATCTGTCGGAGGAAAGGTTTCTGGGGCGCAGTGCCTTTTTTAGCTTTCATCTTCGGTTGGCTCTAAGGGTAACTCTTCGATCACAATGGGTTCTTTGGGACCTAAAAATTTAGGTTGAGTATTCGTGATATAGAGATCTAAAAATGCTTTCGTACGAGCAAAGACCTCACGCAGCCTCACTTTAAAACCAGAACGAGTTGTTGGCCCTGCAACCGCTAAACACTGAGCATTAATGTTATGGTAGTTGGCAATAAAGAGTGCTCGCTCACAATGAAATTGTTGAGAAATGATCAAAAAATTGTCGGTTTCGAAAATACGTTTTGCGCGAACAATGGAGTCCAAAGTACGAAATCCTGCATAATCTAAGTAAATATGTTCACTTGGGATTCCAGCGCGCAGCAGATCGCGTTTCATCGTCCACGGTTCATTGTACGAACGGTGAGCATTATCACCACTGAGTAAAAAACCTTTTACCTTGCCTTGCTCATACAAAGCGATCGCGGCTTCAATTCGGTGGGTATAGTAGTCATTGAGCGTTTTACCCAAGTACTTACTGGTTCCAAGTACAACAGCGACTTGGAATTGACCGACTTGATTTTGCTCGGTGACGATTTGTTTTTCGGCTTGCCAACTGACCCAGCGATCAATGCCAAGCACAAAAAGGCTTGAAATGAACAACAGTACAGACACGTAGCGAAGCAGCGTGTGAACCCGCTTTTTCCAAACAGGGCGAGAGTGATTTGAAGATGAAAATTTTAACACTAAATTTGACGGTTCCTTTGTGCCCAGATCCCGATAGCAATAAAGCAGAGCATAATAATGCTAAACATCATGCCTGATTCTAACTGCGAAAGTGTCCGAGCAAGGTAAGGGCTCGCTTTGATGATCACCAAACCGTAGCCGAAAGCGTTAATCAATATAAACGTAAATGTGCGAATGACAAAGTGTTGGTTGCGCATTAGCTTGCGCATCGCGGCGTTAATCTCTCCACCGAGCATCACGAGCAAACAAGCGATAAATGCAGTTGATATCTCCGTTAAATACGGTGATAAGTAATGCCCTGCGGGCGCTAAAAAGTTCATCATATTGACTCACAGAAAAAGCCCCTAAACATCAGCCGAAGCTTAGGGGCAGCAGAGTAGGAGCTTAGAAAGCAGTGCGTTTGTAGCGGCGGTATACTGGCTGCCAAAAATGCTGCTCAATGGCGGTTTCTAACACATCATCTGGGATCTCCAGTGCAACACCTTGCTCAATTGCTTTTTTCGCTACCGCAAACGCAATTTTCTTGGAAACGGAGTGAATGGCTTCCAGTGGTGGAAGTAACGCACCATGCCCATTAAGCGCCAGAGGTGAACAGTTGGCGAGTGCGCGGCTTGATTCCATCAGCATCTCATCAGTAACTCGACGCGCATTGACCGCCAGTACGCCTAAGCCGATACCAGGGAAAATATAGCTATTGTTGCATTGTGCAATTGGGTAGGTTTTACCGTTATGCAACACGGGAGCGAACGGGCTGCCTGTGGCGACGAGTGCTTCACCGTTGGTCCAACGGATAATGTCATTGGGCGTCGCTTCAACACGGCTGGTTGGGTTCGATAGTGGGAAAATAATCGGGCGTGGGCAGTGTTTATGCATCTCAGTGATAATCTCTTCACTGAATAATCCCGGAGCCCCAGAAACACCGACCAACACCGTTGGCTTGCCATTTTTCATTACTTCCAATAATGAGAAACCATTACCTTCTGTATTCCAATTATGCGTGTCTTTGTTTTTTTGCACGAGGCGCTGTTGGAAATCAAGTAGGTTAGGCATTCCTTCTTGCAGCAGACCCCAGCGGTCAACCATATAGACTTGAGAACGAGCTTGAGCATCTGAAATACCTTCTGACACCATTTGCGCGATGATTGCTTCGGCAATACCACAGCCTGCAGAGCCCGCACCAAGAAAAGCGATACGTTGCTCGGAGAGTTGACTGCCCGCGGCTTTGCATGCGGCCAATAGCGAACCTACAGTCACCGCCGCAGTGCCTTGAATGTCATCGTTAAAACAACAAATACGGTTTTTATAACGCTCTAATAGTGGCATTGCGTTCTTTTGTGCAAAATCTTCAAATTGGATCAGTGCATCAGGCCAGCGACGTTGCACCGCTTGGATGAACTCTTCTACAAATGCATCATATTCGGCCCCGGTAATCCGAGGGTGACGCCAGCCCATGTACATCGGGTCAGCCAAGCGCTGTGGGTTATTGGTTCCAACATCGAGCACGACCGGTAAAGTATAAGCAGGGCTAATACCACCACATGCGGTATAAAGTGCCAGTTTGCCGATAGGAATACCCATTCCGCCAATTCCTTGGTCACCCAAGCCGAGAATGCGTTCACCATCGGTCACTACGATAACTTTTACGTTATGGTTCGCTGCATTATTGAGTAAGTCATCGATGCGATCTCGATTCGGAAAGGAAATGAACAGACCGCGGCCGCGACGATAAATATTTGAAAAGTTTTCACACGCGGCACCCACCGTTGGTGTGTAGATGATGGGCATCATCTCAGTGATGTGGTTTTGCACTAAACGATAGAATAAGGTTTCGTTAGTATCTTGGATATTACGCAGATAGATATGCTTATCCATATCACTTTCAAAGCTGCAGTATTGTTGGTATGCGCGAACAACTTGTTCTTGTATCGTTTCCGTCGTTTCAGGAAGCAGGCCTTCTAAGTTGAAGGAACTGCGCTCTTCAGCACAAAATGCACTGCCTTTATTGAGCAAAGGCGTGCTGAGTAGAGCGGGGCCCGCATAGGGAATATAAAGAGGGCGTTTGTCATTATTCATTGTCGGCCTATTTTAGGGTAGAAGGGAACTCAAAAATGATAACGGTTTACTCATGAGATTGTAAATAGACGAGCGGCGACACATGGCACAGAATACTGAAGAATGCCGATAAAAACGGTAGAATTCTCCGTGTTAATTGCTGAGGGCATCAATGTACACATGTTTGTCTATTGGTCTCCTTAAGCAGAGATTTCAAAAGTAGTGTTGAGCGATGATCACTTTAAGTGATAAAGCGACTTTTTGTTCACGGTTTGAAATATTAATCAATCAGACACATATGTCAGTAAGTCTGTTTATGCCTTGTTACAAACCTGGTTTTGATATAGCCAATCCATTCGGTTTTAAGGCATAAAAGACTGTTTTTTTATATCCTATTGCTATATGAACAATCATGGATGATATTGAGTACAGTGTGCTGCCAATTTGTCGGGGGACAAAATGAATACACAAGAAAGGACACGAGTGGTGTTTGATTACACTACATTTCTTGGCGCGTCATGTAATAAGAAATGGACATTCCTCGAAGCTATGACGTCATTTGCACCGATTTTTGGTACGGTATGGAAAGACAGCATTAAAGAATTATCAAGCCCAGAGGATCGCCTATGGGAAATGGCGTTGAAGTCGTTATCAACACGCCGTAGTGATGAAGCGAATTTAATTTCACTGGTGAGATTGGCGAAATTAGAGGGGATTGAAGAGCTAAAATTAGTAATGCCGTATGCGTTGGATTCTGAACAGATCCAATTGATTCAAAATAAAAGCCAATCTTTGATAAAAAATACAAAACCAGACGAATTTATTATCACCCTGTAAGGGGATAAACAGATAACGGGGCATATTTAATGCCCCGTTATTGTTGAGTGCTAGTCAATCAAGCCATATTGAGAACGCAGGATCGTAATGATCTCTTGCTTTGGATTTTGGCTTAATACGATCGGTTGGCCAACAATTTTCTCTGCAATCGCAAGATAGGTGTTGGAAATATCCATTAATGCAGCCAAAGGCAGCGCATTATCACGTGCAAGCGCTTCTCGCTCAGCCATCCGTTCTTTGTTGAGTAAAATATCTGGGTCAGGGAAGTAGTTGAGCAAGAATTGACGAAAACCTTCTTTCGAATTTTCCACAATACGTCCTTGCTGATAGGAAGCGCTGTCCCAGATACGAGAAGAGTCCGGCGTACCCACTTCATCCATATAAATGAGTTTCTCAACGCCGTTGGCATCGGTGACATAACCAAACTCAAACTTGGTATCGACGAAAATTTGCTCTACTTGGCAGAGTGCATGGCTAATGACGCCGAAGCCTTCTTTTAATAGCTTTTCGTACAAGGCAATATCTTCGACACGACTGAAGTTAAAAGCGGCAAAATTCTCTTCAATATTATGACGTGAGATATTGACATCATCGGCTTCTGGAACACCGGGAATGCCTTTTAAGATGCCTTTGGTTGATGGTGTAATGAGCAGTTCTGGCAGTTTTTTATCTTTCTGCAAGCTTTCTGGTAATTGAATACCACAAAAATCTCGTTCACCTTTTTCGTAAGCACGCCACATTGAACCGGTAATATACTGGCGACAAATCGCTTCAATTTTGATTGGCTTGGCTTTTTGCACAATCCATACAAAAGGATGGGGAATATCTAAAATATGGCTATCGGCTAACCCGCTCTCTTGAAATAGCTTAAACCAGTGGTTTGAAATCGCGTTCAATGCCGCGCCCTTACCCGGTACACCTTTGATGCCACCTTCGGCATGCCAGATACAATCAAAAGCGGAAATACGGTCACTGATTACCATAATGGCTAAAGGTGCATCAGGAGCAACGTTGTAACCTTTTTCTTTGATCAAACGCTGGCTATCTTCTGGAGTTAGCCAATAAACAGAGCGAACTTTGCCGCTATGAACAGGTTGGTGAGTGCGAATTGGGAGGTCGTCATTGACGGCAAGGATTTGATCAGCAAGGCTCATTTAGACATTCCTATCTTTTTCAAACGTCATACAGAGAAGATATCGCTTAGCTCAACGCTAGTAAGGATATCGATAAACTGTGCGCATCATACCAGAACTATTTTCTGCTGCCAGATAAAAAGCAAACGATTGCCTTTTGTTTGAAAAATTAAGCAGTGGTGAGTTGAATTCAGGAGAAAAGATGCAGTTCTGAGTCGATAAAGCGGCAAACATTGAGATAAAAGCGAAGTAAATAGAAGGGCGATGGCTCGCCAAAAGCCACACATGTGACTTTGGGCGAGTAGCACTGAGGATTATTAGGTTTAGCTGAGTAAAATTAAAATAGTTCCTGTCAGTGTCATCAGTATATTGGCGATAGCATAGGTGCCGGCATAACCCAATGCGGGAATGGTCGATTTTGCGTAGTCGTTAACGATATCCATCGCTGGTGCGCAAGTTCGTGCACCGATAATCGCACCAAATAGAAGCGCGCGGTTCATTTTCAAAATGTACGCACCGACCAAATAGGCAAAGACGACTGGCACCACGCTGACTAAAAATGCAAGGCCGATCACTTGTACGCCCACTTCTGAGAGGTGCTGGAACATTTTTCCGCCAGCACTTAAGCCAATGCCTACCATAAAGAACATCAAACCTAGGTCTTTCACCATATTTAATGCCCCTTGCGGTACATAGCCGAAAGTGGGGTGGTTGGCTCGTAAAAAACCAAGCATAATGCCAGAAAGCAGTAGCCCAACCGCGTTGCCTAAACCGAAGGAGACTTGTCCAAAGGTCATGGTGATCAAACCAAACAAAATGCCGAGAATAAAGAAGCTACAGAAGGCGAGTAAATCGGCCATTTGACTATGGATAGAGATGAAACCGATTTTATCGGCCAAGCCTTGAACACGGCTTTTTTCACCACTGACTTGCAATACATCGCCTTTGGCAAGCACAATGTCTAAGTCCATTGGCATTTCAATTTGTGCGCGTATCACTCGGTTCAGGAAACAACCATATTCGGATAAATTCAGATCCGATAGGCGTTTACCGGCAATACTGTCACTTTTTACGACGATTTCCTCTTCAGAGATGCGCAAATCAAGTAAGTTGCGATCAAACACCTCTTTGCCATTTCGAAAGCTAGGGTCTAGTCTTGCATGGCTGTCAGGGAAGCCGACCAGTGCAATTTCATCCCCTTCTTGCAAGATGGCGTCACCGTCAGGATGGGCAAGAATGCCATTACGTCGAATGCGTTCAATATAACAACCCGTTTGACGATAAATACCAAGCTCACGTAAATTGCGCCCATCAATCCAGTTGATCAACTCTTGACCAACACGATAGGCACGGATGATGGGTAAATAGACTTTGCGTTGACCGCTACCACCCAAACCACGCTCTTGAGCAATCTGTTGAGCAGAATCAGAGAGGTTTTGTTTTTGCAGCTTAGGCAGTAACTTGGCAAACATGATCATGCTGATAAGGCCAATTAGATAAGCCATCGCATAACCCACCGAAACATTATCTAAAATAAGGGATAAATCCATATTTCTTGGAATGGTGGCTAGCCCGGAGTTTAACGCATCTTGTGCGCCTACTAATACGGGGGTGGAGGTTAATGCGCCTGCCATCATACCAGCAGCTAAGCCAAAATCGAGGCCGAGATAATAACTGCCAAAATAGGTAATCCAAGTGGCGGTAATAAGCACCACTAAACTTAAGATGAGATAGTGTTTTCCATCACGGAAAAATATGCCAAAAAAGTTAGGGCCAGCTTCAATGCCGACACAATAGATGAACAGCATGAAACCTATGGTTAAGGCTTCAGCATTGAAGGAAAAACCAAGGTGCCCCATGATGAGTGATGTAATTAACACCCCAATAGAGTTGCCCAGTTGTAAGCTACCAAAACGAATTTTGCCAAAACCAAGGCCAATCGCTAAGACAACAAAAATAAGAAGAATAGGGTTCTGATCAAGCAAAAGTACGACGTCGATATTCACGGCTCAACTCGTTATGTGTGCCAAGTGGGGTAGGTAAAGTGTGGGAATTGTATCTGAATATTGCAAAAAGATAAGTGAAATTTGTGACAATTGACATTTCATTGACCTAATTTGAGAGAAAGAGCCATTTATCTATAAATAGCAAAAACCCGCTAAAAATCAGCGGGTTTTTATGTTTCTTGGTTTTATTCGTCGAATAAGCCTAAATGCTCTTTCGCATAAGCTTCGAAATCAGTGCAACCACCGATGTGTTCTTGATCAATAAAGATTTGTGGCACAGTTTCAACTGGTTTACCCACTGTCTTTTCTAAATCGGCTTTGCTGATGCCTTCCGCGTGAATATCGACATAACGGTAGTTAAAATCATCGCGTTTTAATTTCAATGTTTCAGCGTGTTCTTTTGCGCGAACACAGTAGGGGCAACCAGGGCGGCCAAAAATAACAACGAACATAGCTTTCTCCTTCATTCTTGTTGCATGCAACTATGCCCGATTCAAGGTCGGAAATAAAGTGGCATTCACCAGTTACTTCAATAGGTAAAAACTATTGCTTATTCCTTAATCAAAGCAAGCTTACCTCTCGATGGTGTTGGGAATAGATCAACAATGGCTTGGCTGTGACATGCCGCATAAACTTGTGTTTTTTATGTGGTTATTTGTTCCACATTGCACTGCATCAAAAATTTTTTTTAACGATAGGTGCACTCTAAACAGAGCTAATCTAGATGAGAGAAAAGGGAGTTATTCATGTTCCAGTTTATGACGGCGACGCGGATCATTTTTGGAGAAGGAGCGTTATTGAATTCACTTTCTGTTCTCAACCAATATGGTTATAGCGTACTGCTGGTTTCGGGAAAAGAACAACAACGAGCTTCCCCTATTGTTCAATACCTGAAAATGCAGAATATGCGCTATCAGCATGTAGCTATTGTTGGTGAACCTAATATTACCATGGTGGAGGAAACGGCCATTTTAGGCCGACGTTTTCAACCGGACATGGTCGTTGCTATTGGTGGCGGTAGTGTGATTGATATGGGCAAGGCACTCGCGGCAATCATTCCTAACCAAGGTAACGTTTATGATTATGTGGAAGTGGTTGGCCGAAATGTGCCGTTAAAGACAAAACCGCTGCCATTTATTGCTATTCCAACCACCGCCAGTACGGGATCCGAAGTCACGCGTAATGCTGTGTTGAAATCGGGACAAGACAAAGTAAAAGTAAGCTTGCGCAGCCCAGATATGCTGGCAGATGTTGCGATTGTTGACCCCACGTTGACCTATGGTACCGACAGTTACACATCTGGCAGAGGCGCAATGGATGCTTTTACGCATTTAATGGAAGCCTATGTGTGTGGTGAACCCAATCCACTCACCGATATGGTGTGTGAAGAGGGGCTGCGCAAACTCAGTCGTTCTATATTGCCAGCGTGCCGAAAAGATGATCATAAAGCGCGAGCGGATCTCTCTTTTGCAGCAATGCTTGGAGGAATGGCAATTACCAATGCAAAGCTTGGTGCGGCACATGGCTTGGCATCGGCATTGGGAGGAAAACTTGATGCCCCACACAGCGTGATCACGGCGCGTTTGGCCCCTCATGTTATGCGAGAAAACATTCGAGCAGCGCAAAAAGCAGGGCGAAATGATGTACTTACACGTTATAAAAAAATCGCTCAAATCGTGACTGGCAGAACAAATGTTCACGTTGAAGATGGCGTGCTGTGGGTGAAAATGATGTTAGATAAATTGCAACTGCCTAAACTCAACCAGTTTGGTGTGTGCAATACGTCGTTTGAGCGCGTGGCGTTAGATGCTTTAAGGTCGGTCGCGATTAAAGGTAACCCTTTGCCTTTAACACAAGAAAGGTTAATCCATATATTAAATCAAGTTTGCGAGTGCCAAGGTGAGTGTGAGGAGTGGCAACCGAATTCATCCAATCAGGTAGAAGTTAGGCATGATCCCGTCGCGCCTGAAAGTAGTAAGCAAAGTTGATAAAAAACGGAGCAATTGAGCTCCGTTCTAACGATTATTTTAGGATCGCGATTATCTTAGAACTGTGACAGCTTATCGTAGCGCGAGTCTTTTAGTACATCCTTGACGCGTTTAAGATTTTCACGAAAACCAGAGCCACGGCGCAGGGTGAACCCAGTAGCCAGTACATCAATTACCGTCATTTGCACCACACGGCTTGCCATGGGCATATAGACGTCAGTATCTTCAGGTACGTCAAGAGAGATCGACAAAGAGCTTGCTTTGTCCAGCGGTGAATCTTTTGCCGTAATCGCAATGACAGTCGCACCATTTTCGCGCGCAAGATTGGCGATTTCCACTTGGCTTTTAGTACGACCTGTATGCGAAATCAAAACAATTACGTCATTATCGGTACAGTTGATACAACTCATGCGTTGCATCACGATATCTTCAAAACAAGTGATCGGAATGTTAAAGCGAATAAATTTGTTTTGGGCATCTTTTGCTACAGCAGAAGAGGCTCCTAAGCCGAAGAAAGAGATCCGTTTTGCTTGTGTGAGTAAGTCAACTGCACGGTTAATTTGCATTGGATCCAAGCTGTTTTTAGCCACATCCAAACATGCCATAGTCGATTCGAAAATCTTATGGGTGTAGGCGTCTGGGCCATCATCTTCTTCAACATTTCGGTTTACATACGGAGTTCCGTTAGCAAGGCTTTGCGCTAAATGAAGCTTAAAGTCGGGAAAGCCTTTGGTGTCGAGTCGTCGACAAAAGCGGTTTACCGTTGGTTCACTGACATCGGCCATTTTGGCGAGCGTCGCAATACTTGAGTGAATCGCGGTTTGGGGCGAAGCCATAATTACTTCGGCGACTTTACGTTCCGACTTGCTAAAGTTTTCCAGATTTTTTTGAATTTTTTCTAATGTATTCATAGTGTTCACGCGGGCGAAGAGAACAACTCGTTGGTTTTACCCGGTCGCCCTTTGGGGGGATTGGAAATAACACATTTCCAAAAAGGTAAGTTAAACCAACGCCATGCAATGAGTATAAACCTAGGATGTAGATTTCCGTAACAATTCAAGTTAACAATTGATGAGAACATGACAAGCCTCAAACAAAATTTCATGAAAACTACAGAATTTAGATTTAAATCGATGATTAATGGAAATTTCCAGCTCATTAATGATGTATTAGTTACAGCAAAAAGAAATAAATTTTCAATTCGCTGTAACTTACAGGGATTCTAGCTGATGATTCTTTGAGCAAGAAGCTCAATTTTGGCCATCAAATTAGGCGCTAGCGTGGCAATATGTCGCTGCTCATCTAATATCGAGTGCAAGATAGCATGTGTTGTTAGCGGGTTGGCTAGTACCACGCGGAATACGATGGTATCAAGCTTGTCCCAGCGTTCTGGGTTTAAACGGGTTCGAGAGACAAATGAACGCCCCGTTTCCCTTTGTTTTTTCTGCACAAACTGGGTGATTTCATTTAGCAACGCGTTCAGTTCTGCTTTTTGATTGGGCAAGGCTTGTTGCAGTGCTTGGCGAACAAAAGCAGGAATATAACGATAGGTTAAAAGACACAGTTCGGGTTCAGAAATCAGCTCAAAGTCGTCTTGTTCTTTAATTAGATCGGCGAAATAGCGAGCTTTAGCTAGGCTTTGGTCAATCAATAATTCGTAGCCAGGGCGACTAATAATGTGCATGCTAGCGTACACCAACATGGCCATACCTGAACGAGAACCTTCTAACGTATGGCTGCCTAGATCTTTTGAACCTTTCCGCAAAATATACTGCGCATGGTGCTCAATCGAATGCATAGCATCAGGCTTTTTGAATAGTACCATGCCTGCACCCATAGGGATGTAGAGCTGTTTATGTGCATCAATTGTGACGGAGTCAGCCAACTCAATACCATTGAGTAAGTGTCGGTGATTATTCGACATTAATGTTGCACCGCCCCAAGCGGCGTCTACGTGAAAATGACAACCTTCTTGCTGACAAATATTGGCGATATCTCTTAAGGGATCAATGTTGCCTGTTTCTGTCGTTCCGGCGACGCCAACAACCGCAAAAGTTTTAATTTTCTGGCTTTTTAGGTGTGCCATTTGGGCTTTCAAATCTTGTGGGCATAAGCGGTTGTTGTGGTCGGTTTTTACACAAACCAAGCCTTCTTGGCCGATACCCAATACGTCAGCGGCTTTCTTTAAAGAGTAATGGCCACGATCAGACACTAAAATGGCTAACCCGTGGTAACCATAATGACGCATAGCTTTAAACAGCCCCTCTTTTTCGACGCCTTGGAAATCACCATCGGCTTTCAAAGCATTATTACGAGCCACCCACAATGCCGTGATATTGGCAATTGTTCCGCCAGAGCAAAATGCACCGAGCGAATGATTAGCGCTATGCATCCATTGGCTGTAAAAAGCGTCGTTTTTTTGATAGATCAAACGATGCAACATACCCAAAACCTGCCGTTCTAGCGGTGTAAACGCTTTTGACGTTTCAATTTTGACTAAGTTTTGATTCAGCGCAATCATGATCTTTGATAACGGCATCAAGAAATATGGCAGTGCAGATGTCATATGACCAATAAAGCTAGGAGCCGAGGTATGCACTGAATGAGCGACTAAATTATCCAACAAATGCTGAGTATGTTCTGAAACGAACTCCGGTGACTCTGGAATTTGCGGATTAGAGAAATCTTTTTCGATCTCTTTGAGTGGTTTTTCTTCAGCGACAATATGTTCACGCAAGAAGAGGTTCAAATTGCGCGATAGCTCTTGGTCTATTTTTGTCAGTGTTGAATCGGGGCCTTCGGGCACAGTGAAGATCCGTAACAAGCTCTCGAAACTCACATTTGCAGTTTTTTGTTCTGATACCATACAGCTTCGTTATTTTGATTTTATGGAATGCGAGCGGCACAATCTAAACGAAAACGGGACAGTTGTCCCGTCTTAATTCGGCTAGAGTAGAGGCGGCGACTAGTTACAGACTTTCTTTTCGATCAAGGCGATGGCATCGTTATATTTATTCAACGCAGCTTCGATCTGCTTCGGATGACTGAGCAATTCGGCTAAAGCTGAACGTAATTCATAGTTTTTTTCGTTAGGCTTTGCTTGGCGATCTTCATAGGTAATTTTAGCAATGTGGCCGAGATCATCACTGCGTGAGGCCAATACTTTAATGTCGTGCTGTTCTAGTTTTAACCAAGCTTCTACAGGTTGCGAGGTGGCGACTTTCGAAGGATCGTTGCTTAGGTAATAATGGACTGCCGTACGGCTTAATTCAAAGTGATGCTGGCGTCCTTGCAGAAACCATTGGCTAACTTCAGTAAGTTCAGGATATTGCGCGGTCGTTAAGTCTGCGAGATCACTATACCAATGGAGAGACGCGTCGACATAAGCGTCATATTTTTCGGATAAGCATTGGTTATCAGCAGCGAGAGCAACATTCGCTGAAGTTGAGAGCAGTAGGGCAACGAGAACACGTTTCATAAATCTTCCTTTGGGCTTTGTTATTGTGTGGGAGTTTTCTACTCCCTATTGTTAGTTTAAATGAAGGCTAGAGTGATTCCTGAGATCTAGCCTGCAAGTGATACAAAGAACAGCATAAGAATAGGCACCAGTAGGCTGAGAATAAACCCACTGACAATCGCGATCGGTACGCAACGAACCCCGCCAGTTGTCTGGATCACGGGCAAGGTGAAATCCATCGCGGTTGCCCCAGCATAGCCGATGGCAGAGCAAGGTTTGGTTCGGATTAGCATGGGGATCATCACTAAAGCAACCAGTTCTCTAAGTAGCTCTATCATGAAAGAGGCACCACCATAGACTGGGCCGAAAGCATCACCCATTAAAATCCCGGCAAGTGAATACCATCCAAAACCGGAAGCCATGGCTAGTCCTCGATAAATTGGGATATCAAGAATCATGGCCGCAATGATCCCCCCAATCCAAGAGGTCAATATAATGACTAATGCGATGACCATTCCGTATTTATTGAGCAAAATTTGTCGTAGAGTTAAACCACTATTTCTCAACTGAATACCAATAAAGAAAAGTAATACGAACAAGATCCATTCACTGGCGGTGTTCACCCAACTTAAATCGAATCCTAATACAACCCCAAGCGCCAATCCTCCACCGACAACCACAATCAGCTTTACGGATTCTAACGCCATGCTAGATAGTGGCAGTTTTGAATGGTTCGCATCGGTTTTTATGGGTAGAAATTTGTCAATAAAAGGCAAGACCAATAAGTTGCAAGCACCAATCATCAAGAAAAATACGGTGGTAAATTTGAGTATCAACTGTAGGTTACTGCCCAAGTTATCGAGGGCTGCCAAGCTTAAACCCATCAGAAACAGAATGACGTAAACTAACCAAGACGTGGCTTTATTTAATGCTGCTAGCCACTGTTGATTGGCAATAGAAAATAGATACCCCACTATTAGTGGGGCAAAAATAAATAACATCCCTGAGAACATCTCATCCTCTGATTATTTTGGGTTTAGAAGCCGCTTGCGTTGATCACATCATTGAGTTTTGATTTGAATTCAAGCTCACTAAGGTTACTTAAGTTGTATAGCACCTCAGCTCCGGTCGCATTAATTTCGACGTCATGCTCTTCAATCTCTTCATCTTGACGACGAAACAGTAAAAGATGGTGAGCAATACGTGCCACATCAAGGTAACTGACTTCGTGAGAAGATGCGACTAAAGATTGATTTCCTGCTACTTCAAGGAAATCTGAGTCGAACCCCCAACTTCTTAACACAAGCTGACTGGTTTTTGAACATCGCGACTGAAAAATCTGTAGGGCGATGTCTTGATCGAGATAGTTGCCTTTCTCAAGATATAAATGATATTCGTGTACCAGACAAAACAAGCCAATATCCGCAAGTAGACCGACAAGTAAGGCTTTTTCCTGCTCTAAATGTTGATATCGGCTTGGTTCTAGTTGTTTAAATGCGTGAGTTACCATCACCATGGTTGCGCCAAGCTCTCGCGATATGGTGGCGCTATTAACCAATATTTTATTGCATTCTTTGCTTAAGTTTACAGAGTGCTTTAACTGCTCAATCGCTTGGGCTGTTACAATGTCGCGTACTCGTAGTATGCCTAAGCGTGATACAGCCGTGACTAAATCCGTACAGGTAATATTTCGACGATTAAAGACAACAGAGTTTGCTACGCGTACTACAATTGCAGTCAGTCCGGGATCTTCAAGTAGACAATCGGCGACATCTGAAATTTCAGTAGATTCTAATGTACATAAGCGCTGTATTTTTAGAACAACATCAGGAATAGGAGGAAGTGAAATTTTTCCTGTGCTGAGTGAGTGTTCAACCAATTGAGAAAATTCACTTTCTAACCCTTGGATGAGCATTTGATGATGATCTGGAAGCCAGTAAAAAGATAGATGATTCATAATTTTGTGCTCGATCTGTACTGAAGGCATTTTACCGTCTGCTAACCCAAATAAGCAATCAATTCACCGTCAATCGCATTAATTTGTTTTCTTGATGTATTAATCTTAATACGTTAATGGAAAGCGTATGTGTCAAAAAAATTTATTCATAAACACAATGATGTGATTTCTATCTCATAACTCTGCTGAGATATGTCTATTGATGTGATGTATGCCCAGACTTATTTTGTATCGTTAACTATGATAGTACCCATATTAAGCAAGCTAATACTAAACTACTACAAGCTTGTTACTAACTTACTCTTTTTATTCGCAAAAATACGCTGCTATCTGGTGATCACTATTAATCGGGGAACTTGATTAAGGATCAATGGATATGATTGAGCATGCATTTTTCAATTACGTTATTAAATTTGGCGCATTTCAAAAGCGTTCAATGTTTGGCGGTGTTGGGCTTTTCCAAAAAGAAGCGATGTATTCACTGATTAGTGAAGAGTCTGTTTTTATTCGTGGAGGTGAAGAGCTCGATGATGCACTCACAAAATTAGGCTGCGAAAAATACAAACACGTTAAAAAGCAGACCACAGCAACCGTTAATTATTATGATATTACTGAGCTTTTTGTGAGCAATCATGAGAGCCTAGATACGATTATTGAACGTTCCATTCGTTATTCTGTTGAGCAACGTAGCTTTCAAAAATCCTCTGCAAGCCGTCGACTACGTGATTTACCAAACATGCAGTTAACGTTAGAGCGTATGGTTAAAAAAGCGGGCATCAATGATGTGGAAACGTTCATGCGCTTAGGTGCTCCTACGATATTTTCTAAAGTGAGAAAAACGTACGGTAGTGACGTCGATGTAAAACTACTGTGGAAGTTTGCTGGTGCGATCGAAGGTATTCATTGGAAATTGCTGCAAGAGCCTCGCAAGCGTCAATTATTAGAAAGCTGCTCATTACGCTGACAGTTTTGTAGCACAGTTATCAAATAAATAGTTATCAAATAAAAAGCCGAGTCTTACGTCTCGGCTTTTTATTGTATTTAGCTTACACCTAGAACTTAAAACGAGTCGTAAACATCAGTTGATCGCCGTAAGCATCATTGATGCGAGCCTCGGCACCGAGAGAGAAAAGTTCTGTAGAATGAAAACGGGCATAAACAGACGCAATCCAGTCATCATTGTCATCGATAGAAACAAAGCCACCTTTGCCACCAACTTCTAACTGTGGTCCAAGCCATTGACGTACGCCAAGGTTTAATTCCATTCCGGTATCGGTGCTTTTATTATCGCGGGTATCTACGACGCGTAATAGCATTTCACCCGTGAAGTCAGCCCAGTTGTTAATAGGAGCATGAAAGCCAAAACCTGCGGCTGCGTCAAAATCACCTTCAAACTCAGAGTCTATACGACCAATAACATGTGCATTTGGGTGAATTGATTTGCTCATCGCAGCACCAAAGGTGACTGGACTTGCTCCAATACGAGCTTCGATATAGTCGTAACTAAAATTGCTCATGACGGATGGGCTATTTCGGTCTATTTCTGCCAGTGTTTGGCCTGAGGCTAGCAGCAAAGCGGCTGCAATGATTGTTTTACGCATAGTCACTATAAACCTATATTTTTAGTTTATTTCCATGGCCAGTCGCGGAATACCCGCGGTGACATTAAAGAATTTAGACATCATAGTGCATAGATTGACATTGTCGCCATTAAAAAGTGTCATTCTTTTGTTGTCTTCGCAAAAAATAAGCAAAGAGAGTGCCATTTCTTCGTTAGGATATTTTATTCACCAAAACTGATGCGGTTTTGTGCGATCGCATTGAAGATTTTCTCGGCATCCAAGACTCTGGCCCAAGGCATTAAATCTGATTCGTTTTCAATCATATATTGTGTTAATTGATCTTTGATAACATCGCGAAGTTTGTTCCCATCCCAAGGTTTGGCTACATAAAAATGTAGGCTGGCATTATTCACCGCTTCTACGGTGTCTTCTAGCCCTGCTTGGCCTGTTAGTAGTACTTTGCGTGTATGTTGCGTCTCTTCATTGCGGCTTAATTCAATTAAGAAACTAATGCCTGTTTGTTCGGGCATAATGTGATCGCACAAAATTAAAGCCAGCTTGATATTTTGAGCTTGGTGATCGGCAATCACTTCTTTTGCCTCTGCAACAGATTCTGCGGCTTCTAAGATAAAAAACTCTTCAAATTCGTCGAGGTCTTGTATGACGCTGTCCAATACTTCACGTTCATCGTCCACGCATAAGATCAAAAATTTGTTCATGATATTCTCCTTAATCATCAGCACGACAAGTTATCGACTAACTGGCAGCCATACCGTCATTGTCGTGTATTTATCCTGTTCAGATTGAACATCGATCCAACCTTGATGCTGGTGGACTATTTGTTGGCAGACAGAAAGCCCAATACCGAGTCCAAAGTTACCTTCTTTTTTCGTCGTGTAATTTAATGTGAAGATACGCTCTTTCTGCTCGTACGGGATCCCACAACCATTATCCGTGAAACTGATGGTCACAAAAGATTGATTACCCTGTTTTGCTAATGTGGTTGCAATGTGCAGTACGCCATTGGCTGGGAAGGCATCAATAGCGTTGGAAATGAGGTTTGTCCATACTTGTTGTAATGCAATCGGTTGACAGGTAATCAAAGGTAAGTCGGCATACTCTTTCTCGACTTTGTGGCGCTTAAGACGATTTTCGAAAATAACCAGAGTGTCTTCAATACCTTCATGAATATTGACCTTGTGCAGCGCTTCATCATCAGGGCGAGCATACCCTTTAAGGCTTCGTACCATATCGGCGATGCGTTGTGCACAAACATTGATAGAACGAAGTGTACTACCTGTTAGGAAATAGTTTTCTAACTGTTCCAGTGTTTCTAACGTTTTTTCGGGATCGTGTTTAGCCGATTGTCGGAGCACAAGATCATCATCCAGATTCAGCTTGACCAATTTTTTCGCGATCAAACGGTGATGAATGTCATTTTCTATCGCTTTAGCACGAGCCCGTTCTTCCGATGTAGACGTAGGTTTGGCTGAAAGTGCACTTCTTAATAGCTGGCTGCCTTTATGCTGAAGATTTTGATGTTCAGTCTCTTGGACTAAGTGCTCAATCTTGTCTGACAATGTTTCGGTTCCACGTAAAATTGCGGCGACAGGATTGTTTAGTTCATGAGCGACACCTGCAACAAGCTGACCGAGCATGGCCATTTTTTCCCGCTCGATTAATTGCTGATGCGCTGACTCAAGTGATTCGAGCGTTTTTTGTAGTTGCAATTTAGTGTTAATACTGCGTTGTAAGCGGCGGTTAAAATGGCGGAGCAGCAAGTTAGTAAATAGGGGCAATAGCCGAGTATCCGAATGCATGACTTTTGCAAACACATCTCGGTCTAGTTTAATCACATCGGTTTTAGTCAGGGTGACGGCAGTAGAAAAAGATTTCTCACCAGTCACAAAAGACATACCACCGACAATGTTGCCTTTTTTGTGGCGAACCACTTCTCTTTGTTGCCCTAAATCATCTTTTTTATACAGGGCTACTTCACCTTCAGTGATGAACCAAAGAAAGCGGTTCTCTTCTCCCTCTTTGGTAAGAAAGTGATTAGTGGAGTAGGTTCGGCAGGCGCGAGTTTCATCTTCATTTTCAAAAAATTGGTGTAAAGCACCAATTACTTGCTCAGCCAGTTCTGTATCAGAAAGCTTGTGGTAATCGGAGATAAAACCATCTCGATAACTGCGCATTTTATTATCGATGTGCGCGCGTAAGATGCGCTGTTGATCAAGTATTGTGCTGTAGTTGAGAATGTTGTCTTTATCATGATCTAAGATGTAGGTCGTGAGCTCTTTTTGGACGGTTTTATAGAGCACGTTATTTTGTAGTGGTTTAGTGAGACAGTGATCTAATCGCCCCTCATTGACGGCGGTGAGAATGGCTTGAATATCTTGTCCGCAGCTTATCAGCACTTTCCGCGCTGAACGCGTGTGGGTTGATTTATCGAGTTGAGTCAAAAAATCCGCACCATCAAACTGCTCATGGTGACTGGCAATGACCAATGCAATCGTTTGTTGCTGTTCGTGCAAATATTCTAGGGCTTGCTCAGCTTCATCTATGGTGTCCGCTGTATGAAGATCAAATTTAGTGGCGAACGGAGCTAACTCAGCTCGCAACTGTTCTGTGCTGATTGGGTTATTGTCTAAACAAAGTAGTGCGTAATGGTTCACACAAGCCTCTACTGTCATCGCTGTTTTGACTACTGTAGCAAGTATTACGCAGTGGGTTTGAGAGCTAGGTTTTAGAATTTCTCATCACATCTTAGCAATACTCTGACCTAACACCATGTTTTGGTTTTCAATTGTTTACGGTAGACTGGGTAAAATCTTCAGGAATAGAACACTATGAAACAGTTAAAAATCATTGGTGCGGTTGGTGGTGCTATCGTCTTAGCAGCATGCTGGCCGTTGGCTGTCGGACAAATCGGTGAAAAGGTGATCACTAACGGTATTGCAAATATCTCTTCAGGTTCAATCGAGGCGGACATTGTCAGTTATAAGCGCGGTTACCTTTCATCAACCGTGCAAACCCGCTATCAGATTGCAGATAAAACGCTCAAACAACAGTTGGTTGCCGATGGTTTACCGACCCAAGTTTTAGTCAATAGCGAGGTTAAGCATGGCCTGTTGAGTTTAACAGCAACATCCGTTATTGCTGATCAAGAAAATCTACCATTGACGATGACCAGTATCACGCAGTTGAATGGCAATACTCAATATACTGTGGCGCTAGACAGTTGGCACTACCAAAGTGAAGATGGCGAGATGACGTTCTCGACAACGCCCGCCACATTGAAAGGTGATATTTCGGTGCTAGGTGAAATCACTTATCAACTGAATGTTCCTTCTGTTGAGTTGGATTTTACCAGTGGTGAAAAAATGATGCTTTCACAGCTAACTGGTCAAGGTATAGGTAAACAAGATAAAGGCTTCTGGCTAGGACAACAGTCATTGGTGTTAGCAAAAATTAATCTTGTCGATGGGCTAGGTGAAAATACGCTGAGTATGGACAACATGCGTTATTCCTTTGATTCGGTATTAAAAGGAGAGCCTTCTCGTTTTGATAGTAATCACTTGATTGAGATGGATAAATTAACTTATAGCGAAGGCGAGGTGAAGGACCTCAATCTTGATTTTACCTTGGGTGATTTAGATGGTGACGCTTTTGAGAAGCTCTCAACGCTTTACCAAAACAGCCCAGAACTTTCTGATGAGGACATTCAGCAAGCACTACCTTATGTGCAATCATTATTCGAGAAAGGTTTTTATCTATCGATGAATAAAATGGTGCTAAAAGTTGGCCAAGGTGAGTTTGAATCAAACTGGAAGATAGCGGTTCCTGAAGGGACAAATAATGTGGTGCAAGATCCGAGTACCATTTTACCAGCCTTAACCGGCCACATTGATACCTTCATTTCTGACCAGCTGGTTGAAGATTTTCCTTTTATCCAGCAAGGTATTGATGAGCTTGTTGTGATGGAAATTATGCAGCAAACCGATCAAGGATATCGACTCCAAGCTGAACTGAAAGAGGGCAACTTGGAATTTGAAAATGGCAACCAAATGCCGCTATTGACACTATTACTTCCGGCATTGATGCGATAGCGAACGGCGCTCAAGCAAACGATTTCGCGAGTTTTAGCAATCAGTAAGAGAAAAGAGCCGATAGAAGCTCTTTTCTCGCTTTTTATCCACATCAAAAAGTGGTATTAATCACATTAATTGTCGATAGCAGGAGCAAGGAACTCATGGAATCAAATCAAGCGGGCCCAGTCTATAATTTCAGCGCAGGCCCAGCAGCCTTACCTAAAGCCGTGATGGAAAAAGCGCAAGCCGAGTTTATTAACTGGAACGAGCTTGGCACGTCCGTTATGGAAATTAGTCATCGCAGTAAACCTTTTATTCATGTTGCTCAAGAAGCGGAGCAAGATCTGCGAGATTTGCTTAATATCCCGAGTAATTACAAAGTATTATTTTGTCAGGGTGGAGCGCGCGCTCAGTTTGCGGCGGTGCCTTTAAACTTATTAGGCGATGCGACTAAAGCGACCTATATTGATGCGGGTTACTGGGCTGAAAGTGCGGTCAAAGAAGCGAAGAAATATTGTGAAATCGATGTTTTCAACGCCAAAGTGACCAAAGAGGGCAAAACAGCGGTATTACCAGCCAGCGAATGGAAAATCGATCCTGAGTCGGCTTACGTGCATTTTTGTCCGAATGAAACGATAGATGGTATTGAGATTAATGATTTACCAGATACAGACAAACCGATTGTAGCTGATATGTCATCTACGATTTTGTCGCGCCAAATAGACGTCTCAAAGTACGGAGTCATTTATGCGGGAGCGCAGAAAAACATTGGGCCAGCGGGGATCTGTATTGCGATTGTTCGTGATGATTTGCTTGATTTAGCCAGTGATGTGCTGCCGACTATCTTGAATTATAAAGTACAAGCTGAACAAGATTCTATGTTCAACACGCCACCTACATTTGCGTGGTATTTGTCGGGTCTCGTGTTCAAGTGGCTAAAAGGGCAGGGTGGTGTCGCGGCGATTGAGAAAATCAACCGCGAGAAAGCAGCGCTGCTTTATAACGCAATTGATGAGTCACCTTTCTATCGCAATACCATTCACCCAGACAACCGTTCACTGATGAATGTGCCTTTCCAATTAGTGAAACCAGAGTTGGATAGTACGTTTTTAGAGTTGGCTGAAGCGCGTGGTTTAGTCTCGCTGCAAGGTCACCGAGTCGCGGGTGGTATGCGTGCCTCGATTTACAATGCGATGACACTGGAAGGCGTTCAAGCCTTAGTTGATTTTATGCAAGAGTTTGAACAGCAGTACGCCTAACGTTTTTTATGGTATCAAAAACGATATAACATAAAATACGACCTTAAAAAACAAAGCCCACTAAGTGGGCTTTGTCATTAATTGGCTAGATTGAAGAGCATTACAATTTGTCAGTTAACTCAATTGCTTGGCCAATGTAGTTGGCTGGTGTCATCTCTTTCAAGCGTGCTTTTTCAGCTTCAGGTAGCGCAAGGCCATCAATAAAGTGGCGCATTGCTTCACCATCGACTCGCTTACCGCGCGTGAGTTCTTTCAATTTTTCGTACGGTTTTTCGATGCCGTAACGGCGCATAACCGTTTGCACTGGTTCAGCAAGGACTTCCCAGTTTTTATCGAGCTCAGCAAGCAGCGCATCACGGTTCACTTCCAGTTTACTGATACCTTTTAGCGTCGAAGTGTAGGCGATGATCGCATAACCAACACCCACACCAAGGTTACGCAGCACGGTTGAATCAGTTAAGTCACGTTGCCAGCGAGAGATAGGCAGCTTTTGTGCTAGGTGATTGAACACGGCATTAGCAAGACCTAGGTTGCCTTCTGAGTTTTCAAAATCGATCGGGTTGACTTTATGTGGCATTGTCGATGAGCCAATTTCACCCGCAATGGTTCTTTGTCTGAAGTGGCCCAAAGCGATATAGCCCCAGATGTCACGATCGAAGTCGATCAGAATAGTATTGAAGCGGGCAACGGCATCAAATAGCTCTGCGATGTAATCATGTGGCTCAATTTGTGTTGTATAAGGGTTCCACGCCACACCTAGCGATTCAGTGATAAACTCTTCGCTAAAGGTATGCCAGTCGAGTTCTGGATAGGCTGAAAGGTGAGCGTTGTAGTTACCTACTGCGCCGTTTACTTTTGCGAGAATCTCGATATTGGCAATCTGCTTATATTGGCGTTCCATACGGTACGCTACGTTAGCCATCTCTTTACCCATAGTACTTGGTGATGCTGGCTGTCCGTGGGTACGAGACAATAACGGAATATCGCGATACTCTTCTGCTAAGTGACGAATCGCATCAATAATGTTGCGCATTTCAGGAAGAAGCACGGTATCGCGAGCTTCTTTGAGCATTAGCGCGTGAGATGTGTTGTTGATATCTTCTGAAGTACAAGCAAAGTGAATGAATTCATTAACGGCGTGCAGCTCAGGAACACCCGCTACTTTTTCTTTTAAGAAATACTCTACAGCCTTAACATCATGGTTCGTTGTGCGTTCAATTTCTTTAATACGAGCGGCATCTTCTTCGCTAAAATTGTCTGCTATCGCATTAAGAAATTGATTGGCTTCATCACTGAATGCTGGAACTTCGGCAATTCCAGCAGTGGCTGAAAGCTTCTGTAACCAACGAATTTCAACAATGGTCCGATACTTGAGGAGACCAAACTCACTAAAGATACTGCGTAACGCAATCGTTTTACTTCCGTAGCGGCCGTCTACCGGTGAAACAGCAGTCAAGGCTGACAGTTCCATGTTTTTCTCCTGAATTTTGAGGTTAAGTGTGAGAGTGAATTCTTTGCGTCAATATTAGACTCGAGCTAATAAAATCTGAGCTTGTTCGATCATTTTCTTACGACCGAAGATCAGATGGCGACGCTTTCCTCCAACCTGACGCCACAAGACAGCGCAACGAATTCCTGAAAGGAGTAAGGCGCGCACTTTGTGCTGGGTTGAAGTTTGTTGAAGTATGGTAGGGGTTCCAGTGACTTGGATTCTCGGGCCAATAGGGCTGATAACATCCAAGTAGATACTGGCAAGGTTGCTGATCATCTGATCATCAAGCAAGTCAAAATGGTTGACTTGACGTTCAATCGTTTGAATACGATCGCCCAGCTGTGACATCGCATCACGACGAGCGCTTAATTTACGCTCTAATGCCATCAGGCTAATGATATAGCGAGTGATTTCACTCCCTGATGGCGTGCTATCAATACCTTTCACCAAACATTCGAGGCCAATTTTTAAGTTGGCCTCAGAGCCGAAGACATCAAGTGTATTGTTTGGATTAGTACTTAAGATAGCCGTTAGAGAAGTTTCAAACGCGTCTGAATCACAGTGACCATTTTTTGCTACGTGTTGCACTAAAGCGACAGCTTGGCAGATACCCGCAAAAGCGATGGTACGGTCATAAAGGGTGTTAGCCACGTTTATTACTCCTAAGTTGTTTAAATTCGCTGCTCAATAATTCCACCGCCAAGACACACATCGCCTTGATAGAAAACCGCGGATTGACCAGGCGTGACGGCCACTTGTGGCTCATCAAAAATGACTTTAATGTTTTCATCATCAATAGGGATGATGGTACACGCTATATCCGTTTGACGGTAACGCGTTTTTACCGTGCAGCTTAGCGTTGCTTGGATTGGTGTACGATCAACCCAGTGTAATTGGGAAGCGATCAAGCCATGAGATTTCAATAATGGGTGATCAGCGCCTTGGACTGCAATCAAAACGTTACGTTTAAGATCTTTATCAGCGACATACCATGGGTCTTCGTTACCGCCACCGCCTTTTTGGCCACCAATGTGTAACCCTTTGCGTTGACCTAAAGTGTGGTACATCAGGCCTTGATGTTCACCAATAACGAGACCTTCTGGTGTTTCAATTTTACCCGGTTGTGCTGGTAAATAGCGAGACAAGAAGTCGGTAAATTTGCGCTCGCCGATGAAACAGATACCAGTTGAATCTTTTTTCTTCGCCGTCACCAAACCTTGTTCTTCCGCAATGCGTCGAACTTCGGGTTTTTCTAAATCACCCACAGGAAATAAGCTACGAGCCACTTGTTCATGGCTTAATGTATAGAGGAAGTAGCTTTGGTCTTTGTTGTTGTCCAAGCCGCGCAGCATTTGTGGTTTGTCATTACCTTCAGGGAAGGTGCGTCGAACATAGTGGCCCATGGCGATATAATCGGCATCTAGCACTTCATCTGCAAACTCTAAAAAGGCTTTAAACTTGATTTCTTTGTTACAAAGAATGTCTGGGTTGGGAGTTCGCCCTGCTTTATATTCCTCAAGGAAATATTCAAATACGTTGTCCCAATATTCGGCGGCAAAATTAATGGTATGAAGAGGGATGTCTAACTTATCGCACACGGCTTGTGCATCGGCTAAATCTTCCGCCGCTGTACAATATTCCTCGTTATCATCTTCTTCCCAGTTCTTCATGAACAGGCCTTCGACTTGATAACCTTGCTCTTTGAGAAGATACGCCGAAACGGAGGAGTCAACACCACCGGACATGCCGACGATGACTTTCTTTTGGCTGTTTGCGCTGCGGTTGTCTGACATTACTTAATACCACTCAATTGACTTGGTCGCAGATTCTAGCAGAAAGATTTTCGTCGCGACAGATCCGAGACAGCAATCACACTTCTATCTGGTTTAATTGGCGTCGTATCTGTCAATGTCAGCAGAAATTAGTTTTAGAATTCTACAATGGCTTATGGCATAGTGCGTGCCATTTTAAAGCGTAACAAAAGGCCACAAAATGCAAGATGACAATCAGATTATGGATGACGCATTCCTCATCGAAACAGTAGAGAATCAACTCGCGGACGGAAATCCGTTAAAGGTCAAAGAAACCTTGATGCGCTTGATGATGACAGGTCACTCAAGGGAGGATGCCGTTGCCTCTATTGCTTGTGCGCTTGCAATTGAGATTTTTGATGTGATGAAAAACGAAGGGCAATTTGACCTAAAACGCTATTCAGAGCATTTAGATAGGTTACCTGATCTCAGCTTTATGGAAGGTGAATAAAAATAATCAAGAGCAAACGTTTGCTATAATGGCCTTAGTTGCCGCGCTAATGGGTGCGCGGTAGAATCGCGCATCTTTTTCTCCTCTACTCAGACTGACGTTATGAAATTTCCTGGCCAACGCAAATCAAAGCATTACTTTCCTGTTCATGCACGTGACCCACTTGTTATCCAAGCACAAGAAAATAAAAAAATGTCACGTACACATATTATTGGTATTGACCAGACTTTGGTGGATATAGAAGCGAAAGTAAATACTGACCTCATCGAAAAATATGAGCTTAGTAAAGGCCATTCGTTAGTGATTGACGATCAGAAGGCCGAAGCTTTGTACACTGAGCTCAAACAAAATGGTCTGATCACTAACGAATATGCTGGGGGAACGATTGGCAACACATTACACAATTATTCGGTGCTGGCAGATGATCGCTCAACGTTGTTAGGTGTGATGAGCCAAGATATAAAAATTGGTAGCTACGGTTATCGTTATTTATGTAATACATCAAGTCGGATGGATCTGAATTATTTACAAGCGGTCGATGGAGCGATTGGGCGCTGCTTTGCCTTGATCACAGAGGATGGAGAAAGAACCTTTGCTATTAGTGAAGGGCAAATGAACCAACTTCGCGCAGAAAGTGTTCCAGAAAAAATATTTAAAAGTGCTTCAGCCTTAGTATTGACTGCTTATTTAATTCGCTGCAAAACTGGTGATCCAATGCCAGAGGCAACAATGAGAGCGATTGAATATGCTAAGAAATATGATGTACCTGTTGTTTTAACCTTAGGTACTAAATTTGTTATTCAAGATGACCCTCAATTTTGGCAAAATTTTTTGCGTGATCATGTCACTGTTGTTGCCATGAATGAAGATGAAGCCGAAGCATTAACCGGGGAAAGTGATCCTCTTGCAGCGTCAAATAAAGCTTTAGATTGGGTCGATCTTGTATTATGCACCGCAGGACCAGTCGGTTTATTTATGGCAGGATATACTGAAGATGCAGCGAAACGTGAAACATCGTTGCCACTATTACCTGGTTCTATTGCTGAATTCAATCGTTATGAATTTAGTCGCCCAGCATCAAAAATAAGTTGTGAAAATCCGATACGTGTTTATTCTCATATTTCACCGTATATGGGTGGGCCTGAGAAAATTAAAAATACTAATGGTGCGGGAGATGCGGCGTTGTCGGCATTGCTGCATGATATGGCAGCCAATAAATATCATAAAGAGAACGTCCCTAATTCGAGCAAGCATCAGAATAACTTTTTAACCTATTCATCCTTCTCGCAAGTTTGCAAATATTCCAACCGTGCCAGTTATGAGGTGCTAGCCCAGCATTCACCTCGTCTGTCACGTGGTTTACCTGAACGTGAAGACAGCTTAGAAGAAGCGTATTGGGAAAGATAAAAGATTAAAATAATAAAAAGGCTCCGTTAGGAGCCTTTTTATTTGCTAAAGAGTTATTAAATCTCGAATTCTTCTAGAGATTTACCTGCATCAAGTTGCTCTTGAATTGCAGAAGGTGTGCGACCTTGACCTGTCCATGTTTTTTCTTGGCCATTGGCATCAAGATATTTGTATTTTGCTGGACGAGGTGCGCGTTTGCCTTGAACTTTAACTTTGTTTTTAGTTTCACCAGAAAGTGCAGAAATTAATGCGCTTACATCAATACCATCTTTGGCAATCTGTTCTGCAATCGCAGCCAGCTTCGCTTCTTGTTCTGCGCGAGCAGAGCGTTCTTCTTCTTCCGCTTCTCTGCGTTCTTGAACAACGATCGTTAATTTATCTAGTGCTTCTTCAAGCTGCTCTAGAGTGAGTTCACGGGAAAAAGCGCGTAGGCTACGAATATTAAGTAGAGTTTTTGTTAATTCAGACATGACTATTCCTATTTGATTTAATTTAGTCGACACAGCAATAATAAACTGCCGAATTGGTACTTACAATATTAGAT
>Ga0075011_10000025_pt1 | contig 81164 bp, 66 predicted proteins | sample TARM_MetaG_T_14_FD_72354 | JGI IMG/M metagenome (GOLD analysis project Ga0075011, IMG submission 72354) | Freshwater microbial communities from Pennsylvania, USA, analyzing microbe dynamics in response to fracking - TARM_MetaG_T_14 | ecosystem: Environmental > Aquatic > Freshwater > River...
AACTATGACCGAATCATTGATTTTTAATAATCAACGAGGCATTAAAAAACAATGACTAGGGAATTATATAGAAAGCAATATCATTACATTTAATTACAGCTATAAATATTAGGCTATTTCTTTATACCTTTGTGAACCATGCTAATGATATGTTCTAATAGTTTGTTCACCGACCTTCGTTGTGGTTTATCATTCTTATGTAAGATCTCAACATGAGCACTAGCAATAAAAGTCTTATAATCACTCTCGGAAATGTATTTTGTGCTTAAATTTTCAAAGACGTTTTCCATTGCTTTTCGCTTAGTGAAACAACTTAATGCCTTATCAATCGTATCCAAGAAAAGCGCTTCAATGACAGTTTCAAAACCCATTTCAACATCTTTAAGCGTAGAAATCATCTCAACGACATACACGACATCAGAAGCGCCTTTTAATCTTTTACGTGCTCTCAGTTTCCACTTCATATCATCTATTAATTGTTCCACTTCCGTGCGATATCTAACATTCACAAAAAGCATCACAAGATAAGTCATCATATCTTGCTCTTGCTTACTTTCATAAACTCTAAGCGAATTATCTGATTGTTCTTGAGCGTGCGCAGCCGCTCTTTCAAGTTCTTCTTCATAGTTACTCAGGTCCTTACAGGCATCATCTAGAATACCGTTTGAAATAAGCTTTCCGAGTGTATATTTTCGATTTCCGCCTAGTTGAGAAGCAGACATTCGAACCCCGTCGAGATTAAATACGATACCCACCGCAATCCCCTTCTTTGTCTGTAGTTCTACTTTGAGACTTGAATGTGTTGACTCAACAGCAATAACAAACTCTGCAAGATTAGAGCCTGGCTTTAACTTATTGATACCTGTTTTTACTAGCCGAGCGATTTGAGCCTTTTTGTTAAATTTTTTAGCGTCATTAATATCAGCATAGGTATCGTAACCAATATCATTACTGCTTACTAATTCTCGAAGTCCAAATTCTTTCTCTAGCTCTCTCATAACTTCTTGCGCTCGGATCTTGCTATATGAGTCTTTGACGCGCTTTCTTGTCACTATATCGATGGTAGATGTGACTACATGAATATGTTGTTCATCGGTATCATTATGTTTAAAAGCAATATATCGGCAATTTGCGTAACCTAAATGGTTCATCAACTTTTTAGCTGTTTTGCACCATTGTGGATTAGTTAAGCTTTCATTTGTATCGAGGCTAACTATCATGTGCTTAAACTGCTGTTTAGCACTTGGGTTAAGTCTAATAGATTCTTGCATCTCTCTTATCGCAAGTGTCATATCTAACATCTCCCCTGGTGCGTTTTTAGCATTTACAGGGATATGTATAATATTATTTGCATAAATAAATTCTGTTACTGCATTAGCAATTTTAGTGGCTCCTGCACCATAATTTACTAAATATTTAGCCACTCGTTCATCGTCACCAGCAACATACTTTATGAGAGTATCTGCGGTCTGCTCAGTGTGCTTACCGCCTTTTTGTTCAGGTTCCTTATAGATCATGACTTGACCCTCTTAATTCTTTCAGTGCCCGAACAAGCTTGTCTTCACTTAAATGCTGTTTTGCAATTTCATAAGCCGCTTCTTGAGTAAAGCTATTCACTAGCAAGTGACGAGTTGCCTGAAACTCTCTTAATAGTCCCGCTAGTACTACAAGAGTACTTTCTATTTCATCTCTTGTGAGAGCTTTACTATTCTCAATATCGGTGGCAATTGTTTTAATTTGATCACTAAGTTCTGAAGTTTCTGAGAAGAACTCTTTAGATGCCTCTAGAATGATGGGTTTGACTTTTACAGCATTATTGATGACGTCACGAGTAAATGCTGAAAGCTTTGAATAACCAGCCATGCATTGCTTTTTAACTAGCTCTTGATATTCTTTTTCAGTGAGATTTGTCTTTATTGATTTAATCTGCAAATCAGCAGGTTCTTTACGAGATTTGTATTTCTCTTTTTTTACTGTCTTAATAGCAGTTTCAATAGCTCTAAAATCTTTTTCACCTACATTTCTGAAAATGTCTAACATATCGTTGTTCATAATTATTACCTTTTATTGTATCTATACTCACCTCTCAAATAATTAGATATAGCTATTAAGATCTAAGACTAACAGCATATGATAAACCAGCGCTAACACCGAAGGGGGTTAGTGCAACCAACCAGAATGGTCGGAGTATTTGTCGGAGTTTTTATTTGGGACAAATAAACGCGCAGACACAGCTTGCTTCAAAATCCATTTTTTATATTATCACTTTATAACACCATTAATTTCAACAAATATTTTTAACCTTGTATATTTAAAGTTATCATTAAAAAAAACAAAACAAGCATCAACATATGAAAATTAAATAAACACATAATAATCAGTCGGTTACAAACACCCCAATGCATTATTGCTTTTAGCCTACTTACTGATTAAGTAAAAAACAAGCTAAGATACTTAAAAGTTAAGTTGTTGTTCAATGTCTTATTATTATAGTATAAGAAACGAGTGATTTATTTCACATTCATGATGAAAATAATTTACTCACTGATAATTAATAACTAATTAATTTAGAGTGACTGTAGATTGATTTTTCAACACAAGATCAAAATAAGCCGTTAGTTTTTCAAACGCACTCTATGTTAAAATAACTAACAATTGAATTGCTCATTGAAAAATGATCACCACACTATCTTTCATTCTCCCAATCATTTAATTAAATATAGTGTAAACTCGTACACAAGCGATACAGATCGTAAGCTAATTCACTGACAAACCATTACCTTTTCGGTTTTATGCATTCTTTGATATTCTTATGAAATGAATTTGTACTGAGCTGGCTAATCATATGAAATCAACATTAGACAAATCAAAGCTATCTGAATCCGACATTATCTCGAGATCCATTCTTCCTTCGCTCAAAAATGCAGGATAAGATGACGTTAATGGATGGTTTCGTAAACACTGGCATGATGTAGATAAGAAGCAAGAGACAATAGATGAATCAGCCATTATTTAGCAGTTTATTGGATAAGTACGATGGTATCTAAGAAATTGATATTATTTATTTTTTGAAGATGAAACCTTTTGAAATGATTGGCGTCCTGATGAGATCGTCAAAAATTGCTTTGGCAGACAAAAACCATATTTAGTGTCAATCTCTTAGTTGGAAGCAGAGATTTATCAGTTAGCATAACCCTTATTGGGCTAGGTTGGCCAATTTTAGCCTGATTAACAACAAAATATCACAATGCATATCTATATTTTTGGTAACCTAAATTCAGGCAAAACAATGTTAAGCAAACAAATGCAAGGACGTTTGCCTGAGTTCACTTATTTATCATTAGATGAGTATCGAATTCGCTTTGGCGATGGAACCGAGCAAGGTGAGCAACTTGCTTGTGAGCATTTCCTTGCTGCGGTTAAACAACAGGAAAATGCGATTGTTGAATTTACAGGATACGGTCAAACAGCTAGCCTTCTTACCAATCAATTAGATAGGAAAACAGGCATATTAATCTGTTGCACTAGAGATACTGAGCAGAGCATCAATGCAATTGATGATGAGAAATACTCAAAAATCCCTTACCCATCATCCTACAAAAGACTGCAATCTGTTGATGAAACTATTAGATATTTGAAAGATAAAATCATACCGACAGAACTAGAAAGTCACTGGCAAAGACAGATTTGGCAGTCTTACAGTTTTGACTTCTCTGATAACTTTGATTCCTTCTGGTCGGCCTTCCCATTATCTCAACACACTTGGGTCAGTAAGCTGAATAAAGTATTAATTACAGATACAAGCGCACCTACAGCTCTACTTTACGGAAGCTTGGGGGCTAATCAGTTAACAAAGCGCTCTGATATCGATTTATTTATTCAGTCATCGATTTCGGTTCAGGGTTGGCATGAAAGGCTCCTCAGATTGTTCGGTGAACAATTGGCTCATACCGATATTTTGGGGTCGAAAATCACTCTTAGAACACAAGACCGATTGCTTATAGAAATCGTTATAGGCCAACCGTTGTCTGACATTTCTCTTTATTATCGCGAGTCACAAATCTACAACGTTCACTTCACTATTTTAAAGGATGAGCTTGGCCTTGCAGAACAATTAGACGCCGTTACCAAAACACATACAAGCGAGCGAAAGCAAGCCAAAGAGTTGGCCGCTCAGGTTTACTTTTTATTTTGCTCCTTACCGAACCTTATCGCTAACAAAGACAGTTACAAGTACCACTTTCACTGCTCTATCATCCAGCACTATTGTGTTCAGCTAGAACATTTATTGCTAAGTGAGTTTAAACACAACTACCTTCCCAAGCACGTTGCTACAACATTGATTGACTTCCCATGGCAAGTATTTAAAGGCTCAGCAACTCATATCAGTACAGTGCAATATACTGAACTTTATCAGTACCTAATCACACTGTTCGAACGGCTTAGAAAGAAACAACTGATTAAAAGTAATGGCTATTTCTCTGTGGAGAATAGCTTTCTCCATGAGATCCCTAGCGAAGGTAACAAGGCTTAAAAATTGAAAAATCATCAAATAAAAACAATCAACTACCAACTGTGGCTAGTGCTGATTCTGACAAGCTTAATACCATTAATCTACTCAACTACACGAATCCATTTCTTGGGCAGCATCCCTAGCCCATGGACTTTTAGCATTGCAGCACAAGTTGCATGGCTAAATGTAGGATATGAAGTCCTCAGCGAAGCATTACTTATCCCTCTAGCATTTATTCTAGGCAGAGTTATTCATAGTAATGAAGCTTTTCGCGAACGAGCCAGTCTATCTCTTTTGGTTACCTTAACTTGCTACTTTGTGGTGACCGTAATGGTATTGTGGCTAGCCCCGAACTTTGTAGATGCTATGCAGCAACAGGCTGAATTATTGACCCAAACGATCCAATACATTCGATTGGAATCTGCCGCTATTTTGCTCTCCAGCTTCTATGCTTTTTTGTCTTTGATTCTCGTCCTAAGAAATGAACGAAAGGCGCTGTATGGTCTCCTAATAGTACAAATGCTCATGACTGTCATTTGTGACAGCATCTTCGTCAGTCAACTACCTTACTCCCTTCAGTTAGGAGTGAATGGTATTGCTCTGAGTAATATCGTAGTCAATAGTCTTCTCGCACTGTTTGCCCTGATTTATTTATCGAAATCAGGGATCACTCTGAGCTTCAAGTTTTCTAAAGGAGATCAATCGCAATGGCTCAAAGAATGGGCAAAGATTGGATGGAAGTCAGGGCTTGAGTCACTCGTGCGAAATACTGCCTTTATTGTCATGATTCTTCAGCTTATTAACCAAGTGCAACAAGCGGGAACATTCTGGGTTGCTAATCAATTTATTTGGGGCTGGCTACTACTCCCCGTTTTGACATTAGGATATCTGGTTAAGCAAGATGCTGCGACAAACAATGGATTAACATCTGAGCGAGTCAATAGCTACCTTTGGATAACGTTAGGAATTATTGCTGTTTGGATACTCACCGCACCGCTTTGGAACAGCTTTATAGCCAATATCATGGGGATAGAGAACCCAGAATCAATCACCAGTCTAGTTTGGCTAATGGTTGGGTTCTATGTCATTTTCAGTTTAAACAATGTCATCGACAGTTACTTTTATGGTATTGGACGCACGGATTTAATGCTGTATCAATCACTTATCGTAAACACCTTGTTTTACGGTTGTGCTTTTGTGCTTTACCAAATCGGTATCTTTGCCCCAACTCTTGAACGAATCGCCATAATGTTTGGCTTGGGCATTACTGCTGATGCGATAATAACTTGGCTATTATACTTAGTTCTACGTAGTAAAACGGACGATATACAAGCGGCTGAAATCCAGTCGTAAGACCCTGTAAATAATTCTGTATAATTGCAATTCGTATAATCTTTGTCTTCACTAGATGAACATATAAACGCAAAAATGTAGAATAAAACGCCTATTTATCCGATTTATTCTACCCACACCCTTTCATCCAGTCAGCTGATAATTATACCGTCTTTGGGAAGCACAATATCCAGCTCTAACGCAACAAAAATTGAGGACTAAAAAATATTGATTGATTTTGATACGGCTATGAATCTAATACTGTGGGTAGATTAAATCTCAGTAATTCTTTACCTTCTGATTTCCTAGATCTTACTTCTAATCCCACAAAACCTTGTTGCGAAATAGATTCAACAAGTTGATCTATTTCACGTTCATTATCATCATATCCACATTTTATTGAAAAATTGTTTAAAGAGCCTATAATTATTTCCATTTTATCTTTTGTGAAGTACACCGTTATACGGTTATCTTTCAAAAACTGATTGAATAAAACTCTATCCTTTTCTTCAGAAAAATCAATATCAAGGTTAGACAGTTTTCCTGTGACACGTGATTTACTAGCCTTGATTTCATTTTCAATTTTTTCTCTTTCAATTCTTTTAATATTATATTGATTTTCCCATTCTTCATCATCAGAATATTGTGTCATATATTCACGTATCTTTGACATACTCTTATCAATCGCATTAATTTTCTCTTCTAAGTGAGAAATGTCTACACTTTGCTCAATATCAAATTTTAGAGACTTAAGTACATTATAAATTTTATTCTGAGCTAAGTAATAATTTATATTTTCAGCTTCGCATCTTGTGCTTTTTCTTTTTCTGTTACATTTCAGATACATACCTTTAGTTGGATTCTTAACTTTTCTACTAGAGAATGCCATTATATAGCCACATTTAGCTAAACCACCACAACCGTTCTCATTTTCCTGCCGTATTAAGCAACCACATTTACCAACACCAACAAAAATATTTCGGAAGATTTCACCAACTCCACCTGTATTTTCACGAGTTCTTTTTTGAACTGCATAGAATGTTCTATCATCAATAATCCTAGGATAGTAATCCTTACCTTTTAACTTTCCAATTACATTCGTATTTCTGAAGTACGCATTAATAGATGATTCATTAAGAGGACTATTTTTTGTTGTTTTTATTAGGTTTCCATTTTCATCAATACTGTATCTGTAGATATCCAAATCACCGAGGCTCTTAATAATCTTTTGAGGCCCATAATTTAAATTAAGTTTTAAGTCAAATATTTTCCTAATAATTTCCGCGTTCTCTTCAATTATTGTATAAGATTTTAAATCTAAGTTTCTAGCTAACCAAAATGGTGGTTTCGCTATAGATTTCCTTCCTGAATCTTCAAGCAATTTTCTACTGGCTTTTATTCTTGCACTTTTTTGACTTGATTCTTGGTATGCTAAGTACATTCCGATTTCAAGTAGTATTCTTCCTGTTACACTAGATACAGATTCCATATTTTCTTCAAAAACAAGATTCCATTTCGTAATTGCAATTTTAACGCCAGCATCGAGAATCCTTTGAAATTCACCTCTGACAAAGTCAACATTAGCTCGACTAAATCTATCTATTAACTCAATAACAATAAGGTCGCCTTTCTCGATCTTTCCATTTTCAATATCATTAATCAAAGCACCCAGTTCACCCCTTTTAAAGTTCGCGGCTGTGTAAGCACTCTTACCACGATCTTCATAAATTAATCCCTTTGAGTAAGCCGATTTCCCCTCACTTAAGAGGCGCTTGTTGTAATCAGAAATCCAATGCTCACAAGCCTGTTCTTGTCTTTGTATACCCTGACCTTCCTCAGCCTGAATTTGCTTACTAACACGTTGATATAGATGATACTTATTCATTTTTTCTTACACGTTCCTGACCATAATATATGTAGTATAACATGCAGTTGTCATTTGCTAACTGTGGCTTGCCATATCACATCGGCGGTGACATCAAAGAGCGCAGCAATTTGCTGCTACAAACACCGGAAAGCTTTTTAGCGCGTTTTAATGTAGATGTGCGCACTATGAATGAAGTGCTGCGCATTAATCGTACAGCGAAAACCATCACTGTACGCAATCTGCTCGATCAGTCAGAGTACCAAGAAAGCTATGATTTTTTGCTGCTTTCCCCTGGAGCGGGTCCTATTGTCCCGTCGATTCCTGGGATTCAAAACCCACTGACCCATTCGCTGCGCAACATTCCAGATATGGATAAAATCATCCAGACGCTGCAAATGAATAAACCTGAGCATGCAACTGTCGTCGGCGGTGGTTTTATCGGTTTGGAAATGATGGAAGCGTTCCATCACCTTGGTATCAAAACCACGCTGATCGAAATGGCTGATCAGGTAATGACACCTGTCGATAGTGAAATGGCGGGCTTTGCTCATGCGGAGATTCGCGCTAAAGGCATCGATTTACGTTTAGGTGTTGCCTTAAAATCGGTCGAATATAAACCAGCGGCGACGTTACCTAGCACAGAATCGGGTGAAACTCTGGAGCACAAACACATCGAAGGTGAACTGGATCTTGTGCTCAGCAATAGTGAAATACTCACCACTGATATCCTGATTATGGCGATTGGTGTGCGTCCAGAAACCAAACTGGCTGCTGAAGCGGGCTTACAACTCGGTGAACTTGGTGGCATTTGGGTGAACGAACAGATGCAGACCAGCGATCCAGCGATTTACGCCGTCGGCGATGCGATCGAAGAAAAGGATTTTGTTACAGGCAAACAAACGCTGGTTCCACTCGCAGGTCCTGCCAATCGCCAAGGTCGCATGGCAGCTGATAACATGCTTGGTCGTAACGAAACCTATCAAGGAATACAAGGAACCGCAATCTGTAAAATATTCGACTTAGCCGTGGCATCCACAGGCAAAAATGAGAAGCAACTAAAACGTGACGGCGTTGATTACGAAAAAGTGTACGTTCACACAGCCAGCCATGCGAGCTACTATCCGGGCGCTGAAGTGGTGTCGTTCAAAATGCTGTTCGATCCAAAATCAGGCAAAATCTTCGGGGCACAAGCGGTGGGTAAAGATGGCATCGACAAGCGTATCGACGTGATGGCTGTCGCTCAACGTGCAGGTATGACAGTAGAACAACTACAACACTTAGAGCTGACTTACGCGCCACCATACGGCAGCGCGAAAGATGTGATTAACCAAGCAGCTTTTGTCGCGACAAATATAATGAAAGGCGATGCAAAAGCCATCCATTTTGATCAAATCGATTCGCTAAGTGACACGCATATTATTTTGGATGTACGTAATCCAAGTGAACGTGAAAATGGTAATCATCTCAAAGGCGACATCAATATTCCGGTTGACCAACTTCGTCAACGTATGGATGAACTGCCTAAAGACAAAGAGATCATCATTTATTGCCAAGTCGGGTTGCGCGGTAATGTAGCCTACCGCCAACTGGCCAATAATGGCTTTAAAGCACGTAATTTGATTGGTGGGTTCCGTACTTATCTGTTTGCAAAACAATAAAAGATTCAATTGAGTGCTGCTGATGCGGCACTCTTTTTAAGTTAACCGATGTAAACCGCGATTGGCATATTAGTCTGTTCTTCAAGCTCTTTTAATTTCGCCAACAAAGCTGAGTTAATTTGATTGCCAGCGGTCAACATTAAGTTTCCATTAGGTAAGTACAAATCACGCTTAATTTTCATACCCGGTTTCACTTCACTCAAACCAATGCACAATTCTAGGCCATCCTCCAAGTGTTTTAACGAAGTTACTACCATTAAAAAAGCATCCACGACTGTGGGGTCATATAAGGTTCCAGCCTGCTCTTTTATATAACTCTGCGCACTTTTGGTATGCATACGACGTGGATTATTTGGTGATGCAATATAGTAGTCATAATCTTTAACCACTTTAATAATACGTGAACACAAAGGTATTTCTTCACCATGTAAATGGCCTGGCTTACCAGTACCATTATACAACTCATCTTGGTGGCGAATGATTTCGACTAATGGCTCAAAGCGCTTAATTCGGCCTAAAATCTCGGCACCTAATACAGAATTGGCATTAGGACTCTGAGGAATTGAGGTTTCTGGATCCACAATCAACTTTTCAAGTTCTTTATCTTTCGCACCGATTAATCCTATTTGGTGCATCAAACCACACAAATAGACATGACTTATTTGGCTTTCAGGTAGTTTTAACCGCTGCGCTACTACCTTCGCTTGGTTGGCAATACGCTCTGCGTGATCGGCTGGGTGTCCCGTTCGATATTGAATGATCGCAGTAACCATACCTAGTATATCTTTAAACGTCTTGTTACGACTTATCAATAAATGTTCTAACTTTTTATTAGATGATTGCAGCTCTAACGTTCTCTCTTTTACCTTCTGCTCTAAATCTTGATTAAATTCAGCCAGCTTACGATTATTGTCCTCCAAGGCTAGATTCACCACTTCGAGCTCGCTATTACGTTTTTCTAACTCGATAGCCAAATGTTCTCGCTCTTTTGTCAGACGATAAAACTCCGCTGCTTTTGAAACGATCAATTTTAGGTTTTCGTTATCCCATGGTTTGCCAATATAGGTATGAATTCCGCCGGAATTTACTGCCCTTACGGTTGACTGAATATCACTATATCCAGTAAGCAGGATACGAATCGTCTCAGGATATAATTCTTTTGATTTTGCGAGAAAATCGGCACCATCCATCTCTGGCATCCGCATATCAGAGATAATAATAGAGACCTCATGTTGCTCTAAATATTCCAAGGCTTCCTTTCCGCTATTAAAAGAAACTATGTCATAATCTGTACGCAAAACCCTCGTTAGTGATTTTAGAATTTCGCTCTCATCATCTAGCAGCAGAAGGCTAAGTCTATCACCACCAATCTCTATTTTTTGTGCGACATTTTCCATCGTTCCTCCTCCATTCTAGACAAATAACTGACCACGTCGTCTGATGATAATGCCTGACTCACCAAATGCCCCTGGATAATGGAACAGCCCAAGGTTTTCAATTTATCCGCTTGCTCCTGAGTATCAACCCATTCGGCAATCACTCCCATTTCAAGTGATTCAGCACTGTCTATCATTGCCCTCAGAATAACTTCATTGGACGCTGATTTGCCAATTGCTTGAACAAATCGTCCATCAATTTTAAGTACATCGAAAGGCATTTCGCACAGATATTCATAGCCCGCATATCCAGTTCCAAAATCATCCAGTGCACAGCTCAATCCCAACCCTTTCAGTTTACTGAGTTCTTGTTTCGCCTGAATAAAATCCTCAATAAAGTCATGCTCCGTTATCTCTATTGACAAGTTATTCAAACCGCAACTGAGCTTTGTAGTTAGCTTAGTCAATAACTCGTAAAATTGCCCATTTATCAACATGTTCCCAGGCACATTAACACTGATATTTCGATCTTTAATTAGTTTCTGATGTTGTTTGATGAACATCAGTACGTCTTCCAATATTTTTTCGGTTAACACTTTAGTTAAACCATACTGTTCAATTATGGGTAAGAAGCTGGCTGGATATTGCCACTCATTCTCAACTGTTTTGCGCCTAGCTAATGCTTCAAATCCACAAACATCACCAGTTACCGTCGACAGTTGAGGCTGATAAAACGCGCAGAAATAGCGTCTATCGATATCGTTTAATACAGAAAATAGCGCCAATAACTCTCGGGATTGAGGCTCATTATCGAGCCAGTAAATCGGCAGTTGATGGTGCAAACGCACTCGCGACCGTTCATTAAGGTCAGCAATAGATATATCATCGACTTGATGCAACGATTTGACATCACAGAGCAAAACCGTGTACCTGGTTTTAATAAGATGTGTGTCGACTTCAACAGGCTGAGAGAGTCGCTCACATAAGCGCATCACAACTTGATAACCTTTGGGGCTGTATGGAATGCACATAAACAGCTTATCTTTGTAGCGATATATGGTTTCCGGCTCTGTATTACCATCACTCAGATACCACGCCAGCGTTTTAATAAATTGATTACCAAGCGCTCCGCCGTATTGATGGTTAATTTCGTCTAGATTAGCAATATTCACCATGACCAAAGCGTATGAGGAGTCACCATGTTTTTTCAATTCGATAATCTGTTCATCTAACGTGCGCCGGTTTTTTAAGTTCGTCAGCACATCACTACCTAGCAATGCTTCACGCTCCAATAAACTCAAACGTATGGTTTCAATCAGCTCCTCTCTATCCCATGGTTTTTGGAGAAAACGATGCAATTTCCCTTCGTTCAAAGCACGAGACAAACCTTTGATGTCAGCTTGACCAGATAGAATAATGGTTACAACATGAGGATACTTATTGCGAATATTGACGACCAGCTCTGTCCCATCCATATTAGGCATTCGATAATCAGAAATCACAATTTCGATAGGGTGCCGCTCTAAAATAGTCAGAGCCTCAAGACCGCTACTCGCACAATGAACCACAGAAAAATGCGGTTTGAATTCACGAGTTAAAGCTTTAAGTACCGCTGGCTCATCATCTACAAGCAGAATTTCTTTATATCGAAACATACAATTACCCCAATCCTTTCATCGAATGATGAGGTGCAACATAAAGCGGTAAACGAATATAGACGCAGGTTCCTTGACCTATCGTCGACTGAATTTCAATTTTTCCGAGGTGCTCTTCTATGATTTCTTTCGCAACAGATAATCCAAGTCCTGCGCCATCACCGATACGCTTGGTGGTAAAAAAAGGATCAAAAACGTACACTAGATCTTCCGGACAAATGCCTTTACCGTTATCGCATACAGATAGACAGACACTCGATTTATTCTCGATTAATAAGCTGTTTTCCATATACAAGGCGACAGTGACTTCACCATCAGTATGAGAGAATGACTGTAACGCATTGACTAACAAATTAATCAGTACTTGTTGGAGCTTATGGGTTTGCCCTAGAACATAAAATGGTATTTGAGGAGGTTCATAATTTAAGCGTGCTTTCAGCTTCATTTCACCCAACACCATATTAGTTGCAGAGCTAACCACGTCTCTTAAATCGACCATTCCAACTGATAATTTGGACTCGTGATAATACACATTCAAGCTCGCTACAATGTTTTTAATACGCGAAAGCCCCTCTAAACTTTCCACAATGATAGACTCGCTATCATCAAGTATTTCTGCCAACTGACGGTCGTTGATCTGCTGGATCTCTGGGTGTGCCTTCACTTGGGCAAGATAGGAACTTAACGTGTTGAAATTACTCATCACAAAGCCGAGTGGATTATTGATTTCATGCGCAACACCGGCAGCCAATTTACCTAAAGAAACCCTTTTTGCATCTTGCTCATTTCGTTGAAGATCACTACTACTCTCCCGCATAGACGACAGTAATTTTAAGGCCATCTCAACCAGTAACATGCCTTCTTGGATTTTTTCTAATTCACTTAAGTCAAAAGCATTCAGCGTTGTTCGCGCAAGAAACAGGCTATAGCGCCGCGTCAGTGAGGAGACGGAAAAGGTAACGCCACTTTTCCAAGCAGGAAAGTCATTGTGGTAGTCTGAGGATTTCCCCGTATCATTGGCTAAATCAGGGAAGTAACTAAACTCCGTATCGGCTAAGGTTGGGTATGTGCCTAACTTCATTGCATCGGTGATTGGAAAACTAGAACGCAGTATCTTGAGCCTCTGCTCAGAATTGTAAGAAAATAGCACGATATGTGTATTAGGGAATAAAGGCTGAACATGAGTAATAAACTGATCTAACTTGTCTTCTTGTGATTGATTTGAAAACATAACTCCTAGCAAAGAAAGTACGACGTAGTGAAATGTTGAGTCCAAGCTGTGTTCTTCTTGAAAGCGTCTATTCTCTTCCTGTTGCTGGGTTTTACTCACATGCATACTCCCTAATCAGATAACGATCATTTTCACTCTATTGCTAGTGTAGCCAATTCGACTGCGTCTATCGGTAACGTAATGATGAATTCAGTACCTTTATTAACTTCGCTATGAACTGCAATGGTGCCTTTATGACCTTTGATGATCCCGTACGAAACTGATAAACCTAATCCTGTGCCGGACCCAACCGCTTTGGTGGTAAAGAAGGGTTCAAAGATGCGATCTTTAATCGCATCAGGAATACCGCTTCCCGTATCTTTAATGCGAATTTCAACCTGTTTCTCATTTAACTTGGCTAATGAGATGGTGATGGTGCCTTCTCCGACAATCGCCTGACTTGCATTGACAAGAATATTAAGAAGGACTTGGTTAATCTGCATTGGCTGGCAATACACTTCAGGCACGTTTTCTTGATATATTTTCTCTAAAGTAATGTTGTATTTGATTTCGTTATTGATGATTTTCAGCGTTGATTCGATACAGTTTTCCAAATTTGCGTAGCTCCATTCAGAACCATCAACGTGTGAAAACTCTTTTAAATTTTTCACAATGGCCATTACTCGAGATGAACCTTCTAGTGATTCTGAAATCAAATCAGCCGTATCTTCTAAAATAAAATCAATCTGTTTCTCTTGTAGTAATGACTCACACTTTGCCGCTAAAACGGTATTATTTGCTTGTGAAACCTGTTGTTTTATCCCTTCTAAAACGGCGGCTAGCGTTTGAAAATAGTCACTAAGTGTTTGAATATTGGATGTGATAAAACCCACTGGATTATTGATCTCATGAGCAATGCCTGCCGAAAGCTGCCCAATAGAGGCCATTTTCTCTGATTGCAGTAGTTGTCCTTGAGCATCTTCGAGTTTTTTAATCAACACTTTTTGCGCTTGATGTTCTTGCTCTAATTGATAAGAAATGCGTTTAAGTTCCTGCTGCTGGCTAGCTTGTATCGTTACATCATAGACACATATACAAACATGCTCGATGGTCCCATCTTCACTATGAATAGGGATGATCTCCAAATCTTGATACATCTGATCTTCTTCGCCCGATACAGGGCGGGAGCTTTTAAAGGGCAGTAGATGAGGCTTTTGCTCCCAGCTACTAAAGCTTGAAGTTTCAATCACCAATGCCGTATCAATTTTTCGTTTAAGGTAGTCTGCGGAATGGGGAAATAGTTCAAGTATGTTCTTTCCTTGCATCACATCACCATCAAAAATGACTCGGGATTGGAAATAGTCATTCGCTTTCACGATAATGTAATCCTGCCGTACTATGCACAACGCAAAAGAGAGTTGATCCAGCAGATCAGAAAGCAGTAAGCGGCTTTTTCCCATTCCAAACTCCTACATCAACTCATCGAGGTGAATGAGTACCTTATCCAATTCGTTGTCTGCAAAACAGATGATGGTTTTAGCAGAGAATGACGCTTTTTCGACTAAAAAAGAGATTTCCATAATTAAAGATAGCTTCCACTGAGAAATGGGGAGCGGCTGTGTTGACGGATAAAACAGCACTGGAGACTGAATTTTAGTTTTTATGTCTATTTGCTGACATAGACCCTTTAGACTTGCACCAGATAAAATATTCGAGATATCTAAAATGCTCTCTTCTAGGCTCACGACATCTTGAGCATCACCTGTTGATTGTTTTAGATCGCTCACTATCTGTTCACAGCCTTTTCTGCTCATTAAGGTCACTAACTCACCATCCATGCCACCAAAAAAAGACTGCCGAGTGTAGTAATAATCGGTTTCATAAGATTGCAGTTGCGCTAAATCCTCATCCGTTGCCACTCCAATACTGGGTACAGATATAGTGACGTGCAAATTAAGCAAGGTAGCAAGTTTATTTGCTGCTCTGCCCATTGAGATATTCATAAATTCTTGCAGGGCGTCTTTATGGTCTTCTGAAAGTGCCATTGTCATAATAGTCCTACCTCGTGCAATGTTTGTTTTAGCTGTGCTGGGTCAAGTGGTTTTTGCAAAAAGGTGACTGCACCGAGTTCTCTTACGCGCTGCTGAGCAAAAGGTTGAATATCGGCACTAATGACAATGACAATACTTTTAGCATCAATGCTATGCAAATATTCAAGGACTTGGAAGCCATCCATTTCTGGCATCGTCAAATCTAAAAACATCACTTCAGCGCACCCATTTTGGTAATTGACTAGGGCTTCTTTGCCATTTTGGGCTTCGTTGATTTCTACATCCCACTCTTCAGGAATCGCCCTCATTACCGCTTTTCTCGACATCTTTGAATCGTCTGCTATTGTAATTTTAATTGCCATGCTCGCTCCCTCTAACCAAAAAAAGTAATTATATAATTACTCAATAAATATGGGTTTTAGCTCAACTAATACGCTTGCAATGGAACTTGGTACACCGTCAATCAGTGTTTGGTAGCTCTCATTTTCCTTACATGCTTCTATACGATTTGCAAGCCCCACAATACTGCCAAGTACAACAGATTTGTCATCTGAAAAAAAATCACTCTTACTTTGATTAAGAACGATCTCTCCAATCTCTGAACCGTATCCCCATATCATCAGCATATATGCCGTTACTATGTAGTAATCAGCATATTCTTGTTGAAGCTCCAAGAAAGAATCAACATTATGGATATCAGCGCCTTCCTCCATCAAAATCAATTTTCCGATTGCGGTAAGCAAGCTTGAGACAAACACCCGATCTTTATCTTGTAGGGAGTACCCCAAGTTTTTAGCCAGTAAACGGGATATATAGCTCACCCTCAGCGCCTGTTCTGAAATATCTTGGTGAGCCTTTTTTGAAACTAAGCTGTTAGCGTGATGGCTCAATAACGATATGGCGATGCTCTCCACTAAAGTCGCGCCTAAACGTCCAACAGCTTCCGATAGTGAATCTGTAGTTCGACGAAAACCTAAGTAAGAAGAATTGGCAATTTGAAACACTCGTGCGACTAATACAGGCTCATGGCTAATGGTGTCTGCGATCGATTGAAGATCACAAGTAGGAGAGGCGATAGTTTGTTGTAAACGATGTATCGAATTGGGTAACACCGGAAGATCTTTCAAGCTTCCGAGTTTAATTCGACACTCACTGTTAAACGGCATTTGATAAAGACGTTCGGTACATTCAAATAAGCGTTCAAAGTCCTCTTGTGTGAATGGCTTAGGCAGTACGAAGTGGGAATACGCATGCGCTTTTTGAGGCAAATTCTCCTGCGTATTCCCAGTTAAAAGAGCTCTCACTACTTGCGGGTAAGACTGCTTTACCTCTTTTAAAAGCTCATCGCCACATTTATGCGGCATGAGTAAATCTGAAATGATAATGGCTGGCGGTTGGCAATTATGCTTATTCCATTCTGACAACCAATCTAGTGGCTCTGAAACGAGTATAATTTCCCATTCTGGACGAATACGCCTGATCAAACGAGCAATGGCTTTAAGCATAAAAACATCATCATCTATGCACATGACTTTCAAATGTACTTTTTCCATTTGATTCTCACTTAGCTTCATTGTTTTATTTATTCATATATTGGTTGATTTCGTCCAACAACAACTTACTTTGATCATTGATCGAACTGATTGAAAACTCGGTGTCTTGAGTAACATTGGTTAGATTATCAGTTGCGGCTTCAAGTTTCTGGAATTCAGATGCTAATACATCCGCTCCGACAAACCGAGATGACGATTTCATGGTGTGTGAAATGTGGTGAATCACCTCAACTTGGTTGCAACAAAGCGCACTGCTAAGTTTGTTCAAAGCTTCCAACAGGCTTTTTCGATAGCCGCACAGCATCTCATTCACATTCTCTTCACCAACCATATCCGCCACCCTCTCTGGTGAAAAATACTGCAATCCGTCCATAAAGTGCACCCATAAGCCAAAAAAGTTGATATATGCATCCTGACTTCTAATCCAAAGCGTTAGTACTAGTGTAGACCATATTGCTTAAGTGCTAACAAAAAAGAGCGAGTGAAGTGTATGTATTAGCTTAATACTGCATTGGTAACATCGTAAGAAATAAAGCAATTTCTACCTTGATGCTTTGCTTGGTACAAGGCTTCGTCGGCCAGATTGTAAATATTAGCGATAGACTCAGTACCATTCGGCGTTAACGAGATGACACCTTGAGATAAGGTGACATGATCAGCAATTTCGCTGTATTGATGAGGATAGTGTGCCTTGATCATTGATTGTTGGATTCGCTCAGCGGCGATCAGTGCTTGTTCATAATTGGCATTGCCCAGCAGCACTAAAAACTCCTCACCGCCATATCGCCCTACATACTCACCAGTGCGCACAAATAACTGATTCACCGTTTGCGCAATGGTAATCAAGCAGTTATCTCCTTCTATATGGCCGTAGTTATCGTTAAACCGTTTGAAATAGTCCACATCGATTAAAATGAGGCTCATTGGAAATTTGTGCCGCCCATGCCAACTGATCATCTCTTTAAGCTTGTCATCTATAAATCGACGGTTAAAGACTTGCGTTAAGCCATCTTCATTTGCTTGCTGCTGCAAAACACGATTTAGCTCTTCAAGTTTAACCGTTGCGCGTTTAAGCTCTCGACGCATACTTGCAATACGCTGCATGGCTAATAATTTGGAGTTGAGTACCAGTTTATCGACTGGCTTGGTTAAGTAATCATCACCGCCTGCCTCTATCGCTTGCGCGATCATCGACGGTTCATCATGCCCACTTAAAAAGATAATCGGCACCCATTCATGGTATTGCTGACGTATTTTTTTCGATAATTCAAAACCATTCATGCCGGGCATCGAAATATCCATCAGAATCAGTTCTGGATCAAATTGGCAATAGCTATCCAATGCCGCTTGCCCACTGGCAACCGCCTCCACGTGATGACCGAGCTGTTTAAGACGAATGGTGAGTTGCATTCGATCCAGTTGTACGTCATCGACCAGCAAGATCCTCATAGAAGAGCCCGAACTTACCATCTGTAACCCCTTTAAATTTCAATCATATGCTTACGTATAACATAGATTTATTCACTTTCTTTGTTTAATTTTGCGCACAATATTGACTTTTCGCTATAAATTTTTAGCATGTAGCTTTTCCCCTAAAGAGATATCTTCATGTCTGAAGTAAAGCAAACCGAACAACCTGTAGTGGACTTAGACGCCATCTCGCCAGAATTGCGCCAAGTAATTGAATTTGATCAAGTGCCACAAGAGATGTACTACATGGTCGTGTCTATACATGAAGTCTCTGAAGAAGCGGTACGCGAGTCTTGGAACTCTCTACCAGCCAGTGCGCAAAATGTGTTGGATAATTTTGAACAGTTTCATGCGTTGATCTCTGTTAGCCAAGCTTTTGCCGGTGTCAATGTCATGGAGGAGTTCCCAACATTGAATTTACCGAAAGAGATGACAGACCAAGATAAAGAAGAATACCGAGCAGAGCTTCTTGATCAAGTGCTGCATAACTGTGTGAAAGATATGGTTAAACAGATCAAAAAAGCACGCCGCGACCCGATTCTAAAACGCGATTTTAAAGACGTGTTTGCAAAATAAAACGCACACCATTGAGCATAAAGCCGTCAATTTTATATGACGGCTTTTTCTATTGAACCTGAACTCGGGATAAGAGAGGCTTAGGTTATTGAATCAATACATTAATAATGAAAAATATTAATGCGTTAAGACGATATCACGCTGCGACACGCTCACGCCTTTAATTTGCACATACAGCGAATCACCAACATCCAATTGCAGCTCATCGGCCGCCCATTTGGTTACCGTAGCCCACAGGTAACACCCTTCGCCTAACTTGAGTTTTATCCCCACACTCTGTTTATCAGTACCTTGAGGCTGCTTTTCAATCTGACAAATCTGCGCAGGCAGAATATTACGAATTGACGTCCGGTTTGGCTTATCAAGCGCCACCGAAACATCATTCGCACGGATCTGTAATCGCAGTGCAGAGCCTACCTCGCCTTCAACATATTGCACCCAAAGTTTGACATCATCTGCAAGCAAGACCTGTGTGAGCGCATAATCTTTGTTGTGCTGGCAGATGTGGGCAGAAAACAGACTGCTTTGGTCGGCAAATGATTGCCAAGGTCGCATATAATTTGAAGACCACACTTGCTCTAGCTCACCGCTTATCAGCACAGCGCCCTGCTCTAACACAACTAAATGATTAGCCAAACGCAAAATTTCATTCATGCTGTGCGTCACATAGAGAATTGGAATATGCACGCTATGAGCCAGCTCTTCCAAAAAAGGCATCACTTCACGTTTGCGCGGCATATCGAGCGATGCCAACGGCTCATCCATCAATAAAATATCTGGCTTGGATAGTAAGGCTCGGCCAATCGCTACTCGCTGTTTCTCCCCACCCGATAAATCATGCGGATAACGTGTAAGTAATGGCGCTAAAGCCAATAATTTTACGATGGCGGCGAAGTGGTCGGCATCCTTTTTTTTGACACCATAGTTTAAATTGCCATGAACGGTGTAATGTGGAAACAATCGAGCATCTTGAAAAACGTAACCAACATTGCGCTTCTCAACAGGCAAGTTAATCTTTTTTTGTTGACTAAATAGGATGCGGCCATTGATCTCGATTTCACCAAGTTCAGGCTTCACCAATCCACTGATAATATTGATGAAGGAGGTTTTCCCCGCCCCTGAACGCCCGAAAACCGCACAAATACCACGGCTTGGTAAAACCAAATCCGCATTAAGCTTGATATCACCTAACTGTTTTTCAAATTGAATCTTTAACCCACTCATCATTGAGTCCCTAAGCGCCGCGCCATTCGGCGGCTAATCACTTCAGAAATGAATAACGAAGCCAAGGCAATCATGATCGAGATAATACACAAACGCATCGCTTCCATTTCGGCTCCTGGCGTTTCTAAAAAGTTATACATCGCAAGAGGAAGCGTTTGTGTTTCACCGGGAATATTGGACACAAAGCTAATGGTGGCTCCAAACTCACCTAGGCTGCGAGCAAAAGAGAGCATCGCGCCAGTGATCAGCCCGGGTATCGTTAAGGGTAATGTAATGGTCAAAAAAACTTTGAGTGGTGAAGCGCCTAAGGTTCGAGCCGCTTGCTCTAACTTAGGATCGACGCTTTCAAGGCTTAAACGAATCGCACGAACCATCAAGGGCAGTGCGATGATGACACACGCCAACACGGCTCCACGCCAACTGAAGCTGAAACGCAAGCCAAACATATTATCAAACCACTGTCCAATTACGCCTTGTTTACCCATGGTGATCAACAGAAGATACCCCACGACCACTGGCGGTAAAACGAGCGGCAAATGCACTAGGCTATCCAATATACTTTTACCCCAAAACTGCTTTCTGGCGAGTAGCCACGCAAAAAACATTCCCAGCGGTAAGAGCCAAAGCACGGTATAAATCGCGACTTTTAAGCTCAGTTGCAGTGCAACCCATTCGTACTCAGAAAGCAAAGGAATCCGTTCCTGTCATCACGCTAAAACCGTAGTTCTGTAAGATACTTTTTGCTTGATCGCTGCGTAAAAAAAGCATGAATTGATTCACCGTATCACGCTCAGTCAGCTGCACTAAAGGATAATGGATGGCGCTGTGTAGGCTTGAATCAAATTCGTGTACCACTTTGACCTTATTGCTCATCAATGCATCCGTCTTATATACAATACCAAGTGCGGCTTCTTGACGTTCCACTAGCGCAAGCGCTAAACGTACGTTATTGGTTTGAGCCAGCATAGGGGCGAGCGACGACCACACTTTTAACTTTTCTAGTACCTCTTGGGCATACATTCCCACAGGCACTGCCATTGTGTTACCTATCGCTAAACGTGAACCGTTCAAGGCGTCAAGCCATGTCGCAACATCATTTACCGCCAGCGAATTGAGCTTCGACGATTGAGGGGCGATAAGCACCAGCTGATTTCCAGCCAACAATGTGACCTTATCGCTCGTCACAATGTTCTTGTTAAGCAAGTGAGTAACCCAGTTATCATTGGCTGAAATGAAAATATCCGCTGGTGCACCTTGCTCAATTTGACGAGCAAGCGCGGATGAACCCGCATAAACGGGCACAATGTCTAACGGTTGTTTCGGCTGGTAAGCCGCAATCAATTCATTAACCGCATTCGTCATGGATGACGCTGCATAAACAGTGATTTTCTCTTGTGCATAAACCACCGTGCAGCACAGCATGGCGACGATAGAGAGCAGTATTTTTCTCATGTTAACGCTCCGTTAATTCTGGCCATAATAAGGCCAAGTTCAAATGCTCTTCAATCGCATCCGCAATGCGGTTAATGGCTTGTTCTTTTTGCGCCACATGATCGTAATAACTTATATCAGCGGCACCAGCCCAGCGACAGATAAGCTCAGTTGCGGGAAAACTATCAAAAATTCCGTGCATGTAAGTCCCCAACACTTGCTGGCAATCACTTAATAAACCATCACGGTTGCCATTGTCTAACGTGATGATTGCTGAGGATGATGCATCATCGAGCGTTGTGCGTCCAACGTGGATCTCGTAGCCTGAGACCTTCGCTTTACCTTGCGGTAAAATAAGCTCGCCTTGAACATTCCTGAGCGTTTTTTCAGCGGTGAGTTCTGTACTGACGTTCAACAACCCCAGTCCTTCACTTTCGCCCGCTTCACCTTCAACGCCGAGTGGATCGCGAATTACCCGACCTAACATTTGGTAACCACCACAAATGCCCATCACTTTGCCTCCGAAACGCAAGTGACGTTTGATATCCTGATCCCAACCTTGTGAGCGAAGATACGCAAGATCGTCCCTTACAGATTTACTGCCCGGAAGCAGAATCAGATCCGCATTTTCGATCCGTTCACCCTTTCCCACATAACGCAAGTCAACATCAGGATTTAAACGCAACGCATCAAAATCAGTATGGTTACTAATACGAGTTAACACTGGCACCACAATATTCAATTTACTGTTGCTGCTGAGGGTTTGCGCTTGAGTGATCGCATCTTCAGCTTCTAAATCAAAGCCATGTAAATAAGGCAGCACACCAATAACGGGTTTACCCGTTTTTGCTTCTAACCAATCAAGGCCAGATTGCAGTAACGCAATATCACCTCGAAAGCGGTTAATCACAAACCCTTTTACACGTAGCTGTTCCGATTCAGAAAGCAGTGCTAACGTGCCATACAGATGAGCAAATACACCGCCTCTATCAATATCGGCAATGATAATTACAGGTACATCGGCCGCTTCAGCAAACCCCATGTTAGCAATGTCGTTTTCGCGTAGGTTGATTTCAGCCGGGCTTCCCGCCCCTTCAATCATGACACTTTGATACTCGGCTTGTAACCGAGCGTAGGAATCAAGCACAGTATTCATCGCGACTTTCTTATAATCGTGATAACCCGTTGCTTCCATATTAGAGAGCGCTCTGCCTTGCAGGATAACCTGCGCACCCGTGTCTGAATTTGGCTTGAGTAATACAGGGTTCATGTGTACCGATGGCTCAACGCCACACGCTTGAGCCTGAACAGCTTGCGCTCTCCCGATTTCGCCACCATCGGCCGTCACCGCACTATTGAGCGCCATGTTTTGCGGCTTAAAAGGGGCTACTTTTATTCCTCGACGTGCTAACACTCGGCATAAGCCTGCAACTAGTACACTTTTTCCAGCGTCGGAAGTGGTGCCCTGCACCATCAATGACCTTAATGTTGATTCCATATTAACTCTACGATAGGCGTTTGCTGGTAATCATACCGTCACAGCTGCTACTCACTCAATAAAATGAATGGAATATTAATGTTCCGCTCAGAGTGTGTTCAACATCTTAGTGTTTAAATCGCTTCATCAAAACAACAAACCCATAGAGGAATTAAAAATGAAACGTACAACACTAGCCCTAGCAGCTTCGATGATTATTGCTCCTGTTTTCGCTTTTGCAGGTAACCATAACCAAAACAGTAATACCATCAATTACAATGGTCCTATCGAACTTACGTCTGTGGAATCGTTGCTAAAAGACACCAATATGTTTACAGAAAAGCATGTTGTGGTTGAAGGAAAGTTGATTCGTCAAATCAGAAAAGACACATTCGTATTCAGTGATGGCAACGGTGAGATTCAAGTAGAACTGGATGATGACATCCACTTCACAGCGCCACTCAATGCCGAGACTAAGGTTCGTCTTTATGGCGAATATGAAGGAGGACTGACACCTGAAATCGAAGTGGATCAGATCCAAGTTCTATAATCATTACTGTTTATTGCTCTCTTGATGGTAAAACACAAAAAATAAGATGGATTTTTTTGTGAAAATGGCCTGTAATTTGCAGGCCATTGCTGTATCTTATTCAGCTTAATTTTCATCTTTTCAGGACGAAGCGTACATGTATAAAAAAGCGTACTCACTAGGCCTAGTCGGTTTGTCATGCGTTCTTTCTTTCTCTGCGCAAGCTAACAATTTTAATTATAACTTCTTTGAAGTCAGAACCGCTATCAGCCCTGAATCCTCAGGTGCAGAATTTAGTACTTATTTAACCGATAACACACACCTTGTCGCTCGTTACGATTCGAGATTTGACGGAGATTGGGATGCCGCTGGCGGAATTGGCTTTAACGGTCCAATAAACCAATTTGCTGATGTCTACGGACAAATGCTTGTTCACCACATTAGACCTACCGATGAACAGGGTGGCAAAAGCGAAACCCAGTTGGAGTTTAATATTGGCAGCCGGATCTGGTTATCGAGCCAAATTGAAGCCAATATTAAACTGGGTAAGAACGATGAACACTCGGTATTTTGCGCTGGATTACGTTTTCACTCTACCGAACAATTATCGTTAGGAGCTGAAACCAAAAACAACGGCGTTTACGGCCCACAGATCGTCATGAATGTTCGTTTTCAGTTCTAAAAACGTAAAGTGGCCTTCAGGCTTAAGCGCATGATGCTTCTTCGCTACTTGTGCGCTTCTTTTTACTCTTTGTATCAACAGAATTACCCCACAAATTTGATGTACTCCACGATATCAGATATTTGGAAGCGACTTCTCATATATCAGCGATATACTATGCACTCAATAACTTATATGTGCCGCTATGTTTCGCTCTTTCTATAAATACTTAGCTCAATGGCTATTTGTTAGTGTCGTGCTTGGGGTTGTGCCCTTTCTTTATTTCGTCAAAGAATTCGACAGAGCTCATGAACAAACTGTGCAAATGATCGAACAAAAAAGCCATTCTCAACTCGAATACAATAAGCACGAACTGCTTACTGCGTTTAATGACGTTTACAATTCCACTCAAATATTGTCAAACAACACCATGCTGTACAGCGCATTACGTCTTCCCTCCACCGAAAATATCGAAGCGGTACAGGCGTTTTGGTTATTAGCAGCTCGTATTCAAACCCTTTATTCTCGGCTCAGGCTTTTTGATATAGCGGGTAACGAATTAATTCGCGTGAATCAGAGTAATGGATCAACAGAAGCAGTACCAAGATCACAACTAAAAAACAAATTGCACCGAGACTATTTTCAGTATGCACAAAACCTTTCCCCAAACCAAATTGGGATCTTCGGTGTTGATAGTGAAAGAGAAGAAGAAAATTATGGTACTACTTCCCAGATAACCGCAGTATTTAGGATTATTGCACCAATAGATTTTGATGGAAAAAGGCAAGGCTATTTTGTAGCAAATCTTAATTTAACCCAGTTGTACAAAAAATTTAACCAGAGGTTAAATTCACTGAGTCGCCCAGACATCATCAGTTTCAAGGGGCAGTATATTCATCATGAAAATGAGATCTTATCTCAACAAGAAAACCCGTCGAAATACCACCTGATGAATGTGAACAGTGTCGCCCCTATACTCTGGAAAAGTATGCAAGAGCAAGCTTCTGGCACGGTATGGGATAACAACCGCTGGTATAGTTTTACTCAGGTTCCTTTGCAATCCATATTCCCTGAAATGGAGCCAATTTACCTAATTCAGTCATTAAATGGTGATGCGCTCAATAAATTGCTTTCTGCCACAGAGCTAAAAATTAGCTTTCAAGCGATTGGCATCGCGCTATTGGTAATGACGATTGCCGCCGGTTTTATTCGTTGGAACGCAAACCACGATAAAAACAGTATTGAGAGCAAACTGGCTAGGGCGGCGATGAATGGTATGTCCGCTATGGTGATTACCGATCGTAATAACCGCATTATCAAAGTAAACAATGAGTTTACCCGGATCAGCGGCTACACCTTAGCCGAGGTAAGAGGTAAACAACCTTCCGTTTTTTCCTCCGGTAAGCACAATCAAGCTTTTTACATGAATATGTGGAAAGTGCTGCAAGACGAAGGGCTATGGGAAGGTGAAGTCATTAATAAGCGTAAAGATGGCTCAATGCAAACCGAGATCTTACGTATTCAAACCATCCGTGATTCAGACGGAATTATTCAGTTTTATGTGGCCTCCTTTGTTGATATTAGTCATCGCAAAGAGCTAGAAAATCGCCTGCGTGAGCTCAGCGAGAAAGATGCGCTCACCAACATTTGGAACCGCAGGAAATTTGATCAAGAAATGCGCTCCGAATGCTTACGCGTAAAACGTTACCAAGCTCAAGTGCAGTCGTGCTTAGCGATTATTGATATCGACCATTTTAAACGCATTAATGATAAATTAGGCCACGCAGAAGGCGATAAGATCATTCGTTCTGTCGCAACACAATTAAGTGAGCACCTAAGAGAAACGGACTTTTTAGCTCGCATCGGAGGCGAAGAGTTTGCCATCATTATGCCTCATACACCACTGGCAGAAGCTGAGTTGGTCATGCACCGTTTACGAGTAGCCGTTCACTTAAATCATCGTTTAGAAGTGTCGATCAGCGGTGGCATCACTGACATTACAGAAAAACCAGAAGAAGTGTATAAACGGGCCGATATTGCATTGTATGAGTCAAAAGCTTCGGGGCGTAATCTTGTCTCGGTATTGACCAGTGTCGAGATGGAAGAATTTGCTTAACAATTAGTACCATTTAAGTGCATCGAGAAATAAAATGGGTTTATTTTCGTGCAATTATCGCAAACTTAGTTTGTAACGTATTGTTCGCTATCATTTTTACTTTTGGCTTAAAACTTGTACTACTCTCTAATATGGTAAATAGATTGCACATATTTAGGGAGAAATAAGATGCAAGAAACACTAACCGTTGTGTTAGCAGGTGGCGTCGGTTCGCGGCTATCTCCGCTAACCGATGACAGAGCAAAACCTGCTGTACCCTTTGGTGGAAAATATCGAATCATTGATTTTACACTCACCAACTGCCTACACTCAGGGCTGCGAAAGATTTTGGTCCTGACTCAATATAAATCTCATTCATTACAAAAACATTTACGTGATGGCTGGTCTATTTTCAATCCAGAACTCGGCGAATTCATTTCTGTGATCCCCCCGCAGATGAGAAAAGGCGGAAAATGGTACGAAGGAACGGCGGACGCTATCTATCACAATATGTGGCTACTTTCACGCAGTGATGCCAAACACGTCGTTGTTTTATCTGGTGATCATATCTACCGGATGGACTATGCCTCTATGCTCGAAGCTCATAAGCAAAAAAATGCTGCACTGACTATCGCCTGCATGGATGTCCCAAGAGAACAAGCTTCTGCCTTTGGCGTGATGAATGTGGATAATGACTTCAAAATCACCTCATTCATCGAAAAACCAAGTGACCCACCCTCCATGCCCAATAATCCTCATCGCAGCTTAGTTTCTATGGGGATCTACATTTTTGATATGGAAGTATTAAAAAGTGCTTTGATTAATGATGCTGAGCTGGAAAACTCGAGTCACGATTTTGGCAATGACATCATTCCCAAATTGATTGAAAGCCATGCTGTTTATGCGTATGAGTTTTGCGGTGACCGGGGGCGAGTCGCTAAAGATTGTTACTGGCGTGATGTCGGAACACTTGATTCTTTTTATAACGCTAACATGGATTTACTCGAACCCGTTCCACCAATGAACTTATACCAAAAAAACTGGGCCATTCGAACATACGAAGCGCAATACCCACCTGCGCGCACGGTTTCTTCTGCAACAGGTAACGAAGGTATATTCATTAATTCGATCATTTCAAACGGTGTGATTAACTCTGGAGGTTCTGTACAACACTCCATTATTTCTTCAAACGTCAGAATTGATGATGGTGCAACAGTGGTCGATAGCATTTTATTTGATGATGTTGAAGTCGGCGCAGGGTGTCAGCTCATGAGATGTATTATTGATAAACATGTAAAAATCCCTCCACATACTCAAATTGGCTTAAACCCAGTTGAAGATGCCCAGCGTTTCCGTATTTCAGAAAATGGCATTGTTGTGGTACCCGAAAGTTATCAATTCTAAACCTAGATTTTTTTGCCCACTCAATTTATCCCTCATTAAAATGAAGCCTTAGCACACGCTAAGGCTTCTTACTTTACACTGAGTTCAAAACATACCGATTAATCACGCTCGGTTATGGACACGTTGTTGCATCCCAAAACCAATTTGACTGAATCGGTGACTCCCAAACGCCGGGGTTGTTTTTGGCAATAAAACATTTCCCGTTGTAAATCACAACATCGCCAGTTTTCACCTGTGTGGATCCGGGAACCCAAGTAATGACATTGCTAGGATTCGTGGTACCACCGGTATCGCCACCGCCAGTATCTCCACCGTCACTGCCACCAGAAGATAGGTCAGCAAGTGGAAGATCCGGTTGTTCAAACTTGAAGGCGTAATCGACACCATTAATGTTTACGCTGTAATTTGCAGGCCCAGAAATAGGCAGATAGTAAACCATATCCAGTTCATACACGCCGCCTGCGGGCAGAGCTTTCCAATTAGGTAAGCTAAACGCTACGCGGTGCATGACGCCGTCTAAACCACCGACGTTGTTGGCGCGAGTATGGCCAGAAGCAATCACCTTCAAACCACCACCAGATTGGTCTTTAGCATTATCAGGTGCAGATACGGGGATATCAAACTGGAACTCAGTACCTCCGGGGATATCTTGACCCGTGTTGTTAGTAAAGCTGATTTTCGGATTGATTGGGTAGTTTTGATCACCCACCTTAAATCCACCAACGGAGACCGCGATGTCTACGGTTTCACTGGCAATCGTTCCTGTTGCAAGCGTGTTGCCATAAGGCGTTGCCGACTTAAACTTGTCATAAATTGCTTTCGTCATGGTATTACCCATGTGGTATTCGCCATTTCCGCTTGCACAAGCTTGCTCTGTTGAATCCACTTGAGTGCGTTGGCCATTAGCATCCAATACATAACAGTTATAATCGCCTGCTAACTCCCAAAACATGATGCCGCCGATCTCTTTATCGATGACATAATCGGCTTTGGTGTTGATAGACTCTTTATCTTCAGTTGATAAGAACACCCCTTTATCGGCATTCCACAGCCAAGGCGCGACGGCAACGCTGTCGTAGTGACGTTGGTAAAGACCGACAAGTTGATCGGCAGGCTCATTCACTGGATCAAGGTTATAAGCTTGGGCGTAAGAGCCCCAAATCCCCTTCTCTAGGTTTTTGGCATGCCACATTGGGTTTGAACCTGCGCCCATCTCGTTTCCTTTCGGATCGGTGTCGTGCCACATGTTGTCAATACCCACCGCGCCGTGGCCACAGTTGTTTTTCTCACCCTCACCAGTGCCCGGAGCACATTCAGCTTGGTTAGGTAATGCCGCTCGCCCCCATAAACCATTCTCTCCACCCGTGACACCTTGCCAGCCGCGCGTGTAGTAAGGAACGCCGATATTGATACGCCCTGCGGGCATAGAACCGCGGAAATAATGATAAGCCCAGTCAGTGTTGAGGTAACCAATACCACCGTATTGAGCCGTACCATACACGTTCCACTGTGCTAACTCTGAATCTTTACCAGTATCGTACAAAGCCGCGTTGTGACCCACGTGATCATTCCATGCACCGTGTAAGTCATAAGACATGATGTTCACATAATCAAGATACTGAGTGACATCAAATGTCTCCATACCACGCAATAGATAACCAGAAGATGGTGCTGCGATCGTCAGCATGTAATGGTGGCCATCTTGTGCCGATGCTTGATCAAGCTTCTGACGTAGTACCTTCATTAACTCTTGGTACGACGCCCATAAATAAGCACGGCGAGGTTCCATAATCGCTTTATCATCTGGATTACCTGCGCCCGCCATTGAGGTTGGATATTCATAGTCGATATCGACACCATCGAATTGATATTTACGAATCATTTCAACAGCCGATGTTGCAAATTTTTCAATACCAGCGTGGTTGATAGAGCCATCAGCGTTGGTTGTCATCGTATAAAAACCACCATCGGCGACACGGTTGCCTGCCGTATCAAAGTGCCCGCCAGTTTCAGCCCAGCCTCCGATAGAAATTAAGGTCTTAACATCAAATTTTTTCTTCGCTGTTGCCAACGCACCAAAATGACCTTTAAAGCCTAATGCAGGATCAATCTCAACCCCTGGCCACTCTTTGCCCACTGCCGCATTATTGGGATCGTTCACATCGCCTACATTCACTTTGCCATCGGAACCTATGCTGACGAAGGCATAGTTAATGTGCGTGAGCTGCTCCCACGGGATGTCTTTTACAAGGTAAGCCGATTGCGGATCATCACCCGCACGCCAACTGGTGAAATAACCGATAACACGACGTGGATGATCCGCCCCCATGATCTCACGACCTTCCGCATCGTAAACAGTGCAATAAGGTACATTCACACCTTCGGTTTGATATAAACCATCAGGACGACAATTATTAGCTATTGGCGCGCCATTGACTGTTAAAGTCGCTAACGTGGAATCTGTCGTCGCACCAAGGTTATCAGTGGCGCGTGCAAACACCGCCAAGTTACCCGCTTTTGTCGCGGTGTATTCTAAGGTATACGGAGCACTAACAGCTGTTCCAACCAGCGTTCCCGCAACGAAGAAATCAACTTTATCGACGCTTCCATCAGTATCAGCAGCGTTTGCGGTTAAGGTGACTAAAGCCCCCACGTCAACGGAAACCGCAGAGAGCGTAATATCAACGGTTGGAGCCTGATTGCCTGGTTGTTGTGCCTCTTTCACCGTTAAGGTCGTTGCACTTTTCACGCTGGCATCACCTTTATCATCGATGGCTACAACACTGAATTCATGCTGACCAGCGGTTGCGACCCACGTGGCTTTATAAGGTGCCGTGGTGACTATACCCACAATTGCACCATCGACAGAAAACTCGACTCGAGCAACGCTGCCGTCACTATCGGTTGCGTTCGCACTTAATATTACGGTATCACCGACAGCAATCACATCTGCTGCGGAAGGTGAAGAGAGATTCGCGGTCGGTAGCTGGTTCTCACCACCGGAAGTGGCGCAAACATCCAACACTTTCCACTGGGCATAATCACCGGAAAAGTTGGCTGGATCGTTACCTTGAGTCCAATAGTTGGCTTGGTAGGCGGTACCACTGTGCTGAACCTTGTTACCGCCAGTATAAACTTTTGACGATTCCCAAGGGCTTAGTGTCGTGCAATCAACGGCTGCATAGCTGTTAAAAGCCATCAAGCAAGAGGCCGTTAAAGTGCTCAGTGTAAAAACACCCTTTGCCACTGTCCTGTTGTTTAAATGCATAGCTGCTCATTCCTTAAGTTATTGTTTCACTGTAAAAAGCCTCGTATCAAGAAGAAACCAGACTTTAATTCTCACGTGAAACAACTGTAGAACAGAGCGATAAATAAGCACCTCAATTTGTTCAAATATCAAAAATCACTCGCAACAAGTTGCACTATTTCTGCAAAAGAGACATCGTTATTTTGCATCAACAACTAATTATTGGTTAATTTTCCGATTCTAAAAAAAGCACCGAAATCAGAACAATATACGGACTGCCTGCCGGTTATTTAACTTACACACCATCAAAAAGAGCAAAAATATGCAACAACACTAATTGTTACAAAAATGTAGAGTTTAACTTTATGCGCTATTTCTAACGCTGCACTCCTCTTGGGGTTTCATTAAAATGTCGCTTATATTCTCGACTAAACTGAGATGCGCTGGCATAACCAACTAAGCGAGCGGCATCGTTCACACGCTTGCCTTCCACACGAATCAGCTCTTTCGCTCTGTTAAGCCTGACTTTTTTTAAATATTGTAAAGGAGATTCTAACGTCACCAGCCTAAAGGCGTGGTGAAACGCCGAAACACTCATATTGGCTTCTTCGGCGAGTAACTGAACGGTAATGGACTGATCATATTCTTGATGTACTTTACTCAACGCTTTGGCTATCCGGGCGTAGTGTCCTTCTTGATGAGCGAGATCAAAAAGCACATAACCGTGCTCGCTGGTTAATGCCCGAAACACAATCTCCTCGACTAAGCTTTCGCCAAGCACTTTAGCTTCAAGATCATCAACCAATGCAGACATCAAACGAATCGCACTTGCTTGCATCTTTGCGCCCATTTCTACTGATTTCAGCCCGCATTTTGATTTGTCTATGCAATCAGATAAAAAACCAGAAGCCTCAAGTCGATCAACCTGTTTAAGGAGAAGTGAGTGATCGATATTAATAGTCAAGCCCAATAACGGTTCACTTTCTGACGCAAAAGCTTCGCACTCAAGTGGTAAAGGTACCCCAACAACCAAGTAATCATTGGGGCCATAATTTACGGGTTGGCTACCAATATGAATGCGTTTATGTCCTTGCCCCAACAATATGATACCGGATTGATACACAAGGGGCTGTCTACCATTACCGCGGCTGCTGCGATAAAACAATACGCCCGGCACTGCCGTTTGGTGAATACCTTCCAAATGATCTAAAGATTGTTTTTCAATGTATTGCTGCATCAGTTGCGCCAGTTTACTCATAATGCCCCCTTATCAAAATTGAAGGAAGAATACGACAATTAGAGAATTAGGCAATTAATTTCGAGAAATTGGTCTATATTGACTGGATAATTAATACTAATATGCACATCGTAAAACACTGCCTTGGAGGCGCCGCCTCCTTTTCTATAAGCAAAGGTGAGAATAATGAAATTTACTTATGTTAACCCTACTCTAATTCACTTCGGCCAAGGCCAAATCTCTGCGATCAGTCAGGCGATTCCAACTGACCAAAAAGTGCTGGTGATCTACGGTGGCGGTTCGATCAAAAAAAATGGTGTTTATGACCAAGTCGTGAGTGCACTCACTGACCACCAATGGGTCGAGTTTTCAGGTGTAGAAGCAAACCCAACCAAAGAAACCTTAGATAAAGCGGTTGCTATCGTCAAAGAACAGGACATCGACTTTATTCTTGCCGTGGGTGGTGGTTCGGTTATCGATGGTTCAAAATACGTTGCCGCGGCGGCTAAGTATGATGGGGATGGCTGGGACATCATGGTGGGTAAACATCAAGTTACTGAAGCTACGCCTATCGGTGCAATTCTGACTCTGCCAGCAACCGGTTCTGAATCCAACATGGGCGCGGTCATTACCAAAGCACAAACACAAGACAAACTGGCCTTTATGGCTCCAGCGGTACAGCCTAAGTTCGCAGTGCTTGATCCAGATGTAATGAAATCACTGCCTGAGCGCCAGTTGATCAACGGTATTGTTGATGCTTGGGTACACGTCTGTGAGCAATATTTAACCTTGCCAACCAATGCAATGGTTCAAGACGGCTATGCCGAAACTTTACTTAAAAACTTGCTGGTATTGGGTCAACAATATGACCAGCGTGATAATGATGGATGGCGAGCAAACCTGATGTGGACAGCGAACCAAGCACTAAATGGCCTGATCGGTACTGGCGTTCCACAAGATTGGGCGACTCATATGATTGGTCACGAGTTCACCGCATTATGGCATGTTGATCACGCCCGTTCGCTAGCGATTGTGCAGCCTTCCCTACTGCGCAATCAACTTGAGAACAAACGCGCTAAACTTGAGCAAATGGGCAAAAATGTCTTTGGACTCAATCAAACTAGCGATCTTGCCTTACGCACAATCGATGCGATTGAAGCCTTCTACCACAGCTTGAATGTTCCAACTCAGTTTGCGGATCATAATAGCAGTAAGCAAGCGGCCATAGACGCAGTTATCGCTCAACTGAACGCACATGGAATGCTTGTTTTGGGTGAACAGCAAGCCATCACGCTTGAAAAATCACGGGAAATTTTGGAACAAGCTATCATTTAGCCTCATTTTTTAGACGAGTGAATAGTGATTTCCACATTCCAATAGCATAGATTCAGCTACATCAAGCAGCGCAATTGGGCGCTGCTTTTTTTGTACTTTTTTTGTATTGGATACTTTATGTAGCGGCCTTTCATTACCATGCCAGCATTATCAAACTGATCCACCACCTAAAATTGAAAAACTAATAACGACTTTTAAAGTCATCCTTTTCTAAACCATGTTTTTTCATTCGTAAGTAGAGCTTTTTACGCGGTACTTGCAAATAATTTGCGGCATCAGCGACGCGACCAGAATGGAGAAATAATGCATCTTCAATGATTTGCTTTTCGTAATCATCCACCAATTCATCAAGCGGTGATAAAAGATCAGACTGATTGTACAAACGCTCTTTTCCCGTCAGTTTTACAATACCTATCGCATATAATTCAGCTACATTTCTCAGCTCTCGTACATTTCCCGGCCATTGATGTGCACGCAGTAGCGACAAATAACTCAGTTCTACCGCTGGCAAAGGTTTCGCCAATTTATTACAACTCTGCTTGAGAAAATAATGGAACAAAGTAGCGATATCATCGGGACGATGTCGAAGTACAGGCACCTCTATCACGCCTTGGTTTAGCAAATAATAGAGTTCTGGCTGCAACCGATTAGCCGTAATCAAGGCCTCAGGTTCCGTACCTAAAATAGCAATAACGCGCGTTCGAGCTTTGCTTAGGCGTTCTTGGTTAAGCATCCTCTGAGTCAAATAACGCTGCAATTCTTCAGAAAGTAATTCGATGTGGTCTATTAGCAATGTACCGTTTTCACTTGCATCTAATTTTTGTTCAATCTGTGCGAGCGTGGTCGCTGATGAAACGGTTAATTCCACCAGCGATGAAGCATGATTACCCTGTGTCAGTTGGTGGATGAGATATGCAATAGTATGCCGCCCAACACCCGATTCTCCACAAATAACAACATGACTGTTGAGCATTGAATACTGAGCAACATGGTGGCGAATTTGCCCCATTTGAGCGGATTTTCCGATGAGTTCGCATTTGATTGAGTTGGCCATAGCCGTTTTTTGTTGCACAAAATGACGACGAATATCGAGATTTTTCTTCACTAAGCTCAATAACTCCGCAGGATTGATTGGCTTTTCAAGAAAATCGCATGCCCCTATTTTGACCGCCTCTACCGCCATAGGAATGTCTCCGTGGCCAGTAATGACAATCACAGGAATATGCTCATCAATCGATTTAATCGCTTTAAGCAATTCAATGCCGTTCATTTGTGGCATATAGACATCAAGCAATATCACTCCAGCCCAATCAGAATGGATAAACTCACACGCTTTGGTGGGGTTAAGAAGTGCTTTTGACGGCAAATTAGCTATCGACATAAGATGCGAATATGAGTCAAGGACATCTTGGTCATCATCAATCAATAAAACAGAATAATTATGATTCATAAGGCAACTCCAGCACGACCATTGCACCTCGACTGACTGTCGAGGCAAGATAAATTTGACCCTTTATTTTTCCTATGAGCGAGCGGCAAATATTCAGCCCTAAGCCCAACCCTACTTCTTTGGTCGTGGTAAAGGGCGTAAAGAGTTTTTCAACGACATCATGAGCAAATCCAGCCCCTGAATCGCATACTGCAACAACGTGATGCGTTGGCGTACTCGACAGCAATATCACGTCAACTTTTTTGTGCTCACATCCCACAACCGCTTCACAGCCATTTACCAACAAATTAATCAATACCTGTTCCAAGCCGATTTGATCTGCAATGACTTGAATTGGTTGATGAATATGGCTTTGCAATACTATTTGTTGACGTTTCGCTTTCGTTTCAACCAACAACATAGCCTGACCGATAACATCAGTAATCAAGACAGAGATAAGGGTTTCATCACTGCTACTTTTACGAGAAAAATGACGTAACCCATTGATGATTTTGCCCATTCGCTCTGTTAAATGTTCAATATGATCGATGGAATGTCTGATTTGCTCTGTTTTCTTCTGCTCTAAAGCAAGGTTTACGCTATAGAGATAAGTCGACATTGCGCTTAATGGTTGATTCAATTCGTGCGCTAAACTGGTCATCGTTTGCCCGACCACCGCCATTTTAGCGGCTTGTACTAACTCACTTTGTGTTTTTTTAAGATGGTTTTCGGTCCGGTGGTGCTGCTCAATTTCAGCGAGTAACTGATGATTTTTTTCACGTAATGAATGAGTTTTTGCTCGAACTCGCTCTTCTAATAATCGATTAGCGTGCTCTTGATCGGTAACATCCGTAATCGTGATGATAACTTTATCGCTTAAACCGTGGGTATACTTACGTAAATACAAGCGCAAGTAATAAGGTTTATCCACATCGCCTAACGATAGCGTAATGACATCTGCACCATTTTCGATCAACTTAGCCTCTGGGTTAAACAGTGCTCGCAACTGCGATTGAGTTGACGTTGAAAAACAGAGCCAAAAGGCTTTCGGGTCCTCATTCTGGTCTATATTCAAGCGAACACGAGCGCTTAAATTAGCCGATTCAATATAACCATCCAAATCACAAGTGATTAAACTCGCTTGCGTATTGTTAATCAAACTCAGTGCGTTGGTTCGGTCCATTTCCTCCACTTTTTTACCATACTGAACCAATTTTTCACTGATCCGGCCAATTTCATCTCTGCCGTCTACCACAATAGGGTGTGAAAGATCATTATGAATGATGGCATCTAAACTGTCGCTAAGGCGGTTAAGTCGGCCCACAATCCGACGATTGATGAAATAGTAAGTCAAAAACAAACTGATAATGATCGATAAGCTAAAGCAGACAAACAGAATACGGTTACCATGAGAAACCAGTTCCGTGGTCTCTTTTTTCGCTTGAACAAACGACTCATCGGCGTTGGCGACCAACATAGCAATATCAGTATGTTGGTGGAGAAGCTGTTGCTGAACTTCAGCTCGAATATCATCAAGCTGGGCATTTAAACGCACCATAGAACGTAAGTTTTGATGGAAAGAGCCATTCAAACTCAATACATCCATTAGCTCACTGAGTAATTGTTGATAGGCGATGGTTGCAGGTTGTGAAAAAATCGGCGCACTCTGTGCGTACAGTTCTTCAAGGCGGAACTGTAGTACTTTCATGCCATTATTCACTTGGCTAATATGCTTAGATTGGATGAGCTCTTTTGCGAACATAAACGTTTGAGCCTCACCATCTAAGATAGACTGGACAGCCCCTAAACTCGCAAACAGCATGTCGCTTTCATTACCTTTCATTTTACGCTCTAGCTGCCACTGTATTTCTTGGCGCAGCGGAGTCAACTCAGAACCAATATCTTGATGTAGCCATTGGATCTGCTCTTGAAGTAACTCAATTTGACGACTTTGATCAATCCGTTGCCCGACCAGAAGACCAAATTGCTCACTAAGATTACGTAGCCGTTGATACCCAGCAAGCAGCCGTTGCTGCTCGCTGTTCAATTCAATCTCGCTTAATATTTTGCTGATCGTCGTTAAATTGTTATCCAAACGTTGCCGTTGCTCATCCAACTCAACTTTGTTACGCGTATTTGAGATGATTTCGATCCGTCTTTTAATTTCCGAACTACTGCTTTCGAGCAGATAACTGGCATTATATTTAGGAACACTTTTATCAAGCAGCTCACTTACTTGATTATCTAAACTATTCCATGTTCCCCATGCGACGATGCTGACAATCGTCAACAGCAAGGTACTACAAGCAAAGGCCAAAACCAGTCTCGCGCCAATCGTGTTATATTTCGGAAAAATCATGGCGTATCGACCCGGTCCAAGTTTTTTAGATCGGACAAAGCTTCTTCTAAGGTTAATGCCAACTGCATCTTCCAACGATGCGTCAGCTCCGCTACTTGCATAGAAATGGCGGTAGAGTTTGTCTCATACTGCACATCATCAACACTGATTTTTTGCCATGACTGATATACCACGGCTAACTCTGTTTCGGTCACAGGTAAAGAGAACACTCGAGTTTCAATATTTTCAATGAGCTTCAGAGCGGGTTCATTGTGTGCGTACTTGGTTTTAGCATGATTGATTGCGAGCCAAGTGTCTTTTAACTGAGGTAAGCGTTTGGTAATCGCAATTTCAAACAATAAGTTAACTAACTCCTCACGATGTGTAATGGATGCCATGGACAACTGTGTATATGCCTCATTAAACAGGGATTTATCGTTTATCGCATGTTTAGAAAAATCATTGCTATCCATATTCGTTTGTACCGCTTTTGACATCAATAAATCGATGAATGCCTTCGCATATTGATCATTTTCACGCAGGCTCACTTGGGCGACGTATGTGGGCATTAGGGTAAAACTTTCATCGTAGCGAAATTGAACGTGCTCAAATTTTCGTTCTAATATGCTGGCATAGCTATCAATCGTTGGGCCTATCCCAAATTGCCCTTTGGCTACATAATCACTCACACCAAAACTGCGTGAGGAAATTGTCCCTAAATTTGCCCCCACGTTCAGTAAAATCCGCCACCCTTGTTGCCAACCATATTTAGCAAGAATGCTCTCGACCATTAACTGAGTAGTACCCGAACGTGTTGGCGTACTCATCGTGATGTGGTCAAAATAGATAAAATTAGCCAGATCGGTGAACAACGTAGGCGTCGGTAAATGATGCAAGCTGAGATAGTCACGATTCCATACCAAACCAGCGCCAGAATAGCCTATCGTCACGACTTTATCGGTTGGCGGTAACATGTAGGGTTTTAACCATTCTGGTGGTTGCAAATGGGCAGGTAAGGTTGCGAGCTTATTGCTATTTGCTAAATGCTGCATTAAAAAAGGCGATGAGCTCAGCACTACATCAATATTCTGGATATAGCTTTTATTAAGCAGTTGAATACTCGATTGTGCTCTACGGTGGACAACTTGCACATCAACCCCTTGATACTGTTTGCTGAACTCTTCAATAAGAGGTAGCAAGGGTTCACGTGAAAATGTGGTCAGTATGACTAACTCATTCTCTTTTGCATAAGCGGTATTTATAGCCGCCGCTATCGATCCTAGTAGCACCATCCATTTGCACCAGCGTAATAAGGTACAAGAACGGGAAACCGCTTTTAAATCATAAAACCCTAAAAATTGTGCGTTCACTCAAAACTCTACCGTTTAGCTAAAAATAAATTATTAAACATTTGTGTCAGTTATGACGCAAAACAGCGTATTACAATTTCAATTTTATCAGCAAAACATAATTTACCCTTCGCTGAATTCCCATTTTTGACCCATTCACACTCTCAATTTGAGTCATTTCTGCCTCAAATTGGCACTTTTGAGCCCCATACCCATTTGTTTGAAGATGCATTCCGACAACGAAACAACCCTATTTAGTAATAACCCTATTTAGTATTTGATGAATGGAGAGCTCCATGCTTAACTTTTTTAAAACTCGCCCAGATCTACCGCTATCGGATAGCTCTCAGGGCGCAATGCAATCGCGTTTCAAAAGTTTTCAATGGCAAGTATTCTTAGGCTTAGTCTTTGGATACGCCATGTTCTATGTGGTTCGTATGAGTTTAGGTGTCGTTAAAAAACCGATGCTTGATGCGGGCATCGTATCGATAGAAGAACTCGGGATCATGGGATCGGCCTTCTTCTTCACCTACGCATTTGGTAAGTTTTCGAACGGTTTCCTTTCTGACTACGCCAACATCGGCCGATTTATGTCGTTCTCACTACTGCTTTCCGGTGCCACTGCCATATTCATGGGGTTGAACACCACGGCATTCTTCTTTGTGTTACTTTGGGCCGTCAATGGTTGGTTCCAATCGGTGGGTTCTGCGCCTTCTTGCGTCTCGCTTTTCCAATGGTTCTCACCTAAACAACGCGGAAGCCGTTATTCAATTTGGGGAGGATCTCGAAATATCGGCGAAGGCATCACTTGGATCCTAACAGCAACGCTCGTGAGTTATTTAGGCTGGCAAGCAGGTTTCATCGGTGCGGGCATTGCTGCCATCATCGCTGCATTGATTATGTTCTTTGTACTGAAAGATCGTCCGCAGACCTATGGTTTACCTGATGTTGCAACAGCATTTGGTGAAGAGCCCGAGTTCAAAAAAGCCAACGATCCAAAGGAAACACGTCGCGCTCAACTGTTCATTTTGAAGCAGCCGACTGTCTGGCTGATTGCCGCTGCTTGTGCCGCGATGTATATCTCTCGCTATGCGATGTCTTCTTGGGCGGTGTTATACCTACAAGAAACCAAAGGCTATTCACTGATTGATGCTGGTTTTGCAATGTCCACTTACCCTATTGCAGGCCTCGCGGGCGCTATTTTGTCTGGTATCATTTCAGATAAAGTATTCAACGCTAACCGTCATATCCCAACGCTACTTTACGGATTTGCCAACATTGCAGGTATGTGCTTGATGTTCTTCGGCCCCGATAACCGTATGGTAGATGCTGTTGCTCTAGGCTTAATTGGTTTTGCGATTGGTGGGCTTGTCGTATTTCTTGCTGGCCTAACGGCTTGTGACTTAATGCCTAAAAATGCCGTCGGTGCCGTAAAGGGCTTTATTGGTTTGTTCTCTTACTTAGCCGCTTCGGCTCAAGAACTGGTGTCTTCATCACTGATTAAAATGACGGAAGTGGATGGCGTAACCAAATATGACTTTACGCAAGCACAATATTTCTGGTTGGCCGCTGGCGTGATTTCTTTACTGCTTGCGACTACGGTATGGAATGCCAAGAAAGTAACGGATATTGATGCTCCTACGGGCCAGATACTGGAAACGAAACCAAGTCTCTAATCTATAACACCCTTGATACAGGGAGGATAATCCTCCCTGTTATTTTCTTATTTTCATTCTTATTTTCTATATCCAAATCACTTGAAAAATCGACCAAATGTCGGCCGAGAGCAATGGACAAGTGCAATTTGCACCACCATCACTTCAAGTAAAATGGCTATAGCGAGTGTCGTTATAGGATACCACTATGTGTAAAACAAAAATCGTTGCAACGCTTGGCCCTGCAAGCCAAAGCCGTGAGATGATCACCAAGCTCATTAATGCTGGTGTTAACGTTGTACGTTTAAACTTTTCTCACGGCACCGCTGACGAGCATATTGAACGCGCGATGTTAGTACGTGACATTTCACAAAAGCTTGGTGTCAGTGTCGGCATATTAGTCGATTTACAAGGACCTAAGATCCGTATTTCCTGTTTTGAAGACGGTGCGATCACTCTAAAAGCGGGTGACTCATTTATTCTCGATGGGCTTCACCCCACAATGGCTGGTAACCAAGAACGTGTAGGCTTAGATTACCCGCAACTGATTCAAGACTTGAAGTTGGGTGATACTTTACTGCTTGATGATGGCCGAGTACAACTCCGGGTCGAAGAACTCAACAAACCACAGCAGTGGGTAAAAACTCGCGTCATAAACAACGGTAAGCTGTCTAATCGCAAAGGCATTAATTTGCTCGGTGGTGGCCTCTCCGCGCCGGCACTGACGGACAAAGACAAACGAGACATCATCACTGCCGCGAAACTCCAAGCCGATTTTCTAGCCGTCTCATTTCCACGTAATGCCCAGGATTTACATGAAGCGCGCCGGTTAGCGGTACAAGCCGGCTGTCATGCACACATTGTCGCCAAAGTAGAGCGAGCCGAAGTGGTAAGCGATCAAAAAAATATGGACGCGGTCATCAATGCATCCGACGTTGTGATGGTTGCTCGTGGTGATTTAGGCGTTGAAATCGGTGATGCTCGCCTACCCGGCGTACAAAAAGCGTTGATTGCGCGCTCAAACTATTTAGGCAAACCCGTTATCACCGCAACACAAATGCTGGAGTCGATGATTGACAACCCGCTGCCAACACGCGCAGAAGTGCTTGATGTAGCGAACGCGATTATTGATGGCACTGACGCTATTATGCTGTCAGCAGAATCAGCGGCGGGAAGCTATCCCATTGAAGCAGTGGAAGCGATGGTGCGTATCGCTCACGGTGCAGAACAAGAGTTAGGCTGTGCGCAAAATTCATGGGATAAACTGCATCATTTGTGCAGCGATGCGGGCAAAAGCTTCGCGCTTTCCTCCATGATATCGGCGACTAAGGTTCATAAAGATCTTGGGGTCGCCATTTTAACTCAACAGGGAGAAACACCCCTGTTGATGTCTCGCTGTCAAAGCCAAGCTACCATTTGGGCACTCTCCGACAGGCCTGAACTGCTGCGTAAATTAACCATTTTGCGCGGCGTTACACCAACCTATATTCCATCATTAGCGACACAAGCGGATTTGCTGTCTCAGCAAGTGCTTAACGCTCTGGCACAAGACGCAGCTAACCGCCATATTTCATCCATTTTGATGACACAATTAGAATCGATCGAAGGCGTGGGTAATATTAACGTCTGTCGTTTATTGACGTTGCCAGTAGTAAAAGAATTAGCCGCGTAGAATGTAGGGTTCTGCGCCGCTAATCATGAGATCATTAAAATTATTCAGTGATCTCAACACCTCCCCCTAAAAAACCTTGCTCCACAGGGAACTTGGCCTGCGCTTGTCGCAGGCCCTTTTTAATGATGCCAACAGCCAATTATTTATATAAACAGTAACCTGAGTGAATGAATGGATTGAGCGGCTAAGGCTTCTAATTCCGCTTGTAGCTCCTGATAAGTTTGCGCAGAGTCAGCACTTTTCTCAATGACTAAACACAGATCAAACAAGGCATGCAAACCTAAGCTGCCAGCTGAACCTTTCAATTTGTGTGCTAACGACTTAACGACCTGAGCCTGTTCCCTCGATTGACGAAACTCGTGTAGGTATTCATGCGTGCAATCGGCGAACAGCTCAATGATTTCATTCATCTTATCACGCCCTAGCACTTCAATATCCGCGAGTAGGATCCGCTCGTCCATAATCGGACGAGCGGATTTTTGGCTATCCGAGGTTACATGCGTAGGCACAATCAACTCAACGGGTAAGGTATTGTGTTCAATACGTTGCTGGACAAGTTGTGCAAGATCTTCTTTGACTAAAGGTTTGGGCAAATAGCCATCAAAACCAGCCGCTAAATAGCTTTCCACCTCTTCATTAAACACATGCGCCGAAATAGCAATCATCGGTGTGGGGCGTAGATGCGAATACTGTTCATTTTCGATAAGTTTGAGCTGCGCCAACAGCTCAACACCATTAACGTCAGGTAGATTAATATCGAGCAGTGCGATATCAAACCGGTGTTCACTAAACAGAACCCGAGCTTCAGCGCCTGTTTTCGCGGTGAGCACATTATGACCGAGACTGGTCAAAAACCCTTCAGCAACCATGCAGTTAACAGGGTTATCCTCTACCAGCAAGATGTTGGCCTCTCGCGTCGCGGCTATCGGCCTTTTAACCACTTCATTCACCGCCTCTCCTCGCTGTAAAGGAACAGTAAACTCAAAACGGCTTCCTTTGCCTAAATCTGATTCAAGCTTAAGCTCGCCGCCCATAGCTTCAACAAGCCGTTTGCTGATAGCCAAACCAAGCCCAGTACCACCTTTGTAACTTTGCTCACTGGAAGCTTGAGTAAACGCATCAAACAGCCTGATTTGATCCTGTTCACTGACTCCAACACCGGAATCCGACACTTCAAATGTCACTTGATTAGGCATTTCAGCATCAAGACTGACATAAATATCCACATAACCTTGATCGGTAAATTTGATGGCATTACCCACAAGGTTAGTCAGCACTTGACCTAAGCGAGTCATATCACCCACCCAAAAAGGAGCAACATCCAGTTCAATCTGCTTGGTAAATTCAAGCGACTTTTCTTCAGCACGTCCTTTCATCAGTTGGTAAACATCGTCCACCATTTGATGCAAATTAAAGTTGGCATTGCGAATTTCTAAGTGTCCGGCCTCAATTTTTGAATAATCCAGCACATCATTCAAAATGGACAACAAGGTGTGGCCGCTGCGGTTAATCACGTCCACATACTGGCGCTGTTGAACGGTTAATGGCATCTCTTGTAATAAACGAGCCGTGCCTAATACGCCATTCATTGGTGTGCGGATTTCATGGCTCATGGTAGCCAAAAATGCCGATTTAGCACGATTGGCTTGCTCGGCTAAGTTGCGAGCTTTGGCATGATTCAACACTTCCATATTGAGTTTCTCATTGGTGTGTTGTAATTGTTCTGTTCGCTCGGTAACCACTTCCTCTAAGTGCTCTTTGTGTTCTTGTAACGCCTCTCTCGCCTGCGCTTCACTTTCCGCCACCACTTTAAGAGACTGCGCGGTATTGCGAGCCGTGATGATCGCCTGCCCCATTTGCGCCAGTTCATCCTCTCCTTGGACTGCCACTTCAACCTGCAGTTGCCCTTTTGCGATGGATAACAGTGCCGATGAATATTCAGCTAAACGTTTTACCACCGACAGATAGACGACCTTCCACATAATGAAAGCTGCAATGAGAAGGCCAACCAAGGTTAATAAGGTCAATGTATATTGTGCCATGTTCAAGGTTGTAGAGAGCTGCGCTACAGCGTGAGTCGTTGTACGATTGGAGTCATCCACTAAGCGGCTGACGGTAGTATTGAGATCTGAAAACTGTACTAAGGTGTTTTGTGTGAGCGATTTTGCGACCTGTTCGTTATCATAACGTTGCTGCAAAACACTAAAAACCACTTTGCGCTTTTCTAACTCATTAAGCAGCTCTGTCATTTGCTTCGAACGCGTCGGGTCTTCTACCGCGCGTACTCTGCGCTGCATGATGGTGAGGTTATGCAAAAACTCTGTTTGGATTTGTTGGATTCGCTCAACATCGGTAACCGTGCGTGTCTCTTCGATGTGGCTGAGCATTTTGAACGCCAGCAAATGAAGCTCATGCAAGCGCTCTGAAAGATCGAGGTCCACTTCCACTAAAGCGTCTAACGCTTTGTACGCTTGTGATGTTTTATCGGCTTGTAACAAGTCATAAATGTGCGTCACATTCGCCACTGCGATGGTACTGGTATTGAGCACTTGAGTGCGCGTCAGCTCTTCCAATTGCAGCGCCAGTTGTCGCATCTCTTCCACTCGAACACTTAAGTCATGTGCCAGATACAACTTACGCTCAACCGTAATACCAAGCTGAGCCAGTGTATCGATAACGCTTTGAACATCATTTTCTAGGCGCGTCAGCAGTTCTGAATCAAAGGAATCGGCACCCAACTGCTTGATGTGATTAAGCAAAGATTGAAGCTGATCGAAAAGCGCTTTGCCATACTGCTGGCGCTCTTGCTCTGTTTTAGAGTTGGTTAACATTTGCACAGACGTAATAATTCGTGTGCTTAACTCCGACACTTGACGCGCTTCCAGCATCGAAGGAATGGCAGAATTAACCACATTACGTTCGGTTTTAGCCACCAGCGAAAAACCAAACACACCGATCAACGCCGATAACAAAACGAGCAGGGCCATTGCCGAAAAGGACAACATTAATTTTCGGCCAATACTGGCTTTGGCTAACAACATGGCACCCAACCTCAAACATTACTTCTTAAGCAACACGGAATGGGCTATATTTTGCAGTGTTTACTCACGTTATGCCAACGAATAGCGAATGCAATTGATCTTAAACCTTATTTCCCCAACACTTTTACTGCTGATTTTAAGCTTGGTTAGCAGCACAACATTCGCCGAACCCCATAAGAAAGTCTGCGCTTTATACCCTCACCTCAAAGATTCCTATTGGTTATCAGTCAACTATGGAATGGTTGACGAGGCGAGAAAACAGAAGTTGAATTTACGCGTGTTAGAATCTGGCGGTTATCCTAATCATGAACGACAAAAAGAACAGCTTTCATTGTGCGTTCGTTGGGGCGCTGATGCGATCATTCTCGGTACTGTGGCGCCGGATCTTTACACAACGGACTTAAGCACATACGTCGCTTCTACGCCTGTGTTTGCAACGGTTAATCAGCTCATTCTCAATCAGCAGCAGGCTGCACGGCTACAAGGGCAAGTGGGTGTCGATTGGTATTGGATGGGATACTACGCGGGAAAATATCTTGCTGATAAGCACCCACAAGGCAGTGGGAAAACCAATATAGCCTTGCTACTTGGCCCGAAAACCAGTGGTGGTACTCAACCCGTTAGCCAAGGTTTTTATCGCGCAATACAAGACAGCGATATCAACGTAGTGGAAAGCCTATGGGCAGATAATGATAAAGAACTGCAGCGTAATTTAGTACAACAAGCGCTGGAGCGAGCTGACCTTCGCTATATTGTGGGCAGCGCCGTCGCGATTGAAGCGGCGATCAGCGAATTGAGAACCTCAGGGATGACAAACCACATCGGTTTGGTGGCAACCTATTTAAGTCATGGCGTCTACCGCGGGCTGCTGCGTGGCCGAGTCGAATTTGCGCCAACGGATAAAATGGTCGAGCAAGGCAGGCTTTCCATTCAACAAGCTGCGGCTTTTTTCAATCAGCAACCTTATGAAAAAAAAGCCGCACCGATTATCGAATCCTTAACGCCTATGTCACTCAATCCGCAGATAATTGCAGATTCGTTATCTCCATCTGAATATAGGCCGACTTTTAGCGTAAAAGAGATTGAATAAAAGTGGCGATTTCGCTATTTAACATACTGATTTGAATCATAGGGACTCTTCAATGCAAACAACGACTCGGACTATGCCTGCGCATAAGCATGTCGCTCTCGTCGCTCACGACAACTGCAAACCGGAACTACTTCGCTGGGTAAAAGAAAATAAAGAAAAACTACAGCGCCATTTTTTATACGCGACAGGAACCACTGGCAGCATGCTCAGCAAAGAGACTGGCCTTGCTATAAAAAGCATGATCAGCGGTCCGATGGGTGGCGATCAACAAATTGGCGCGTTGATTTCTGAAGGCAAAATTGATGTGTTGATCTTCTTCTGGGACCCACTCAATGCCGTACCGCATGATCCCGATGTAAAAGCTCTGCTACGAATTGCCAGCGTTTGGAACATTCCAGTTGCCACAAACCGCGCCAGTGCTAAATTTTTGTTCTCTTCACAGTTGATAGAGCAAGAGGTCGATATCGAGATCCCTGATTACCAAGCTTATCTAGCTGAACGCATGTAACCTATAACCTTCACATACGCACAGAGACACAGCCAAAATCCAAATCACGACATAAGACAACTTGATCGTTGATCGCCTGCGTGAACGCATCCCTTCCAAAGGATGCGTTATTTCTGCTTCACCACTGGGTAATCCCCTGATAGCAATTCGCGAACAAAAACCGAGCCACTGCCCGAGTGCGTGATCCACACTTTCTCTTTAGCGCGGGTCATTGCAACGTAGAATAAACGGCGCTCTTCGGCGTAGGGGAAATCATCATTCGATTGGCTCAATGCACTATCGATATGCAGCGCTTTCACTCGAGCCGGAAACTGCCCCTCATCAACACCGAGCACAATCACAAAATCGGCTTCTTTACCTTTACTGGCGTGACAAGTCATAAATTCTATATTGAGTGAGCGGTAATGCTTTTTCCAGTCGTTAAGCCGCTCTGGTTTATGATAATGGTTTCGTCCAAGCAATAGCACAGATTGCGTACTATTCGCTTGGCGATTGAGTTGATCCAAGATCTTTTCAATGTTGTTGCTTGGTGCAATAAAAACTGATTTTTGTTTTTGCTGCTTGAAGCTGTTAAGTGTTTTTGGTAACTGATTCGGATTAGCTTGAATAAACTGGTTAGCTACCGCACCCAACTGATCATTAAAACGATAAGTCGTATCCAGATAATGAACCGTCGAGTGTGGGAAGCGTTCACTAAACCCAGTCGTAAGATCCACGTCAGAACCAGCAAATTGATAGATTGACTGCCAATCATCACCCACGGCAAACAAGTTACACGCTCCTGGCTGCTGCTCACATAAAGATTGGATCAACGCCAATCGCTGTGGTGAAATATCTTGGTATTCATCGATCATGATGAATTTCCAATTCGATTTAAATTTACCCTTTTCAACGTATTCCGTTGCGCGGCTGATCATCATATTAAAATCGATTTGATTTTGCTCTTTGAGCATTTGTAACCAAGCTTGGTAACATGGCCAGCACAAAGAGAGCTCACTGTTCAGCCTTGAATAGTCTGGATGGTCAATCAAACGTTGTTGCAGCTCCTTTTTCCCAAGACCAAGCATAGCCAGTTGTTCAAGTTGCTTTTCCAACCATGCAATCAGCTTGGGGTTTTCAACATGGCTACCCAGTTCATCATCACCAGCTAAATAAGCAATTGGCCATTTAGACAAATGCTTCTGCCAACGCTTAAAATTGGTCGGCGTCATCCAATGTTTCTTCAACCAATCAATACACCATGCCAACTTTAAGTTACTGTCTAGAGCCACTGGCGAAATGATCGCTTCTCGCCCTTCGACCTCGTTTAAAATTTTCAGCCCTAACTGATGGAAGGTATTAACGCGAACGTGTTCCGCCGCCATGCCGATTTTGCTATCTAATCGCTGTTCCATCTCTTTCGACGCATCGCGACCAAAAGCCACCAGTAGAATTTCGTGGGCCTGTGCAAGGTGACTTTGGAGTAGATACGCAACACGCGCCGTCAAAACGCTGGTTTTGCCCGAACCTGCACCCGCTAGGATGAGGTTGTGATCATCATTGAGTAGCACTGCGTGTTGCTGCGATAGATTAAGGGGAGAACTTTCAACTTGAGAGAATAAGACTTCCCAGTTTTGACGTTCCAATTCAAGCCAGTGTTGATTTCGCTGGGCAAGGGACGCCGAGCGATCCGTAAGCCAAGGCGAGAGCTGAGCAATAGCATCAGGTAGCCGTTGACGTGCTTCGGCTAATTTCATGTCCATCGTCGAAAAATCAGCTTCCACTTGCAAAGCCCAAACATCTAATAAGGAGTGTGGCAAAAAAGAGGGTAAACGCTTCAAGCGATTGAGCTCTTGCTCCCAGCGAGGCAGATACTGACTTAACTGCACACATTGACGATTGTGCCATTGTTGATAAGCCGCTACCGCCGTATGGGCAAACTGTCGGCACTCGGGCCAAGGCAAACCTTGCACCAACCATGATTGTTGAACACCTTCATCTTCATGCGCAAAAAACTGCAATGCTCCCCAAAACAAACCACGCTTAACACGGACTTTACCGTTCCAAACCGTGAACGGGATCCGCTCTTCGCTGACAGCCGAGGAGATAATCAAACGCTGTTGGTCAAGTTCAACTTGGTTATATTCGTCTTGAATGAGAAATTGTGCAGGCTTATTTGCGCTCAGCTGCATGGTTTTATGCTCTTTTATAAGAATGTGAATATGATATACCAATCACAGTGGGCATTGAAAAATTAATGTCAAGATTACTGTTGTTGATTTTGTAATCAAGTAGACGTTTTTCTTTATCTTGATCAGAGTGTTAATCAACGCTTCTGCTACACTATGGTTTTCTTTTTGGATGTTGAAGTATCGTGCCGCTCTCTAGCAAAATTCGCCTTTATTGGGCAAATAAAACTGTCAATTACAGCATTCTCATTTTGATCACTCTATTAGGTGTGGTCATTCCTGCGTGGCACTACAACCTCAATACTTGGATTACGCCACTGATCCTTGGCGTGATTGCCGCAGCACTGGCTGAAAGTGATGATAGTTTCAGTGGACGGTTAAAATCCCTCACTCTGACATTTATCTGCTTTGCTATCGCTGCATTTTCTATCGAACTGCTTTTCCATACCCCGCCACTGTTTGCGATTGGGTTATTCATCTCCTCGTTTGGTTTTATCATTCTTGGCGCAATTGGCCCACGTTATGCCAGCATCGCCTTTGGCTCCTTACTTATCGCCATCTACACCATGCTGGGTGCACACCAAAGCGTGAATTTGTGGTTTCAACCCGTTTTGCTCCTGACGGGTGCCGCTTGGTATTACTTCATGTCGATGATTTGGCATATGTTTTGGCCAATGCAACCAGTACAGCAAAGCTTAGCGAATGTTTTTTTGCAATTGGCCAATTATCTTGAGTCCAAAAGCCATCTCTTCCATCCCGTATCGAACTTAGTCCCTCAGCCATATCGAATTGCTGAAGCCAATTTAAACGCGGCAACGGTTACCGCACTCAATCAATGTAAAGCCACTTTGTTGAGTCGTTCAAAAAGAGGCCATATTGATGGTGCCAGTGACCGATTTCTCAACATCTATTTTATGGCACAAGATATCCATGAACGTGTCAATTCAAGTCATTATCGCTATCAAGAGCTTGCCGAACACTTTGGCCGCTCAGATGTGCTGTTTCGCTTTAAACATTTATTAGAAACACAGGCTAAAGCCTGCCGTGAAATAGCCCAATCGATTCAGTTAGGGCGAAGCTATCAGCACCATTCAGAGTCAATCATGGCTCTGGATGAATTGCAAAGCTCATTAAACTACCTACAAGAACAACAACGCCCTGACTGGCGAATGCTACTAGCGCAATTAGGTTATCTTTTCAATAACTTAGCAACAGTAGAAAAGCAACTCAATAACGTTAACAACCCTGATGCTAACAAGCTCGAAGAGGGTATGTTGTATGATACAGAAGCCCACACTCTTAAAGCCATGTGGTTACGGGTGAAGGCAAATCTGCATAAAGATTCCATGCTATTTCGTCATGCGCTGCGTATGTCTATCGCACTCACTATCGGTTACGGAATCATCCAAGGTTTTGGTATTGAACGAGGCTATTGGATTTTACTCACGACACTGTTTGTTTGTCAGCCAAACTACTCAGCCACTCGGCAAAAACTGACGGCCCGAATCATTGGCACGTTATCGGGGCTGTTTTTAGGCGTGCTGCTCTTAACATTGTTCCCATCGCCAGAAAGCCAATTGGTCTTTATCGTACTATCAGGTGTGATGTTTTTCGCCTTTAGATTAAACAACTACGGCTATGCGACTGGCTTTATTACTCTTTTAGTGCTGTTTTGCTTTAATCAATTGGGTGAAGGTTACGCCGTGGTACTGCCTCGGCTTGCCGATACTCTGATTGGCTGCGCATTGGCCGTCGCAGCGGTAGTGCTGATCCTCCCTGACTGGCAATCAAAACGATTACATAAAGTCATGGCGGATGCGATCGATGCCAACAAAGCCTATTTGGGACAGATTATTGGTCAGTACCGCATCGGTAAAAAAGACAACTTGAGCTATCGCATCTCACGGCGCAATGCCCACAACCAAGACGCAAATTTAACCGCAGCGATCAGTAATATGCTGGCAGAACCGGGTAAATATCGCGCGGCAATCGATGAAAGCTTCCGTTTTCTGACACTGAACCATGCACTGCTCAGCTATATCTCCGCTCTTGGAGCCCATCGGACACGCATCGAAGATGAAGCAACGCACCAACTGGTACTTGAAACTCACCGAGTGATCCACCAACACCTAGATGTGTTGCACAAACAACTTTATGAACATTGTGATGAATGCGATACCAGCGACATTGACGATGCAGGCTTAGAGAAACGCTTAGCCGAGTGGCGTGAAGAAGATGAAAGCTCGGTAAGAATGGTCTTACAACAGCTGCACCTTATTTATCGCATGCTACCTGAGCTTCACTCTCTCGCCAGTAAGTTTGCCGTCCGTGTAAACTAGCAATTGTCGTAATAATGAGAGCGGCTCAATTTCGGGCTGCTCTCACCTTTCTCTTGTTATAACTTGACATTTTTCGGACAAAAAATCGCCACGTCGAGAATAATCTCAGATTAAGTATTTTCTTACAGGTGTAAGGCCATGAAAGGACATCAAACTTACCGCGGTGAGAAGGCAGCGCATTTTTTACTGAGGCATGAGTCGATGACGCATAATCAATTTGAGTCTTTAAAATCACAATTACAGCATTTAACACCTCAACAACTGCGTTTATTACAAGGCGAGATAAAGCACTCTTTGGAAAATGAATCGAATAATTTACTCACTGATGATGAGCTGAATGTGCTTTCGAGCCTCTTTTCCTAGTCACGAATTTCTTCTTGTGCAAAAAGTAAACGGAGCCTAAACTTTAGACATCGACGAGGGTAAGCTTATGTCTATATCTGGTGTTCATTCTGGCTATCAACTGATCAATCAGTCAAATAAAATGGCTGAGGATGCGGCTCGTGAGCTCAATATGGAAAAAGACATCTCTCCTGTTGATAAAGCGGACAAAGCGCTTGCTTTTAATAAAGTTGAGTTTGATAAAGTTGTTGCTAAAGCTGAAGAAAAACCTGAAGAAATTGATAGCCTACTAAAATTGAACCAAGCTACACAATACAGCCGCATTGGCACCAATATTATCCAACGAGATCAAGACATGCTGGGTTCAATATTAGATATCCAAGCCTAACTCTTCACACAACTTGCAACACAAGCAAATATTGTGTTTATGTGCATGGTGAGTACAATGCCCGCAAATTCTTTACCATGATTCGCTATGCCTAAGCTAAACCTGCATCGAAGAGATTATGTTTCTATTTTGGGTGGTGATATATCAGCCCAGCAGCTAGAGCAAATACTCCAACCCAAACTCACTTCTCCAACGCTCAAATTAACACCAAGTCCGTATTTAACCGCAAAAAATGTAGAACGCCGTTGGCAAGTACTTAACACGCGAACGAACAAAAGTGCGCTTTTAGATGACTCAACAGAGCAAGATATGCTCAGCTACCACAAAAATATTGAGCATTTTATTGGCACAGTCAAAGTTCCAGTTGGGATCGCAGGGCCATTACGAATCAACGGACTGTTTGCCAAAGGTGATTATCTCGTCCCGCTAGCTACAACCGAAGCCGCTTTGGTTGCCTCTTATCATCGTGGTGCAAAACTGCTTACTGCGGCAGGAGGTGCAAGCGCCATGTTGTTAAATGAAGGCGTTACTCGCACGCCAGGCTTTGCATTTTATAACTTAATCGAAGCTGGGCAGTTTGTGGCGTGGATAGTGACTCAATATGACCACTTTAAACAAGTTGCAGAAAACACGACAGCACACGGAAAACTGTCAGACATTAATGTCAATATTGAAGGGAACCATGTCTACCTCGTGTTTGAGTTTTTAACCGGCGATGCATCAGGGCAAAACATGGTCACTATTGCCACCAATGCCGTGTTCCAAACCATTCTGGCGAATACTCCTGTGCAGCCTGAATACGCATTCCTTGATGGCAACCTATCGGGTGATAAAAAAGCCACTAGCCAAACACTGCGTAGTGTGAGAGGAAAAAAAGTGACTGCCGAGGTGCATTTATCTGCCGAACTCATCCATAAACATCTGCATACGACGCCACAGTCTATGATGCAATTTGGCCAAATGACGACTGTTGGTGGAGCATTAAGCGGCGCGATAGGCATTAACGCGCATTACGCTAATGCACTCGCTGCTTTGTATATTGCCTGTGGGCAAGACGCCGCTTGCGTTGCTGAATCGGCAATTGGTATGACACGCATGGAAGTGGACAAAAATGGTGGTTTGTACGCCAGTGTAACCTTACCCAATTTAATGTTAGGGACCGTTGGTGGCGGTACAGGGTTACCGAGTCAAAAAGCATGTTTGGATATTCTCGGTCTGCACGGTACTGGTCATTCGCAAGCGTTAGCCGAAGTGGCAGCATCACTCTGTCTGGCTGGTGAACTTTCTATTGTCGGTGCGTTCTGCGCTGGCCATTTTTCACGCGCCCATCGCAAACTCGCTCGTTAAGGTATTGCCTCTCACAATAAAAAAGGCGCTACGTATTCACGTAACGCCTTTTTTATTGGTTAAGTGAGCATATGCATTAGAAAATAATGATCGAGATCAAAATAAAAAAACAAAAAACTAACTATTTCGACTAAAAAATGGTTTCATACGAACATTACAGAACAAAAACGAAATAGGTACGCTCAATGAACAACCATTCTGTTTGCAACTCGATTGAAGCCGAAAACAATGTGCTCGACATTATTGTTGTCGGTGGCGGTATCAATGGGGCAGGCATCGCCGTAGATGCTGCTGGCCGCGGGCTGAAAGTTGGCCTGTATGAAGCAAAAGACTTTGCTAGCGCTACCTCTTCTGCGAGCTCAAAATTAATTCATGGTGGGTTGAGATACCTAGAACATTATGAATTTCGTTTAGTCGGTGAGTCATTGGCTGAACGCGAAGTGCTGTTGCGCAAAGCGCCTCACATTGCAAAACCAATGCGATTTCGTCTACCACACCGCCCTTTTCTAAGACCTGCTTGGATGATTCGTGCCGGACTTTTTCTTTATGACCATTTAGGCAAACGAACCTCACTACCTGCCAGCAAAAAAATAGCCCTTAACGCGGGTGTGGTGACTAAAAATGAGATGAAAATTGGTTTCGAATACTCAGACTGCTGGGTCGATGATGCTCGTTTAGTGATACTGAATGCGATGCAAGCACGTGAACTCGGTTCCGAAGTAAAAAACTATTGCCGCGTTGAATCAGCTCGTCGTGTTGACGAGTTATGGCATGTGACTTTGTTTGATGAAAAAACACAAACTCGTTTTACTCGCCGCAGCCACGTGCTTGTCAACGCAACAGGTCCTTGGGTTAAACAGTTCATTGATGAGCAGATTGAAATTACTTCTCCCTACGGTATCCGGCTTATCAAAGGATCACATATTATCGTGCCGAAAATTCACGATGAAGAGCAGGCGTATATTTTACAAAACGAAGATAAACGGATCGTCTTTGTGATCCCCTATCTTGATCACTATTCAATGATAGGCACCACCGATGTCGAATACCGAGGTGATCCTCGTCAAGTGAAAATTAGCGTCGAAGAAAAACAATACTTATTGGATGTTGTGAATAAGCACTTTATCCATCAGGTCACATTAGATGATATTGTGGCTGACTTCAGCGGTGTACGCCCGCTTTGTGATGACGAGTCTGACTCACCACAAGCCATTACTCGGGACTATACACTCTCATTGGATCAACAAGCTGATAATGCGCCACTACTTTCTATTTTTGGTGGAAAGTTAACCACTTATCGCAAGTTAGCTGAATCTGCTATGGGTCAATTAAAACCATTTTTTAATCAAATGTCTGACAGTTGGACTGCAAACAAACCACTGCCTGGTGGAGAAGCTTTTTATCCAGCACAGCTCAAACAGCAGCTTGAGCAGCGCTTCCCAGATCTTGATAAAGCGACCATTAACCGCTGGATCACTAATTATGGTAGCCGAGTTTCGGTGATGCTCGATAATGTTCAAAGTAGTGCTGATCTGGGTAAACATTTTGCGTTTGGGCTCTATCAATGCGAAGTCGATTATCTCTTACATTATGAATTTGCTTCTTCATGTGAAGATATACTATGGCGCAGAAGTAAACTCGGCTTAACATTTAACACTGAACAAATTGATCAGTTAAATGATTATATCGACCAATCATCAACTTGCGAATGTCAACGCATCAGTGCTTAACACAAGATGTAGCCACTAGAATTAAACTTGAGAAAAGCTCTTAGAAACATGATCTTCTGAGAGTTTTTTACTTTTTCTTAGTAGGTGACGTAAAAATCACGGGGTATAGTAAAGCTATATTTCCGTAACGACGATGCCACTCAATGCCAATTCCGAATACTAACAGCGACGATCTCATCAAACTCCTTAAGCCATGCATGAAAATCCTCGTCACTATTGAATTCGGACCTGAGGATTCTTACAGCTTTTCAACGACAATTGTCGGATGCAAACGTGAAAGATACGTACTGATCGATATGCCCGTTAAAGCTCGTGAAGACTTGGTGATGCGAAAAATAGTTAATATCCAAATCATTTTGCGTGGAATTTGTGACACTGAATTAGGTCATATACTCGCGTTCAAAACCTCGATTATTCGTAGTATTTCTAAACCGTTCGGATTACTGTTTATCAAGTTTCCTAAGCACTTTGTGACCAAACCAATCCGTGAGCACGAGCGCTATAAACTCTCTTTGCCAGCCGTTATGCATGAAGGAGAGCATCAATTTAAAGGGAAATTGATCGACTTTTCTATTTCTGGCTGCGCGCTATTTATTCCTGGCTTGCACCATTTAGAAAAAGATATGTTTATTGAGATAAAGTCCACACTCTCCCCACTTCTACCACAAGATCTCGCTTGCCAAATCGTCAGTGTGCGTCAACAAGGTAAAGGAATGTTAGTAGGCGTTAAATTTCTTGAATCAATTGCAATGACAGCTGCATTGAAAAAAGAAATATTAGAACGCGCTTTTATGGCTGGTAGCGTATAAGAATGTTGCGCGGTGCTTTATTTCTGTCGTTTTTGGAAGTGACAAAAAGCCTCATGCAATGCTTTCTCTTTGATAGGTTTAACTATCACATACTCTGCACCTGCGGCCATAAATGCTTCGTTAGTCGATTGCATACCATCAGCTGTACACGCATAAATAGGTACATCCATCATCAACTCATGTTTGATCAAATGCGTTGTTTCAACCCCACCTAAGTAAGGCAGTTGGTTATCCATTAAGATAAGATCCACTGGATGATCTTTCACATAATCAATCGCCTGTAGACCATCCTCTACTCTTGTCACTTCCATACCGTATTTTTTGCAAAATGCTTGAGCAATAAAAGCGTTGGTATGATTATCTTCGACTAGCAACACTTTGATTGGTTTTTCAAACATTTCATGTGGCGGCGCGCGCTCATAAGATGGTATATCCTTCCCGCAGTCACTCACGACAACCAGCGGGAGTTCAACAGAAAATGTAGTACCTACTCCAAATTGGCTTTTCACGTTTACGGCACCACCAAGCATCTCAATTAAGCTTTTGACAATCGCAAGCCCCAAACCACTACCGCCGTATTCTCGTGTGGTGTTTGATTCTACTTGAGTAAAAGGCTCAAAAATAAGCGCGAGATCTTGCTCTCTGATGCCGATACCTGTATCACTAATCGAAATAAACAATTGGTGGTTATTCTTTTGCTGGAACTCAATGCTAATCAACCCATTATGGGTAAACTTAGTCGCATTATTTAATAAATTAAACAGAATTTGGTTCAGGCGGACTTGATCGCTATGGATCATCATATCAGGCGGAATATTGCTCTTTAGGCTGAACTCAATCTCTTTTTCCGCACATAATGGCCGATAGATACTTTCCACGGCAGAGATGACCTCAACCAGCTTAAAGTCAGACTCTTGAATTCTAAACTGTCCCTGCTCTATCTTTGAAAAATCAAGGATATCATTCAGCACCGCCAATAAATGTTCACCACTACTGCATAACACATTCACTTGTTCAAGTTGCTCATGGTCACTGATTTCACGCTTAAGTAATTGAGAAACCCCTAAAATTCCATTCAATGGTGTTCTCAGCTCATGGCTCATTTTTGCAAGAAATTCAGCACGAATACGCGCCGACTCTTCCGCTTCTTGTCTTGCGAGTCGGCTCTGTTTGGCCGCCTCAGCGATTGTCGTAATATCTTGTCCTTGAGTGATGATTGACTCAATTCTCTGCTCAAAAATAATGGGGGATAAATTCCAGCGAAAAACCTTGTTGCCAACTTCAACGTTTATCTCTCGGAACGTTTCTTGTTCAACCGCAAGGCGTATCTTTGGCTGCAGTTCTTGCTTTAATGCATCAAGAATGCATTGCTGTTGATCATTGCGACGCATGAAATATTTCTTTGCTGATGGGTTCATTTTGATGATATCACCGTCGATACTCCATACTATGATGGGCGAAAGTGAAAAATTGAACAGATCTTCAAATTGTTTTTCTTGCTCAGATAAACGTTGAAATGTGTGTTCTAGCGTTCTTCCGAAGTGATCAAATTCATAGATTTTAGAACCAGAAAAAAGCTCATAACTCCCAGCTTCTGCAGCTTTGTGGGTGTAATTCATCAAGCTACTGATTTCATTTTTGACACGCTGCTGTAACCACCAACGAGTCAAAATAGAGACTACCACCATCGCAAAAAGGGCAAAAATCATCCAAAAAAAATAATTTTCACGTAATTGCAATACGTTCTCATTGCTCTGCACACTGAGGACGTTAATATAAATTGGTACGCCTTCTATGGTTAACGCGGTACGGCTTACCATGTAATCGGCAAAACTATAGGCGTCAAAATTATCTTCTAAAACATCACGTTCCGTGTAGGTCTCATCACCATTAATTGTTGAGGCTAAGACCTTTTCACCCGTCGTCATCACGAGATTTTCTGAGTTACTCCCTTCACGTAATGTTTCTGCCAGCACGTAATTGTTGTTAAGCACGGTAGCAAGATGCAAAAAACCAATCACCTCTCCGGACTGCGAGTCAATAACGGGAGTACGTCTGACCATTAGGTAGGCATAGCCCAATTGAGAGGGCGATTTGATCATATGCCAGTTATTACTTAACGCGACTTTACGAGACATGTTTACCAGCTCGTTTTGTTCAATACCATAAAACTGAGCATTGCCATCTTCCCACATCAGGCTGTCAGAATCAGAAATGAAACGAATGTCAGGCGTGTTGGCTACTTCTAGCTGGTCAACTCCAAAAAAGAACTGATCAATGCTGTCATTATCGCCCTTACGAATTGCTTTAACTAAACCTGCATTTTTTGCGCTGCTATCTTGGTTTATCTGCAGTAATGAAAGACGGAAGTTAAAGAGATTCTGGATGAGACTAGAGGTTTGAGAAGCCGTACGTTGCACTTCTTGAGCAATGATTTTGCTACTGATCTGATAACTTTGAAATAAAACGCTGAGCGTCAATGCGCCAATCACCGCAATCATTGATTTGGTGATCACGGTAGCTATCTTTTGTTTTTTCTTGACGGTGCTTGACCTTAAACTCATTAATGACTCGATATATCAATGGTCAGAGTAACGAAATGCTCGTTTTTTGAGCTTTTCAATATACGCTGAAGAGACCTCTTTGGTTACCAATTCAAAATCACCAGAGTAAACCGTAGGTACCGGCTTTCCTTCAAGATCCCACTTAATGGCTTCCGCCATAGCAACACCGGCATCATCATTGACACGCATGATAGTTACATCAAGTGTGCTATTTTGCAGCGCGTCCAATTCAGCCTCACCACCGCCCCAGCCGTTTAACGTAATATCTTCTCTATTTTGCTGCTGCAACGCATCCATGGCACCGAGAGCAACATCAGTAGAGCATGCGTAAATAAAATTAATATCTGGTGTTTGTTTAAGAATACGCAAAGTTGCATCAAATGCACTATCTCGTGTCGCTTTTGTATAAAACGAAGAGGCCAAGTGATATTTGCTGTCTCGACTCATTTCTTGGATAAAACTATCGCCGCGTGCATCGCTAACATAGCCTTCAGAATAATAGAGTACGGAATAAGCACTATTCTTTGGCGCCGACTTTTTGTAGTAATCCACCAGTTTCATTGTGCCAATTTCATGATCAAACCCCACGTACATAAAAGGCTGGCGATCTCCCCAACTTTTTACTGGCGTAGTGATATTTTGCAGAATAATTTTGGTTTGATTTGAACTTAACAACTGCTCGATAAATTTACGGTGGCGGATGGTATCAAGCGTAAACACCAAGTAATCGGATTTGTTTCTGATCGCTTCCATCAACGATAAACTTTGTTGGCGAATATCGACATTCGGACGAGTGAAGACTTGGTTAATTTGGTATCTAATCCCCAGTTCGTCTAAACGCATCTCAAAGGCTTTGATATTGCGCGCCCAATAATCGGAAACTTGTTGGCCTGGATAAACAACAGAAATATGAATAGGTTTATCTTGCTCTATTGAGAGTACAGCGGGAGGTTGACGCACTGCCTGTATCATCTGGTCGGTAAGAGCCTGTTGCGCCGGATTAAGATCTAAAAACTCTTGATATCGCCAATAGCCATTTAAAACTTGCGCTGCAGCCTGAGTGGAGGCTGCCAAACTGACACTGAACACAAATGAAAGGAGCAGGATTTTTCTCATGGCATTCTCATTACACTAACTTCTGGATTTAATGGCACACAATGGCTGATTTCGCACTCATCATATTCTCGGACTACCCAATGAAGGATCAAACAAGTAGCCCGTATATCATCTTGATTATTAAGTATGTTCCTCATAAATGATAGTGCAAACCACTAAAAAAGCTGACTTGCACTCATAACCGCTCATTTACTAAACAAAAGCATCAAAATGCTTTCCTATACTTAAAAGGTGAAAGCTAAATTTCCAGAAATGCCAAATTGATTATCTCCAGCATAGTTTCCTGCAAGATCGAAACTGACAAGATCTCCGGGGCTGATGCCAATGCCAAACGTCACGGCGTTGTCCAAAGTATCTTCTAAATCGATTTCATAACCCGCACGAAGCTGTGCCCATCCCCAAGCATTACCTTCTAAGCCAAAGCGTAGGTATTGTGTATCATCTTTTTGGTCTTGGAAACGACTCTGCTTTGTTGCATCTAAATCGATTGCAGCAGTGAAAAACTCAGTGACATATCCACCCGAGATTGTGACTTGCGTATCCAAATCATATGAGCTTAAACCATCAATGGTTTTTAATTCTTGAGCAAAAAGATCCTTTACCGCAACACCCACTCGAAAATCGTTAATTAACCATACAGCCCCTAAATCAAGATTGAAGGCATTATCGTTCGTTTCGCTTTTGTCATAATCAGCAAGATCGAATTCTTTTACCGAAACATTTTGCTTATAGGTTCTTAATTGTTGAATTTTAGGCGTAATGCCAAATGAAAATTGTTGGCCACGAATGTTGTATATTTTGGCCAGTGCTAGGCCAAATTCTGAGTAACCAAATGCAATCAGATCAACGGTTGAATTTTTATAACGATTCTCAACGTCGGTGCCGCTACTGCCTGTATTTGCTGCAATATCAGAACGCGCAATCACCTCCGCGTGCCCACGCGCAAAAATATTAAGTGAAACTAGATCGAGAGGAATTGCTATCGCCATACCAATGCCCGCCGATGCAGCAAGAGGCTTGTCATCGGCAAGCTGGTCCAAATACTGATTGAGCTTATCAATATCACTTTGATTGGGTGTACCGGAATTTTCAAACGCTTTGATGCTATCTTGCAGGTCATCAATGGATTTTAGGCTTTTATCTGGGTCTCTAGCTGCACCACCTACCGCAGGGAAAAGCACGCCAAACGTGTCATTATTCCGATACACGGCCACCAAAGCAGGATTATAGAATGGAGCTAGCAGATAATCGGCCGTTGTTACGCCAGTATTCCCCATTCCATTACCACGTGCGTCAGCTATCGTGTTCGCCGCTTGCGCAGAAGCACAAGCCAACAAGAGCAACGAGACCACTGACCATTTGTTGTAACTGTTCATATTGCAACCAACCTTGTTGTTATTATTCCCTAAACAAGGTTAATACAATTTTTTACATTGCACATGAAATTGGCGAATAATGCCGCTGACCAAACCTAATCGTCACCAAAATCATCCATGCCACTAACAGAGAAATGAACATTCTCTTGCCCTGCCACCAACTGTTCTTTTTGCAATTTGGTCAGTTTTTTAATCGCTAGCTCAGTTTTTAAAGCGAGGCTTTTACCGCCTTCTACACGTTGAGACCAAACCAATAATAGCGGCCCTTTACCTCGTAACGCTTTTGCACCCTTCCCTGTTTGGTGTTGTACAAAGCGTCGTTCAACATCCGTTGTAATACCGCAATACAGTGCTTGATGGCGGGTTCGAACCAAATAAACCCACCAGTCCGGGCTATCTTTGTGGGAAACCTTATTCACTTACAGTAAGCTTTCCACCAAAGCGCGTAACTCGGCGACTTCATTTTTTAGTGCGTGAACCTCCTGTTCAAGCTGATCAATACGAGCAGTCGCCCCACCTTCCGGAGCATGAGCAAAAGTTTGCTCTAAACTTTCAACGTCAACCTCTCCAGAAAAGAGATGTTGATAACGCGACTCTCGCTTACCCGGTTCACGCGGCAGCTTCACCACCAGCGGGCCTGATTCACGGTTGGCTAAACCGTCTAGAATAGTTTCGACTTCTTTTACATCGGTAAAACTGCATAATCGGTTAGTGCGAGTACGCAACTCTCCCGGCGTTTGTGGCCCACGCAGCAGCATGCAGCACACCAAACCAAGCTCTTGATTTGACAGCTTTAAATCGCCAAATTCGGTGTTGCAGAAACGGTGCTGATATTTGCTCACTCGGCTATTAAAACCACTTTCATCACTCATCAGGTGACGAGCGATCAAGCCCTCAGCGGCATCTTGAACCTCAGCTTCGGTTAATGACAGCACTGGCTCACGGTTACTTTTTTGGTTACATGCGGTGGTCAAGCTGTTGAGCGTTAATGGGTAGTAATCAGGCGTGGTCACTTCTTTTTCAATTAAGCAGCCAATAATTCGTGCTTCTAGGGGAGAGAGCTCAATGTTCATTATAATTTCCTTTTTTCTAAGCGGAGTTTCCTAATCGAGGCCACAATCGATGTTGCATTAGTGTTCTAACAACAGTGAAATTCGGATGATTTTCCCATTGCTATCAATCATCACAATCTTTGCACGGCTTAACTCTAACTCGGTCATCTCCAGCTTCTCACGCTCGCTAATATAAGCTTCACGCAATTTAACACTGTGATGCAGTTCAGCGTTTGCAGGTACATCTTTTCTTTTAGGTACTAAAATTTCTGAAAGTTGCATCTCTAAATACCATAAGATAGCGATTTGAAAGGTACATGATATAGCGCCTATCCGTACCAATACAATCACTCATGACTAGAGTGATTATTTCTTAATCAAGAGTGAGTCAGGATTGATCTAAAGGCTGTTATGAATCAGCTCGATATGATTTAATCAATGGCATTGACATTCAAGTTGGGAAAAGGAACCTATGAGTATCGTATTTGAAATTGTTAACCAAGCTCGCCGTAAAAATAAACTGAAACGTGAACTGCTAGATAACGAGAAAAAAGTTCGTGATAACCGTAAAAGAGTTGAATTGCTTGAAAACTTACTCGATTACATGAAACCGGATATGACCCACGAAGAAGTCATGGCGATCATCAATAACATGAAAGCCGATTATGAAGATCGCGTCGATGATCACATCATCAAAAGCGCAGAAATTTCAAAAGAGCGCCGTGATATTAGCCGTCGTATCCGCGAGCTGACCGATAAAGATAAACAAATGACTCAAGGCAAAAAGTAAAATTGATGCCGACCATCTTCGAAACCCGTCTTAAGACGGGTTTTTTTATGGCCAAAACATTCACAAAACAAATCAATATTTCTATCAACAAAAAGTGCGATAAATTTTATGTGATAGACATTAAACGTTTGCGTAATCGCTAACCTTCACCGAACCTAGTTTTGAGTCTTTTATCACATATTAGCTATTGTTATATTTATACACAGTAAATCAATTATGACCATTCGAGGCACGGAGCTTCCTCACTTATCTCACGGCGAGAAGATTGGTACCGACATCGTTCGGCATATATTAAGAGGGTCAAATTATGGAAATGAATGTGGTTGAAATTTTGGGCTATGCAGCTTCGATCATGGTGGCAATCTCGCTGACAATGAAAGATATCGTTAAACTGCGTATTCTTAATTTTGTTGGTTGTGCACTGTTTACCGCTTACGGACTAATGATTGATTCATGGCCTGTAGTGCTCACCAACGGTTTTATCGCCTGCGTAAACATCTACTTTTTAGCAAAGATGCAACGAGAAAAAAAAACGGCTGACGCCAAAAGCACTGCATGATAAACCCAAAATAATAAAAATTGACGTGTAAAAAAATGCTCTGCCACGATGACAGAGCATTTTTATCGATAAATCAGAGAGCAAAAGCATAAATAGCCAAGCAAAAAGCCTCTAGTAGGGGGATACATAGAGGCCATAAGGCTAAGTATTACTCTTCGTCATCGTGCATAGTTGCCCAAGCTTGAGCACATTTCACCGCACGTTTCCAACCTTTATAGCGACGATCGCGCTTCTCTTCATCTTGATGAGGAACGAATGTTTTATCGATCACGGCTTTATCAGCAAGCTCATCCAAGCTTCCCCAAAAGCCAACCGCAAGACCAGCTAAATAGGCTGCCCCTAGCGCGGTCACTTCCGTCACTTTAGGACGGTGTACTTCGGTATCAAGCACATCTGATTGGAATTGCATTAAGAAATTATTGGCTACCGCGCCACCGTCTACGCGTAACGCAGACAGTTTGATGCCAGAATCAGCTTGCATTGCATCAAGTACATCACGTGTTTGGTAAGCGACACTTTCCAAGGTCGCACGAATAATATGGTTCGAATTCACGCCACGCGTTAAACCAACAATCGTACCACGGGCATAAGCATCCCAATACGGTGCGCCTAAACCAGTAAACGCTGGCACAACATAAACGCCGTTGGCCGTATCAACTTTCGTAGCGAAATATTCTGAGTCATGCGCATCTGAAATCAGTTTCAATTCATCACGCAACCATTGAATCGATGCACCGCCCATAAAGACTGCACCTTCAAGCGCGTAGTGAGGTTCACCAGCAGGGCCACAAGCTAGAGTTGTTAGCAAGCCATTATGTGAGGTGACTTTCTCTTTACCTGTGTTCATCAATAAGAAACAGCCAGTGCCGTAAGTATTTTTTGCTTGGCCCGCCTCAACACACATCTGCCCATAAAGCGCAGCTTGCTGGTCACCCGCAATTCCAGCAATAGGAATACGTGTCCCGCCTTTACCACCAATGTTGGTTTGGCCGTAAACTTCGGAAGATTTCTTCACTTCAGGCATCATAGACAAAGGAATATCAAACTCTTTTAGGATTTTCTCATCCCAATGCAAGTTGTTGATATTGAAAAGCATAGTGCGAGATGCATTGGTATAATCCGTAACGTGAACACGGCCTTGTGTCATGTTCCAAACGAGCCACGAGTCAATTGTACCAAACAGCAGTTTTCCAGCCTCGGCGTCTTCACGAGCCCCTTCGACATTATCCAAAATCCATTTGATTTTGGTGCCAGAGAAGTAAGGGTCAAGCACTAGGCCTGTATTCTCGCGAATGTACTCTTCTAGCCCTGGGCGTGCTTTCAATTCTTCACAAATGGATGCGGTACGTCGACATTGCCATACAATCGCATTGTAGACTGGTTTACCCGTTTCTTTGTTCCACACCACCGTAGTTTCACGTTGGTTGGTAATACCAATCGCCGCAATTTCATCACTGCGAATACCAGCTTTGCCAAGTGCTTCTACTAGCGTCGAACTTTGCGTCGCATAAATTTCCAGTGGATCATGTTCAACCCAGCCAGCTTGAGGGTAGATCTGGGTAAATTCACGCTGAGAAACACTGACAATGTTAGCATCATGATCTAACACTACAGCACGTGAGCTTGTTGTTCCTTGGTCAAGGGCAACAATATATTTCTGCTCAGTCATGGTCTTTTCCTTATCTTTCACGTTAATCGTTTTATGAAGTGTTGTCGTTATTTTAGACGTGAGCTTGCTCACTTTCTTCTACGTCATCACACTGGTTTGGAATGGTGCAGCCTACGCCGACAGTGGGTAAGTACGCGCCAATAAATTTAGGGTAAGCCCATGCCCCAAAACAGGCACCAGCAATAGGAGCAATGATAGGTACGATGAAGTATGGGATATCTTTTGCACCTGTTAGTGCGTAGTCCCAGCCAGCTAAGTAGGCAAACAATTTAGGGCCAAAATCACGCGCAGGGTTCATCGCAAAGCCAGTCAATGGGCCAAGTGAACCACCGATAACCGCAATCAGAATACCAATCAGCAATGGGTTCATTGCATTGCGATGTGCACCGTTATTTTCATCACCTAGTGCCAAAATAGCGAACATTAATACTGCTGTGATGACAAATTCGACCGCCAATGCACCAACAAATGATAATGAAGCATTAGGGTAGGTAGAAAAAATACCCGCTGTGGCTAACGCTTCTTGACTGCTACGTACAAAATTGTGTGCGATTTCATAATCAGTAAAAAGGTTGCTGTACAAGCCGTAAACCAGAGCAGCAGAGCAGAATGCACCGAGCATTTGCGCCGCAATATAGGGAAGTACTTTTGCTTTGTTGAAGCCGTGGAAGGCGGCCAGTGCAATGGTCACCGCCGGATTAATGTGAGCTCCAGAAACACCCGCAGTGCAATAGATGGCAATTGCCACACCTAAGCCCCACATGATGCTGATTTCCCACTGACCAAATTGTGCGCCAGTAAGAACTAAGGCAGCAACACAGCCTACACCGAAAAAAATCAGCAATCCGGTGCCGATAAACTCCGCGATACACTCTCCGAGAAGAGTATGTTGTTTTGTTCGAGTCATAGTAAGTGTCCTTGTTTATTTTTTGTGTACACAATGTTTGTGTGTGGCAAATTTTGCACATTTTTCTTCCCACGAAAATTAAAAAACAGCATTTATGAGCGTTCGAACACAATTTTGTTACTTGCAATATCGTTTTTTGTTAATTAACTCATTATTTTGATCTTCTGCTCATTAACGCAGAGCTTAACAAATGATAGGAAACTAAGGGTGTCTCTATAAACAACGACATAATCAAGTGCAATAACGGATAGAGATATGATTTCATACTGCTAAGGGAGGCATGATGATGAAGTCATCGGATCAGCTCGTAAGCGCATTTGTTCTCTAAAATCCACTCCAGTTGTTAAATTAACCCAACCTAAATTGTTAAACCGTTCATCATTTTGATATGAAATAACATACAAAGATGAAATTACCGCCAAAATGAAACACAATTTCGCTCATTCGCGCTTTTGTGAGCAATATATCGAACATTTTCTATTGAAAATGCCACACTAAATATAAGTTTTTCATCGAATAAGGTTTCACCATGACCACAACCACACGATTTGAAACCGATGTTGTTATCATTGGTGGCGGAGCAACCGGTACTGGGATCATGCGCGACTGCGCACTGCGCGGCATTGCGTGTATTTTGCTAGAAAAGGATGATATTGCTTCTGGTACCACCGGGCGAAATCACGGTTTATTACACTCAGGGGCACGTTACGCAGTTACCGATCCTGAATCGGCCAAAGAGTGCATCCAAGAGAATCAAATTTTAAAAAATATCGCCAGACATTGTGTAGAGAAAACCGACGGCCTGTTCATTACTCTGCCTGAAGACGATCTTGCTTTTCAGAGCACGTTTATCGACGCGTGCACTCAAGCTGGGATTACAACCGAGCCGCTTTCTGCAAAAGAAGCACTGCGTTTAGAGCCTCACGTTAACCCAAACCTTGTTGGCGCGGTCAAAGTACCCGATGGCACACTTGATCCTTTTCGTTTATGCGCTTCCAATGTGCTAGACGCCAAAGAGCATGGTGCGCGGATCATGAACAAAACCATTGTGACGTCGCTGATCCGCCAAGGTGACACAGTATTAGGCGTACGCTGTTTACAGCTCAGCACTCATCAACAGTATGAGATTTTCGCCAAAGAAGTGATTAACGCAGCTGGAATATGGGGACAAAACATCTGTGAATACGCCGATCTCAACATCAAAATGTTCCCCGCGAAAGGCTCATTGCTGATCCTTGATTATCGTATCAACAACCTTGTGATCAACCGCTGTCGCAAGCCTTCTGATGCCGATATTCTTGTCCCTGGTGATACCATTTCACTTATCGGTACTACCTCTGAACACATTGACTACGACCAAATTGACAACCTGCACGTGACTGAAAAAGAGGTCGATATACTACTGGCCGAAGGCGCGAAACTGGCCCCCATCATGGCGAATACTCGTGTACTACGCGCTTATGCAGGTGTGCGTCCATTGGTCTCTATTAATGATGATGGCAGCGGCCGAAACATCAGTCGCGGCATCGTATTACTTGACCACGAACAACGCGATGGATTGAAAGGCCTCACCACGATTACAGGCGGTAAATTAATGACTTACCGCCTAATGGCAGAATGGGCGACCGATTTAGTCGCCAAAAAACTGGGCAATAATACCCCTTGCGAAACTCATACTCGCGCCCTACCCGGCTCCAACGAAACCCCAAAACAGGTGAAAAAAACCGCCAGCATTGCCAAACCCGTCTATGAATCGGCTATTTATCGCCATGGTGATCGCGCACAAAATTTCTTATCTGATGATGCAAAGAGCCAAGCGGTTATTTGTGAATGTGAAATGGTGACCGCGGGCGAAATTGAATACGCAATTAAACAACTCGATGTAAATAACTTGGTCGATTTACGTCGCCGCACTCGTTTAGGTATGGGGCCGTGCCAAGGAGAGCTTTGCAGCTATCGCGCCGCCAGCTTATTTCAAGAATATGGTCACGTTTCGGGAAACCAATCGAGCCAACTGTTGGTTGAGTTTTTAGAAGAGCGCTGGAAAGGCATTAAACCGATTTTCTGGGGAGATGCACTGCGCGAAGCTGAATTCAGTTACTGGATTTACGAAGGCTTGTTCGGAGCCAATGACATTCCAACGCAACACAAGCAAAATGAGGAGACGTTATGATGAAATACGACGTCACAATTATCGGTGGTGGAATTGCAGGTTACAGTGCAGGTCTTCGCTGCTTACAAGTGGGCCTAAAAACAGCACTGATCAGTCAAGGCCAAAGTGCTCTGCATTTTTCATCCGGTTCCATCGATGTTCTGGGTAAACTGCCTAGCGGCGAAGCGGTTGAATCCCCTTTGCTCGCCATGGAAGCATTACGTCAACAAGCCCCGAATCACCCTTACAGTAAAATTGGCGCTGACACTATTTCGCAAGGGTTAATGTGGTTTCAAAAAACGCTGCAGCAGCGCGGCATGCCGCTGACACACCAAGCGGATAACAGTAACCACTATCGCATTACTCCGATGGGGACATTGAAAGCCACTTGGTTATCACAACCTTATGTTTATCAACATAAAACGAATGCTGATTTCAAGCGTATTGTGCTGCTCGCCATCGATGGTTACCGAGATTTTCAACCACACATGCTGCAAGATAACTTACGCGCTCTACCTGCATTTTCGGCTATCCCAAGTGAGATCATCAATATCACGATTCCGGGTTTCGAAGCACTTCGCCATAACCCCAACGAACTGCGCTCCATCGATATTGCTCGTTTGCTCAAACAACCACATGCATGGCGCAGTTTTTGTGATCAACTGATCCGTCATGTCACTGTGCAAGATCTAGTGATCCTACCTGCCATCATGGGCAATGGTGATGGGTTAACCTTACTGAACAAACTCAAATTGGAAACCAACTTGCAGTTGCATGAAGTCCCGACCATGCCGCCATCATTAATGGGCATCCGCATTGAAGAGACACTCAGCCGAGCTTTTTTAACTATGGGTGGTACCCATTTAAAAGGCGATAAAGTCATCAGTGGTGAATTTGATGGTAACCGTTTGACCGCCATTCATACTCAAAATCTCAATGATATGCCGATTCAAGCTGACCATTTCGTGATGGCTACAGGGAGCTATTTCAGCCAAGGTTTACAGGCTTCTCATCACTGTATTAGCGAACCCGTGTTCCAATTAGAGACGGAGAGCTGTCATGATCGCGCTCTATGGCGAAACCATGCCTTTTTCTCAGCAAACTCTCACCCTTTCATGACCTTTGGTGTGCTGACCAACACGTCACTGAATCCAACTCATCAAGGTAATATCATTACCAATTTATACTGCTGTGGTTCGATGCTCGCGGGTTATGATCCTGTCTTTGAAGGCAGCGGTGGAGGCGTTGCTATTGCCAGCGCTTACCACGCTACCTCTCAAATTATGGCTCAAACTCAATCTCGACCCGTCATTCAGGAGGTATTAGTATGAGCACCTCTTTTGTTGAAGCCGCACCCAAAAATACCTCTTTTGATCAATGCATTAAATGCACTGTTTGTACCGTTTATTGCCCGGTTGCTAAAGCAAACCCACTCTATCCGGGGCCAAAACAGTGCGGACCGGATGGCGAACGCTTGAGGATTAAAAGCGCAGAGTATTATGACGACCTACTCAAGCTCTGCACCAACTGCAAACGGTGTGAAACCGCCTGTCCTTCCGGAGTAAAAATTGGCGATATCATTGCTGTGGCACGTGGCAAACATGGTAAAAAAACGCTGAGTCCAAAGCTGGTGCGTGATTACGTGCTGAGCCATACCGATCTTTTTGGCACGATCGCCACACCATTTGCACCGATAGTGAACGCTGCTACGGCTATGCCGATGGTAAAAAAACTGATGCACAAGACCATTGGTGTGCACGATCATAAATCACTTCCCAAATACTCACACGGCACGTTTCGTCGTTGGTTTAAGCAGAACTGCACACGCCAAGCCCTGTATAACCGGCAAGTGACCTATTTCCACGGCTGCTACGTTAACTATAACCACCCGCAGTTAGGTAAAGATTTTGTCTCTGTGATGAATGCGATGAATATCGGCGTACGGTTACTGGATAACGAGAAATGCTGTGGTGTACCGCTGATTGCCAATGGTTTTCACGATAAAGCACGTAAAAATGCGCTATTGAATGTGAAAAATATCGAAGCCGCGGTAGTTGATCGTCAAACGACGCTCCTCTCCACCTCATCAACGTGTTCGTTTACCTTACAACAAGAATACCCTCATGTTTTAGGGGTTGATAATAGTAAGGTGGTCAAACAAATCGAGTACGTCACGCGCTTTCTACTCAAAGAGTTCATGAGCGGTAATGCGCCTAAAATGAAACCCGTTAACTTGAAAGTGGTTTACCACACCCCTTGCCACCTTGAACGCAGCGGTAATGTCATTTTTACCATTGAATTATTAAAAATGATCCCAGGATTGGAGTTAGTGGTCTTAGACAGCGAATGCTGCGGCTTAGCGGGAACCTACGGTTTTAAAGAAGAGAACTATGACGTTTCAATGAAAATTGGCGCGCACCTGTTTGATGCAATCAAAACATCGCAAGCTGACTATGCGATTACCGATTGTGAAACCTGTAAATGGCAAATTGAAGAAAATACCGCGTTAGAAACCATTCATCCAATTAGCCTGCTCGCCATGGCGATTGCCTAGTTTATACACCTAGCATTGAGAGTAAAACAGGCCACATTGTGGCCTGTTCTCATACTGCTTGTACTGTGTGAACATTCGTTTTCTAAACGTTATTTAGATAGCGGGCGCTGCTGGCAGTGCTCAATTGCATTGGCCAATAATTCTAACGCACTGGACTGACACTCTGGTAACTGCGCTTGGCTACGGCTAATCGCGGTAACACGCTCGCCCCATTTGATGTGCCCAGCCCCCCAAGTTAAGCCCGCCCCGAAAGCGGCCACCAGCAGGTTATCATTCGGTTTGATTTTCCCTTGTTCAACCGCTTCACACAATGCAATAGGTACGGTCGCGGCAGACGTATTACCATAGTGTTGAATGTTAACGAATGCTTTATCTTGGCTAATACCTGATAAGTCACACAAGGTTTGAATGATGCGAATATTCGCTTGATGCGGGATCACCACATCGACTTGTTCGGTTGAAAGACCGGAACGCGCCAACACAGTTTGCGCCGCTGCGCCCATGCCTCGAACCGCGCGTTTAAAAATCTCTTTCCCAACAAAATCAAAATCCCAATACCCATTGTCAGCGGCAAAACGATCCATCGATGAGCCAAATTTAGGCACCGCCAAAATATCACGCCCTTCTGCATCACAACCGATTTGTGCATCTTGCAAACCCACTACTTTATCGGTTTTACTCAAGACAACAGCACCAGCACCGTCACCAAACAACACGGCGGTATCACGTTTGGTCCAATCAATGTAAAAAGAGAGACGCTCAGCACCCACCACTAACGCATGGCGGTAATGGCTTGCTTGCATTAAACGCGTCGCTGTTTCTAATCCATAAACAAAACCGGTACAGGCTGCATTTAAGTCAAAAGCGGCTGCATTTTTAATCCCAAGATTCTGTTGCACTTTCGAGGCAATATTCGGGATAAGAGAATCTGGCGAACAGGTTGCGATGATGATGAGATCAATCTCAGTTGCATCAATCCCAGCACAAGCGATGGCGTGTTGGGCGGCCACCGTAGCTAAATCCGAGGTATTCACATGGCTAATGCGGCGCTGTTCAATCCCGGTGCGAGTTTTAATCCACTCATCGGAAGTTTCAATAAAGGTGCTAAGGTCATGGTTTGAGAGCGTTGCAGGTGGTAGGCATTTACCCCAACCTGTAATTTCGGCATAGAATTTTGTCATTGTTAACCTGTTTTTGTTGTATTTTCTAATGCAATCCAAAGACCTAAAATTAAAAACTCATCGTATGAAAGAGAAATGAGACTCAAAAGGTCCTTTTGATGTCAGTCAGTATACGCGCTTTTGCTCCGACGTTAAGTCTAGTGCGTTAAATGCGACTGGAGCAAAACACAAAAATAAAGAGAGGAAACCATGTCAACATTCAATACTCGTTGTCCTTCGTGTCACGCAATGAACCGAGTTCCGATAGAACGAGTAACAGAAAGCCCGAATTGCGGTAAATGCCAAGCTCCCCTATTTGATGGAGCGCCCATTGAAGGTACGGAAGCCAATTTCGAAGCACTGCTTAATAGTCGCCAACCCGTTGTCGTCGATTTCTGGGCACCTTGGTGTAATCCGTGTGTGGGTTTTGCTCCGGTATTCAGTGATGCTGCGACGGAACGAAAAGGAAACATTCGCTTTATAAAAATTGATACTGAAAGTGAACAAAGCCTCGCCACAAAATTTCAAATTCGCAGCATTCCAACCATTATGGTGTTTAAAAATGGTCAACGAGTCGATATGATCAATGGCGCTTTACCAAAAAGTCAATTTGATCAATGGGTAAACCAAGCCATATTGAAATAATCCATCATTATAACCAATAATAAAGTTGGCATTTTTTATCGATTTATGCCAACTTTACTGCTCATTTCTCTTGCTTTATTTTCGATTAATAAAATTAATCGTTAAGAACATAATTTTTCGTTTTACCTTTCTCAATATCAGCTCCATATTCGCCGCAAAATATCCCATCAATTCTGGTTTTGAGGCAAAGTCAATGGACAACATCACTGTGAACGCGTCTTCACCTCGCATTTCCGTTCCGGTCATTGCGCTATCGCTTTATGCGATTGCCTCAGGCTATTTAATGAGCCTGATCCCATTGATGTTGCCGCACTACGGGCTTGAGAGTTCATTGGCAAGCTGGCTTGCCAGTGCCTTTTACGCTGGCTTATTGATCGGCGCATTAGTCGTTGAACCTGTTGTCAACCGCGTTGGCCACCGAAACGCTTTTGTATGGTGCTTAGCGCTGCTCATGTTAACCATTTTTGCCTTACCTGCTCTGCACTATGCCAGTGCTTGGTTAGTGGCACGTTTTGTTGCTGGTATTGCGGTGGCTGGTGTCTTTGTAGTCGTCGAGTCTTGGCTATTGCATGGTGATGAAAAAGGCCGAGCAAAACGCCTTGGTATTTATATGGCGGCGCTTTACGGCGGCACGGCATTGGGCCAATTAGGGATTGGTTATTTAGGCGTATCAGGCGGCGTGCCTTTCATTGCCATCATTACCTTGCTATTAATCGCCAGTGTGGTGCTGATTTATGGCGAATCTGACCAACCGTCAACTCAGCATGCCGTCAGCCTATCACTGAAACAGGTACTCAAACTAAACCATGCCGCCTTGCTCGGTTGCGGAGTTTCAGGGCTCACTTTGGGGGCTATCTACGGTCTAATGCCTGTTGAATTGGAACAACGCGGTATCAGCCATACCGATATTGGCAGCTTAATGGCGCTTGTGGTCTTGGGTGGCATGGCGGTGCAACCTATGGTGCCTTGGCTATCAAAGTTTTTGGGCCGAACACTATTAATGGCACTATTTTGCTTGATTGGCTCTGCAGCGATTACCATAACCTTGTTCGATTCAACGATGATGATATTAGCTGCCAGCTTGTTTTTCTTAGGCATGGCGACGTTTGCCCTGTACCCAATCGCCATCAACTTAGGTTGTGATAAGCTCGATGCCAATTACATTGTCTCAGCGACACAAGTTATGCTGTTTAGCTACAGTATCGGCTCTGTGGTTGGCCCCGTGATCGCTGATTGGTTTATGCAAAGATCGCAAGGCTTAATGGGTTATCTCTTCATTTCTTTACTGGCGACTTGTATTTATATGTTGGCTTCAAGCCTAAAAACCAAACGCCAGTGGGTGGCGGGGAAATAAGTCGCAGCAAAGCGGATCATATTTTATCGCAAGGCGCACGGTTCAATCGTTGATGGCGATTTGATGCATGCGCCTTTGGTTTTTCTGGTAGTGCACATTTTTCATGCAGTAGATGGCGGATCGCCAATATAGGGTGAGAGAGCAACATTCTTGGCCCTGCGTAACGCATCACCAATCTCATTTGTTCTTTCGGCTCAGGCTTATAGCAATGAATTGGGCAACGGTTACAGGTGGGTTTATGTTGGCCATAAGGACAGCGATCTAAGCGTACTTGCGCATATTCCAACAAGGTTTTGCAACACGTACAGAGGCCAGATTGACAGCGATGATGGCGCTGACAATAAATGTTCACCATCGCCTCTACGGTGCGAAACTCACTGAGCAGCTCTCCCGTTAAAAGATCGCTATGCATTTTTTCCATTGCCAATAACTCCCATTGAGATCGCAGATAAAAACAAGTATCCTGCGCCACCTTGTTCCTCATGTACCCAAGACTTTGTGTCAAAGAGCAGACGACTATGAACCGCAAAAAGAAAATTAACCAAACACTGCAAAAGCATCTTAAAAAGAAGCATGCCAAGCTGCACGGCAGCAATAAGCCTCGTTATATTTCAAAAGCTGAACGTGAAAAATTAGACGCAGAGCAAGCCGCTTCAACCAGCACGGTAGATACCCAACATAGTGAGATTGTGCCTGCTGAAGGTGAGCTACAACAGTAAGTCTTGCTCGATTGGAACAAACTGGCTGGCGACATCAATAAGGCTTTGAGCCGTCAGCCTTGGTACTCCGTACACTTCTACTTTTTTGTTAAAACGCTGTTTAATCCGTTCGACCAATAGCTCGAAATCACCATCTCCTGATACCAGAACAATCACATCCGCTTGCTCTGCCAGCTCAATCGCATCGAGAGTAATACCGACATCCCAATCCCCTTTTGCACTGCCATCACGACGCTGAATGAAGGGCTTAAGCTGAACTTCAAAACCAATACCGCGCAAAATATGGTGGAACTGGCGCTGCTTAGGATCTTGGCTAGCAATCGCATAGGCATTGGCTTTAATCACCTCTCGCCCTTGAGTGGCTACATACCAAAATTGGTTGTAATCAAAATGCTGGCGGTACTTCTCTTTACAGGTGTAATAGACGTTTTGAACGTCGACAAGAATGGCAACTTTTTCCATGAGCTCTCTTCTCAAATAGAAACAAAAACAGCGGCCTGTTCGCCGCTGCTTTGCAAATTGCGCCTAGTATACGCCAAACCACTTCAATTTGTCGTGCAAGCGAGTCACACTGCCGACCACAATCAAGGCTGGACTTTGTGCTTGTTGCGCTAAAAGGGGTAAATCGTCAAGCGAGCCCGTCAATACTCTCTGTTTATCTGTAGTGCCGCGTTCGATAATCGCGCAAGGCGTTTCTGCGCTCAGGCCAGCATCCAACAAGTTTCGTGTGATGTTCGGGCACTGTTTTAACCCCATATAAAAAACCAAAGTTTGGTTGTCTTGCGCTAAACATCGCCAATTGATCGCTTTACCTTCTTTTTGTAAGTGACCCGTAATGAACTGCACACTTTGTGCGTGATCACGGTGCGTCAGCGGAATCCCCGCGTAAGCCGTGCAGCCTGCCGCCGCCGTGATCCCCGGAACCACTTCATAAGCGATATGGTGTTCAGCCAGCGTTTCGAGCTCTTCACCACCTCGGCCAAAAATAAAGGAATCACCGCCTTTCAAACGGACAACTTTTTTACCTTCTTTGGCTTTATCGACCAGAATTTGGTTGATCTGATCTTGCGGCACACAATGAAAATCCAACTGTTTGCCAACATAGATCATCTCCGCGCTGCTTGGCGCCAGATCTAAAATCGCTTGCGAAACTAAACGATCATACACCACCACTTGCGCTTGGCTGATCACGCGTAGCCCCTTAACCGTTAGTAGATCGGGATCGCCCGGCCCTGCGCCCACTAAAGAGACAAAACCGCGACTCGTTACACTGCTTACCATGATTACTCTCTACCTTATCGACAAAAGGATATCGCCATTAAGCGAGGTTAAACCTCACTTAACAATGGTTAGCCAAGGTTGCGTTGTGGCAAGGTTTTACCGTGAGTCATGTAAAGGCTTAACCCGGTAAATAACAAGCCGCCCACTAAGTTACCCAATGTGGCCGGAATTTGGTTCCACACCAACCAATCGACGATGGTGAATTTAGCGCCCAACATCATGCCAAGTGGGAACAGGTACATGTTCACTACGGCGTGTTCAAAAACCAAACCGAAGAAAATAAAAATAGGTAGCCACATCGCGACCACTTTGCCGCTCACAGTAGTTGATGTCATAGCACCGACAACACCTAGACACACCATCCAGTTACACAAGATGCCTTTCACAAACACGGTGATCCAGCCATTAATACCGTGTTCGGCAAAGCCAAGAGTGCGAGCAGTAGACGCTTTGATAAACGCTTGCCCAACCGAGCTCGGCTCGATACTGAAATTCATGGTGAAGGTTAGCGCCACTAAAAAGGCGACGGCAACGGCACCGATTAAGTTACCTAGCCCAACCAAGCCCCAATTCCGTAGAACGCCCGCTTTGGTTACTCCGGCGCGTTTTTCAAACAAAGCTAAAGGCGCTAAAGCAAATACACCCGTTAATAAATCAAAGCCCATTAGGTTCAAAATACAAAACCCCACAGGGAAGACCAGAGCGCCAACAATAGGCACTCCGGTTTGCACAGCCGCAGTAATGGCCACAGCGACGGCGATAGCAAGAATCGCCCCCGCCATAATGCCGCGAATCAGGGTATCGCGCGTTGACATGAAGATTTTGCTTTCGCCAGCGTCAATCATTGTTTGCACAAAATCGGCAGGTTTTACATAAGACATAATGGTCCTTATTGTCACCAAAGTTAAAATTAAAAAGGGAAATTGAATAGATAAAGGCTCCCAACCATCAATGCATCACCAAGAGAACTCGATGAACAAGGAACCTTTTTGCTATTGAATCTCATCGTCTCAAAAGCGGCTGTTAAGCCGCGACTTCGACCACACCGTCGGTGACTCGCACGGCATAAGCTTTCACGCTAAAGCGTTCATTTTCCATACATTGGCCTGTTATGAGATTGAAACGCTGCTTTTTAAGCGGGCTTGCTACCCAGAACTGCTCTTGATGTTGGCAAATAAAACCGCGTGACAACACATTGGCTCGAGCAAAGGGATCCATATTGCTTATCGCCATCACTTCTTGCGCCTCAGTCGGACGGAAGAGAGCCACTTGCTCACCATTCACCAGTGCACACACACCCGTTCCGGGAACAATGTCATTAATGTCACAGATGGCTTGAAATACTGTGTTATTGGCCATGGTTATTTCTCCAAAACAGGGGTAGAGATTGCCGAATCAGCAAGCGCAATGTGGAATATATCGCCTTTCGCTGCTGGGTGTTTTTCGCTATAAGTCGCAGGACGGTGCTGCTCACGAGCGCTGACGAACACGACGTTCTCATCGCGTAAATCAGAATTAATGAAGTGAGTAAAACGAGTTAATTGCTCAGGATGATTAAGCGTTTCTGTCCATTCACAGCGATAATCAGCAATAAGCTTCGCCACATCTGCTTCGAGTTGATCGTTAATGCCCAACTTATCGTCCACAATCACTTCACGCAGGTAATCAACGCCACCTTCTAGGTTGTCTAGCCAAACTGAGGTGCGTTGTAATTTATCGGCTGTGCGAATGTAGAACATCATGAAACGGTCGATGTATTTCAGTAGTGTTGCTTCATCTAAATCAGAGGCCAGCAGATCCGCATGTCGAGGCTTCATACCACCATTACCGCAGACATACATATTCCAACCCGCATCGGTCGCAATCAAGCCTAAATCTTTCCCTTGCGCTTCGGCACATTCGCGGGTACAGCCTGAGACACCAAACTTCATCTTGTGTGGTGTACGGATACCTTTATAGCGGTTTTCAATCAGCACACCCAAACCGACGCTATCTTGCACACCAAAACGACACCACGTACTACCGACACACGTTTTTGCCATGCGCAGAGCTTTCGCATACGCTTGACCTGTCTCGTATCCAGCATCAATCAGTTTGCGCCAAATCTCTGGTAAATCGTCTTTTTGAGCACCAAACAGACCAATGCGCTGCGCGCCCGTCACTTTGGTGTAAAGTTTGTATTCTTGAGCGACATTCGCCAGCACCGCAAGCGCTTGTGGTGTGACTTCACCACCCGCCATGCGTGGGATCACCGAATAAGTACCGTCTTTTTGCATGTTGCCCAAGAAGTTATCATTGGTGTCTTGCAAACTGACCAGCGATGGCGAGAGCACATGATCCCCCCAACACGAGGCCAGAATTGAACCAATTGTTGGCTTACAGACTTCGCACCCATAACCGCGTCCATGTTTTGCCAACATCTCATCAAAACGTTTGATACCGTTAATGCGGATCAAATGGAACAGCTCTTGGCGTGAATACGCAAAGTGCTCACAAATATCGTTTTTGACTTCAACACCCGATTTAGCCAGTTCAGCATTCAGAACCGACGTCACTAAAGGCACGCAACCACCACAACCTGTTCCGGCCCCTGTCACCGCTTTAATCGCGCCGAGCGTATGATGACCATCGGCCACGGCTTGGGCAATTTTCGCTTTAGTCACATCAAAACAAGAGCAGATCACCGCAGTATCAGGTAGTGCATCCGCGCCTAATGCTGGTTTTTCAGCGCCAGCATGCGCGGGTAGAATCAAGGTGTCTGGGTGTTTGGGCAGCTCAATATCATTGAGTTTGAGTTGCAGTAAATCGCCGTAATCTGACGTGTCGCCGACTAAAACTGCACCAAGCAGTTTTTTACCATCTTCAGAAACGATAATGCGCTTATAAACTTCATCTTCTTCATTTTGATAGACGTAGCTTTTACAACCCGGAGTTCGTCCATTGGCATCACCAATCGATCCCACCTTCACACCCAGCAGTTTGAGCTTGGCGCTCATGTCTGCACCACTAAATTGGCTCTCATTGCCCACAAGATGATCAACCGCAACCGTTGCCATTTTGTAGCCAGGAGCGACCAGACCGAAGAAAGTTTGATTCCAAGAAGCACATTCGCCAATCGCGTAAATATCAGGATCGGATGTTTGGCAGTGATCGTTAATGGCAACCCCACCACGCGGCGCGATGTCTAGGCCCATATCACGAGCTAATTTGTCCTGAGGACGTATCCCTGCGGAAAATACGATGAAATCAACTTCCAAATCCGAACCGTCGGCAAACTTCATGGTATTACGAGCGGTCTCGCCTTGAGCAACGATCTCTAGCGTATTTTTGCTAGTGTGAACTTGCACCCCCATCCGCTCAATTTTATTACGCAGTTGTAAACCACCTTGCAAGTCAAGTTGCTCAGCCATTAATACCGGAGCAAACTCAATCACATGGGTTTGTACGCCCAACGCTTTCAGCGCGCCAGCCGCTTCAAGGCCAAGTAAACCACCGCCTATCACTACACCACTTTTGCTCTTTTTCGCGCACGTTTCGATGGCCTTTAGATCTTCAATGGTGCGATAGACAAAGCAGTCTTTACTTTCATTGCCTTTGATCGGCGGTACAAAAGGATAAGAGCCCGTCGCCAAGACTAATTTGTCATAGCTCACTTCACGGCCAGTATTTGAATAGACCACGCGCTTTTCGCGATTAATGTTAACCGCCCGCTCGCCCATCAAGACATTAATCGCATGCTTTTGATAGAAACCCGGCTTAACAAGCGAAAGCTCTTCAGCGGTATGGTGTGAAAAGTAGGAAGAAAGATGGACGCGATCGTAGGCAACACGCGGTTCCTCACAAAAAACCGTGACATCAACAGCCGATGCCTCCATTTTTTCGACCAAATCTTCGATATAGCGATGGCCAACCATGCCATTACCGATGACAACCAGCTTCATCCTGCTCATATGGGTTCCTAATTATGGTAACGTTTCATTGAGCGAGATTTTTAATTATGAAAGAAAATGAATTACTGATGTAAATCAATTACAAACTCAAACTACCCTAAAGAGGTAGCCATAAAGAGGAATATCAGAGAGAAATAAACACCTTATCGTGAATACTAGGAGACGACAGGTATAGGAAGATAATTTATATAGTATGATCACTTCCAATCAAACCTGATCATTTACAACAAAATTTGTCAGTTTTCCTCTGCCAAAGCACTTGGCAGAAGTTATATAAACAACTTAAACACGCTCATTATGCTTTCGAGTAGAAGCTTATGACGGGGTGTTCCTCCCCCTTTTAGGGGGAGGGAATTAATTTCGTAAGTATTAGGTATTTTATTTATGATGAGCGATATAGGTTGCTGGAATGTTTTTGCCCCAAAGTCATTTAATTCAAATATTCAAGGTTTGTTGAAAAGCGATACCGCTTCAAAAACCGTTCCTTCACCCATACTTGAGACCACATCTAAATCAGAGTTATTTGATAAGTCTAACTATGTGTTTCTCGGCAAAGGGAGTCGCGGCAAGGTATACCGCGATGGTAACAATGTCATCAAAGAGCTCAATGGGGCGTCTAAATATCAGATAGCCCATGAACTCAACATATGTAACGAATGGCACAAACAAAGTGGAAGCTCTTATTCCGAGGCCCGTTTGCTTGGAGAACATCGCCTGCAAATGCCCTTTAAAGAAGGTAAATCACCAACAAATGACCAAGTAAAAGCCGCAATCTCCGACATGCACAGCAAAGGATTTATGATAGGCGATGCTACAAGGGATAACTTTGTTGTTGATGAACAAGGTACTGTTCATCCCATTGATTTTGGACTAGTATTCCAACCTTCAGATATGGACAATATAGCCAGTGATATCGCAGCTGAGATAGTGACGGATTACGTAAAAGGCGGATATAAGCTTATACCGAGCGAGCATAAAGCCGAGTACTCACGTTGCATAATAGAACTGGACTCAAAGTGTAATGTTCTAGGAAAGATAAATGTCAAAGAATGGCTTACTAAACTTTACTAGACGTGTGTGATCTTCGCTGGCTCATTTTTGCCCCATTATGCTCTAGAGCGGAAGCTGAACCGTTCTGTTCCTCCCCCTTTCAGGGGGAGGTTAGGAGGGGGTGTACAGAGGTGTCAGCAACCAAGAAACACCCCACCCT